>Ga0307373_10001444_pt1 | contig 44632 bp, 45 predicted proteins | sample OX2MG_FD_202534 | JGI IMG/M metagenome (GOLD analysis project Ga0307373, IMG submission 202534) | Soil microbial communities from Risofladan, Vaasa, Finland - OX-2 | ecosystem: Environmental > Terrestrial > Soil > Coastal area > Acid sulfate soil | place: Finland: Risofladan, Vaasa | collected...
TTGGTTTTGCGGGCGCGCTCACCCACACTAAGACTGCGTTGGCCCCCGGGAAGTTACATCCCGCTGCGACTTTCTTTCCGCCGCCACTTCACGCCGCGCTCGGCGCCCGCCGGTGCCACCGCCGCGGCCGCGCCGCCGCCAGGTCCAAGCCCCCCAGCAGCAGCGCCAACTCGTGCCCGCCCACCACCACCTTCTCTTCCCCCGCCGCCACCTCGGGCCAGCGGAAACGGCCCTGGCGCCGCCGCGCCGTCACAGCGGGCGGCGTCTCCAGCCGCTTCGCGCACACCCACAGCCCGCTCCCGTCCCAGCGCAAAAGCTTCAGCCGCGTCCGCTGCCGATTCGCGAACAAAAACAGGTGCCCGCTCAGCGGGTCCAGCGCCAACTGGTCCCGCACCAGCCCGTATAGGCCCTCACAGCCCTTGCGCATGTCCGTCGCCCCCGCCGCCACATAGATCCGCGTCGCCGCCCCCAGCGCAAACATGGTCAGCTCCGCTCCGCCACCGCCAGCACCTGCGCCAGCGTCTCCGCGTCGAAGCCCGGCCGCACCTCGATCCTGCGCCCATTCGCCAGCTCGATCGCCACCCCGGCGCCCGCGCCCCACCCGCCGGGCTTCACCTCCAGCGGCACCAGCCGCTGCGACTCCCGCGCCCGTTGCCGCCATCCGTCCAGCGTCGTCGGCGCCAACCCGATCGCCCCGCAAAACTCCTGCCGCGACCTCCCGCTCGCCTCAAACGCCCGCACCACCGCCAGCTTCTCCGCCCAGCTCCGCTTCTCTTCCATCCCGCCACTTCACCATCGCCGCCTCGCGCCCGCAAGACTGGGTTGCTTTGACGCGTACCTTCGGCTGGCCGGCCACCTCCGCCGCGAATGCTGCGCCATCTTCACTTTCGTGCGCTGTCCCGGCCTGGAGGCCACCAACTGGCGGGCCGAACAGGCGATCCGGCCGATGGTGGTCGCCCGCAAAGTGTGGGGCGGCAACCGCACCGCCATCGGCGCCCGCACGCAATCGGCGCTGCTCAGCCTGATTCAGACCTGCCGCCAGCAGCAGCGCCCCTCGGCGCCGCTGCTCCAACGCCTGCTCTGCGCTCCCCGCCCCACGAAGCTACACCTCGCGGGGCGGTAAACAAATACGTTTGCAGAACGCGGCGACCGCATAATAGTCGTTGGCCACCGTCAGCGCGCCAGTACGGCTTTCATTAGCAGGCGCACCGCTCGCACGACCATGCACAACGCGCAGGCGCCGACTCCCCAGAACAGCGCAGATAGCAAACGATCTGTCGTTGGCTCGAAGCGATTCATCGCTCCAGCGAAAACCGGCACAAGCAGCGCATATACGAGAAATGCGAGGGTCGTCCAGACCGCGCCGGTCAAGAATCCGACCATGCGCCGGAAATGGGCGGTCTGCCGCATCCGCTGAATTGCTGCCTTGTCCTCAATCGCTGGTATCACCGTCACCGCCGTCACCAGATAGGCGACAAGCACGGCCGATGCCGCCACGACCCGATCAAGAATGTGGTCGTACCACGGCACGCCGATCAGCCACCAGGATTGGAGACAAAACGTCGTGCCGGAAACCGCTAGCCCGCAGATCCACGGCCAACTGCTTTCCCACCATGGCTCCCGCTCGGCGAAGTGGAAAGGGGTCGGGTAAGCAGGTCCTGGCGGTGTTCTTGAAGCGCTGCGTTCAACTCCTTTTCGCATCGAAGTACGTCCTTTGGGTCTCCGTCGACCGCGACGGTGCAAACGATCTGTTCATGAATGAAGTCCACTACGTCTGGGCGCTGTGCATCGCCAGACCTGCCTGTCGCCTTGAGCCCGCGCACTTTTTCACCGCGAAAATTCTCGAACAATCGGCGCACTTTCGAGTGGTTCAGGCTGGCCCCGCGCCGCCTACCGGCCGACATCCTCAGGTCAATTGTAGCCGGGGTGAAGGGCTCGGCGAAGTCGTCAAAGATCCGCGCCAGTGGGTCAGATCGTCGGTGTCGAAGCTGCTCTGCGTCGAGTTTGAGTTCGATCGAGCCGATATGGGTCATCCGCTCGAACCGGTTCCATGCATCATGAGTGAGCTCGGGCTGCAGGTAGATATCGCGACCAATTTGACCTCCGATAAGCTCGGCGACGGAACTGGCGCGGTAATGCGAGTTGGAGACAGTGAGAAAAAACGACCTGAAGTGCAGGAACGGAACTGTCTCGCCGATACCCTTACCGGCCGCAGCAATGGTGAGCTGTGTGATGCTGTTCTTGGCAATGTCGGCGTAGTCGGGATTGTTCTTGGAAACGCGCACTGCAAGGCCAATCTCGGAGTCGCTGTTTTGCTTCACCGACTTCAGCCAGTCAAAATAGTCGCTAGAGACGTCGGTGGTCAAACCGCTTCTGTTGAAAAGGCCCTGCAGGTCGGAGGAAATATCGACCGGGCCGTGCTGGTCCATGACACGCCAAAACTGAATTTTGATCCTGCGCATGACGCCTCGCGCAAAGGGTACCACAGTTCCACTACGGGGCAAGCCCGTGGCCGAGCCTGTGCCAAAGCTCGTTAAAAAGGGGCTCTTCCTCACATTCGGTGAGGGAATCAGGCTGGGGACTGGTGAAACGGGAGGAGGGCCAAGGCGGCGCAGGTGGTGGCCAAGCTGCGGGAGATGCGCTTGGCGGGAGCCGCGGACCTGCTGGCAGCGGGCGTCGAGGAGACGCTGAGCTACTATGCGTTCCCCCCCGAGCACTGGCGCTCGATCCGCACCAACAACCCGCAGGAGAGAATCATGCGGGAGATCCGCCGGCGGATCCGCGTGGTGGGTGCGTTTCCCGACGGACGCTCAGCCCTGATGCTGGTCGCAGCGCGCCTCCGCCACGTCGCGGCGAGCGCATGGGGGAAGCGCCGGTACCTGGATATGAGTCGGCTAAAGGAGGTGGCAGCAGGCGCGGCGTGAAGCCCAAGCTGCGAACACAAACAGCCCCCAAAAAGGTAAACGCAATGGAATCTGACCAGCCTCAGGCTAAACCAAAGTGCGAAAGATTCTGGACACTACCCGGGGGAGAAGGTCAAGAGAGCAATGACGATTGCCTCGACGCCTGTGCTTACTTGTCGCAGGGCCTGGCGGAGCAAGGCCTGGAACTGCCGAAGATTCATTGGATCGAGGGGTGATTAATGCGAGGTGTCTGCGAGGTGCTGCTGTTGCATTCGTGGGACGTGCTCGAGCACCCGCGAGACAGTGTATTCCGCGTTCGTATAAATCCCAGTGTCGCGGTTCCGAACCTGTTTGATGAAAAGGATGACGCGGAGCATGTCGCCTGGCGCGATTGTGATGCGATGGGCAAAAAACTTGTCGAAGAACTCGCCGTCCGTGACGGGTGCCGATACCTTTTCGCCGCGCCAAATAAACTCCCACTTCCGCGTCGAGCGATCCAAAATTGCTTTCAGGATGAACAGGTCAGCCTGTTCTTCAAGCACGCGCGTATCTGGATCGACCCTCTCGGTCGACTCCAAACGGCGCAACGTCTCGGAAGAGATCACGAGCGGAGGCGGTCCAGCATCAAGCCGTGCCACAAACCCCATGCCGGTGATCCGTTCGTCGCGCGCAACGGCTTGAAAGGATTTGTCCATCGCGTTCGTGAACGCCGAGTTCTCCTCCGCGCGTTTCATGGCGTCATAGATATTGCGCGGAATAATGACCTTGTCGTGTCCGTTTTCGACGATGGCCTCGTCGGTATTGATCTCGATCTTTTGCGTGTGGTCCACCGCGAGCGTGTGGTCATAAACAAAGCTCGCGATGATCGCAAGGATGATCGCCCGGACATCTTGCCGCGAAAACAGGTTCCCGGCTGTTTTGTAGAGGGCGCGCAAGGTCGCCCGGAAGCTCCCAGGGCTGAGCGCCTCGACAACAACGTCAATGTCATATCCAACGTTGAGCGATGCATTCGCGGCTTTCGCGGCGTCCGCGATTCCAACGAGAGCGGATGCCAACGTGTACGCATTGATGGAATTGCCGCCCGTCTGGAAGTGGACAACGAGGGATTCCCCTGCCTCGCCACTTGTCGTCAGTTCCCTGATGCTCATCGTCGGCATATAAGTTGCTCGGTTATCCCCCCTTGCGCGCTTGCGCCCACGCGCAAGTGTGAAGGCAAACCCCGCCCGATGCAACCGCTCGCCGTTCACGGCGCAGTCCGGGTTCGCGAAAGAGCGCGCGAACCTCAAAGGCGGGCTGTCACCCCCGGGCTCCGAAGCGAGTAAAATAAAAACGATGGCGCACAATGGGAAACGAGGTCGCAATCCGCCTGCACATTGAACCGCTCGAAGATGGCGGATTCGTCGCCACCAGCCCCGACGTGCCCGGCCTCGTGGCCGAGGGCCGTTCGATCACCGAAGCCACCGAGATCGCCCAAGGCCTGGCCCGAAAACTTGTCGAATCCTGCCTGGCGCACGGCGATGCCATCCCGCCCGCCCTGCAGCCGCTCAGCGGCGCACCGCACGCCCTCGACCTCAAGATTCCCGTCGGAGTGCTTTGATTGAGCCGCCCCGCCGCCCTCAGCTACCGCGAGGTCGCGGCGAAATTGCGCAAGCTTGGCTGGAGCTTCGATCGTCCCGGTCCCGGCAGCCACGAAGTCTGGCGGCGAGACCGGGGCGGCCGCAAGGTGACCCTGCCCCGCCACTCTAGGGACCTCGCGGAAGGAACGCCGCGCGCCATCCTGCGCGAGGCTGGAATCACGCCCGACGAATTCTTGGCAGCCTAAGCCAATCCGCCCACGCCGGGAAGGCCAACGCCCGCCCGCGTTTGCTCCCGCGCCGCCCCGCGTGCGACAATGGCGGCACGGGCCGGTGGATCGTGCCGCGAGCTTTTCCTGGCGAAGCGGGCCGGGGGAGGCGGCGGCGCCGGCCGTTGGACTGCTTCCCCCGGGGCAGCCGCCTGGAAGTCGAGGCGCGAGCAGCCCGCCCCGCGCTGTTACAGCGGGGCGGCTCACAAGCGGGACGCGCGCCGCACCGGCCCGGCGCGCTGGGGCCCGCGCCAACCATGGACCGCGGCGGGAGGCGAAGCATGAGCCCAAATCCACCCTCGGCGGAACACGGCGGCCGCGCCGTCGGGGTCGCCTTCGCTTGGTTTGCCGCCGCCTGGGCGGTGGCGGCGCTCGCCGACGTTCTCGATCTGGTGTTCTTCCCCGCCGCCCGCTTCCTCTGGCTGGACGCCTTCGTGGTGGGCGGCACCGCCGCCGGCCTGCCGCTGCTGCTGCTCGCCTGGCGCCGCATGGCCGCCCTCGGCGCCACCGAGGAGCAGTACCGCGCCCTCTTCCACGCCCATCCCAACCCGATGTGGATCTACGACGCCGACACCTACCGCTTCCTCGAGGTCAACGCCGCCGCCATCCAGCAGTACGGCTACAGCCGCGACGAGTTCCTGGCCATGGGTGTGCTCGACATCCGCGCCCCCGAGGACCGCGAGGCGGTCAAGCGCGCCATCCGCGAGGATGGCGCCATCTCCGGTTCGGTCTGGCGCCACCTCACCAAAGACGGCCGCCTGCTCGAGGCCGAGATCGCCTCCCACCGCCTGCGCTGGCGCGGCCACAACGCCCGCGTCACCCAGGCGCGCGATGTCACCGAGCGCCGCCGCGCCCAGGAGCTGGTGCGCCAGAGCGAGGAGCGCCTGCGCCTGGTGCTCGACTCCACCGGCGACGGCCTCTACTCGGTGGATCTGGAGGAGAACTGCCTCTGGTGCAACCCCGCCTGCGCCCGCCTGCTCGGCTTCCACTCCCCCGAGGAGCTGATCGGCCGCAACATCCATGCCCTGGCGCACCACACCCGCGCCAACGGCGAGCCTTATCCCATCGAGGCCTGCGAGATGGCGCGCGCCGCCCGCGCCGGCCAGGGCTTCCGCAGCGACGACGAGCTGCTCTGGCGCCCCGACGGCTCCAGCTTCCACGCCGAGTACCACAGCTACCCCATCTGGAAGGACCAGGCGGTCGAGGGCATGGTGGTCGGCTTTGTGGACATCGAGCGCCGCCGCGCCGCCGAGCAGGCGCTGCGCCAGAGCGAGGAACGGCTGCGCGCCCTCTCCGACTCGGGCGTGTTCGGGCTGGCGGTCGGGCGCCACGACGGCCGCCTGCTCGAGGCCAACGACGCCTATCTGAATATGATGGGCTACAGCCGCCAGGATCTGGAGGCGGGCGCGATGCGCTGGGACAGCGGCACCGCCCCCGCCTTCCGCGACCTCGCCGCCCGCGCCAGCCGCCGCCTGCGCGCCGGCCACCCCGTCCCCCCCTGGCGCTCCGAGATGGTCCGCAAGGACGGCTCCCACGTGCCCGTGCTGGTGGCGCTGGTGCCCCAGCCCGACGGCGCCCTCAACCTCACCCTCGACCTCACCCAGCTGCAGCACACCGAGCGCTCGCTCAAGGCCACCGAGCGCCGCTACCAGCTCGCGGGGGTCGCGCCGCTTTGCCTGCTGGCAAAATCGGCGCGAAAGGCCGCGAAATTCCGCAGGGCGGCCCGCCCCCGGGAGACGAATTCGGCGCGGCACCAGCGAAGCGCAGCGCCGACTTGGGGCCCCGGGGCCCCCGAGTCGGCGCGCGCACAAGCGGGACGCGCGCCGTAGGCGCGCTGGGGCCCGCGCCTACCATAGCTCTTCGAGCGCAACCTGGCCGGCGTGTTCAGCCTGGATGGCGCCGGCGTGGTGCTCGAGGCCAACGCCGCCTTCGCCGGCATCGCCGGCGTGGCCCCGGAGGCGTTGGTCGGCGCCCAGGCCGCCGCCTTCCTCCCCGGCTTCGCCGCCCTCGCCGCCGAACTCCGCCGCGCCGGCGCCGTCGCCAACCGCGAGTTCGCCATCCGCCGCCCCGACGGCAGCGAGGTCCTGGTGCTCGCCAACGTCAACCACCTGCCCGCCGACGAGGCCGAGCCCGAGCGCATCGAGGGCACCCTCTTCGACCTCACCGAATACAAGCGGCTGGAGGAGCAGTACCGCCAGGCGCAGAAGATGGAAGGCGTCGGCCTGCTCGCCGGCGGCATCGCCCACGACTTCAACAACCTGCTCACCGTCATCAACGGCTACAGCGGCCTGCTGCTCGCCTCCGCCGCCGATGCCGAGACCCGCCGCCGCTTGGAGCTGGTCGTCAAGGCCGGCGCCCGCGCCGAAGCCCTGACCCGCCAACTGCTCGCCTTCAGCCGCAAGCAGGTGTTCCAGTTGCAGGTCCTCGACCTCAACCACGTGGTGCGCGACAGCGCCGCCCTGCTGGGCCGCGTCGTGGGCGAGCACTACGAGCTGGTGCTCGGCCTCGACCCCGCCCTGCGCCCCGTCCAGGCCGACCGCCACCAGATCGCGGGGGTCGCGCCGCTCTGCCTGCTGGCAAAATCGGCGCGAAAGGCCGAGAAATTCCGCAGGGGCAGACGCGCCAGGGGCGCGTCTGCGCCCCCGGGAAACGAATCCGGCGCGGCCCCAGCGAAGCGCAGCGCCGACTTGGGGCCCCGGGGCCCCCGAGTCGGCGTGAGCACAAGCGGGACGCGCGCCGTAGGCGCGCTGGGGCCCGCGCCCACCATTCGAGCAGGTGCTGATGAACCTGCTGGTCAACGCCCGCGACGCCATGCCCGCCGGCGGCCGCATCACCCTCGAGACCCAAAACGTCACGCTCGACCAGGCCTACGCCCAGGCCCACCTGGAGGTGGCGCCCGGCGACTACGCCCTGCTGGCGGTCACCGACACCGGCATCGGCATGGACGCCGCCACCCGCGCCCGCGTCTTCGAGCCCTTCTTCACCACCAAGCCCGTCGGCCAGGGCACCGGCCTCGGCCTTGCCACTGTGATCGGCATCGTCAAGCAGAGCGGCGGCGCCGTCGCCGTCTACAGCGAGCCCGGGCGGGGCACCGCCATGAAGATCTACCTGCCCGCGCACCACGCCTCGCTCGACGCCGTCGCCGACGCCCCTGCCGCCGCTGTCTCCGCCGCTCCCGCCGGCCGCGGCGAAACGGTGCTGCTGGTCGAGGACGACGACGGCGTGCGCGAGCTGGCCGAAGAGGCCCTGCGCGCCTGCGGCTACCAGGTGCTGGCCTGCGCCCTGCCCGAGGCCGCGCTCGAGCTGTCGCGCCTCCACGCCGGCGAGATCCCCCTGCTGGTCTCCGACGTGGTCATGCCCCAAATGGACGGCCCCGCCCTGGCGGCCCGCCTGCGCCAGCAACGCCCGCAGTTGCGCGTGCTGTTTGTCTCCGGCTACCCCGCCCACGCCATCGCCGCCCGCGGCGCCTTCGCCGCCGGCGCCGACTTCCTGCAAAAGCCCTACACCCCCGACTCGCTCGCCACCCAAGTGCGCCGCCTCCTCGACGCCGCCCCCGCCCCAGCCCACGCCCCCGCCCAGGCCGCCCCCCCGGCCTGAGCCCGGATCCCCGCGCCCGCCGCTTTTCCGCCCCGGCCATGCCATCAAGGCCGTCGTGGCACAGCCAATCTTGGCTGTGCCAACCGCAGCCGGCCCGGCGCCGCTACGGCCGGGCCGGGCCGCCGCGCCGGGGCCCGGGCCCACCAAGGTTGACCCGGAACCGGCACCGCACGTAAAATTGTGCTACACAGGGAACTGTGCCATGAAACGCAACATTACGCTGAAGTTGGACGAGGACCTGCTCCGCCAGGCGCGGGTCATGGCAGCCGAAGAAGGCAGCTCGGTCAGCGCCCTCCTGGCCCAGCGGCTGGAGCTGCTGGTGCGGGAGAGAAGGGGCTTCGTGGCCGCCCGCCGACGGGCGCTCGCCCGCTTGGGCCAGGGTCTCGACCTGCGCTGGAGCCCGCCCCGCTCCCGCGACGAACTCCACGAGCGATAGGCACTTCGTGGACAGCAACAATCCTATCTCGGTGTGACCGTGGTCAACCCGCTGCGCGACCCCAGCCCCGCCCGCGCCTGACCGCTTGCCGGGGTCGCGCCGCTTTGCCCGCGGGCAAAACGGCGCGAGAAGGCCGCGAACCGGGGCCCAGCGAAGCCGCCCGCCCCCGCTGTGCTTTACCGCACAGACTTTCCCCGTCCCCCCGCCTACGATCAAAGCTGCGGAGACTGCGACCGAAATAGGCTCACAATGCCGATCTTCCAAATCTTTCTCGATCTGATCCTAGCCGGGGTGGTGCTGTGGCTGGTGAACCGCTTCATCCCGATGGCGGACTCCATCAAATCCATCCTCAACGCCCTGGTGGTGATCCTGGTGGTGCTCTGGCTGCTGAACATCTTTGGCGTCGTGCCCGCGTTCGGGAACCTGCACATGGGCCGGCTGGGCTAATCGCGGGGGCCGCGCCGCTTTGCCGCCCGGCAAAATCCCCGCGCAAGGCCGCGAACCGGCGTCCCCAAAACCCGGGTGGTCGAAATCCCGCTCCCGCGAAACGAATGCGGCGCGAGCTCAAGCGGGACGCGCGGCGGAGCCGCGCTGGGGCCCGCGCCAACGCGCAGCGCGGGCTTGGGGCCACGGGGCCCCCAAGCCGGCGCGAGCACAAGCGGGACGCGCGGCGGAGCCGCGCTGGGGCCCGCGCCAAGCGGAGCGCGGGCTTGGGGCCACGGGGCCCCCAAGCCGGCACGAGCACAAGCGGGACGCGCGGCGGAGCCGCGCTGGGGCCCGCGCCAAGCGGAGCGCGGGCTTGGGGCCACGGGGCCCCCAAGCCGGCGCGAGCACAAGCGGGACGCGCGGCGGAGCCGCGCTGGGGCCCGCGCCAAGCGGAGCGCGGGCTTGGGGCCACGGGGCCCCCAAGCCGGCGCGAGCACAAGCGGGACGCGCGGCGGAGCCGCGCTGGGGCCCGCGCCAAATGAAACCGCGCGGCGGAGCCGCGCCGGGGCCCACGCCAAGTGAAGCCAAGCGCAGCGCGGGCTTGGGGCCACGGGGCCCCCAAGCCGGCGCGAGCACAAGCGGGACGCGCGGCGGAGCCGCGCTGGGGCCCGCGCCAAGCGGAGCGCGGGCTTGGGGCCACGGGGCCCCCAAGCCGGCGCGAGCACAAGCGGGACGCGCGGCGCAGCCGCGCTGGGGCCCGCGCCAAGCGGAGCGCGGGCTTGGGGCCGCGGGGCCCCCAAGCCAGCGCGAGCAAAGCGGGACGCGCGGCGCAGCCGCGCTGGGGCCCGCGCCAAATAATGAAGCCCGCGCCAAGCTTAAATCGAGATCAACCCCGGCGAGACGCTGTCCTTGTCGCCAGCCATCTCCGGCTTCGGCGCGCAGCGCTGGTGGTAGGAGCGGCCCTGGTGCACGATGGAGATCTCCCCGTCGCGGATGGACATGTGGCAGGTGGGGCAGATGGGGTGCAGGTTGGCCGGGTGGTCGTGGGTCATGGTGATTCCATGGTAGGGCCGCCTCTCCCTCCGGCGCTGTGCGCGATTGCACACTGCGCGCCCATCCAGGCCCCGCCTCTAGCCGCCGCAGCCGGCCACGCCCGTCGCCAGCCGGTAGGTGTTGTTCTGGGTGCCGTTCAAACTGGTGAACAGGATCCGCCCCTGCACCCTCACCGTGACGTCGCGCATCACCCAGCAGTGGCCCGCCGGCTGCATCCGGAACTCGCCCTGAAAGGCGATGTGCGCCAGCCATCCCCCGCCGTAGCGGACCTCGCCCAGCGACCGGAAATCGCCGCGCAGGATCTGCCCGGAGAGCGCATCCACGGTCAAATTCCCGGCCGCGGCCTCGAGCACGCGGTCCACGCGCGAATGCGCATGCAGCCCCGCCAAGGGCTCGAAGTGCAGCGTCACCGCCGGCCGGCCCGCCACCAGGCCCGCATCGGTCGCCGTCCACTGGAAGCGGGCGGCGATTTGGTCGAGCGTCCAGATCTCGCCATCCAGGTTCACCAGCCGCCCCGCCGCCGCCGGCACGTCCCCCAGCGCATCAATCCGCCGCTCCAGCTTCCGGGCCGCTTTGTCCTGCTTGGCCCGCGCCGACGCGCCCAGCCGCTTGCCCTGTTCCGATTGCGTCGCCTCGATATAGACCGAGCGATAGAAGAAGACCTGGTCGGTCTCTAGGTGGATCTTGCCCGGCCGTTCGCCGCTCTTCCAAACTTCGTCGGCCATCAAGCGCAACCCGTCAAGCTGGTCGCCATGCTCGCTCAGCCTCATCCGCCCCACCAGATCCTGTGTCGCCGCCGGCGAAAGGCCCGGCCGCGCCCCGCCCCCCGCCGCCGCGCGGACGGTCAACCCCCGCCCCACCGCCACCACCAGGGCCGCCGCCGCCGCCGCCGCCGCCCATCGCCGCCCTGAAGAATGCATCGCCATCCAAGTCCCTGCCCGCTAATCCATTATCGGGGCGCGCCGCCACCCATGGCTGTATCGCATCGAACAGTGGAGCGCGGTTCCCCCGCCGGCCCCCGCCCACCGACATGAAGCCAAGCTGTCACAGAGTTGAAGCGGCAAAGTCGCAGGCGCCGCGTCCGCCCTCCGCATCCCACCCCCTGTGCCCGCAGACCGCTTCGGCGGCCTGCCGCCCCCAGCGGGGCGCCGCCCTGGCGCTGGCGACATTGACAACGGATCTCCTTCCGCCATGCCGGGCCCCCGCCCGCCCCCGCCCGGCATGCCGTTTTGCCGCTTGCCCCCGGGGCTGGGCAAGAACATTTCCTGAAAGCGATGTCGTTTCGAATCAACCGGATCGCCCCGAAAATTCCAGATTTTCGAATTTTCGGCATAGGCCTGGGCATAGGCCGGCCGCCCGCCGCCGTCTCGCAGGAAGTTCCTTACTCCCCCCGCAGGATCGCCAGCGGCTTGCTGCCCAGCAGCCGCGCGCACGCCAGCCAGCCGGTGGCGACCGCCAGCCCCGCCGCGGCGGCGAGCGCGATCAGCGACGGCGCCAGCGCCGAGCGCAGCGACAGCGCCAGCGGCAGCTCGAGCACGCCGCGCGCCAGCACCGCGCTGAAGCCCAGCCCCAGCCCCGCCCCGGCCGCCCCCGCCACCAGCCCCAGCAGCAGGAACTCGACCGAAAAAATGCGCGCCACCGCCCCCCGCGTCGCCCCGAACGTCTTCAGCACCGCCATCTCCCGCAGCCGCCGGAAGCGCGTCCCGGCGATGCTCGAGGCCAAAATGACCGCCGCCGCCAGCACCGCGAAAAACGTCACGAAGTGCACCACCAGCGCCACCTGGTCCACCACCGCCTGCACCCGCGCCACGATGTCGGCCAGGTTCAACACGGTCACGGTGGGGAAGCGCTCGAACATCGCCCGCTCCAGCTCCGGAATCGCCGCCGGCGCCATCCGCACCCCGCCGTTGACGTTGGGCGTGATCCCGTCGAGCGGCCCCGGGCTCACCAGCATCCCGATGCGGGCGATCAACCGATGCGGCGCCGCCCGGTAGAGCGCCGCCAGCCGGGCGGTGAAGTGCCGCCCGCCCGCCGACCAGGTCAGTGTCTGGCCCAGCCGCAGCCCCAGCCGCGCCGCCAGGGCGGTGCTGGCCGCCATCTGCGGTTCCCCCGCCTCCGGCGCCCGCCACCAGCTCCCCCCCACCACGGCGATGCCGGCCGGCGGGGCGGCAAACGCCGCCAGGCTGAAATTCCGCCGCGGGCCTGGCGTCGCCGTCTCCAGCCGCGCCGCCACCGTGCGCAGAATCTCCGGCCGCCCCTCCCGCCCGGGCTGATGGCGCAGCAGCGCCTCCACCGCCCCCGCCTGCGCCGCCGGAATATCAATCAGAAACACGTTGGCCACCCCCGGCGGGGTGTCGCGCTCCAGGTCCGCCACCAGCGCCCGCTGCAAGAGGAACACGCTCAGCGTGAACATCACCCCCAGCCCCAGCGCCACCAGCACCGCCGGCGCCTGGCTCCCGGGGCGATACAAATTGGCCAGCCCGTGGCGCAGCGCCGTCGGCGGGTTCCGCCAGCGCCCCACCACCCAGCGCAGCCCCCGCAGCAGCGCCCAGGTCAGCCCCCACAGCACCGCCAGCCCCACGCCCAGCGCCAGCAGGAAGGTGCCCCCCAGGCGCACCCCCTGCCGCCAAGGCTCGTCGGTGAGCGCCGCCGCCAGCCCGGCCAGGCCCAGCAGCAGCACCAGCCCGGTGAGAACCGGCGCCAGCCTCCCGGACTTCCTCCCCGCCGCCCCGCCCGCCGCCACGAGCGGGACGCGCCCCGCCCCGGCCCGGCGCTGATCCAGCCGTGGCCGGGCAGGCGCGCTGAGGCCCGGCCCCAGCAGACTGGCAGGGAAGCAGCGCAGCGCCGCCTGGGGGCCCCGGGGCCCCCGAGTCGGCGTGAGCATGCCGCCCCGCGCTGTTTCAGCGGGGCGGCTCACAAGCGGGACGCGCGTCGAAGGCGCGCTGGGGCCCGCGCCCACCATCAGTCCGCTGGGGCCCTCGGCAACCATATGCCGCCGCAGGATCGCCGCCGGCGCGATCCGCCGCAGCCCCAGCAACGTCGGCAGCGTCACTAAGAGCGCCACCAGCACCCCCGCCAGCAGCCCCTCCAGCGCCGGGCCCCACGCCCACCCCAGCGCCGGCAGGTTGGGGAAGAACGGCGCCAGCAAACGCGGAAACGCCCGCTCCACCAGCGCCCCCAGCCCCACCCCCAGCACGCCCCCGCCCAGCCCCAGCAGCAAGGTCTGCAGCCCATAGATGGCGACGATCTGCCGGTGGCGCGCCCCCAGCACCTTGAGCGTGGCGATCGCGTCCATCCGCAGCGCCAGGTGGGCCTGCATCGCGCTCGCCACCCCCAGCCCCCCCACCATCAGCGCCACCAGGCTGATCAGGCTGAGAAAGCTGGTGGCGTGGTCGAGCCCGCGCGCCACCGTGGGGTTGATCTGGCGGTAGTCCTGCAGCCGGGCGTGCGGAAAGGCGGCGCGCAGCCGCGCCTCGACCGCGGCCAGCGGCGGCGACCCGGGCGCGAGCTGGAACACCAGCCGCGACGACACCTGGCTGCCAAATTGAATGATGCCGGTGCGCCGCAGCCCGCCCGGGGTGAGCAGCAGCCGCGGTCCCAGCCCGATGCCGCCGGCCAGCCGGTCGGGCTCGGACTGGTCCACCCCCAGGATGCGGAACTGCGCCGCCCCCACCGCCAGCCTCCCGCCCACCGCCAAGCCGGTGCGCAGCAGCAGGTCGGGCGAGGCCAGCACCGTCTGGTCGTCGAGCCGCGCCAGCGCGCCGGCGGGCGCGGTCGCGACCGCCCCGTCAAACGGATACCGGCTCGGGTCCACCGCCTTCAGCGTGGCCAGCACCGGCGCCGCGCCCGCGCCCGCCGCCACCATCGACACCGACTCGGTGATCCGCGTCCAGCGAACGCGCTGTTCTCCAAGCCCGGCCAGCGCCGCCCGCTGCTCCGCCGTCAGCGCCGTCAGCTCCGCCGCCGGCGCCCGCAGCGCCAGGTCGCCCGCCATCAGTCCGCGCGCCTGCTCCAGCAACAGCCCGCGGAAGGCCTGGCTGAAGCTGCGCACCCCCACCAGCGCCCCCACCCCCAGCGCCACCGCCAGCGCCACGAACAGGAACCGCCCCGGCGCCGAGCGCAGCTCGCGCAGCGCCAGCGGCAGCGGACGCGCGCTCATCGCCCCGCCCTTCCAACTCTCACGTGCCGCTCCTGGCCCGGTCCGCCACGATGCGCCCGTCTCTCATCTCGATCACCCGCTCCGCCCGCTCCGCCAACACCGCGTCGTGGGTCACCAGCACCAGCGTCGTCCCCTCCTCGCGGTTCAGCCGCAGCAGCAGCTCCAGCACCACTTGCCCGTTGGCGCTGTCCAGGTTGCCGGTGGGCTCGTCCGCCAGCAGCAGCGGCGGCCGCGCCATGAAGGCCCGCGCCAGCGCCACCCGCTGCTGCTCCCCGCCGGAGAGCTGCACCGGATAGTGGTGGCCGCGCTCCCCCAGCCCCACCGCCGCCAGCAGCCCCCGCGCCCGCTCCCGCCCCGCCGCCGCCTCGCCACCGGCCAGGTCGTGGGGCAACTGCACGTTCTCCGCCGCCGTCAGCGTCGGAATCAACTGGAACGACTGGAAGACGTAGCCGATCTTGCGCCCCCGCAGCAGCGCCATGCGGTCCTCCGCCAGCCCGGCGATCTCCTCCCCGTCCAATTGAATGCTGCCGCTCGAGGGCGCGTCCAGCCCCGCCATCAGCCCCAGCAGCGTGCTCTTGCCCGAGCCCGAAGCCCCCACGATGGCGGCAAACTGCCCGGCGGGAATCGCCAAGTTGATATCCTCCAGCACCGGCAGCGGCCGGCCGCCGGAGGCATACGCTTTGCAGACGCCGCGGAGTTCGAGGATCATGAAAAGGGAAGGGAGGCGGGCGATGCGGTGGGGGCGCAATCTGCTGGTGGCGTGGGGGCTGGCGCTGGCCGCCGCCGCCGCCCCGCCCCGCCCTCTCATTGTAGCCTTCGGCGACAGCCTCACCGCCGGCCACGGCGCCCCCTCCGGCCAGAGCTATCCCGACGACCTCGGCCGCCTGCTGGCCCAGTCCGGCTGCCCCTTCCGCGTGGTCAACGCCGGCGTCAGCGGCGACACCTCCACCGACGGCCTCGCCCGCCTCCCCGCCGTGCTCGCCCGCCACCCCCGCTGGGTCGTCCTCGAGTTCGGCGGCAACGACGGCCTGCGCGGCCTCCCCGTCGCCGCCACCCGCGCCAACCTGCAGCAGATGATCCTCCGCCTCCGCGCCGCCCATGTCGGCGTCCTGCTGGTCGGCATGTCGCTGCCGCCCAACTACGGCGCCGCCTACATCCAGGCCTTCCAGGGCATCTACCGCGAGCTGGCCCGCCAGGACCACCTCCCGCTCCTGCCCTTCCTCTACCAGGATCTCGTCCCCCGCCTGCGCCGCCACCCCGGCCTGCTCCAGCCCGACGGCATCCACGCCTCCGCCGCCGGCAACCGCGTCGTCGCCGTCACCGTCTGGCGTTATCTCCGCCCCCTGCTGCAAAATTCGTTGCATCATTAATGCCATGGCGACTGCCCCCAAAAAGGTCCTGGTGATTGACGTCGGCGGCACCCACATCAAGGTGCTCGCCACCGGCCGCCGCGCCCACCGCAAGTTCGACTCCGGCCCCACCATGACCCCGCGCCAGATGGTCCAGGGCGTGCTCGCCCTCACCCAGGACTGGCGCTGGGACTGCGTCTCCATCGGCTACCCCGGCCCCGTCGTCCACGGCAAGCCGCTGCGCGAGCCCTTCAACCTGGGCAAGGGCTGGGTCGGCTTCCACTTCGCCCAGGCCCTGGGCAAGCCGGTCAAGCTGGTCAACGACGCCGCCATGCAGGCGCTCGGCAGCTATGAGGGCGGGCGCATGCTCTTCCTCGGCCTCGGCACCGGCCTGGGCTCGGCCATGATCGTCGAGGGCGTGCTCCAGCCCATGGAGATCGGCCACCTGCCCTACCGCCATGGCAAAACCTACGAGGACTACCTCGGCATCCGCGGCCTCCAGCGCCTCGGGCTGGCAAGCTGGCGCCGCCACGTCGCCCACATCGTCGCCGACCTCAAGGCCGCCCTCGAGGCCGACTACGTCGTGCTCGGCGGCGGCAACGCCCACAAGCTCGACCGCCTCCCCCCCGCCGCCCGCCGCGGCGACAATGCCAACGCCTTCCGCGGCGGCTTCCGCCTCTGGCAATCCCAACCCTAGCGCCCCCCCCCGCCCCCACTGTCCACCGTTCACCGTCCACTGTCCCCTAGTTCGCTTCCCCCCCCTCCCCGCGCTATCATCAAGACCATGACCCTCGCGGGAATCATCGCCGCCCTCACCACCCCCATGGACGATGCCGGCGAGCTCCGCCTCGACCGCCTCCAGGCCAACCTCGAGCGCTACAACGCCTCCCCCCTCGCCGGCTATCTCGTGCTCGGCTCCAGCGGCGAGGCCATCTATCTCGACCGCGCCGAGAAACTTTCCGTGCTGGCCGCCGCCGCCCGCCATGCCGACCAGCACAAGCGCCTGCTCGCCGGCACCGGCGAGGAGTCGCTCAAGGCCACGCTGGAGATGACCGCCCGCGCCGCCGACCTGGGCTACCACGCCGCCGTCGTCCGCACCCCCCACTACTACAAAAAGGCGATGTCGCCGCGCGCCCTGCTGGGCTACTACCGCGAGCTCGCCGACCAGTCGCCCATCCCGGTGATGCTCTACAACATCCCGCCGCTCACCGGCGTGGACCTCGGCCTGGAGACCGTGGCCGAGCTCGCCGCCCATCCCAACATCTGCGGCCTCAAGGAGTCCAGCGGCAATCTCGACAAGCTGGTCCGCCTCGCCGCCGCCCGCCCCGGCTTCCCCGTGCTGGTGGGCGGCGCCTCCACCGTCTACCCCTCGCTCTGCGCCGGCGCCGCCGGCGCCATCCTCGCCCTCGCCGCCGCCGCCCCCGAGGCCTGCTGCGAGATCGAGCGCGCCTTCCGCGCCGGCGACCACCCCCGCGCCCTCGCCGCCCAGCGCGCCGTGCTCGCCGCCGCCCAGGCCTTCGAGCCGCTCAGCATCCCCGGCCTCAAGGCCGCCGTGGACGCCTGCGGCTTCTACGGCGGCCCCCCCCGCCGCCCCCTCCTGCCGGTGTCCGCGGCCGAGCGCCTGCGCCTGGACGAGGCCTTCCACAGCCTGCGCCGCGCCTGCAGCGGAGGGCGCGCCGCTGGCGCGCCGGCGCCCGCGCCTACCGATAGCCCGGCATGACCGCCGGCCTCAGCCAGCGGCGCGTCCCCGGCCTCAGCCGCCTCTTCGGCGACTATCTCTACGACTTCGCCAAGGTCGCCCGCTTTTATCCCGCCGGTCCCCCCTTCGACCTCGACCGCCTCACCCGCGCCGCCGCCCAGCTCAGCTTCCCCGCCGCCGCCCGCCGCGCCATGGCCACCGCCCTCGACCGCCAAAACGAGGCGTGGGGCGTGCTCGACCTCCAGGGCGAGCTCCGCGCCGCCACCCGCGAGCGCCTGCAGGAGTTCGGCCAGCCCGACGCCGTCGCCATCGTCACCGGCCAGCAGGTCGGCCTCTTCGGCGGCCCCCTGCTCGCCGTGCACAAGGCCATGACCGCCGTGCTGCTGGCCGAGCGCCTGCGCCAGCGCGGCCTCAAGGCCGTGCCCATCTTCTGGATGGCCACCCAGGACCACGACCTGGCCGAGGTCAACCAGGCCTGGGCGCTCGACCCGGCCTCGGTGCCCACCCGCTTCGAGGCCAAACTGGAGCCCGCGCCTGCCGGCGCGCCCGTCGGCGGCCTCCGCCTCGCCGACTCGGTCGCCGCCCTGCTCGAGCGCTGGGAGGCGGCCAGCGGCGGCCCGGCGCCGGCGCTGCGCGCCAGCTACCAGCCCGGCGCCACCCTGGGCGCCGCCTTCGCCCGCCTGCTGCTGCACTGGTTCGCCCCCTGGGGCCTCATCGTCTTCGATCCCATGGAGGCTCCCGAGGCCGCCGCCCTCTGGCGCCCCTTCTATCTCGCCGCCTTCGACCGCCAGCCCGAGCTCGCCCAAGCGCTCGCCGCCCGCGCCGCCGAACTCGCCGCCGCCGGCTACCACCTCCAGGTCGAGCAAACCGCCGCCGCCAGCATGCTCTTCCTCCACCGCGACGGCGTCCGCCTCGGCCTCCGCCGCCAAGGCGACGGCTGGCTGCTGGGCGATCAGCCCATCGCCCCGGACGAGGCCCGCGCCTGGATCAGCGACCACCCCGAACTGGTCTCCCCCGCCGCCCTGCTGCGCCCGCTCTTGCAGGACGTCGCCTTCCCCACCCTCGCCCAGGTCACCGGCCCCGCCGAGACCGCCTATCTGGCCCAGTCGGCGGTGCTGTTTTCCGCGCTCCGGGTCCGCCCGCCCGTGGCCTACCCCCGCGCCAGCGCCACCGTGGTGGACGCCAAGGCCCGCCGCCTGCTCGACAAGTACGCCCTGTCGCTGGACGAGCTCTGGCGCGAGCCCGCCGCCGACCTGCTCGCCCGCCGCGCCCTTCCGCCCGGCGCCGCCGCCAAGGCCCAGGACATGCGCACCCAGTTCGAAAGCCAGTTCGCCTCCCTCGCCGGCGAACTGCAGGCCCTCGACCCCACCCTGCTCGACGCCGCCCAGGGCGCCGTGCAGAAAATCCGCCACCAGCTCGAACAGCTCGAGTCCCGCGTCGCCCGCAGCCACGCCCGCCGCAGCGGCGAGCTCGCCCTCCAGGCCCAGCACCTCGCCGGCGCCCTCGCCCCCAACCGCAGCCTGCAGGAGCGCGTCCTCGCCACCGCCAGCTTCGCCCCCCGCTGCCCCGACCTGCTCGCCCGCCTCCACCGCGAATTCGACGTCACCGTCCCCGACCACCACATCGTCGAGGCCTGAGCCCGCCGCCCTCCCGACCGGGCGCTACGCCGCCGGCCGCAAGGTGCCGCGCTCGCGCTGCTGGCTCGGCAACGCCTGCTCCGCCTCGCGCGGCGTGGTCGCCGCCGCCGCCGGCCGGATGGCCGCATACGCCCCCGCCGCCAGCGCACCCCCGATCAGTGGCGCCACGATGAAGGCCCACAATTGGCTCATCGCCCAGCCCCCCACAAACACCGCCGGCCCCAGGCTGCGCGCCGGGTTGATCGAGGCGTTGTCCACCGGGATGGCCACCAGGTTGGTCAGCGCCAGCGCCAGCCCGATCGCCAACCCGGCAAAACCCACCGGCGCCTCGCGGTCGGTCGCCCCCAGCACCGTCACCACCAGGATTCCGGTCAGGATCACCTCCGCCAAGATCACCGCCCCCAGCGCGTACTGCCCGGGCGAGTGCGCGCCGTAGCCATTGGCCGCCAAGCCCGAGACCACCGCGCTGTAGCCCCCCTCCCCGCCTGCGGCGATCGCCAGCACCAGCCCGGCCGCCACCACCCCGCCCAGGCACTGCGCGATCCAGTACCCCACCGCGTCCTTGAAGTTCATGCGCCTGGCCGCCAGCACCCCCATTGTCACCGCCGGGTTGATGTGGCAGCCCGAGATCGGTCCGATGGCGTAGCACATCGCCAACAACGCCAGCCCGAACGCCAGCGAGATGCCGGCGTAGCCGATCTGGTTCCCGGCCAGCACCGCGCTCCCCACCCCGCAAAACACCAGAACAAAAGTGCCAACGAGCTCCGCCGAATACTTCTTCATGGCAAGTCCCCCCCTAGAAGTCCGACGCCGGCGGCTGCGTCGAGGCTGCTTGTGCTTGGCTGGGGACACGCCGGGCCGGGGCGCAGGCACCCCGGGGCTTTGCGGGCTGGGCGGCTTACGCCTCCGCCGGCCGGATGGCGCCGTATAGCAGCGCCGCCAACACGCCTCCCAACAGCGGCGCCACGATGAACAGCCACAACTGGCTCATCGCCCAGCCCCCCACCATCAGCGCCGGGCCCAGGCTGCGCGCCGGATTCACCGAGGTGTTGTCGATTGGAATGCAGACCAGGTGGTCCAGCGTCAGCACCAGCCCGATCGCCAGCCCGGCAAAACCCGCCGGCGCCTTGGCGTCGGTCGAGCCCAGCACCGTGATCACCAGAAACGCCGTCAGGATCACCTCCGCCAGGAACGCCGCCCCCATTCCGTAGTGGTCGGGCGAGTGCAGGCCAAAGCCGTTGGCGCCCAGCCCCGAGGTCGCCGCGCTGTAGCCGCCGGCCACCCCGTTGGCGATCAGCAGCACCACAAACGCCGCCAGGATCGCCCCGATGCACTGCGCGATCCAGTAGCCCACCGCGTCCTTCACGCCCATGCGCTTGGCCGTCAGCACCCCCAGCGTGACCGCCGGGTTGATGTGGCAGCCGGAGATGGGCCCGATGGTGTAGCACATCGCCAGCAGCGCCAAGCCAAACGCCAGCGCCACGCCCATGTAGCCAATATGGCTGCCGGCCAGCACCGCGCTGCCCACGCCGCCAAATACCAGGACAAACGTTCCGATCAATTCCGCCGAGTATTTCTTCATGGCGAGAGTCCTCATTGGCTCGGACGCCCCGAGTATACGCCGATGATATCCACTACGGGCTTGGATATTCCCGCGGTCCCGGGCAGGGTTGGCAAGCGGCGCCTCGGGGGGCGGTACCATCAAGACATGGAGACGGGAACCGACTCCGCCGCTGCGCCGGCGGCCGCTGCGCCGCCGGCCGCGGTGGCGTGGAAGCAGTCGCTCGGCGCCGGGCTGCTGCTCGGCCTGGCGCTGGGCTGCGGCTGGCTGGCGCGCTGGACCCCGGGCCTGCTCCCCCGCCTGCTGCTGATCGCCGGCGCGGCCGCGCTGGCCGTGCTGGGCCTGGCCACTATGGTCTCGCTCTCCGAGCGGCGGGGCTGGTTGGCCGCCTGGCAGCGCAAGTGGGAGATGGACTTTGCCGGCGCCGGCCTGCCCTTCTTCTCGGCCCTGGTGATCCTGGCGCTGGCGGCGCTCACCTCGGGCAACAACCTCCTCTACCTGATCGTCAGCGGCTTGCTCGGCGCGCTGGTGGTTTCCGGCCTGACCTCGGCGCTCAACCTGAGCGGGATGGAGCTGCGCTTCCGCCTGCCGGAGGAGATCTTCGCCGGCCAGGCGGTGCCGGTGCAGTTCACCCTAATCAACACCAAGGGCTTCTGGCCGGCCTACGGGCTGACGGTGAGCGCCGCCAGCCGGGCGCTGGCGGGCGAGCGCCAGGCGGAGATGGCGCCGGTCTACTTCGCCTACCTGCCGCGGCGGCAGAGCCAGTCCGCCGCCAGCACCATCGCCTTTCCCCAGCGCGGGCGCTACGCCTCCACCGCCTTTGTGCTGGCCACCCGCTTTCCCTTCGGGCTGCTGCAGAAGCGGCGGCGCTTCCAGGCCAGCGGGCAGGAGCCGGAGACGCTGGTCTACCCCGCTCCCGCCGCCCTGCCCCCCGGCGTGGCGGCGCGCCTGCGCCGCGCCGCCGGCGAGCTGCCGCAGTCCCAGCGCGGCGAGGGCCCCGAGCTCTACCGCATCCGCGCCCACCAGGCGGGCGACTCCGCCCGCCAGGTCCACTGGAAGGCCAGCGCCCGCGCCGGCGCGCTGCGCGTGCGCGAGTTCACCGACGAGAGCGCGCTGCGCGTGCGCCTGCGCCTGGCACTGCCGCCCGGGCTGCCCTCGGAGCGCGCCGAGGCGGCGCTGGGCGAGTGCGTCGCCTGCCTGCAGGCCCTCGCCCGCCCCGATCTCTGGCTGGAGTTTGTCGGCGAAAACGCCGCCCCTGCGCCGGCCGCCCCCGCGCCGGCCGCGGCCGCACCAGGACTGTTCCTGCCGCTCGCCCCGGTGGCGCAGCAGCGGCAGCGCATCCTCGAGTATTTGGCCGTGGTGGACCCCGCCCTCCCGGCCGCTCCCGCAGCGGCGCTGGCGCCGGAGTTGGTCGAGATCGCCATCTGCGGCTGAGCTGGCCGTCCCCAGCCCGGCTCCAGCCTCAGGCGTGGCGGCGCAGCACCAGGCAGGTGACGTCGTCCTGGCGGGGTGCATCCCCGCGGAAGCGGGTGCAGTCCCCCACCACGGCGTCGCGGATGGCCGCCGCCCCCGCCCCCGCCGGCGCGGCCAGCAGCACCGCCTGCAGCCGCTCCTCGCCGTACTCCTCGCTGCCCGGGTTGAAGGTCTCCGTCACCCCGTCGGTGAACAGCAGCAGCGCATCCCCTGGGTGCAGCTCCACCTCCCCGCTCTCATACGCCGCCTCCGCCAAAATGCCCAGCGGCACCCCGCCCGCCTGCAGCCGCTCCAGCGGCTCCGCCCCGGCGCGGCGCAGCAGCGGCGGGTTGTGCCCCGCGTTCACGTAGCGCAGCCTCCGCGCCGCCGGCTCGTACTCGGCCACCACCGCCGTGGTGAAGCGCGTGCCCCCGGCGCTGTGCCCGCAGGCGTAGCGGTTCAAGGCCGCCACCACCCCCTCCAGCGTCAACCCCTCCGCCGCCAGCGTGTGCAGGCTGGCCTGGAAGGTTGCGGTCAGCAGCGCCGCCGGCAGGCCCTTGCCCGCCACGTCCGCCAGCGCCAGCATCAGCACCGACGGGCTGCGCCAAAAGGCGTCGTAAAAGTCGCCCGAGACGGTGTTGGCCGGCTGGTTGACGAACGCCACCTCCGCCCCCGCCACCTCCGGCGGCGTCGCCGGCAGCAGCCACGCCTGGATCTCGCGCGCGATCTCCAGGTCGCGCTTCAGGCTGACCCGGTCGGCGATCTCCAGCGCCAGCAGGCCCACGATCAGCAGCAGCCCGATCAGCCGGTACTGGGTGAACTGCAGCACCAGCGCCAGCAGCAGCACCACCCGCCGCGCCGGCGACATGTGCAGCAGGATCGCCCAGGCGAACTCCCGTCCCAGGTGGCGCTGCCGCGGGGCGCCTCCCGGCCGCCGCGCCGGTCGCGCCGGCGGCGCCTTCGTCATCGCGTCCTGCTTGTAGAGCCGATAGCCCGAGGTGGCCTCGCGCCGCAGTTGTCCCCAGAGCTCGTCCACCGCGAGCCCGTCGCTGATGCGGTGCCAGAACTGGGTGAGTTTGTTCATCGCCCCGCGAGCCGGTGCAGAGTCGAATCAGTCTAGCACCGACGCGCGCGGAACTCGGAGGCCGCTCAGTAGTAGAGGAACAAGTGTTGTCCGATGAGGTTGAGGCTTGTGAGGCTGGGCGCGGTCGCCAAGTCGGAGTAGAACGAGATCTGGCTGCCGCCGGTCTGGTCGGTGATGACGCCGCCGTAGAGCTGCAGTGCCCGCAGGATGGCCTGGGTGGCCACCGGCACGCCCAGGGTGGCCACGTTGATGGAGGGATCGAAGCGGATCTTCGCCCCCTCGCGGAAGATGGCGCCGCCCACGGTGCCGTCGGTCTTCACCGCCGGGGCCTGGTGGCCGACTTGGTTGCTGTTCATGCTGCCGGGCACGATCACGCTGAGGGCGTGGTTGAGGCAGGTGGCGCAGTCGAGTTCGCCCGGCATGATGTCGCCGGCGAGGCCGGTGATCTCGCTGGCGGTGTGGCCGGGGGTGCCGTTGCTGGTGGCGAGGTGGCCGCTGGCCAGGCCGCCGACGTTGGTGCTGGTGGGCTGGAAGGAGCTGTTGACGTAGAGCTTCCAGAAGTCGTAGTAGTCGCCGGTGGCGGTGTCCACCACGATGAGGTGGCCGTCGTTGGCGCCGTAGCCGCCGACGGAGGGATGGTAGCCGTTGGCGGGGTTGGGCACGCAGTAGTGGTCGGTGTAGTTGTATTGCAGCGTGTCGGTGAAGTTGGTGCAGCCGTGGGTGCCGTCGGTGTACTCGACCGGGTAGTCGAAGCCCTGGGCGTGGGTATTGACCTCAAAGCGCATCCCGCTGGTGATGGACGAGATGTTGAGGCCGCTGCCGCTGGGCGCCGCGTACAGCCAGTCGGCGCTCGCGCTGGGAAACAGCCGGGTTGAGGCCGGCGGCGTCACGGGCGGGGGAGGCGGAGGAGGAGGCGGCGGTGGTGGCGGCGGCGGAGGAGGAGGCGGCGGCGGGGCCACGATGGTGACTACCGCGGTGGCCAGCGGCGCGGCGGCCGCGTTGGCCGGGTCGAGCGCGACGGTGTAGGTGCCGGGCGCCGAGCCGGCGACAAAGACCTCGGCCGGGGCGCTGGCCGTCGCCGGGGCCGCGTTCAGGCTGCCGCCGCTCGCCGTCCAGGCGACCGGCGGGGGCGTGCCGCCGCTGAAGGTGGCGGTGAAGGTGGCGCTGGCGCCGGGGGCCAGGGTGATGCTGGCGGGCTGAATCTTGGCCGCCACCGCGGCCGCAGGCTTGCTTGCGGCCGCGCCGGAAACCGCGGCGCTGCCGCCGCAGCCCGCGGCCAGCAGGGCGAGTCCCGGGACAAGATAGCGTCGGAGAGTGACCCAATACAGCAACTTGGTGACCTCATTCCGACGAAGTGGCGCAAACTGTGAATTGAGTGTCGGTCACCCCGCTTCGGGCCGGAATGGGGAGAAACCCCAAGCCGGGCGCAAAAAAAAACGGAGGGGCGGGAGGCCCCTCCGTTTTGGCGCAGCCGCTCGGCGGCGGCGGCTAGTAGTAGATCCACAGGTGCTGGCCGATCTGGTTGATCCCCGCCAGATCGGGCTGGGTGGCGAGGGCGGAGTAGAAGGAGATGCCCTTGCCCCCGGTCTGGTCCACGATCGCCCCGCCATAGAGTTGCAGCGCCCGCAGGATGGCCTTGGTGGCGGTGGAGGCGTTGAGGGCGGCGACGTTGACCGAGGGATCGAAGCGGAGCTTCGCCCCCTCGCGGAAGATGGCGCCGCCCATGGTGCCGTCGGTCTTGCGCGCCGGCGCCGCCGTGCCCACCTGGTTGCTGTTCAGGCCGCCCGGCACGATCACGCTGAGGGCGTGGTTGAGGCAGGTGGCGCAGTCCAGCTCGCCCGGCAGGATGTCGCCCGCCAGCGCCGTGATCACCGCCGCCGTCGTGCCCGGCGTGCCGTTGCCGCCGAGGCTGCCCTGCACCACCTGGCCCACGTTGGTGCTGGTCGGCTGCCCGGCGGCGTTCACCAGCAGCTTCCAGAAGTCGTAGTAGAGCCCGTGCGCGCGGTCCACCACGATCAAATGGCCGTCGTTGGCGCCCCAGCCGCCCACCGAGGGATGGAAGCCCCCGGCCGGGTTGGGCACGCAAATGCGGTCGCTGTAGTTGTAGTAGCGCGTGTCGGTGAAGCTGGTGCAGCCCAGCGAGCCGTCGGCGTACTGCACCGGCGCGTCGAAGCCGCCATCGTGGGTGTTGACGAAAAACTGCAGCCCCGAGGCCATGGCGCTGATGTTGAGCGCGCTGCCGGTGGGTGCGCTGTACAGCCAATCGGCGCTGGCGTCGGGGAACAGCCGCGGCGCCGCCCCCGGCCCGGGCGCTGGCGCCGGAGTCGGAGTTGGTGCCGGAGTTGGCGCGGGCGATGGGGCTGGCGCCGGACTGGGCGCGGCCGCCGGCGCCGTCGGCGCGTTGGCGGGGGAGGAGGCAATTTGCGAGGGCCGGACTTGGCCCGCGCATCCCAAGGCGAAGAGCAGCCCCAGGGGGAGCGGCAGAACACGGATTTTAAGCAAGGGGGGAAAACCTTTCCGACGTGTGGCGAGGGTTGAAGTTGCACTCAGGCTAAGCGGATGTACTCGCAATGCGGCCTAGCCAAACCCCTGCCTTTTCGCCGGAGAAAGCCTTAGATCCGCCGGAAAAGGGCCCGGGGCGGCGCCCCTCGCGCGGGCAGCGCCGCCCCGGGGATGCGGTCAGTAGTAGAGGAACAGGTGTTGTCCGATGAGGTTGAGGCCGGTGAGGCTGGGCGCGGTCGCCAAGTCGGAGTAGAAGGCGATCTGGCTGCCGCCGGTCTGGTCGGTGATGACGCCGCCGTAGAGCTGCAGCGCCCGCAGGATGGCCTGGGTGGCCACCGGCACGCCCAGGGTGGCCACGTTGATGGAGGGATCGAAGCGGATCTTCGCCCCCTCGCGGAAGATGGCGCCGCCCACGGTGCCGTCGGTCTTCACCGCCGGGGCCTGGTGGCCGACTTGGTTGCTGTTCATGCTGCCGGGCACGATCACGCTGAGGGCGTGGTTGAGGCAGGTGGCGCAGTCGAGTTCGCCCGGCATGATGTCGCCGGCGAGGCCGGTGATCTCGCTGGCGGTGTGGCCGGGGGTGCCGTTGCTGGTGGCGAGGTGGCCGCTGGCCAGGCCGCCGACGTTGGTGCTGGTGGGCTGGAAGGAGCTGTTGACGTAGAGCTTCCAGAAGTCGTAGTAGTCGCCGGTGGCGGTGTCCACCACGATGAGGTGGCCGTCGTTGGCGCCGTAGCCGCCGACGGAGGGATGGTAGCCGTTGGCGGGGTTGGGCACGCAGTAGTGGTCGGTGTAGTTGTATTGCAGCGTGTCGGTGAAGTTGGTGCAGCCGTGGGTGCCGTCGGTGTACTCGACCGGGTAGTCGAAGCCCTGGGCGTGGGTATTGACCTCAAAGCGCATCCCGCTGGTGATGGACGAGATGTTGAGGCCGCTGCCGCTGGGCGCCGCGTACAGCCAGTCGGCGCTCGCGCTGGGAAACAGCCGCCCCGTGGTCGGCGTCGGCGTTGGGGTGGGCGTCGGCGTTGGGGTTGGCGTGGTGCCGGTTCCCGTGCCCGTCCCGGTGCCCGCCGTGGTCACCGACTCCACTGGACCCAGCAGGTCGGGGTTGCTGAAGTAGCTGGACTCGGCCTGCACGGCATAGGTGGTGCCGGCGGCGAGGCCGCTGACAGCGACGCTGTGCTGGGTGGAGAGCTTCCAGATGGCGGTGGACTGCGAGGGCGCGCCCACCCCGTAGTGCACCTGCGAGTTGAGCGCCTGGGTGGTGGTCCAGGACAGGGTGAAGCCGCTGGCGGTGATGGCGGAGATCTGCGGCGCGCTCATGCCCGCCAGCGCCGTGCCGCCGCCGCTGCTGGATGTGCCGGTGCCGGTCGGGGTTCCCGTGCCGGTGCCGGTGCCGCCGCTGGCGGCGGTGGTGATGCTCAGCAGCGGGCTGAGCAGATCGGGATTGGAGTAGTAGCTGGACTCGGCCTGCACCGCGTAGGTGGTCCCCGGCTGCAGGCCGGTGACGGTGGCGGAGTGGGCGGTGGTCAGCTTCCAGATCGCCTGCAGCGAGCTGGCGGCGCCGATGCCGTAGTGCACTTGGGTGTTGAGGCTCTGGCTGGTGGTCCAACTCAGCGTGAACGAGGTGGACGTGACCTGGCTGACCGTCGGCGCCAGCGTCTGGGCGCCCAGCCCGGCCGCCGCGAGCAAACAGACAAAAATAATTCTCACGAAACCTGTACCCCTCTTTCGAGTCGAGTACGAAGTGGCTTGAAGCGAGACTAAGGGGCAGAGAGCCGGTGACAATCCGGGTGAATCCCTCATTCGGAGCCCGGATGCGCCCGAGGTCTGCCCCTGGCTCCCCCTGCCGCTGCTGCCCGCGCGCCGCGGCGGCGGCGCTGCGGGCAGAAAATTGTTTTGCGGCGGCGTTGGGGGCCGTGCTACGATCAACCCTCATGTTCGCTCTCGCGCATCACCACCACGCCACGGCCGCCGCGCATTCGCATGCGTGGCCGGCGGCGCTGGGAGAGCGGAGCGAATAGCTAGATTCGATTCCGGCTTTGAATCCCGCGGCCGCCGGCCACCCCGGCGGCCGTTTTGCGTTTGGAGGGCTTTTATGAATATGCAATTCGAAAAGACGGCGGGCCTCATCCCCGCCGTGGTGCAGGACGCCAACACGCGCGAGGTGCTGATGGTGGCCTACATGAACCCGGCGGCGCTGGCGCAAACCCAGGCCAGCGGCTACGTGACCTTCTACAGCCGCTCGCGGCAGCAGTTGTGGACCAAGGGCGAGACCAGCGGCAACCGGCTGCGCCTGGTGCGGCTGTGGACCGACTGCGACGCCGACGCCGTCCTGGCGGAGGTGGAGATGGAGGGGGACGAGGTCGCCTGCCACACCGGCGCGCGCAGTTGCTTCTTCCAGGCGCTGGAACAGGAGGCGCGATGAAGCTGCGGCTGGGCGTTCCCAAGGGCAGCCTGCAGGAGGCGACGGTGCAGCTCTTCCAGCGCGCCGGCTACAACCTCTACATCTCCTCGCGCTCCTACTATCCGGTGATTGACGATCCGGAGATCGAGTGTCTGCTCATCCGCGCGCAGGAGATGGCGCGCTATGTCCAGGACGGCGTGCTCGACGTGGGCCTCACCGGCCGCGACTGGGTGCTGGAGAACGAGGCCCGGGTGGTGGCGGTGGAGGATCTGGTCTACTCCCGGCAAAGCTTCAGCCGGGTGCGCTGGGTGCTGGCGGTGCCCGAGTCCAGCCCGGCGCGCTCGGTGCGGGACCTCGAGGGCAAGGTCATCGCCACCGAGCTGGTGGGGGTGACGCGCGCCTACCTCGCCCGCCACGGCGTCAGCGCCCAAGTCGAGTTCAGTTGGGGGGCGACCGAGGTGAAGCCGCCGGTGCTGGCCGACGCCATCGTCGAGGTCACCGAGACCGGGGCTTCGCTGCGCGCCAACCAATTGCGCATCGTGGACACGGTGCTGGAGTCGAACACCCAGTTGATCGCAAATCCCGCCAGCCTGGGCGAGCCCGCCAAGGCGGAGAAGATCGCCACCCTGGCGCTGCTGCTGCGCGCCGCCATCGCCGCGCACGGCCGCGTCGGGCTGATGCTCAACGTGCGCCGCGAGCACCTGGCGGCGGTGCTGGCGGTGCTGCCGGCGCTGCAGCGCCCCACCATCTCGGCTCTGAGCGACGCCGACTGGGCTGCGGTCAACACCATCGTCGAGGAGCGCCAGGTCCGCGACCTGCTGCCGCGGCTGAAGGCGGCGCAGGCGCAGGGCATCGTCGAGTATCCCCTCAACAAGGTGCTGGCATGAGCGACCTGCTGCGCACCCTGGAGCTGGACGACGCCGCCGGACTGGAGCGGCTGCTGGCCCGCTCCGACGCCGACCTGCGCCGCGCCGAGGCCAGCGCGGCGGCGGTGGTGGCGGACGTGCGCCGCCGCGGCGATGCCGCCCTGGCGCGCTGGGCGCGGCGCTTCGGCGACCCCGCCCCGCGCCCCGAGGGCGGCTGGCGGGTGCCGGCGGCGGAGTTGGCCGCGGCCTGGCGCGCCACCCCGCCGCCCCTGCGCCGCGCCCTGCGCCTGGCCCAGCGCCACCTGGAGCAGATGGCGCGCTGGCAGATGCCGCGCCCGTTCCTGCGCACCCTCGCCCCCGGCGTGCGCGTCGGCCAGCAGGTGCGGCCGCTCGCCAGCGTGGGCTGCTATGTGCCCGGCGGGCGCTATCCGCTGCCCTCGACCGTGCTGATGACGGCCACCCCGGCGCGCATCGCCGGGGTGGGGCGCATTGTCGCCGTCTGCGCCCGGCCCGAGCCGGCGGTGCTCGCCGCGGCGCACCTGGCCGGCGTGACCGAGTTCTACGCCCTGGGCGGCGCCCACGCCATCGCCGCCCTGGCCTACGGCACCGCCCGCCTGCCGCGGGTGGACAAGATCGTCGGCCCCGGCAACGTCTACGTCACCGCCGCCAAGAAGCTGGTCAGCCACGACTGCGCCATTGATTTCCTGGCCGGGCCGACCGAGGTGCTGGTGGTGGCCGGGCCCGGGGCCAACCCCGCCTATGTCGCCGCCGACTTGCTGGCGCAGGCCGAGCACGACCCCCAGGCGGCGGCTTGGCTGGCCACCTGGTCGCGGCCGCTGGCCGAGGCGGTCAACCGCGAGCTGGCCCGCCAGCTCGCCGCCCGCCCCAACTCCACCGCGCGCCAAGCGCTGCGCGCGCGCGGGGCGATCCTGCTGGCGCGCCACCGCGCCCAGGCGCTGGCGGCCGCCAACCGCATCGCCCCCGAGCACCTCACCGTCCCCGCCGCCGTGCTGGGCGAGGTGGCCAGCGCCGGCTCGGTCTTCGTCGGCGATTTCGCCCCCCAGGCGGTGGGCGACTACCTCAGCGGCGCCAACCATGTGCTGCCCACCGCCGCCGGCGCGCGGCTGCGCGGCGGCCTCTCGGTGCTCGATTTCGTCAAGATCCAGACGGTGCAGCAGCTCACCCGCGCCGGCCTGCGCCGCCTGGCGCCGGCGATTGTGGAGCTGGCGCGGGCCGAGGGCCTGCCCGCCCACGCCGCTTCGGTGGAGGTGCGCCTATGAGCCTGGCTTTGCGTCCGCAGATGCAGGCGCTGCCCGCCTACACCCCGCCCCAGGAGGGCCGCGCCGGCCTGCGGCTGGACTTCAACGAAAACACCGTGGGCTGCTCGCCGGCGGCGCTGGCGGCGCTGCGCGCCACCAGCGCCGAAGACCTGGCCCGCTATCCCGCCTACGCCGAGGCCGAGGCCGAGATCGCCGCCGCCTTCGGCCACACTCCCGCCACCGCGCTGCTGACCAACGGCGTGGACGACGCCATCCTGCTCGCCGCCATGGCCCTGCTTGAGCCCGGCGACGAGGCGATCATCCCCGTCCCCAGCTTCGCCCTCTACCGCTTCTACTGCCAGCAGTGCGGCGTGCGGCCGGTCGAGGTCGCCTACCGCAGCCTGGCGGTGGGGCCGGGGGTGAGCGAGTTCCGCCTCGATCCCGCCGAACTGCTGGCGGCGGCCGGCGGGCGCACCCGCGCGATCTTCCTGGCCTCGCCCAACAATCCCACCGGCCACGCCTGGCCGCCGGCGCAGGTGCTGGAACTGGCGCGGGCGCTGCCGCAGTGCCTCATCTTCGCCGACGAGGCCTATGCCGATTTCGTTGCCCCCGGCTACCGCGGGCTGCTGCCGGAGGTGGAGCGGCAGCCCAACCTGCTGGTGGCCCGCACCTTTTCCAAGGCCTATGGCCTGGCGGGGGCGCGGCTGGGATGCCTGTTCGCCCACCCCGCGCTGCTGCCCGGCCTGCGCAAGGTCCACTCGCCCTACAACGTCAACACCCTGGCGGTGCGCTGCGCCCGCGCCGCCGTGGCCGACGCCGCCTGGGTCGAGGACTACCGCCGCCAGGTGGTGACCAGCCGCGGCCTGCTCACCGCCGCCCTGGCCGGGCTCGGCATACCCTACTGGCGCAGCGCCGCCAACTTTGTGCTCTTCGACGCCGGCGCCGCCGCCGCCGCCGTGGTGGAGGGCATGCGCTGGCGCGGCATCCTGATCCGCGACCGGCGCGCCGACTGGCCGGGCGCGCTGCGCCTCACCTGCGGCGCGGTGGAGCACACCCAGCGCGCCTGCGCGGCTCTGGGCGAGGTGTGGAGCGAGGCGGGGGGGGCACAATGAAACCATCTCGAATGAAGCCAACCTCCCCCCGCCTCGCCCGCCTCCAGCGCCGCACCCGCGAGACCGCCATCACCCTGCGCCTGCGCCTCGATGGCCAGGGGCGCGCCCAGGTCGCCAGCGGCATCGGCTTCCTCGACCACATGCTCACCGCCCTGGCGCTGCACGCCGCCGTGGACCTCGACCTGCGCTGCCAAGGCGATCTGGAGGTGGACCAGCACCACAGCGTCGAGGACATCGGCATCGCCTTGGGCGAGGCGTTCCTGGCGGCGCTGGGGGACCGGCGCGGCATCCGCCGCTCCGGCTTCTGCCTGATGCCGATGGACGAGACCCTGGCGCTGGCGGCGGTGGACTTCTGCGGCCGCACCTGCCCGGTGGTGCGCCTGCAGGTCAAGGCGGCGCGGGTGGGCGACCTGCAGACCGAGCTGGTGGACGACTTCTTCGAGGGCTTTGCCCGCGGCGCCAAGGCCAACCTGCACGTGCGGGTGCTTTACGGCCGCAGCAGCCACCACAAGATCGAGGCCGCCTTCAAGGCGCTGGCGCGGGCGCTGCGCGCCGCCTGCGAGCCCGACCCGCGCCTGGGCGGCCAAATCCCCAGCACCAAGGGGATGCTCTAAGCCATGGTCACGATCCTGGATTACGGCAGCGGCAACGTGGGCTCGCTGGCCAAGGCGCTGGCGCGGCTGGGGGTGGAGCACCGGCTGAGCTGCGACCCCGAGGCGATCGCCGCCTCCGACCGCCTCATCCTGCCGGGGGTGGGCCACTTCGGCGCGGTGATGGCGGCGCTGGAGCAGCGCCGCCTGCGCGCGCCGCTCCTGCAATACCTGCACAGCGGACGGCCGTTTCTGGGCATTTGTGTGGGGTTGCAGGTGTTGTTCGAGGGCAGCGAGGAGGCGCCCGGGGTTCCCGGGCTGGGGCTGTGGCCGGGCACGGTGCGGCGCTTCGCCCCCGCCCCCCACAAGGTGCCGCACGTGGGCTGGGCGCGGCCCCAGGCCATCCAACCCTCGCGCCTGCTGGCCGGGCTGGGGGCCGAGGCGGCCTTCTACTTCACCCACTCTTATTACGTGCCCGCGGGCCCGCCCACCACCCACCGCGTGGACTACAACAACCGCTTCCTGGCGGCGGCGGAGGCGGGCGCGGTGGCGGGGGTGCAGTTCCATCCGGAAAAGTCGGGCGCCGCCGGGCTGGCGGCGCTGGCCAACTTCACCGGCGCGGCGCCACTTCCCCCGTCCCCCGCCCTGGTCGCCGGCGCGGCGGCGGGGCCGATGCGGCGGCTGATCGCCTGTCTCGACGTCCGCGGCGGGCGCGTGGTCAAGGGGGTCAGCTTCGTCAACCTGCGCGACTGCGGGGATCCGGCGGAGCTGGCGCGGGCCTACAACCAGGCGGGGGTGGACGAGCTGATGCTGCTCGACATCGCCGCCAGCCCCGAGGAGCGCCCCATCCTGCTCGACACCGTGCGCCGCGTGGCCGCCGAGCTGTTTGTGCCTTTTGCCGTGGGCGGCGGGGTGCGCGGCCTGGCCGATGCCGCGGCGCTGCTGCAGGCCGGCGCCGACAAGGTCAGCGTTAACACCGCCGCCGTCGCCCGCCCCGAGCTGATCGAGGAGTTGGCGCGCGAACTTGGCTCGCAGGCGGTGGTGGCGGCGATCGACGCCCGCTCCCGGCCGGGCGGCTGGGAGGTGTGCGTCAACGGCGGGCGCGTGTCTACCGGGCGCGAGGTGGTGGCCTGGGCGCGGGAGGCCGAGCAGCGCGGCGCCGGCGAGATTCTGCTCACCAGCATGGACCGCGACGGCGGCCAAGCGGGCTTCGACTGCGAGCTGACGCGGGCGGTGAGCGCCGCCGTCGCCATCCCGGTGATCGCGTCTGGCGGCGCGGGCACTGCCGCCGACTTGGCCGAGGTGCTGGGCCGGGGCGGGGCCGACGCCGTCCTCGCCGCCTCCATCCTCCACGACGGGCGGGTGACCATCGCCGACTTGAAGCGCGAACTGGCGGCGGCGGGAATCGCGGTGCGGCCATGCTGATCCCGGCGATCGATTTCCAGGGCGGCGCGGTAGTGCAACTGGTGCAGGGCGAGCGCCTGGCGCTGCAGCGCGCGCTCGAGCCCACGCTCGACTGGCTGCGCGGCTTCGGCTGGCTGCAGGTGGTGGATCTCGACGCCGCCAAGGGCGAGGGCGGCAATGCGGCCTTGGTGGAGCGCTGCTGCCGCGCCGGCTTCCGGGTGCGCGTGGGCGGAGGGGTGCGCTCGCTGGAGCGGGCGCGCGCCCTGCTCGAGGCCGGCGCCGAGCAGGTGATCGTCGGCAGCGCCGCCTTTGCCGGGGCGGCGCCCAACCTGGCCTTCCTGGAGCCGCTGCAGGCCCTGGGGCGGGAGCGCATCGTGGTCGCGGTGGACGCCCGCGCCGGCCAGGTGGTCACCCACGGCTGGCGCCAGCCGCTGCCGCTGGGCCCGGTGCAGGCGGTGCAGGCCCTGGCCCCCTGGGCCGGCGGCTTCCTCTACACCCATGTGGACACCGAGGGGCTGATGGGCGGCATCCCGCTGGCGGCCGTGGCCGCGGTGCGGGCCGCCTCCCCCCGTCCGCTCAGCGTCGCCGGCGGCATCAGCGATCTGGAGCAGATCGCCGCCCTCACCGCCCTGGGCTGCGACTGCGTGCTGGGCATGGCGCTCTACACTGGCAAGCTGGCCCTCGCCGACCTGGCTGCTTGGCGTTAGGCAAACCCCCGGAGGCCCGGAAAGATTCGCACGGCGGGCGCCCCGGAGCGCTCTTCAGGGGGAGTGGCGTAAAATAGCGCCCATGGGAGTACGCATGCGCTTCGACCGTCGGCGGGACCGCAACCAAGGCTTTTCGCTGATCGAACTGCTGATCGCGGTGGCGATCATTATGATCATCATGGCGATTGCCTTGCCCAACCTGGGCAAGCTGCGCCGCAACACCAACGCCACCGCCGCCGAGGGCAACCTCAAGACCTTGAGCACGGTGCTTAACGCCTACTCCACCCAGTATCCCAACATCGGCTACCCGCCCACGCTGCTGGCCTTGGGCCCGCCCGCCAGCGGCAGCCCGGACAGCGCCAGCGCCGCCGACCTGATCGACTCCGCCATGGCCAAGGCCGCCACCAGCCCCAAGCAGGGCTACCTCTACACCTACATCCCGACGGCCGGCAGCCCCTGCAGCGGCTATACCATCACCGCCGCGCCGCAGTCGGGCGCCGGCACCCGCTTCTTCTTCATGAACCAGGACGGCTCGATCCACTTCAACGACAACGCCCCGGCAACTGCCACCAGCCCGATCATGCAGTAGCGCCGGGATGAAGAAAATCCTGCTCATTTTGGCTCTGGGGGTGGCGCTGGTTTCGATCGCAGCGCCGCAGGCGCTGGCCATTGGCCAACTGGTGGAGACCCTCGACGGCCGCTACAACTCGATCCGCTCCTGGCAGGCCGACTTCACCCAAACCTTCACCTCCGGGCTGGAGACGCGCACGGAGAGCGGCCACCTCTATCTGCAGAAGCCGGGCCGCATGCGGTGGGACTATACCGACCCGGTAAAGAAGACTTTTCTGGTGGCGGGCAAGAACATTTGGCAATACACCGCCGGCGAGCCCACCGCGACCCTCACCACCGTCAAAGACAGCAACGACCTGCGCACCCCGCTGCGCTTCCTGCTGGGCCACACCGAGCTCAACAAAGAGCTGGAGGGGCTGAGCTACAGCGGCCTGGCGCCTTGGCGGCAGGGCGACGTGGTGATCTACGGCAAGCCGCACGCGGCCGAGGCGGCGGGGTGGCGCGAGGTGTGGATCGAGGTCACCCCGGCCTACGAGATTGACCGGCTGGTGATCGGCGGGTTGGACGGCTCGCAGAACGATATCCGCCTCAGCCGCATCCAGGTCAACGCCAAACTGCCCAAGGAGCTGTTCCAATTTCGCCCCCCGGCCGGGGTGCGGGTGGTGCCGGGGGACTAAAGCCCGCCGCTTTCCCCGGGTGGAAAATAACAGAACGGCCCAGGGCGGAACGGGTTCTTCTATGGATGGACGGGTGGGCCGGGGCCCCGGGTTTCGGGTCCACCGTAGTCCTGCTACAATTGGGCAACTCCGGTCCGTATTCTCCCCCCTCCCGATGCCGACATTTGTCATTACGGCGCTGAACGATCGCGGTCAGCCTTTGCGCCAAGTCGAGCGCGCCGACAGCGAGCGCGACTTGCGCGAGCGCTTTCTGGCGCAGGGCTACCTGGTGCAATCGGTGCGGGCGCAGGGGGGCTGGGGCGAGCGCCGCCGCGGCAAGGTGGCGGTGGACAAGTTTCTCATCTTCAACCAGCAGTTCTTGACCCTGATCAAGGCCGGGCTGCCCATCCTGCGGGCGCTGGAGCTGTTGGCGACGCGGGCGCGCGATCCGCGGCTGGAGGCGATGCTGGGGCGGGTGCGGACGCGGGTGCAGTCCGGGGACCTGCTGTCGCGCGCCTTTGCCCAGGAGCCGGCGGTGCCGGAGCTGTACACGACCACGCTGATGGCGGGGGAAAAGAGCGGCAATCTGGAGGAGGTGCTGGGGCGCTACCTGCAGTATCAGCGCATGGCGCTCAGCCTGCGCAAAAAGATCACCAGCTCGCTCATCTACCCGGCGGTGCTGATGACCATGGTGCTGGCGGTGATGACGTTTCTGGTGACCTACGTGGTGCCGCAGTTCGCCCAGCTCTACGCCTCGCTCGACGCCCAGCTCCCCACCATCACCCTGGTCGTGCTCAACCTGGGCCTGGTGGTGCAGCACCAGTTTGCCTACCTGGCCGGCGGGGTGGTGCTGGCGGTGGGGCTGGTGGTCTATCTGGCGCGGCAGGAGAAGGCCTCGCTGCTGCTGGACGGATTGGTGCTGCGGTTGCCGCTGCTGGGCGAGCTGTACTGGAAGTACCAGGTGGCGATGCTCTGCCGCACGCTCTCGACCCTGCTGCAGGGGGGGCTGCCGGTGGTGCAGGGGCTGGAGACGGCGGCCACGGCGCTGCGCAGCCCGCGGCTGCGGCAGGGACTGCGCGCCACCGTGCGCGAGGTGCGGGAGGGGGAGGCGGTCTCGGCCGGGCTGGGGCGCCACAAGGTGGTGCCGCGGCTGGCGGTGGAGATGGTGGAGGTGGGCGAGGGCACCGGCGCGCTGCCGCAGATGCTGGCCTCAGTGGCGGAATTCTTCGACGAGGACCTGGCCAACGCCATGACCGCGGTGCTGGCCCTGATCGAGCCGGCGATTCTGATCGTGGTGGGGTCGGTGGTGGCGCTGATCCTGATCTCGCTGTACCTGCCCATCTTCAGCCTGGGCGCCAGGATGCAGACATGAGCACCGCCGAGGCCAACGCCACGTCGGCGGCGGGCGCCGCGGCGGGGGAGGAAGAGCTGCGGCGGGCGCAGGATCTCGCCCGCCGCTACCACTGCGCGCTGGTGGATCTGCGCTCGGTGCCGGTCTCGCCCGACCTGTTCCGCACGGTGCCGGTGGAGCTGATGTTCCGCTACCACTTCGTGCCGCTGGAGAGCGACGAGCACACCCTCACCATCGCCATCGCCGATCCGAGCCAGTTGATGGTCATGGACGAGGTCGGGCTGCTGCTGGGCCGCCGGGTGGCGATGCGGGTGGCGACGCCCGGGCAGATCGAGGAGATCCTCAAGAAGAACGAGCAGTCGCAGCGGGTGCTGGAGCAGGCCACCGAGGGCTTCACCCTGGACGTGCTGCACGCCGAGGACACCGGCGACGAGACCATTTCGATCGAGCGCCTCACCACCTCGGGCGACATCAACCCCATCATCAAGCTGGTGGACACCACCATCTTCACCGCCCTGGAGCGGCGCGCCAGCGACATCCACATCGAGACCGGCGACGCCGAGGTCAACGTCAAGTACCGCATTGACGGGGTGCTGCACCCGGCGCTGGCGCCCATCGCCAAGGAGTTCCACTCCCCCATCCTGAGCCGCATCAAGGTGATGAGCGAGCTGGACATCTCCGAGCGCCGGGTCCCCCAGGACGGGCGCTTCCGGGTGCGCTACAAGGGGCGCGCCATTGATTTCCGCGTCTCCATCATGCCCAGCATCCACGGCGAGGACGCGGTGCTGCGCGTGCTCGACAAGGAGGCGATGAGCGAGAAGTTCCAGAACCTGACCCTGGACGTGGTCGGCTTCGACGCCGACGACCTGCGCAAGTTCCGGCGCTACATCCGCGAGCCCTACGGCATGGTGCTGGTCACCGGGCCCACCGGCAGCGGCAAGACCACCACCCTCTACGCCGCCCTCAACGAGATCCGCAGCGTGGAGGACAAGATCATCACCATCGAGGATCCGGTCGAGTACCAGCTCAAGGGCATCACCCAGATTCCGGTGAACGAGAAGAAGGGGCTGACCTTCGCCCGCGGGCTGCGCTCGATTCTGCGCCACGACCCCGACAAGATCATGGTGGGCGAGATCCGCGACGCCGAGACCGCCCAGATCGCCATCAACAGCGCCCTCACCGGCCACCTGGTGTTCACCACGGTGCACGCCAACAACGTGGTGGACGTGATCGGGCGCTTCCTCAACATCGGGGTGGAGGCCTATAATTTTGTATCGTCGCTGAACTGCATTCTGGCGCAGCGCCTGGTGCGGCTGATCTGCCCGGCGTGCAAGCAGGCGGTGCGGTATCCGCGCGAGGTGCTGGAGGCCTCGGGGCTGAACGGGGAGTGGCAGCAACGGGAGTTCTACGAGGGGCGGGGCTGCCTGGAGTGCGCCGGCACCGGCTTCCGCGGGCGCACCGCCATCCACGAGCTGCTGGAGATGACCGACACGGTGCGGGAGATGATCCTGGCCAAGCGGCCGTCATCGGAGATCCGGCGCATGGCCAAGCAGGAGGGGATGAAGTTCCTGCGCGAGAGCGCGCTGGAGCGGGTGGCGGCGGGCCTCACCACGCTGAAAGAGATCAACAAGGTCACCTTTATCGAGCTGGCGCGCTAGGCCCGCGCGCCCTGTCCCCGCAAACCCCATGAAGACGCCCGCCGTACTCGACCGACTGCGCGCCCGCTTCGACGAGCTCACCGCCCCACCCACGGCGGCGGTGGCGGTGGAGCTGGCGGCGGGGCGGGTGGTGGCGGCGCGGCTGGGGCCGGGCGGGGAACTGCGCGCGGGGCTGCGGCGGCTGGGGCCCGAGGCGCTGGCGCCGTCGGCGGTGCGCGCCAACCTGGGCGATGCGGCGGCGGTGGCCGCCGCCATCCGCGCCCTGCTGGCCGCGCTCGAGGCGGAGGGCCAGGCGGTGACGCTGCTGCTGCCCGACCTGACCGCGCGGCTGTCGGTGCTGGAGTTCGAGGCGCTGCCGGGCCGGCGCGAGGAACTCGAGGCGCTGGCGCGCCTTCGCCTGCGCAAGAGCCTGCCCTTCGCCGAGGAGCAGGCGGCGATTTCCTGTCAAGTGGTCTCGCCCACCCGCCTGCTGGTGGCGCTGGCCGACCGCGCCCGGCTGGACGAGTACGAGGACTGCCTGGAGGCGGCCGGGGCGCGCGCCGCCACGGTGCTGCCCTCGGGCCTGGCCTGCCTGGCGGCGCAGCCGCTGCTCGACCACGGCGCGCTGCTGCTGCGGTACGAGCCCGGCTGCCTCACCACCGCCTTTTGCTGGCAGGGCAAGGTCGAGTTTTTCCGCGCGGTCGAGGTCAGGGGCGAGGTCACCTTCGAGGATGTGTTTCCCTCGGTGGCGTTCTTCCGCGACCGCATCGAGCAGGCCTCCCCACCCGCCGCCGAGCCGGCTTGGCTGCTGTACGCCGCCGGGCTGGGCGCCGAGTTGATGGAGCGGCTGCGCGAGGAGGCGCCCTGGGCCAGCCTGCGCACCGCCGAGCTGGCCGCCACCGCGGTGGGCGGCGAGGCCGCCGGCCCGGCGCAACTGCTGGCCGTGGCCGGCGCCCTGCGCGGGAGGTTTGCGTGATTCGCATCACCTTGAACCTGGGCCGGCGCCCGCCCGAGAACCTGCGCCGGGCGCGCCTGGTCTGGGGGGGGGCGGTGGCGGTGTTGGCGGCGCTGCTGCTCACCCTCGCCTCGGTCGCCCTGGTGGGCTGGTTCGGGACCCGGCGCACCCAGGCCGCAACCGCGGCGTTGCGGGCGGAGATGGCGCCGCTGCAGGCGGAGCAGGCGCGCGCGCTGGCGCCGCTGCGCGATCCCCAAACCCAGGCGGTGCTGGCCCGCGCCGCCTTCTTCAACCAGCTCATTGACCGCAAGAGCGTCTCCTGGACGCGTCTGTTCGAACGCCTGGAGCAGATCGTGCCGCCGGGGGTGGAATTGGTGTCGCTGCGGCCGCTGGCGCGCGACGGCGCCCAGGCGGTGGACATCCGCTTTGCCAGCCAGACGCTGCCCCCGGCGATCGCGTTTGTGCAGGCGTTGGAGCACTCCGGCGACTTCGCCGCGGCCCGGGTGGAGCGCGAGAGCGAGGCGGCGCCGCCCCCGCCCGGCCAACCCGCCCCCACGGGCGCCAACACCCCGCCCCGCTTCCAACTCGAGGTCACCGCCCTCTACCGTCCGCACGCCGCCCCCCCCGCAGGAGGCAAGCCATGAGCCACCTGCGCCGCAATTTGATGCTGGCCGCGGGGGCCTGCCTGGCGGCCAACTTGGCGCTGGCCGGCTGGCTGCTGTCGCCGGCGGCCCCGTCCCAGGCCGCCACCCAGCAGCAGTTGCGCCTCGCCCGCGCCCAGCTCGCCGGCCTGCGCACCCAGCGCGCCCAGCTGCGGCGCTTCGGCCAGCGGCTGCACACCACCCGGCAGCAGATGCAGGAGCTCATGGCCGCGGGCATTCCCGACCAGGCCGATGCCTCCTCCAAGCTGCTGCAGGAGTTTAGCCGCATCGCCGGACTCAGCCAGGTGCAGGTCTCCGGCGCCGAGTTCCACCCCGACAAGAAGGCCCAACTGGGGCTGCGGCGGGTGGCGATCAGCATGCAGGTGGCGGGCGGCTACACCGGCGTGGTGCGCTTCCTCAACCAGATGGAGCGTTCGCCGATGTTCTTTCTCATCAACCAGGTGAGCGTCAGCGGCGGCGGCGCGGCCGGCGCCGCCAGCAGCAGCCAAGTGCGGCTGCAGGTGCAACTGGAAGCCTACGTGCAAGTGGCGGAGCAGGGCCAGCCATGAAGTTGGGCACGGAAAAGAAGGGCGAGGTGGTGGCGCTGGCGGTGCTGCTGGGCTTGGCGGCGGTGCTGCTGTGGATCAACGTGCTCGCCCCGCAGTTCGCGGCGCCGGCTCCGGCCGGGGCGCCGGCCCCGGCGGGGGCACCGGCCCCGGCGGCAGCCGGGCCGGCCGCCCCGGCCACCTTGGCGCAACTCGACCCGCGCTTGCACATGGAAGCGCTGGACCAACTGCGTGCCCGCCACTACACCGGCACGGGCCGGGATCTGTTCCACTTTGGCGCCGCGCCGCCGCTAGCCGCCGCCGCGGGCGGCGCGCCCGGCGCCCTCGGCCCCGGCGGCCGCCGCCTGCCGCCGCCGCTCCCGATCCCCACCGGTCCGCCCCCACCGCCCCCCATTCCGCTCCGCTTTTACGGCTACGCCCAGGCCAGCGGCATGCCGGAGAAGATCTTCCTGCAGTTGGGCGACGAGACCTACGTGGTCAGCCAGGGCGAGACCGTCGCCAAGCGCTACCTCATCGAGAATATCGGCAAGGTGAGCGTGCGCGTGCGCGACCTGATGACCCAGTCGGTGCAGGAGTTGCCGCTGCAGCAGGGCTAGGTGGAACGCTAGGCGGCGGACGCTTCCGCGGTGGTGGGATCGATCATGCGGCGGATGACGGCCACCGAGTTGGCGGGGAAGCCGCCCCGTCGGGCGTGCTCGCGCACGGCCTCTTCATCGGGCGCGATATAGACGCAATAAAGCTTATTGTCGGTAAGGTAGCTGTGCACCCACTGCACCTTTGGGAGAGTGCGGAGCACGTCGCAAGATTTCTGCGAAACGGCTTGCAGCTCCGCGGGGCTCAACTTGCCTAGGCCGGGGATCTCACGCTCGATCAGGAACTTCGGCATGGGGATACCTCGCCCCATTGTAGGTCTGTTTATACGGCTAGCCCCGGGTCTTGGTGATGGCGGGGGTTTCCTCTTCGGTGGGGGCGGTGGGGCGGAGGTAGAGGCGGTCGAGCTCGGAGGTGAGCAGCTCGAAGGCCTCGCGGGGGGAGTCGGCGAAGTGGAAGAGCTCGAGGTCGGCGGGAGAGATGGTGCCCCAATCGGCCAGGGCCTGGAAGTTGACGATCTCCTCCCAGTAGCTTTTGCCATAGAGCACCACCACGATCCTTTTGTTGAGCTTCTGGGTCTGCACCAGGGTGAGCATCTCCATCACCTCGTCGAGGGTGCCAAAGCCGCCGGGGAAGGCGACCAGGGCCTTGGCGAGGTAGGCGAACCAGAACTTGCGCATGAAGAAGTAGTGGAACTCGAAGTTGAGGGCGGGGGTGATGTAGGGGTTGGGGATCTGCTCGAAGGGGAGGCGGATGTTGAAGCCGGCGGTCTTGCCGCCGGCCTCGGCGGCGCCGCGGTTGGCGGCCTCCATGATGCCGGGGCCGCCGCCGGAGGTGACGACGAAGCGGCGGCGGCGGCTGGGGAGGGCGTCGGCCCAGAGGGTGAGCAGGCGGGCGAGCTCGCGGGCGTCCTCGTAGTAGTGGGAGAGGGAGAGGGCGCGCTCGGCGGCGCGGCGGCGGCCCTCCTCGACGCTGCCCTCGGCGGCGTGGCCCTCGCGCAGCGCCGCCATGCGGTTCATGCGGTCGAACTCGGTGAGCTGCTCCAGCGCGGCCTGCGCGGTCTCGGCGCTCTGGATGCGGGCGGAGCCGAAGAAGACGATGGTGTCCTGGATGTTCTCGCGGCGCAGCCGCCCCTGCGGCTCCAGGTACTCGGCCACGAAGCGCAGGGTGCGCGCGTCGGGACTGTTGACAAACTTTTCGTTCTGGTAGGCGAGGGCGGCGCGGCCGGGGAGGGGATGGTCTTCCATGAGACTGATTGTACCTGGAGGGATAATAGAAGCAGCCGCCATGCCCAGCAAAGCCGCCAGCCTGGAGCCGGAGCTGACCCCGCGGGTGCGGGCCGCCTTCGAGGGGCTGCGCGCCCAGGTCGAGGCCAGCCGGCCGCTGGACGACCAGCACCTGCTGCGCCGCGCCTTCGACTACGCCGCCCGCCTGCACGCCCGCCAGCGCCGGCGCTCGGGCGAGGCCTTCATCCTCCACCCGCTGGCGGTGGCCGGGGTGCTGGCGGAGATGAATATGGATGCGGTCTGCATCGCCGCCGGCCTGCTGCACGACGCGGTGGAGGACACGCCGGCGACCAGCGAGCAGATCGGGCGGGAGTTCGGCCCCATCGTGGCCCACCTGGTGGAGGGGGTGACCAAGATTGACCGGCTCGACCTGCACGGCCCGGCCACCAGCGACGCGCGCCAGGCGGAGAACGTGCGCAAGATGCTGCTGGCCATGGTGGACGACATCCGCGTCATCCTCATCAAGCTGGCGGACCGGCTGCACAACATGCGCACGCTGCAGCACCTGGCGCCGGAGCGGCAGCAGGCGATCGCGCGCGAGACCATGGAGATCTACGCGCCGCTGGCGCACCGGCTGGGGATGGGGAAGATGCGGGGCGAGCTGGAGGACTTGGCCTTCAGCTATCTGGAGCCGTCGGCCCACGCCCAGATCCAGGCGGCGGTGGACAGCCGCCGGGCGGGGGGGGAGGAGTTCCTGCAGGGGGTGGAGCGGCGGGTGCTGGCGGCGCTGGCCGAGCACGAGATCCCGGTGCAGGTGGAGGGGCGGATCAAGCGCCTGTACAGCATCTATCAAAAGCTGCAGCGGCAGCGCATTGATGTGGACCAGGTTTACGACCTGCTGGCGCTGCGCATCATCACCGACTCGGTCAAGGACTGCTACGCGGTGCTGGGGGTGATCCACAGCACCTGGCGGCCGGTGCCGGGGCGGGTGAAGGATTTCATCGCCACGCCGCGGCCGAACATGTACCGCAGCCTGCACACCTCGGTGATTGATGCCAGCGGACAGCCGTTCGAGGTGCAGATCCGCACCCGGGAGATGCACCGCATGGCGGAGGAGGGGATCGCGGCGCACTGGAAGTACAAGGATGGGGCGAGCCCCACCGCCGCGCCCAGCGCCGACGACGAGCGCATCCGCTGGCTGCGGCGGCTGGTGGAGTGGCAGCGCGAGATCGCCGATCCGGGCGAGTTCCTGGCCATGCTGAAGGTGGACTTGGCGCCGGAGGAGGTCTACGCCTTCACCCCCAAGGGGCTGATCCTAACGCTGGGGCGGGAGGCCTGCCCGATTGACTTCGCCTACGCGGTGCACACCGAGGTGGGGCACCGCTGCGTGGGGGCGCGGGTGAACGGCCGCATCGTGCCGCTGCGCTACCGCATCCAGACCGGCGACATCGTCGAGATCCTCACCCAGCCAGGGCACGTGCCCAGCCGGAACTGGCTGTCGTTCGTCAAGACCTCGCGGGCGCGGCAGAAGATCCGGCACTGGCTCAACATCCACGAGCGCGAGCGCGCCACCGAGATCGGCCGGCGGGCGCTGGAGCGCGAGGCGCGGCGCTTCGACATACCGCCGGCGCGGCTGCAGGAGGCGGCGATTGAGGGGGCCGGGGCGGAGTTCGGGCTAAACCGGGCGGAGGAGGTCTACGCCGGGCTGGGCTACGGCAAGATCTCGGCGCGGCAACTGCTGGCCAAGCTGGTGCCGGCGGCGGAGCGGACGGCGGAGCAGGAGCGCCGCTTCCGCGGCGAGCGCCGGCCGAGCGCCAAGCCGCGCCCGGGGAGCCCCATCCTGGTGCGCGGGTTCAGCGACCTGCTGGTGTACCGCGCCCCCTGCTGCGCCCCCATCCACGGCGAGCCCATCGTCGGCTACATCACCCGCGGCAAGGGGGTGGCGGTGCATGGCGAATCCTGCCCCAACGTGCGCAACCTGCTGTACGAGGCCGACCGCCGGATTGACGTGGAGTGGGCGCCGATGGCGACCGAGCTGCACGAGGTCAATCTGGTCATCCATGCCGACGACAACGCCGGCATGCTGCACGCCATCACCAACGTCATCTCCGAGCGCGGCACCAACATCCGCCACATCGGCGCGCGCACCGGCGCGGGGCAGGCGGTGATCGAGCTGGCCATGGACGTGCAGCATGCGGCGGCGCTGGAGCAGATGCTGCAGGGGCTGAAGCGCATCCCCGGGCTGCACGCCATCGAGCGGGTGCAGGGCGGGGGGCCGGAGCGGGGCGGGGGCCGAAAAGTGCTACGCTAAGTGCATGTCACGTGACTCGATTGCGACCCCCAAGGCGCCGGCGGCGATCGGCCCCTATGTGCAGGCGGTGCGGGCCGGCGGCTTCCTG
>Ga0307373_10001445_pt1 | contig 44618 bp, 42 predicted proteins | sample OX2MG_FD_202534 | JGI IMG/M metagenome (GOLD analysis project Ga0307373, IMG submission 202534) | Soil microbial communities from Risofladan, Vaasa, Finland - OX-2 | ecosystem: Environmental > Terrestrial > Soil > Coastal area > Acid sulfate soil | place: Finland: Risofladan, Vaasa | collected...
TTGCCAGGACTTGGGGGCCGCGGGGCCGCCGAGATTTTTCAGGATTGGCTCGGCGTCGCGCCAGGAAAGCGGCACGGCGATGATGTGAGGCATGGAAATGGCGTCGTTGGGCGAAATATGCTTCGCGTCGGGAACGGACGCCCAGCCTGGCGTAGTGGGATCGCCCGGTTCGAGAAAATCGTAAGTGATCGAACCGCGCTGAATGTGACTCGCCGGACCCCACGGGCCATGCGGAAAAACTTTACCCTTGGCATATCCGTCCTCGGCGGGATCGGAGTAAATCAGAAGCGCCGCGACGCCGAGTTTTTGCGCGGTGTAAGCCTTGAAGCCGCGATAGCTGTACGGATTCGAATAACGGACGAGAACGATTTTGCCGCGCACGTCAATGCCGTGTTGACGCAGGAGTTCATAGTCCGCCGGATTGCCGCTGTGGGCATAGACGACGGGAGCGGTGACTTCGCCGGAAGCGGAATAGCCAAGATAAGCGCCAGAGACGGCGGGATTTCTCGTGTCGAGGTCCTGGCGATATGTGTCTTCGCGAAGACTGGCGCGAAAATGCACGGGGCTGACGAGTTCGACGAGAGCGCTGCGCGGCGTCGAATTAAGAACGTCGTAACGGTGAATGGTGACGTCTTCGAGACCTTGTGCGCGCCATTGCGCGGCGACCCACTGCGCGAGTGCGTTGTTGCGCTTCGAGCCTGCGGGGTGTGGTTCAGCGGTGAGATAGCGATGGAATGTGCGGATTTGTTGCGGCGAGGCGAGGGCGCGGAATTGACGCTCGATGGGTTGTTCGTGCGCGGCGGATGCGGGCAAAAATCCTGGCGTTGTTTTGGTTTCTGCCTGTGGTTTTGGTCGAGTCTTTGTTGGTATGCTCGTCTGCGCCAAGACGCCGAGCGACAAAGCCGCGATGGCAACAATCGCGAAACAGAGAATTGCGCGGCGAACTTCTGAAATGGAGGTCATAGGCACCCTTTCTATATCAGGTCCATATCACGCCTTTAATCGCTTTCATATCACGTGAGCTGCTTTGAGACATCGCCGATTGCGGCATGGAAAGCTTCGGCGAGGAATTGGATTTCGTGAGTTGAAATGATGTAGGGCGGCGCGAGAAGAATGTGATCGCCGCGCGTGCCGTCAGCACAGCCTTGCATTGGATATGCGAGAACCCCGCGAGCGAGAGCGGCATCGTAGATTCGCGACGCGATATGGTCATCGGCGGGGAATGGGACCCTAGTTTTTTTGTCGCGGACGAATTCGATCCCGAGGAGAAGGCCCAAGCCACGAACGTCCCCGACAATGGGCGAATCCTTGAGGGGCTCGAGTGCGGCGAGAAGTTCGCGGCCTGTCGGAGCGACACGCGCGAAAAGATTTTTTTCGGCCATGTAATCGAGGACCGCGAGGCCGGCGGCGGTTGAGACAGGATGGGCGCTGTAGGTGAAGCCGTGGAGAAAAGCGCCGGAGCCTTTTTGAATCGCTTGGGCTATGGGCCCCGTGACAATAACGGCGCCGAGAGGTGCATAGCCGCTCGCCATGCCTTTGCCCAGAAGAATGATGTCCGGTTCGACGCCCCAGTGATCGACAGCGAAGGGCTTGCCGGTGCGGCCCATTCCGGTCATTACCTCGTCGGCGATCAGAAGGATTTCGTGGCGGCGGCACATTTCCGCGATGCGGGGCATATATTCGGCGGGAGGGACGACCGCGCCGAGAGTCGCGCCGGAGATGGGCTCAATGATAAAGGCCGCAATGCGATCGCTCCGTTGGTTTGCGGAATCGTTGCCGAGAACGTCGTCAAGCTCCGCAGCACACGCGACGACGCAATCGGGATAAAGCAAGTTTAGCGGGCAACGATAGCAATAGCACGGGTCGATGTGAGGCCAGTCGCGAAGAAGCGGCGCAAATGGCGTCCGGCGCTTGACATTTCCGGAGACAGCGAGCGCGCCGAGCGTGCTGCCGTGATAGCTCTGCCAGCGAGAAACAAACCGGGTGCGATGGGGCTCGCCGCGCTCGAGGAAATACTGGCGAGATAATTTGAGGGCTGTTTCAGTGGCTTCTGAACCACCAGACGTGAAGAAGACGCGGCCGGGCCCGTCGGGGGATTCGCGAAAGTTGCGAGGCGCAAGCTCGAGTATGCGCCGGGCGAGTTCGGTTGCTGCGCGCGTGGTGAACTGAGAGGAATGCACGTAGGCGAGACTGCGCGTCTGTTCGCCAATCGCGCGCGCGACAGGTTCCACACCGTGTCCAATGGAGACCACCGCAGCGCCGCCCGAGGCGTCGAGGATCTTGCGGCCGTCGGCGGTATAAATGAAACAACCCTCGCCGCGCACCGCTTGTGGGTACGATTTGTGAAAATTTCGCGGAAAAAGAGCGCCGGTCACGTTTTTTTGCAGAAGTTGAGAAATTGCTAGCGCATATTGCGTCTTGAGAGACGTTTCCCATGCGCAGGCGGGTTGATTCTAGCAGAAATGGTGGAAACACATTGTTGATGAGTTTGCTCTTCGCAGACAACCGCACTGCCGCCCGCGGAATCTAGCTGAAGGAGGGATTTAGCCGCGCCTTCCCTCTGGGCCGAACTGATAAGGAGGAAATTCATAGATGAAAGAACAATTGTTGTCGAAAAACAGAAATCTGCGAATTGCAACGCACTCACAAACTTCACACCCTGAATTTGTAGATTTTGAGGAATTATTCGATCACGTCCAGGAGCTTCATGATTCGATCGCGAAGAGAGCATATGAGCTTTACGAGCACGACGGGCACGAGCAAGGGCGTGCGCTCGATCACTGGTTGAATGCGGAGAAAGAAGCGTTGCATCCAGTCGCCGTGCAGATGATGGAAACCGATGAGGGACTGACGGTGCGCGCCGAGGTTCCCGGATTCCGCGCGGAAGACTTAAAATTGAGCATCGAACCGCGACGGGTGGCGATTTCGGGCAAGCGCGAAGTGCACGAAGAAAAGAAATCGCGGACCATTTATCAAGAACACTTTTCGAACCAGATTTGCCGCTCATTGGAGTTGCCAGTCGAGATTGATCCTTCACAGGCGAAAGCGGCGATTCACGATGGCGTGCTGGAAATTTCCATGTCCAAGGCGCCACGTGGACGGCAGCTTCATGTAGCAGGCCGTGCCATGTGAGCTCGGGGCACCACTTGCGCGCCTTCTTGATTCTCCGCGACGGCCCGGGAGCGGCCGCCGTTCCCGGGCTCGCGGAGAGTGCAAAATGGAAGTTTGTGAAATTTTGTGACCACGTCTGCTAACCTAAGGACAGATTTCAACATCTGAGGTGGACAGGGGGATGATGCTCATGAAGACGCGTGTGCTAGTCTGCGGGCTGTTGCTCATTGGATTGGCGATGCCGGCAGTGGCAGGCACGGGACGAGAGGACGACATAGAGCGGATCCAGGCGGCCACGGATGTTTTCCGGGATATCGTCAACACGCCGGAGAGTTCCATTCCGCTGGATTTGTTGCAGTCGGCGGAGTGCATCGCCATCATCCCTAGCGAAGTGCGCTTCGCTTTTGTTTTTGGAGGAAACTACGGCAAGGGGTTGGTGACGTGCCGAGTGGGAGAGAAACCATCGAGAACGTGGAGCGCGCCCGCGTTTGTGATGATCGGCGGGGGAAGTTTCGGTTTTCAGTTCGGCGGGGCGGCGACGGATCTGATTCTTGTGTTTCGGAATCGCACCGGTCTGAGAAAGCTCCTCAGCGACAAATTCAAAATCGGCGGCGATGCGACGGCGGCTGCGGGACCCGTGGGGCGCCATGCGGGAGCCAGCACGGACTTACAATTGCGTGCGCAGATTTTGACGTATTCTCGCAGCAGGGGACTATTTGCGGGAATCAGTTTGAATGGCGCTGTTTTTAGGCCGGACCAGGACGGAGATGTGGTGATGTACGGGTCTGACGCGCATTCGGACGATATTTTGAACGGCAAATTTCCCGTGCCGCACCAAGCCACGGATCTGCTGGCCGAGATCAGAAAGTACGCGCTGTAAGAAGCCCAGAGTGAAAGTGGGGATCAACGAACGGGACTCCGGCGGTAACAACCGGTTATTTTGTTTGGGAACCGCTCGCTGCATTGACTAGAAGGTTTGTGCAGCCGCGTCTATTTTCCGTTGGGGCGGCCAAATCCCGATTTGCCATCATGTCGCGAAATTCCCGCACTAAGTGACCCTCCCACCAGCCGCGTTTTACTTCTTCTTGAAGAATCTTCCATGCTTCGCCGGGAGCCAGGGCGTTGCGATAAGGGCGCTGCGTGGTTAGCGCGTCGTAAACGTCCGCGATCTGCAAGACACGCGCGGTGAGAGGAATCGCCTCGCCGCGCAATCCATCCGGATAGCCGGAACCGTCCCAGCGTTCATGATGATGGCGAATGATGCAGAGGACGGAGCGGAATGATTTCAACGGTGAGCAGATATGCTCGCCGACGACAGGGTGCTGCTTCATCACGGCGCGTTCCTCGGCAGTGAACGGGCCCGGTTTAAGCAGAACGGTGTCAGGCACGACCACTTTGCCGACGTCGTGGACAATTCCGGCGCGGCGCAGGGCGGTGATATCGTCAGCGGCCAGACCGATGCGTTCGCCGAGGCGCGCGGAGAATTCGGATAAGCGCGCGCAATGGCCGTGAGTGTAGGGGTCGCGGGCTTCAATGGCCAATGCCAAACTAAACAGCACCGCTTCGGCGTGTTCGAGTTCGTCGGTGAACGATTTCAAGCGCAGCAGGGAACGAACGCGCGCGTCCAGTTCGGTCATGTCGATCGGTTTGCGGAGAAAATCCTCGGCGCCGGCCTCAATTCCGCGGATGCGATCGCTTTTTTCGGACAGGCCGGTGATGAGAACGACAGGAATGAGGCGCATTTCCGGGCGAGATTTTATTTCGTGGCAAACTTCGAAGCCATCGCGGCCGGGCATCATGACGTCGAGAAGAATAAGGTCCGGCTGGAAAGAAACGCACTCGTCGAGTGCGCTAGCGCCGTCACTGGCGGTGCGCACATCATACGCTTGGCGACGCAGCAGCAGTTGCAGTCCGCTGCGGACATCAATATCGTCATCGACGATGAGGATTTTTCCGTTCATGAGGTTCCAAAGTTGCGGAACAGTGGGAGGGGCGTGAAGAATACGACGATCAAGGGGAGTCTGCAATAGAAGAAAGAACTCATTTTATTGAGGGTACGAATCACTCGATGAATCCTGTAACGCGCCTCCATATATTTTCGGCATCAGATTTCCCTCCGCAATGTTGCCGTCACTAATCCGCGAGGTTCATCCACGGGCAAAAAAACTTCGCCCTCGTTTTCCATGCCAAAGGATTTGAGATCAACCAGAGAGTAAAGGTTGTCCAAGAACGAGAGTCGGATTTCGGCAATGGACTCAAAATTATCGAGCACGGCTTGGCCCATGGCGTAGACGGTATGTTGGAGTGAACGGCCATCATGATTCGCGAATGTCTCCAGCAAGAGTTTGCGAATGCCATGCCACGCGGCGGAATACGGCCCTTCCGATTCAGACAAATCGTAAGTCCACGTCGCATTGATTTCCACCGAGACAATGGAATTCAGGGCATCATGAAGGGTTGTGTAAGGATCATGGAGAAAACCCTTAAAGGCAGCGCCGCTCGTTTTCAAAACGAGCAGGTTCTCGATGCCAGATTGCAGGATCGTGTTCTCGCGCGTCGCCGTGATATGCGTGATTCGCTTTTCCCCTGCGTTAGAAACAAATGCGGAGGCATGGGGTTTGTCGGCAACGAGGATGCGTGACCATGGACGCTCACGAGCCGCAACTCGAACGCGGGAAACCTGTGGATTGTAGGTGAGAAAATGTTCGACGATGTGCAGCGCGAATTCTTCGATGGCTTCGGCGGGATACTGGCGAGCGAGAACGTATACGGTGTTTGCCATAGTATTGGGCGGGAGGATTTTGCGATTGTCACCGGCCGTATGAGCGGAGTCGAAATCGCCTTCAAACTGGACCGAAAGCATGAGGTCTCTGAGTTCATGAATACTGCCGCGACGCATGACGCGCAGCAAACGAATGTCGGATTCACCGTATTCGTTGTGTACCAACTTCAGATTCATAAATCAGCTCCTGTGATTCCGCGTTGGAGTGTGGAGGCGTAGAACTGAACGGACAAGGCGAGCATAAGGATCAGTAAGGGACTTTGTCTTTTTTGTTTTCCCAGGCACGAAAAACTTTGAGCGCCTCGGAGCGCATCAGCGAAATCATCGGGATGCGGCGCTGTGCCACCGGGCGGCGGATTTCTTCATAAATCAGTGAATCATCGAAGCCGATTTCCGCGGCATCGGCTGCGGTATTTGCGAAATAGATTTTCGCCAGACGAGCCCAGTAGATAGCTCCAAGGCACATGGGGCACGGTTCGGAAGAGGCATAAATTTCGCAGGAGACGAGGTCGAATTGCCTCAACCGGCGGCAGGCTTCGCGGATGGCGACGATTTCTGCGTGCGCCGTGGGATCGTTGGCGGAGGTGACGCGGTTGGTGCCTTCAGCAATAATTTCGCCGTCTTTCACGATAAGCGCAGCGAAAGGACCACCCTGGTTCGAGCGAATATTTTCGAGCGAAAGTGCAATCGCACGAGCCATGAAGGCATCGGGAGCAGAACGGGTTGGCCGCATGAAGATCCTTGGCCCGAACAGCACGCCGGGCTCGGTGATTGTAGCAGTGCTCAGTGCGCCACGACGCGGGATTTGCCCGGCTTGGCTTTCTTGAGGATGAACATCACAGGAATCATGCCAAGGCAGACATAGCCCATGATGCGGAAATCGTCGATAAACGAGAGCATCATGGCTTGCTGCTGGATTACGCCGTAAAACATTCTTTCCGCCTGGCGAAGAGCCTCCGTTGGGCTTGAACCAGCCGCAATGAACCGCTGTGCCAGTGCATGCATTTGGGTCTGGAAGCCACTGGTCAGCGCGGTGATATGTCCCGAGAGGATATTTTGATGGGTTTGCGCGCCGCGGTCGAGCAGCGTGGTGACGAATGAAATTCCCATGCTGCCGCCAATATTGCGGGCGAGGTTAATGAGGCCGGTGGCGTCGTTGGTTTTCTTCGGCGCGACGAAATAAAAGGCGATAACGTTAATGGGAACAAACAGGAAGGCGACGCCCAGGCGCGAAACAATCCACACTGTTACGGGCGTCGCAATCCCCATTTGTAGATCGAAATGAGACATCATGAAGAGTCCGGTCGCAGTAATCGTAAGGCCAACGACAACGAGCCACCGCGCTTCGAATTTTCCCAATAAAAAGCCCACAATGGGCAGGACTGCAATCATGACGACTCCGCCGGGAAGAAGCACTAAGCCACTCTGCATGGCGCTATAGCCCATCAGGGTTTGCAACAGTATGGGAAGTAAGACCGTGGTTCCGTATAGAACGAATCCAAGGATATACATCGTGAATACGGCGACGGCGAAATTTCGCTCCTTGAGCAAGTGCAGGTCGACGACGGGATCTTTCTGCAACAGTTCCCAAATGACCGCGCCAACAAGTCCAACGCCGCCGATAATGCTGGCCCAAACGATGAAGTGAGAGCCGAACCAATCGTCGCGCTGGCCTTTGTCGAGGACGACCTGGAGAAATCCGAGGCCGACACTGAGGAAGGCGATGCCAATGTAATCTATCTTCAGGCGTATCTTCTTCATGTACGGCGGATTTTTAATCAACATCGTCGTCATGAGGATGGACAGGATGCCGACCGGAATGTTGATGAAGAAGATCCATCGCCAGGTGAAACTGTCCGTGATCCAGCCGCCGAGCGTGGGGCCAATCGTTGGCGCGACGACGACGCCCATGCCGTAAACGGCCATGGCCATGCCTTGTTTCTCGCGAGGAAAGCTGTCAACGAGAATTGCCTGTGAAATTGGTTGCAGGCCGCCACCTCCGGCGCCCTGCAGGACGCGGAAGAATACCAGCATGCCCAGGCTGGGAGCGAGTCCGCAGAAAAAAGAGCTGACGGTGAAAATCGTGACGCAGGCCATGTAGAACTGCTTGCGACCGAAGACATTCGACAGCCAGCCGGTCAAGGGAAGGACAATGGCGTTCGAGACTAGATAGGACGTGAGGACCCAGGTGCTTTCGTCGACGCCCGCGCTGAGGCTCCCGGCGATATGCGGCAACGACACGTTCGCGACGCTGGTGTCGAGAACTTCCATGAACGTCGCGAGCATGACGGTGGCGGCAATCAGCCACGGATTGACGTCCTGTGTGCGTTCACGCGGAAGTGCAAAGGTCGCCATCAGCCGGATTTACTTCGTGATGATCGTCGCTTCGACGTTCATTCCTGGGCGCAGAATCGCTTGCTTCAGTACGCCGGGATCCAGGAGGATCTTTACGGGAATGCGCTCGACTACCTTCACGTAATTTCCAGTAGCATTTTCAGGCGGCAGAAGACTTAAACGCGAGCCGGTGGCCCCCGCGATAGAATCCACATATCCTGGATAGGTTTTTCCGTACATGTCGACGTGAATTTCCGCGCGGTCGCCCGGTCTCACGTGTGCGAGCTGCGTTTCCTTGAAGTCTGCCGTTACCCAAATATCATTCAGAGGAACCAGGAGAAGGAGGCCCTGGCCGGGCTGAACGATTTCGCCGACTTCGACGGTTTTATTGGTGACCGTACCGTCTTCTGGAGCAACGATGGTTGTGTAGTTCAGATTGAGCTGCGCGGCGTCGAGGTTCGCCTGGGCTTGTTCAACGGCGGCACGCGCGGATGCGGCATTGGCGGAACTCACTTTGACTTGTCTGGTGTTTGCTTGCGCTTTGGTAAGACCGGCGCGTGCCTTTTCGAGTTCCGCTTTCGCAGAAGCAACTTGAGCACGCCGGACAGAAATCGTTTGCTGCGCCAGAGAGAAATTCTGGCGCGCTGCGTCGAGTTGGCTCTTGGCTTCTTGTTCAGCGGCAACGTAGCCGTCGTATTGTTGCTGCGAAATCTCGGCTTTTGCAGCAAGCGGCTTCATACGCGCGAGGTCGGATTCAGCTTTCTGATATTTTGCTTGCTGGTCTTGCACATTTGCCTGCGCGTAAGCCAAGCCAGACGTTAGGGCCGTCTGCAAGTCGAGGTTCGCTTGGTCGTAGCTCGCTTGCGCGGCAGCAACCACCGCATCGGCGCTCGTGGTGCCGCTGCGGGTAGTTTCGGATGTCAGCGGGACATTTATCGTGGCGGCTTGCGATCGGCTCACCGCGAGGGCAAGCGCAGCTTTGGTGTTGTCGACCTTCGCCTGGAAATCCCGCGGGTCTAGGCGAACCAGAACCTGGCCCTTTTTCACCGACTGATTGTCTTTGACGAGGACATCGATGACGCTGCCGGAAACGCGTGGCGCGATGGGGATAATGTGGCCGTTGACTTGCGCATCGTCTGTGGATTCGCGATTGCGATAATGCAGCCAGAAAACCAGAGCGATAACCGCAACGACGATTCCAGCGATCAAAAGAATGCGGCGCCCGCGAGGATTCCGCAGGGCGTTTGGTTTACGGGGTTCCGGCTTCTCCTCTTGCGGAGTGGGTGCCGCTTCCTTTTCAATATCGCGTTCGTTCTGAGGATCGAGTTCCGTGGTCTTAGGATTCATCAATGTAACTCGCTTTCACTTGTTGTAGAGCAATTCCATCCGTCCAATGGCGTGCGCAAGGTCAGCGCGCGATTGGTTGTACTGATACAGAGCGGATATCTGATTTTCGTTGGCGCGGGCAAGCGCGTCCTGGGCGGTGACCACTTCAATATTGTCTGCTACACCCGCTTTGAACCGGTCGCGCGACTGTTGCACTTCCTGGTTGGCCAGGTCAACGCCAAGATTTGCCACCTGCACCTGATTCCTGGCGGAATCAAGCTGAGCAATGGCAGTATGCACATCCAGAGCAATCTGATTGCGTTCCTCCAGCACACTCTGCTTAATTTTTCGAACTTCGAGGTCATCGCGAGCGATTTCGTTGTGAATGCGGCCTCCGGTAAATAGAGGCAGGCTGATTCCCGCTGCATAAACGTACGTGGGAATTATTGTGCTGGACGAGAGGCCCTGCTGTTCATAATCGCCGCTGAAGGCGAGGGCGGGCCAGCGAGACTCGCTGTCGGCGCGTTTCTGATATTCGAGGGATTGCTCGTCCGCGAGCAGAGCCTTCATTTCCGGACGGGCTTGATAGGCTTGGGCGAGACTTTCGTCCACGCTGATCTCGGGCGTCTGAAAGAAGCTGGTCTGGTCAACCAGAACAATTTTCTGTTGGGGATCAAGATTCAGCAATTTCGAAAGGCCGTAGAGCGCAATTTGCTGGTTCGTTTGCGCGACGATCAGGCGCTGCTTTTCGTTTTGCAGCTCGACGTTGGCGCGGAGGGCGTCGACGCCTGTGGCGACGCCATTTTTCTGCATGTCGGAAGTTTGATTGTAGAGCGCCTGCGCAAGATCGACCTGGGATTGAGCGGCTTGCTCTTCCGCTCCGGCGTGAAGACTGGAAAGATATTGCGAAACAACGAGGAGGACGATCTGCTCGCGCACGGACTGGCGCTGCGCGTCGCTGCTGAGGATATTCTTGCGCGATGCTTGCCACCGGCGCCACAGAGACAAGTCGAACACCGGTGCCGAGAAATTTGAGCCTGTCTGGAAAACCTGGAACGGGCCTACCGCTTCCGGCACTCCCGGGATGCTGAGGCCGATTCCGGCGCGAATGTTGGCGCGGATCGCTCGATCGGAAACGTTGAAATCAGCCTGGGGCAGCAAAGCAGAAAGCGCAATGCCGCTTTCCTTCTGGCTTTCGGCCAAATTCAGGGCCGCGATCTGGATAGTTGGGTTTTGTTTGAGAGCGAGTTCGATGGCCTGGTGCAAATTCAGTTGCAGCGGCTGCGGGGCCGTGTTCTGCTGCGCGCGCGCCGTAACCGCGAGGAAAACGAGGAACGGTATGAGAGAAAGCCAGCGACTGTGCCCTGCAGATTTCGCCGCCATGTTCGTACGCCTGTCCAGCTTACCGGCACGCTGCCGAGCGGCCAGGGAGTTGACAATAGGAGCGGTTGAACAAGTTCGAGGCCGCATTTCCGTAGCCACATCGACCATGTGCGTTATGACTGCCTTTCCGCGATCGCCAGTGAAGCGACGTGCGCGACTTTCGACCAATATTTGATGTTCGGAGACCTGAGAGCGATTCCCGAAGGTCCGGAATCTTGGATGGGCGAGCTGAATGAGAGTCCGAGCGCACTTTTCTCGTCTTGCCAGCAGATTTTCGTGTTGCCCTGTTAGTCGCTCTACCAGTAATCCGTGCTAAAGGCGGTCGATTTTGGCGGCGAGGATGAAATCGCTTTCCGTCAAGCCGTCGATTTTATGCGTCCAAGTGGTGATCTCCGCCTTGCCCCACGTGAAATTAATGCCGGGGTGATGACCTTGCTCCTCAGCAACGGCTCCGACCTTATTGACGAAGGCGAGAGCTTGCTTGAAATCCGGGAAGTTAAAAGTTTTTGCGAGGTGATGTCCGTCGACGGCTTTCCAGCCGGAGACTTGTTTCAAATATCCATCGAGGTCCTTGCCTTTGAGGGGCGGCACGCCTCCGCGGCACGGCACGCACGTCTTGCTTGCGAGATCGCTCATCATGGCTATCGTGGCTCCTTCTTGCAGATTCGTAGCTGCATAGCGATTGTAGCGAATCCACCGGCCATTGCGAAGCAGAACGGCGCGTCCGGCCGCGCTCGAGCATATTTCAGCGTTTAGCCGCGGCGGCGGAGCGCTGGGCGAGATATTCGTGGATGTAAGCGGTGAACGCTTCGTCGAGGAGGCGCGTTATCGGGCCGGGAGCGTTCGCGTAACGATGCCCGGCAATTTCGCCAACCGCGAGCAGGGTGCGATTTGTCGAAGAAATGAAAATTTCGTCGGCCGCGAATAAATCGTCGGGCCGGAGGATCGTCTCCTCGCAGGGAACGCAGGCGCGCGGGCCGATTTCGAGCAGGATGCTGCGCGTGATGCCTTCCAGGCAGCCGGAATTGAGAGAAGGCGTGAGGACGCGGCCGGCACGCACGCAAAAAAGATTGGCGGCAGTGCATTCGGCCACTTCGCCGCGCTCGTTGAGAAGGACCACTTCGTCGAAACCGCCTTGCTGCGCTTCGTAAAGATTCCAGACATTGTTCAACCATGAAGTGACTTTCACCCCGGCGAGCGGAGACGCGGCATGGCGGCCATGCTCGCGAAGATTCAAGCGCGCGGGCTGGCGATACGCGGGCAGATCCGTGCTGCAAAGAAATAAATCCACGAGGGGCATTTTTTCATCGCTGCGCCAGTGGCCGGCTTGATTGTAGATGGCGTAAATGCGCGCGCATCCTTCCTGCACGTGATTCGCGCGAACCACTTCCATCAGATGGCCGCGCACTGTTTCCGCGTCGAAGGGAAACGGGCAATGCGTGCGCGCGGCGTCTTTCTGCAGGCGCTTCCAGTGGCGCTCGAAGGCGAAGATTTCGCCGTCGAAAATGTGCAGCGTGGTGAAGAGGCCCCAGCCGCTGAGAAGGCCGGCCTGTCCCGGCGAGAACCGCGCTTCTTCGATGGGCGTGAGTTTCGTGTTGTGAAAGACGAAGCGATGAAGCATGAAGCCTCCGGCCTGCCTGCGCAGGCAGGTTTCAGCGCACTATTGTAGCGCAAGTGTTAGGATTCGTGTTTAGCGCTCCATCGACTCATCTTTGCAGTGGCGGGATTTTGCAATGAAATCTGAGCCAACTTAAAAGAAATACCAAAATCTGATCTGGATTTATCGCTTTCTTCCAGTTGTGGTCGGTCCGATGCTGGTTGGTATTTTTATCCCTGTTTTCCTTTAGACTTGGAATTACGTAGTGGCGGGATTTGCTGCGGGAGTGCCTTCGATATTTCTCCTTTGGCGATGGGTCGTTGCGGGACGAGAAATAGACCGGCGCGGATGTCCAAAATGCGGCCTTTCCTTTCCCAAGACCATGGGTTGGACGTACCCGCCCCGAAAGTGTACGCATTGCGGCGAAAGGATTTTCTAGGCGAAGCAAGGCTCGGTGAGGAACGAAAGGGCACGGATGAGTCGCTGAACTTCTGCTCCACTAAAATGCGGCGATGCGGTCAGCGGGGACTTCGACTTCGTTCACGCCCTTGAAGGAAAAGAGCAGGCGCACCAGATACACGGGAGGATTCTCTGACGTTTGCCGCACGATATTTCCGACGGCATCCGTCACGGCGGCGTGGAAGAGCACGCCTCCGGCTTGCATCCCCGCCAGATTGGCGCGCACGCGCTGGCCTTCTTTGAACATGATTCAATTCTCCGCCGCCCGCCGCATTTTTGCAACGCAGCAGACAGTGGGCGTACCAATCCCTTTCGAGATTTTTGTAACTCGCGCCGAGGCTTCGCGTTACTATTCCACGCGCGAAGAGTTTCGACGTCGCCGCTCTGCGGGAGGGACTCATGGCCGGTGTTACGTACAGAAAAGTTCTGCGGGTGATGGCGGTCGGCGGGGCGCTGCTGTTGTTAGGCGCGGGGCACCAGCCGAGGAGGGCATCGGGGGCGCGAGTTTCAGGCGTGATTCGTGAGCCGAGTACGTCGGTGGCAACAGCGAAATCGCCGGCAGCAGAACGGTCGGTTGCGAACCAGCCAAGCCCGCCGGCGGCAGCGCTGAAGTCGTTTTCAGGGAAGCGGTTGCTCGATCACATTCGCGTGCTTTCCTCGAACAAGTTCGAGGGCCGCGGGCCAGGATCGCACGGCGAGGATTTGAGCATTGCCTACATCCAGAAGCAGTTTCGGCAGTTGGGCCTCGAACCGGGGAATCCGGACGGAACGTATTTGCAGAGCGTTCCCATGGTAGGCATACGTCCCGATCCGACGATGGCGCTGACGTTCACAGGGCATGGCCAGACGCTCCGCGCGCAATTCGAAAAGGATTTTGTCGCATGGACGAAACGAATGGTGCCGTCGGTAAGCATGGACGCGGATATGGTGTTCGCGGGATATGGAATTGAAGCGCCGGAGCGGCATCGGGACGATTTCAAGGGCGTGAATGTGAAGGGGAAAGTCATCGTGGTTCTGGTGAGCGATCCTTTTCCAGATAAAAATGAGACGGGCAAAAAAATCATGACGTACTACGGCCGCTGGACGTACAAATATGAAGAAGCGGCGCGACTGGGCGCGGTGGGCTGCGTGATTGTCCATGAGACGGGAGCAGCGGGGTATCCGTGGGAAGTGGTGCGCGACAGTTGGGGCGCGGAGCAATTCGATCTGGTTTCCGCGAACAAAAATATGAATCGCGCGGCTGTCGAGGCATGGATCACGCACAACGAAGCGGAGCAGCTTTTCAAGGCGGCAGGGCAAAATTACGACGCGCTGAAAGTGGCGGCGGCGAAGCCGGATTTTCATCCTGTGGACCTGGGCATGAAGGCGCAGATCGAGATTCACAACAATCTGCGGACGATCCATTCGCACAACGTGATTGCGAAGGTGACGGGCAGCGATCCGAAGCTGAAAGACCAGTATGTGATTTACACGGCGCATTGGGATCACTTCGGGATTGGTCCGGCGGTGAACGGCGACCGCATTTATCACGGCGCTGCCGATAACGCCTCGGGAGTTTCGGCGCTGATTGAAATTGCGCGCGCGTACAAACAACTGCAGGTGCCGCCGCGGCGGTCGATTCTGTTTCTCTCTGTGACCGGCGAAGAGCAAGGCTTGCTCGGCTCGCGCTATTACGCCGAGCATCCACTGTATCTGTTGGCGCAAACGGCGGCGGACATCAATATGGACGTGATGAACGTGCTGGGCCGCACGCAGGACATTGTGCTTGTGGGCAAAGGCAAATCGACGCTCGATGAAGTGGCCGCGGCGGCGGCGCGCGAGCAAGGCCGCGTGATCAAGGACGATCCGGAGCCGGAGAAAGGTTTTTATTATCGCTCGGACCACTTCAGCTTCGCGCAAGTGGGCGTGCCGGCATTGGATCCCGACGCGGGAACGGATTTCGTCGGCAAACCCGCGGGATGGGGAATGATGATGCGCGACCAATATACGAAGGAGCATTATCACAAGCCTTCGGACATCATTTATCCCTACTGGAACATGAGCGGGGATGTGCAAGATTGTCAGCTTTATTTTCTGATCGGGTACAAGGTGGCGAACACAACCAAGATGCCGGAATGGAAGGCAGGCTCCGAGTTTCGGGCCGTTCGAGAGGAGTCTTTGCGGAAGGGCGACGGCACAAACTGATATACCGGGCGCGGTCAGCTCAAGAGGTTTTGCCTTACAACAGTATTTTTCGATAGGCCATTGACGGCTCGCGAGGACAGGCTTACAGTGGATTAGGCCCTTCTTGGGAGGTACCTGTGCGATTCGTATGTAGAAGCATACTGTCCTGCATCCTGTCAGCTTCTCTGATTGGCCTTCCGGCTTTTGCGGCCCCAACTCCGAACCGCCCGCTGGGGTTCGTTTTAGCTGCCCAAGACGCACAACTTGATGGCAACGCGGCCGCCAGCGGCGCGAATATTTACAACAATGATGTTGTTGCCACCGGCTCGACCGGTCAAGTTCGCCTGCAATTCGCGGGGAACCAAGTTTACTTCTCTCCATCCAGCATTGCAAAACTGGCGACCAATGGTTCGGGTGTGACCGCGCTGCTGTCCTCGGGCACTGCCGGGTTCTTGTCGGCGCGCGGAGGCACTGTGGCAATTCGCGCGCTCGACGTTCTGGTGCGACCGCAGACAGCGCAGCCCACTACCGCTCAGATTACGATAATCGCGGCCGACGAGCTTAAAGTCGCCAGCGTTGCGGGCCCGCTAACGCTGGAACTCGATGGCGAGCTCTACACGCTCACGCCAGGGCGCACGTATGGAGTGAAGATCGTTCCAGACGATACAAAATTGCAGGAAGGCTACATTGGCGCTCGAAAGCGGCGCGGATTGATCATTTTCGTATTCGCGGCCACGGCAGGGATCGCTGCGATAACCTACCTCGTTCAAGAACTTCAAGAAAGCCCGTCGTCACCATAGATTTTGTCTTTTTGCTTCGATTCGCGCTGACCGGGCAGCGACAGACGCAAGGTTGACAACGCAAGCGCCGGACGCGTATCATCCTGACGATACAGCGCATTAAGTCTCGCTGCATCCCCTCTTTCGCTCTTACCCGTCGGGTAGAGTCTCCGAGGCACATCCTCGGTGAGCGGGTATGTTTCCTCAGGGAGAACGTCGGCATGTCGCCCGGGTACGAAGATCCAGTGTCGCAGGAGCCTGAAACCTCCACTGTTAAAGCGACTGGAGCAATTCACGCCGCGAGGCCCGCTCAAATTGTCGAGGATCCAAATATCGAAACACCTGAAATTGCAGAAACTGGCTCTCTGTTCCAAGTCGATGCCACTGCGGAACCGGCCGAAAAACCTTTAGATTTAGCTGAACAGCTACGCGAAGCGCGCCCCGAAGTGCCGCAAGAACAAGCCGCTGAAAGAAGCCAGGAAGAATCTCCCGATAAGCGATTCGATGAGCCGATGGAACAGTTGATTGAGCAATATGCCGCTCCGCAGCCAGTTCCCGCTGGCGGCGAGATTTTTGATGGCCGCGTGATCGCCGTGACGGATTTGGGCGTAGTGGTTGATGTTGGAGCAAAATTCGAGGGGCTTGTGCCTGCCCAGGAATTTGTGGATGCCGGCGGTATACATTTCCAGTCGGGCGATGCAATCGCAGTGGAGCGGCTTGCAGAACAAAAGGAAGGCTATGTCCTGCTCTCGCATGTCCGGGCCCACCGAAGGCGCATTTGGGAGCAGATTGAAAAGTCACATAAGGAAGGGCTGACCCTTACGGGCAAGGTAATTGACCGCATCAAAGGTGGCCTGGTGGTAGACATTGGCATCCGCGCTTTCTTGCCGGCGTCGCAGCTGGACCTGCGTCCTGCGCATGATCTTGAAGCCTGGAAAGATCGTGACGTCGAATGCCGAGTCTTGAAATTGAATCGCAAACGCGGAAATGTGGTGGTCAGCCGACGGGTGATCCTGGAAGAAGAGCAGCGCAAGCAGCGCGAGACTTTTGCGGCAACGCTGAATGAAGGGTCAATCGTTACCGGGAAAGTAAAAAACATCACAGAGTACGGAGTTTTCGTCGACTTGGGCGGCTTGGACGGTTTACTGCATATCAGCGACCTGGTCTGGGGACGAATTGCGCATCCCTCTGAAGTTGTTTCGGCTGGCCAGGAAATTCAAGTGCAGATTCTTAAGTTTGACAAAGAAAAGATGCGGATTTCGCTGGGGCGGAAACAGCTTCTCCCTGATCCATGGGCAACTGTACCGGAGCGTTTTCCTGTGGGCATGCATTTGCGGGGGAAAATCGTAGGGCTGGCCGATTATGGCGCGTTTGTGCACATCGAGGCAGGAATAGAGGGCTTGGTACACGTCAGCGAGATGAGTTGGTCGAAGCGATTGAAGCACCCCTCGAAGATGGTGAAGGTAGGCGACGAAGTGGAAGTGGTGGTGCTCGAATTGAAGCCGGAGCAACGTCGCATTTCGCTCGGGTTGAAGCAGACATCGCAGGACCCGTGGGCGGGCGTCGCGGAAAAGTATGTGGTGGGCACAATCGTGAGCGGTCAGGTGCGGAATTTCGCTGATTTCGGGGCTTTCGTGGAACTCGAAGAGGGAATCGAAGGCCTCATCCACGTCAGCGATTTGAGTTGGACGGAGCGCGTGAAGCATCCCAGTGAAAAGCTAAAAAAAGGTGATAGCGTGCAGGCGAAGGTGCTGAAAATCGATGGCGAGCACCGGCGCATATCGTTGGGGCTGAAGCAAGTCAACGATATTTGGGCCAATTGGTTCGCAGCGCATAAGCTAAACGAAGTGCTAAGAGGCAAAGTCGTCCGCAACGCAGCCTTCGGAGCGTTCGTGGAGCTCGCGGAAGGTATTGAAGCCCTTTGCCATATTTCGGAAATTGAAGAACGCCGCCCTAAAAGAGAGTCGGGCGATCGGAATAAGCAGAAAGCGGGAAAGAGTTCAACGGCGCTGACACAGGGCCAAGAATACGATTTCAAAATTATCCGGCTCGACCCCGAACAGCGAAAAATCAGTTTGAGCTATCGGGCAGCGCAGAAGCAGGTTGAGCGGCGCGAGATCGAATTGTTCCGGTCCTCAAAATCTTCGCCCAATGCGACCATTGGCGATGCTATTATGGCCAAACGGCAGGCAAACTGAGTCGAACTCAACAGGCGGCTCGCGAAAAGCTATTAGAAAAAAAGATTTACGTTCGAGGCCCATTGATGATATGGAAGGGCCACTAAGTGTCCTGTGAATTGTAACTGCGCGGCGGTGGGGCGCTTAGGCAGCAAATTCAGCCCAGCATCCAAACCTAGAATTTAGGCAAGAGGGAGGGCCGTCGGCCCATGGCAAGCGCTACGGGTAAGCCGGAGGCAGGGGAGCGCACGGTTACGAAGGCGGATTTGATCGAGGAAGTGATCCGCGTCACGGAACTGCCGCGCAAGGAATCGGAAACGGTTGTCGAGACGGTATTTGAAAGCATAATCGAAGCGCTGCAGAAGAACGACAAAATCGAGATTCGCGGCTTCGGCAGCTTCCGGACGCGCCAGCGTCGCGGAAGGGTTGGACGCAATCCGAAGACGGGCGCCAAAGTAGACGTCCCGCCCAAGAGGATTCCGTTTTTCAAGCCGAGCAAGGAATTAAAGGATTTCGTTAACGTTCATAAGGCCGCGACGCCTACGGCGCCTGCATCGCCTGCGGGACACGCGCCTCAGGGCTGAGCTGGTCGAACCGAATGGATTTTATCTGGACTCCGTGGCGCTATCGTTACATTGCTGAAGCGGGTAAGGACAAACGTTGCATCTTCTGCGACGCGGTGGCTTTGAACGACGACGTCACTGCGCAGATTGTTTTCCGTGGCAAACTTGCCTTCACTATCCTGAACCGTTTTCCGTACACCTCTGGTCACGTCATGGTGGTGCCTTACGCACATGTTGCGGAGCTTACGGAATGCGATCCCGACACGCTGGCCGAAATGATGCGACTCGCGCAGAATGTGCAGGGGGCGCTCGCCAGCGTGTATCACCCTGACGGCTATAACCTGGGTATGAATCTCGGACAAAGCGCTGGCGCCGGTGTTACAGGGCATTTGCATCTGCACGTGCTGCCGCGCTGGATCGGCGACGCGAACTTCATGACTACAGTTGCCGAGACCCGCCTCGAACCCGAGGATCTTTCCACTACTTTTGAAAAATTGCAGCGCGCCTTGAACGAGTAAAGATTTCTGGCGTCTGAAGCGCGCACATTCTGGCAGCTGGACGAGAAATTGGTACAATCCGACGCTGTCTGAAGAAGCCGCGTGATAACCTGCACAGGAGAACCTCAGCGGGGCTTCGGGTAGGGAGCACAAAATTGGACCTCGGACTAACAGAAGAACAGATGCTGCTGCAGCGCACTGTGCGGGACTTCGCCGAAACAGAAGTCAAGCCGCTGGCAAAGGAGTTGGACGAAACCGGCCATTTCCCGCGCGAGACCTTTCGTAAGGCGGCCGAGCTAGGCCTCACAGGAGTTGCATTTCCCGAACAGTACGGCGGCGCGGGAATGGATCACCTGAGCTATACGATCGTGATCGAAGAAATCTCTCGTGCATGCGCTTCGACGGGAGTGATCCTCTCCGTACAGAATTCGCTCTACTGTGAACCCATCTATCGTTTTGGAACCGAGGAACAAAAGAAGAAATTTCTGGCACCGTTCGCGCGCGGCGAAAAGATTGGTTGCTATGCGCTGACCGAACCACAGGCGGGCTCGAATGCCGCCGCGCTGCGGACCAAGGCGGTCCTGAGGGGCGATAGATACATCGTCAGCGGAACGAAAGCCTGGATCACGAATGGCGGCGCGGCGGACGCTGCGATCGTCTACACCAATACGCAGCCCGAGAAAGGCGAGAAAGGAATCACGGCGCTGGTGATCGAACGCGGGACGCCGGGGTTCGCGGTGGGCAAGGAAGAAAAAAAACTAGGCATAAACGCCACGGCGTGCTGCGAGCTGTCGTTTACAGACTGCGAGATTCCGGTTGCCAACCGCATCGGCGCGGAAGGCGATGGCTATAAAGTGGCGCTGTCAACGCTCGATGGGGGGCGGGTCGGGATTGCTTCGCAAGCCACGGGGATTGCGCAGGGCGCGTTCGATGCGGCGCTGGTCTATGCGCAGCAGCGACAAGCCTTCGGCCATCCCATCGCGGATTTTCAGGCGATTCAATTCATGCTTGCTGATATGGCAACGGAAATCGATGCCGCGCGCCTGCTGGTACGCAAGGCGGCGTGGAAGGAGGAAACGGGCGCGCGATTTTCGATGGAGGCATCGATTGCGAAGCTATTCGCGTCGGAAATGGCGACGCGCGTGACGCACAAAGCGATTCAAATTCACGGGGGCAATGGCTACAGCCGGGAATACCCCGTTGAGCGCGCTTACCGTGACGCACGCATTACGGAGATTTACGAAGGAACGAGCGAAATTCAACGTTTGGTAATTGCCGCCTGGGTATTGAAGTCTTATTGAGTATTTTTCTGGAATCATTTTACTGGACTTTTTTTTCCACGGAATCCGTTCAGCATGAAAGTGTCTTCGGTGTATCCTTCGTTTGTGCTGTCTCTGGACGCTTGTATCGAATTTGATCTTGGGCGCGAGGAGCAGTTTTTCCGCTCGATTCCACAACATGCGGGAGTTTTCTTAATTGAAACGCGAGCGGTATCGGACACGGCCGCCAAGCCGTATCTGACGCGTACGGCTGATCTGCGCCGCGCTGCGGAGCGCTTGCTGCGCCCGCCTGACGCTTCATCGAAACGGCTAAATCTGCGTGACGTCGCGACGAAGTTCTGTTTTCGCGTGACGGGCTCGCGATTTGAGCAATCCCTGGTGCTGTACCACTATGCGCGCACGCGCTTCCCAAAGAGTTACCGAGGATTCCTGCGGTTGCGGCCGCCAGCTCTGTTGAAGATCAGTCTTCGGAATTCGTATCCGCGCTGTTACGTGACCCGGCGGATTTTCAAAGACGGTGGCTACTATTTTGGTCCATTCGTATCGCGTCGGGTGGCTGAATCGTTCGCGAACGAATTTCTTGACCTATTTAAGATTCGCAGATGCCAGATCAAGATCCGGAGAGATCCAAACTTTCCAGGGTGCATTTATTCGGAAATGAAGATGTGTCTCGCGCCGTGCTTTGCGGGATGTACAAAAAAAGATTACGACATCGAGGTTGATCGCGTGCTCGAAACGCTGGACTCAGGAGGGGCGCGTTTGACGGGAGCGATAGAGCGCGAGCGGGAAGCGGCGAGTGACGCGCTGGATTTTGAGCGCGCGGCGGCGCTGCATAAGAGGCTCGACAAAGTGAATGGCGTGCTCCGGGGTTTGCCCGAGATGGCGCAGCGGATTGATGCGTTGAATGCCGTGATTTTGCAGCGCGCGGTCCGGGACAAAACAATTGCCATTTTTGCGGTTGTGAATGGACTGATCGCGCCGCCATTGTCTATGTGTTTTGACGAGTCGGGGGAACCGCGATCCGTCGAAGCAATTCTTCGGCAGCATTTTGAGGAACTGCAGTCGAGACACCCTATAGCGCAATCCGAGCCCTACGATAGAATGAAGGGGAGAGGGAGCGAAGAGCCGAGACTGAGCAGCGAGCGATTTAATTTGTGTGGCGAGACAGCAGAGCGAGAAGAGCATTTGTCCCTGCTGGCTCGCTGGTTTTATTCGAAACCGAGAGCCGGCGAGATTTTGTTTCGCGATACGGACTGGCCTTACCGGAAAATACTCCGTGCGTGCGCACGAGTGCTGGCTGCAGCGGCATAACGGCAACTTGTTCATAACCGGGCTGGCTTACGCGCCGGTTGGCATGACTAAGCCTCCTGCGACAGGCTGGCCGTGTCCCTGACTCAAATTGTTTGTGAGATGGCTGTTCACCGAAATGCCTGACGACGCCTCTACTGACATTACTGGAAAGACTGCAAACGGAGAATCTGGACGGATCGTCCCCGTGTCGCGATGGTCCGTGATGTTTCGCGCGCTCCGGTACCGCAATTTCCAGCTTTTCTTTGCCGGGCAATTGATCTCGCTGGTCGGCACATGGATGGACAACATTGCCGAAGCGTGGCTGGTCTATCGCCTGACGGGATCTTCGCTTTTGTTAGGCACTGTCGCGTTTGCCGGACAGATCCCCGTTTTTTTGCTTGCGCCGATCGGTGGCATGGTTGCCGATCGCTGGGACCGCCGGCGGGTGGTAATCGCGACGCAGGCCGCCTCGATGGTCCTGGCCGGTATTCTTGCCGGGCTAACGCTTTCTGGCCGCGTTAAGGTATGGGAAGTAATTCTGCTGGCTTCGCTGATGGGCGTAGTAAACGCGTTTGATATCCCGGCGCGGCAAGCGTTTCTGGTCGACATGGTTGGCCGCGAAGATCTGATGAACGCCATCGCGCTCAATTCGTCGATGTTCAACGGCGCGCGCGTGATCGGGCCGGCCATTGCCGGAATTTTGGTTGCGAGCATTGGCGAGGGCTGGTGCTTCTTTGCAAATTCCGTAAGCTACATCGCCGTAATTGCGGGACTGTTGATGATGCGCATTAGCCGCCGCGCCGTGGAAGAGCACCACGCTTCGGCATTCGAGCACATCGCCGAGGGGTTCCGTTTTGTACGGCGTACGGCGCCGATCCTTGCTCTGTTACTTCTTCTCGGTCTTGTGAGCTTGGTGGCGATGCCCTATTCCGTCTTGATGCCGATTTTTGCCGCCCGCATCCTGCATGGAAACGCCACGACGCTTGGCACGTTGATGGGCGCAACGGGCATTGGCGCGTTGACTGGCGCTCTTATGTTGGCATCGCGAACAGGACTGAAGGGATTGAGCCGTTGGGTTGCAGTCTCGTGCGCGGGATTTGGAGTGGCGCTGATATTGTTTTCGCTCTCACGATGGTATTTGCTCTCGGTGATACTGCTGGTACCGGTCGGCTTTGCGATGATGGTGCAGATGGCATCCTCAAATACGTTGATTCAGGCGATGGTGCCGGATCGGTTGCGAGGGCGCACCATGGCCGTGTACTCGATGATGTTCATGGGCATGGCGCCGCTCGGTTCGCTGCTTTCGGGTGCGCTGGCAGAACGTATCGGAGCGCCCTGGACGGTTGCGCTGGGCGGTCTGGGAGCCATCATTGGCGCGTTCATTTTTGCGCGGTCTCTGCCAAAACTTCGCGTGGAAGCGCGGCAATTAATCATCGCGCAAGGTTTGGCGGGCGGGGAACCAGCCGGCGGTATGACCTCGCGCGCCTTGGAATAACGCGCATCGCGTTTCGCGCGCGGTGGAATTGTGACAGCGGATATTTTTCGGCCTGTTATACTCAGCGGCCGTGACGGGAGCGCGGTCGACGCACATGAGTTCTTCATCCCCGCTTAAGCCAGGGTGTGCAACAGCGGAAGGCACGCGATCCTTTGCCGCGCGTTTCGAAGGTCGCGCGGCGCCGGGACATTTCCGCGACCGTCGCGGCCTAATGATTTCGTCCATTGGGATCGGCACGTATTTGGGCGAGCCGGACTCCACTACCGATGAGAGCTACACGAACGCGATTGAGTCGGCAGTGGAGGGCGGCATAAACATCCTCGATACAGCGATCAATTACCGCCTCCAGCGCAGCGAACGGTCGGTTGGGAGCGCGATCGAGAAACTTTTCGCGGCCGGGTTTGCGCGCGAAGAACTTCTGATTTGCACGAAGGCGGGATTCCTGACGCCCGATAGCGACACACCCGCCGACGCCAACGATTACTTTTTTCGCGAATACATATCGAAAGAAATCTTTGCTGTCGAAGACATTGCGGCAGGGTGCCACTGCATGGCGCCGCGATACCTGGAGGATCAAATCGAGCGAAGCCGTCGAAATTTGGGTATTTCCTGCATCGACGTTTTTTACTTGCATAATCCGGAAACACAATTGGGCGAAGTGTCCCGCGAAGAATTCAACCGGCGGATTGTTGCGGCGTTCGAAACTCTTGAGAAAGAGGTAGCCGCGGGCAAGGTTCATGCCTACGGCATGGCGACGTGGAATGCCTTTCGCAACGATTCCCGCGCGCCGGATTATCTTTCACTTGAGCAAATGGTGGGACTGGCGCGGCAGGCGGGGGGAAGCAGCCATCATTTTCATTTCGTGCAATTGCCGTTTAATCTCGCGATGCCCGAGGCGCTGATGCGTCCAAATCAAACCGCCGGCGGGAAAACGATGTCCATGGTGCAAGCGGCCCGGGAGTTGGGCGTCACATTGATCGCCAGTGCTTCGCTGCTCCAGTCGCACCTAGTCGGCAAAGTGCCTGCCGTCATCCACGATACATTTGGTTTAAGGGACGACCTCGAGTGCGCACTGCAATTTGTTCGTTCAGCCCCTGGCATCGCAACAGCGCTTGTTGGCATGAAGCGAGCCGAGCACGTAAAGGCGAATCTAAGACTGGTAGGGATTCCGCCCGCTTCGCAGGAACAATTTCGGAAGATGTTCGCGGTGCGTTGACGTTGGTGTGAATTACTGGTTTTGTTTGGTGACCCACCGCCCGAGCGCATGCCCCATCTCGGGCAGCTTCCCGGCGAAGAAGTGATCCGGCGCATCGACGAACACGAGCGCCTTCGGTTCGGGGAGTTTTTCGTACAGCGCCTCGATGTGTTCACGCGAGCCAAACTGGTCGTGCGCGCTTTGCAGAATTAGCTTCGGCTTTCTGCACCCCGTGAGGAAAGACAAATCCGAATTGTCCACCGGGATCCCTAGCCCGACGACTTCCGTGACGCGTGAATCCTTGCAACCGACGCGCAAGCCCACATACGAGCCAAAGCTGAAACCGGCCAAGAGGATCGGTTTGGCAGCGAATTCTTTTGCCAGATAATCCAGCGCGGCGCGAACGTCGCCAGCTTCGCCGCGGCCTTTGTCGTGTTTGCCTTCGCTGAGTCCCGCGCCGCGAAAATTAAAACGAAGCACGGGAATCTCAAGTTGGTGAAGCGTTTTCGCTACCTGAAACACAACTTTGTTGTGCATTGTCCCGCCGAAGAGTGGATGCGGATGACAAACAACGGCAACGCGACGCGGGTCGGTGTTCGAAACCGTCCAGAGCATCGCTTCGAGCCGGCCTGCCGGACCGCTGAGAAAAAAAGTTCTATGAAATGCTTCGGCCATAACGAGTTTCGGAGTGTAGCGGATACGCAATCGCGTGCCAAGCGCCGTGGCCAAATACCGCTGATCAAGAATCGAGGAATTACTTCGCTGCAAAGGCGAAAAGAATTGCACCTTGCGCCGCGCGGTGCTAGGGTTGTGGTAATTTCCATCGGCTTTCCGGGGAGGAACAGTGGATCAAGAGACAACGGACCGCCGAACAGCCCGCCGTTTCACCATGGCGCTTCCTCTGCTCGTCCGTTTCACACACAACGGGAATATGGAAGAGAAGGTCGCACAAACGCGCGATGTAAGTTTTCGTGGTGTGTACTTTCTTACGGATACTCCTCCGGAAGAGGGTAGCGCGGTTGAACTCGTGCTCACATTGCCGCAACAAATTACGCTCGCAGGCGACGTCCGTATACGCTGTTTCGCCAATATCGTTCGTGTCGAGGCGCACGAAGAAATGCGCGGAGTCGCGGCTCAGATTGACCGCTACGAATTCATGCCCGCCGCTGCGTGATTCCTACCCATCCCTGTTAAAATACTTCCAGCGCTGGAGGCGATATGTATCACTATGATCCCGAAGTGGCGCTGGAAGAATTGCGCGATGAGGCCGTTCTGCCGCATCCCGTTCATTTGCGGGACATGATCTTGCGCACCAAGCTCGATGTGCCGGGCGCGCTCGATCTTAATCGTGAATTTCAGGAGTACTTGGCGCAATTCGGCGAAGTTCAAAAGCTTGCGCGAGGAATTCTGGAGCGGCTTGCCGCCGGCGTCCGCAAAGCATCCTGAGTCTGTAAGACTAAATCTTCGCGGTCAGAACTCGCAGTGCGCCTGACGTCGATGTGAGCATCGTGAGGCAAAAATAGGACCAAAGGCTGAAGGAAACACCAATGGCTCGACAGACAATTCTGATTGATGCGGACGACACGCTCTGGGAGAACAACATCTTCTTCGAGCAGACCATCAATCGTTTTCTCTCGTGCCTTATCCATTTGGGATACACACCCGAATATTCCCGGCACATCCTGAACGAAACGGAACGTCGCAATGTCTTGCAGCACGGCTACGGCGTTAAGTGTTTTCGTCGGTCGCTCGAGGATACGTACTTGAAATTGGCGGGCGGGATGGCGCGTAAAGAGGTGGTGCAGGAAATCGAAAAAATGGCCACCGAACTCGAGGGCACGCCGCCACAGATCCTCGAAGGGGTACCCGAAACACTCGCGTACCTCAGTGGACGCCATCGCTTGATTTTGCTGACCAAGGGCGAGCCCGCGGAGCAGGCGGCGAAAGTGGAACGTTCGGGATTGGCGTCGTATTTCGAATCCGTGGAAATTGTGACGGAGAAGGATCACTCGACATATGAGCGGGTGATACGTCAGTTCAAGATAGTGAAGTCTCACGGCTGGATGGTAGGAAATAGTCCGCGCAGCGATATTAATCCCGCTCTACGCGCCGGACTGAATGCGGTCTTCATTCCGCATCACGCCACTTGGATCCTGGAACACTCAGAACTTGAAAGTGGCACCGGCAAACTGATTCTTGTCAGCGGTTTTCGCGACTTGCGGGTTCATTTCTAGGGCATCCACGGAGGAGTGTTTGAATTATCGCGCTGAATTCGCCGATTTTGAAGGTGCAACATATTTAAACACGGCCGGACAAGGTCCTTTGCCGCTGGCGTCGGCGCGAGCTGCACAAGCAGCGCTCGAATGGAAGAAATTGCCCCATCGCATGCCGGAGAAAGTTTATTTTGATTTGCCCGATCGCGTTCGCGTACTGCTTTCACGGCTGATGGGCGGAGATCCCGAGGAATTCGCGATTACTTCCGGCGCGAGCAGCGGCATGGCTGCCGTAGCGTCGAACTTTGATTGGAAACCGGATGACGAGGTTTTACTGGGTCGAGGGGAATTTCCGGCACACTTTTCGACTTTTATGCCGCTTCAGGAAGCGGGCAGGTGCCGCGTGAAAATTGTCGTCCCGCGCCAGCGATTCATTACGGCAGAGGATTACGTCGAGCAGATAACGCCTCGAACGCGAATGATCTCTGCCAGCCTGGTGCGATTCGACGACGGTTCGCGGCTCGACGTAGCACGGCTGGCGGTTGCGTGCCGGAAAGCGGATGCGCTGCTTTTGCTTGATCTGAGCCAGTGCGCGTGTGCGATTCCGATCGATTTGCGCGCGATGGGAGCGGACTTTGCTGTCAGCTCAGGATACAAATGGCTCCTGAGCCCGTATGGGACGGGTTTTTTCTGGGCGCGCCGCGAGTCGATGGAGAAAATGCGGCCGGCGCCTTTTTATTGGATGGCCATCGAAGGAGCGCGAAATTTTCACTCGCTGCCGCTCGATACAATGAAGCCGACGCCGGGAGCGCGTCGGTGGGACGCTGCTGAAACAGCCAACTTTTCAAATTTGACGGCCATGCAGGCCTCTCTTGAATTCATCGAGCGCGTCGGTGTAAAAGTCATCGTTGAGCATAATCAAAAACTGATCACGCAACTGATTAAGTGTTTGCCGCGTGACACGTGTGTGCTGGCGAGTCCCAGCGATGCAGAAAAACGAGGGCCGTATGTGTGCGTAGCGGCACGTAGGCCGGAGCGAACGCGGGAGCTCTTTCAGAAGCTGCACGATGCGCAAGTGTTCGTAAGTTTGCGAGAGAATGCGCTGCGTATCTCGCCGCATCTCTACAATACAGAGCGCGACATCACAAAATTGGTTTCTGTGCTGTCGAGCTGAGTTTTTCGGCCCGTCGTTCTTACGCGGCCATGGCCAAACGGTAGAAGCTCAAGGCTGAATCTCCCTGTTCAACGGTGCGAGAACACTCGAGGTGGTACAAGCGCATGGGCAAGTCCATTTTCTTGCGATGCTCGATGATTATAATTCCGCGCGGCGCGAGCAGGTGCGAGCCGTCCAGGAAATCCAACACGCGAAGATAATCCGCGGCGAGCGCATACGGTGGGTCGAGAAAAATGAAATCGGCCAGAACGTGCCGTGAGGCTAATCGTTCCAGCCCTTGAATTGCATCGATCGCGAGGATCTCCCCGCCCGCCGTAACGCCGAGCGAATGGAGATTCTCGCGAATTAATTTCGCGGCTGGCCCGTGCCACTCGATAAAAACAGACTGGCGCGCTCCGCGGCTCAGGGCTTCGATTCCAATCGCGCCGCTTCCAGCAAAAACGTCGACGAACAAAGAATCCTCCACCGTCGCACCCAAAATGTCGAAGAGTGTTTCGCGCAGCCGGTCGCTTGTCGGGCGCAACTCCATCCCGCGCAAAGTGCGCAAGCGGCGGCTGCCGAATTTTCCAGCGATCACGCGCACGATTTATCCCACCGATGCAAGCTGGAAGCGTTTCTGCCACGCGGGTCCAAGGTACGTGAACAGTTTCGCCATCTCAGGCTCACGAGTGCGGTCTTCGATCAGAGCGAACGCTTCGCCACGCGCCAGCTCGAGGAGTCTATGGTCGCGCAGTGGATGGGCAATGTGAAATGCGACGTCTCCGTGCTGCTTAGTTCCAAAGAATTCCCCCGGGCCCCGCTGTTTCAGGTCGTGTTCGGCAATTTGAAAACCGTCGGTGGTCGCCACCAGCGTTTCGAGGCGATCGCGCGCTTCCCCGGTGATATTTTTCGGGGCGACCAAAATGCAATACGACTTTGCTGACCCTCGTCCTATGCGGCCGCGCAACTGATGAAGCTGCGCAAGCCCAAACCGATCCGCGTGTTCAATCACCATCACGGTGGCGTTGCGGACATCGACGCCAACCTCCACGACGGTCGTTGCGACCAGAATCTGCAATTCACTACGACGGAAGCGTTCCATTACGTCATCTTTTTCATCGCTGCGCATGCGGCCGTGCAGCAGGCCAACTTTCAATTGCGGGAAAACTGATTTCGAGAGCCGCTCGTATTCGGCCGTTGCCGCTTTCAACTCCTGTTTCGATTCTTCGATCACTGGATAAATGATGTAGGCCTGCCTGCCCGCGGCTACTTCGCGCCGGACGAATTCCCAGACTCCCGGAAGCTGCGTGTCGGCGCTCCAGCGCGTTTCGACTGGAGTGCGCCCGGGCGGCATTTCGTCGATGACCGAAAGTTCCAGATCGCCATAAAGAGTAAGCGCTAAGGTGCGCGGAATGGGTGTCGCCGTCATCACCAACGCGTGCGGTGAGGCTCCTTTTTCGGAGAGCCGCTTGCGCTGGAGCACACCAAAGCGGTGCTGTTCATCAATGATGACCATACCAAGCTTCGCAAACGCCACGCGATCCTCGATCAGCGCATGCGTGCCCACGACGAATTGACTCTGGCCGGAAGCGATGCGCTCGAGCGTCCGCGCTTTGTCGCTAAATTTCATTCCGCTCACGAGCAGTTCAACGGAGTAGCCCGTTTCCGCAAAAACGCGACGCGCCGAAAGGTAATGCTGCACGGCGAGAATTTCCGTGGGCGCCATCAGAGCGACTTGATAGCCATTTTCGACCACAATCGTAGCCGCCTCGAGCGCTACGATTGTCTTGCCGCTGCCCACGTCGCCTTCAAGCAGGCGATTCATCGGCGTCGGCTTTTCGAGGTCACCGACAATTTCGGCGAGCACGCGTTTTTGCGCCCCGGTAGGCTTGAAGGGCAGAATGCGCTTGAGCGCTTCGCGAATCGGCTCTTCTCTGACGCGCATGGCGATGCCGGCTCGTTGCTGTTCGTGCTGCCGCCGGACGGCGAGGCCGAGCTGGTAAAGAAAGAATTCCTCAAAGATCATGCGTACCTGAGCGGGGCTGCGGAACTCGTTCAATGTTTCGACATTCGAATCATGGGGAGGAAAATGAATGGCAATCAGCGCATCGCGCCGGGAAGGAAACGAATAACGACGCAACAAGTCCGCAGGCAGAGGATCAGGAACGTCGCCTTTGAACTCTTGCAGCGCGGCATAGATAATCCGCCGCAGCATGCGTGAGCTGATGTCGCCGATGGCCTCGTATATCGGGACAATCCTGCCAACTTCGGTCGAATCCGCGGGGCTATTACCCTGGCGCAGCAACTCGAACTCCGGATTGATCATCTCCATGCGCAGCGGCCGGTTAGGATCAAGGCTCACCTTTCCGTGCATCACTAGCGGCTGTCCCTGTTTCAGCTTTCCGTCCAAATAGCCCCCGTGAAAGAAGCGCGCAGCAAGTTTTCCGCTGCCGTCTTTCACGAGCAGGTGAAACATCGCACCGCGCCGTCGCGCGAAACGCATCAGGCTGCCGCTGACGACCTCCGCGCGCACGGTCGCAACCTGTCCGGGTACGAGCTCCGCGATGGGCGTGAAGTGAATGCGGTCCTCGTAGCGGAAGGGCAAGTAAGAGAGCAGATCGCCTACAGTGGTGATGCCGCGCTCGGCGAGCAAGGTGGCACGATGCGGGCCTAGGCCCTTCAGGTACATCACGGACGTGTTGAGGTCCAAAGTCATCGGGGTGCTGAGGATAAGTTTCTTATCTCACCAGTGCTCGCGCGTTTCGCTGCTAGACAAATCAGCAAAGCTTAGTGACAGGCAACACAGTATTGCCGTGTCGCATAGTATTTTACTAAGAGCGTGCGCCCGGCCTATATTTATTAATAGCGAAGCATGAGGACGATGCTTACGCGCAACGAAAATGGCAAAATTCCTGGGAACAGGGCTGCGGCGGTGGCTTGAGTACTTGGCCGCAATTCTAATCGGCAACGCCATTTATTTTCTTTCGCTCTCCGCACATCTTCCTGCTGATCTGCGCCATCAGACCTACAAAATTGACTTGGGTATGGCTCTTGATTTCGTCATCTGTGTGGCCGTTTACGGCCTGATCCGTCTGGGAGAGCGCGTTTCGCGCTAATATCTTAAGCCATATCTGTGCTCACCTAGGAGGATAGCCGCCGTCTAAGTGGATGAAGGACAGAGACGTGGTCAAACCAGCGGATTCGCCGAGAAGCGAGTGTGATGAGCAGGCCCCACGACAGGTAAGTCGCATCCGGCTATGAACTCGACGGGAATAAGTGCGGCGCTCGAAGGGGGTGCGGGGTACCGCGCGGTGCAGAAAGCGGATGAACAAGTACTGGTCCGGCAAGCACAAGCGGGAAATCGCCCGGCTTTTGAGGAATTGGTTCGCCGCTACGACCGCGACGTGCTGCGACTGGCTCTGAACCTGCTGCGCGGTAGCGAAGATGCCCGGGATGTTTATCAAGAAGTTTTTCTGCGTGCTTACCGAAACCTGTCGCGTTTCCGGTTTGAGTGCAGTTTTTATACGTGGATTTACCGCATTGCGACGAACGTCTGCTTGGATCATCTGCGTCGCAAGAACACCAGGCGCGAAGAACAAGCTCCTGAATCGGTGGATGTCGATGGCGCGGCCCCCGATTTTTTCGATCAGCAAACGGAGCATCGATCCGCCGCAAATCCGGAGCGCCATTTTTTGGGGCAGGAATTGGGCCGGCACATTGCCGCGGCGCTCGGCGGGCTGTCACCCCGAGAGCGAATGGTTTTCGAGCTCAAGCATTACGAGGGACTGAAATTGCGAGTGATCGGCGACATGCTCGGCACTTCTGAAGAGACCGTGAAGAATTCGCTGTTCCGCGCGACGCGGAAATTGCGCGCCAGCCTTGACGGCGTGAGGTAGGCGAGGAGAACTCCATGCAGCGAGAATTCAATCCACACTCCGGAGGGCAAGCGTGTCCGGAGTTTGAATCGCAGATCATGCTTTTTGCGCTCGACGAGCTGGAAGGCGCGGAACGCGATTCGCTCGAAGAGCATTTGGACCGTTGTTCGCGATGCGTCGCTGCGCTGACCGCGGAGAGGCGCGTGCTGGAAATTCTAGCCTCGCAACAACGTCCGGATCCTTCTCCTGCATTACTGTCGAGCTGCCGCAACCGGTTCGAGGATTCTCTTGATGAGATGGATCATCGCAGCATTTTCGCGCGCTGGGCCGAATCCATTTTTCCCGCACACTGGCTCGCGTTGCATCCCGCGGCAAGCGTGGCCATGCTGTTGCTGATAGGGTTTTCCATCGGCACGCTAACGCCTCGGTCGCAAGTGGGAACCTCCTCTCCGTCGCGGCCGCCCGTGACGCAGGCATCGATGGGGCTGAACAATCAGGAATTGCAGTCAGCCGCTGTTTCCGGAATCAACTGGACTCCAACCACTGACAATCGTCCTCCGCGTGTCGAAGTGCAAATGACGACCGAGAAACCAGTTGTGGTTCAGGGAACTGTCGATGATAAGGAAGTAAAGCAGGTCCTTCTGTATGTCCTGCACAACAACCGACGATTCGGCCCGGATGTGCGGATCAACGCAGTGGAATTGCTGAGAGCCCGCGCAAATGATCCGGACGTACAGCAGGCGCTATGCCAGGCAGTGCGCATTGATCGCAATGCCGCTGTGCGGTTGAAGGCTCTCGAGGCGCTAACAGAGGCGCAGCCCAATCAGAATGTGGTTCAGACGATGCTGGATGCGCTGGTTAAGGACACAAACATTGGTGTCCGCGTCGAGGCCATTAACTCACTTCGCGCGTTTTCCGCGCGTGGCGCGCTGCTCTCCGATCCTCAAGCATTCACCGTTCTCCGCGACCGCATGCGCACCGACCCAAATAATTACATCCGGCTTCAGAGTGCCGCGGCAATTCAGCAGACTCCAGCGGGGCAAAAGTAAATGGGAGCTAGACGATCCATGCAACAACGGTATTGGCTATGCGGCATCTTGACCTTGGCCGCGATGCTGGCATTCGGGCCTCCTGCGTTTGCGAAACGAAAGCCAGGGTTACGAGCGCCCGCGAATAGCTCTGATGGTTTGTCGGCCGATAAGAGAGGCCAGTTTTCGACGAGCGCCGGCCTGCGTCTGCATCTCATCGCCGATGAAGGCGACATCCATATCAGCACGCACGAGTCGCCGACAGTTGATTATCGTGTACACCTCGAAGTGTGGCCGAACGATTCCACCGCGCGTGAAATCCTGGATGCGTTCAGTTTGGTCGCGCGCAAGACACCCGATGGCGTCCTGTTGCTCGCACACACGCCGCATCACGGTTGGGGACAGCATCTCTCGGTGACGTTCGAAGTCGCCGTGCCCCGGAATTACAACCTCGACATTGCCACGCAAGGCGGCAATGTGCTCGTCGGTGATATCCAAGGCCGCGTGGCGATCGGCACCAACGGCGGAAATATATCCACAGGCGAGATCGCTGGGCCCGCCAGGATTGTCACGGACGGCGGCCACATCTCCGTTGAGAGTGCAGGGAACAATCTGGTGGCAACGACAGGCGGCGGCAACATTACGGTGGGTCCTATCGCGGGCACGGCCGTATTGCGCACAGGCGGGGGGCACATTCGAGTGGCGTCGATCGGCGGTGCGGGCAGGCTCGAAACCGGGGGAGGGAATATCTCCCTCGAGCATTCCGGTTCGGGCTTGATAGTAAGCACAGGCGGGGGCCAGATCGACGTGGGCGAGGCTTCTGGCTTGATTCGTGCGCGTACTGGCGGCGGAGGAATTCGAATCGTGCACGCCTCTGGCCCCACCGAACTCCAGACCGGTGCCGGAAACGTTTATCTGATGCAGGTCGAAAATTCAGTGCGTGCGTCTACAGGGTCGGGCGGCATCACGGCATGGTTTGGTCCGGGGGCGAAACTTACAACTCCCTGCCGGTTGGCGGCGGGCGAGGGCGACATTGTCGTATATCTTCCGAAGTTGCTGCCCGTTACTGTCGACGCACAAGTTGAACTCGGGGGTGACCATCGTGTCATCGTCGACCCAGCGTTCCCGTTGAAGGTTACTTACGGCCAACCGGATGAAGGTAGCCACGCCGTTCGCGCGGCAGGCGAGCTCAACGGCGGCGGTGCGTCGCTCGTTCTACGCACCGTCTCGGGCAATATCCGGTTGGTCCTGAATGACTCGAATCAAGAAAAACGGCAGATGGACCTCTTGAAAATGCAAATGGACAAACTTCGCCGCCAGCTTGAGATGGATTTGGCGAACGTGAAAACTCCAATACCACCGCCTCCGCCACAGAATTGATGCGGAGGAAAGTACAAATACTCTGGTAAACACGGGCCAAAAACCAATCTGGAGTTTGGGAGAGTAGCGATGATGCGAGCAACGACCCGGATAGTCGACCCAGCAATCCCAGAAATACGCGCTTCGATTCTCTGTCGCGCACGTCGGGCCACATGGATTTTGCTTGCGCTCGTAGCCACAATTGGGTTCGCAACTTTGCCCGCCTCCGCATCCACGCGGGTATTCGACCAGACGTACCCTCTGCAGCCAGGGGGAGTTTTTTCTTTGGCAAACGTGAACGGCTCCGTGCAGGTTGATGGCTGGGATCGCAATCAAGTGGAAGTACGCGCAGTCAAGACGGCGCTGCACAATCCCCAGGATCTGGATCGCGTGCAAATCAGCGTGGAGTCAGACGGCGAACGGATGGCCGTGAGCACGCACTATCCGCAAGGCAGCGGCGTCGAGGTAACCGTCGAATATCACATCAGCGTGCCTTACCGAGTTCAATTGGCGAACGTAGACACGGTAAACGGCGACGTGCATGTCCGCGGAGTTTCGGGTACGGGCACGCTCAATTCCATCAATGGCAGTGTGGAGGTGCTCGACAGCGATGGCCGCTTCAACGCCAGAACCACCAACGGCGACGTGCGGCTCCAACTGAAAAGGCTCCCGCAGGGCGATCCGATCCATCTCGCTACCGTCAATGGTTCCGTTGTGCTTTCATTGCCCGCGGGTGCGGATGCTGAAATTAACGTAGCCAATCGGAACGGGGACTTCCATTCCGACTTTCCTCTGCGCACGCTCAATGCTTACGACTCGCGCCGGTTCCGCGGGCGGCTCGGAAACGGCGGCGGTGACATCTCGATGAGCACTGTGAATGGCGGCATAAGATTAGTGCAAGGGCGCCCAACGGTTTAGCAGAAAAAATTCTGCGACGGAGAACAAATATGCAATTTAAAACGTATATCAAGCAAGGAGCCTTGGCAGTGTCAATCCTCGGTACGTTGATGGCGGTTGCTCATGCCCAGACCGGCCAGAATCCTTCTCCTGCGCCGGCAAAGGCCGCGAGCGCCAGGCAGGATGCCGACCAGGCTCAGTTACAACGGGACATGAGGCAACTTCAGCAGGAGATCAAGGCACAGACCGACGAGATCCGGGCCAGGGCGGAAGATTTAAGGTCGGAGGTGGCTAGAGAAATGGTCGAGAACGGATTGACGAACCGTGCAGACTTGGACAACCTTACCGCCCGACTCCGTGCGCAACAGGCGGGAATTGCTGCTGAGGCGCAAGCGGCTGCGGCGCAGGAACAACAACTTTTCGCGCAAACGCCGGGGCTTCTGGATGCCAGTGACGATACCGGCTGGCTCGGCGTTGAGATTGCCGAGATCACGCCGGAGCAGGCGAAACAGCTAAAACTTGCGCACGTCGGAGGCGTGGTTGTTTCCGAGGTCGTGCCTGACAGCCCGTCGGCTAAAGCAGGTCTTGAAACGAAAGATGTGATTGTCGAATATGACGGCCAGCCTGTTGAGGGATCGGTGCAATTTCGGCGTCTTGTCCGTGAGACACCTCCCGGGCGATCGGTGAACATAGAGGTTGTCCGCGGCGGGCGCAGCGAAAAATTGACAGTCCAAGTTGGAAGTAACGCGCGGAGCATGAACAGCCGCTTTAGAGAAGTGCTTCCGCCGCGCAACTTCGACTTCAAGTTCAACATGCCAGAACTTTTCCCGGGCATGACGCCGGTCCTCGGCGTCCAGGCGGAGGATGTCAGCGGTCAGCTTGGAACATATTTCCATGTTCCGGGTGGGGAAGGCGTCCTCATTCGGGAAGTTAGCCCAAACAGCCCTGCTGCCAAGGCAGGGCTGAAGGCGGGCGATGTGATTACTCGCGTCGACGGCGCTGTGGTGAAAACGGTCGACGATTTGCGTGAACACCTGAGGCAAGAGCGCGAACAGAAAAGCGTATCGTTAACAGTTGTCCGTCAAGGCTCAGAGATGGCGATAACTGTCACCATGACACCGCCAGTAAGGCATCCCGTCAGTACGCGGAGCGCAGTGCTCTAAGTCGTAGTCGGTGACTTCGACGCGTGATGGAAAAGGCCCGGATATGCAAATCCGGGCCTTTTTTAATTTTTTCGCGCAGAGGCTTTATTCGCGGACGATCTCCGCGTTTGCGCTGGGAACAGCGACCCGCATCAGGCGCTTTCCATCAAGATATAAAGTGATTTCCAAATCCTGGCTGCGAACTTTCAGCCGCTGAAAACTTTTACCGTCTCGATCTTCCGGATCAAGAGCTTCGACGGTTATTGTCCCCGGCGTCATTTCCTGAGGGATGAAAACTGGGAAAGTTTGTTGGCCTTTCTTAGACCAGTCATATAGATCTGCCAGGATCGCGTACTGGTGATAGAGATTATCGTCGAGAATTGCAACGATGGGGTTCTTGAAGAAAAACTGCTGTGTGAACGTTTTTCCGCCATTGACTTGCAGGTGAACCGTAGCCGTGCCGTTATCGAAATCGATGGACGCAGTCGCTTTTTTGGACCCTGCCGCAGTCGTCCATTCGTAATGCAAGGGTGCGCCATCACTTCGAAGTTGCAGCAGGGAAGTAATATGCGTTTCCGGCCCCTGCGCGGCTTTGACTTCTGACGTGCCACGTGCCACCCAAGCTCCTCCGCTTGGAGCAATGTCGAATTCTTCGCTGCCGACTTGCTTTCCGTTTACGAGATCCCGGAATTTGCCCTTGTCGGGCGCAAGCACCTGAGCATTGGCGATTGGCATCAGCAAAATCACGGCGCCCAGCGCCAGAGCGCATCGAAGTGTAAGTGTTGTAGATCGATTCATGAGGGGACTCCTTCCAAGATGCCGAGTGCGATGATGTTTTGAACGACGCGAAGTGGCTCGACCGCACTCTCCACCCGATACTCGGCGAGCTCATAAAATGGCAATCGCTGCGCGTAGAGCTGTCGAAAACTTGCTTCGTCGCGGAAGAGCGGCCGGTCAGTTATGTGGGAGCAGCGCCTGAGAAGTTCATCAACCTGGCAGTCCAGCCATACCGTTGGGCAGCCAGCCTGGCGCAAGGCGTCAACGTTCTGAGCCTGAGCCATTGTGCCGCCGCCGAGGGAAATGATAGTGGGACGCGACGTCTCGACCGCCTCGCCGAGGATTCGTTTTAATTCTTCGTGCTCGGTCTTGCGAAACGCTGGCTCGCCAAGTCGAGCAAAAATGGCGGAGATGGGCATGTTCGCGCGTTCGATAATGCGTTTGTCCAGATCCGCGTGAACCCATCCGATTTGGCGCGCCAGCAACCGGGCGACGGTGGATTTTCCGCAGCCCATAAAACCAGTTAATGCAATTAGGCGATGATGAAAGCGTGCGTTTACCGGAGGCGCTACGGTTGGATAATTTCTGTTGTTGGGATTGGGTGCGTCAGTCACGCTTGTGGATGTTGATTGTACCATTGAACGACGACAGTTCCAGTTTCGCCCGGCCTTGATTGAAGCTGCCAAACAAACTGCGCGCATAGCGCGGTGGCCGTTGGTTCGGATGGTGGGGGGGTATTAGCTTCGCTTGGTTGTCCACCTTGCCATAGAGCGACGTGGCGCTCACATCGAACGAATCGCCCGGCGAGAACTGCACATTGATTGCCCCACTGTAGTTCTTCAGGCGATAAATGCCGTTCGGCAGAAAGTCGCCGTCGAGAACGATATTCCCTGTCGAGGTTTGGGCGAAAATATTCGCGCTGTGATCATCCACAAGCCGTACGTCGCCGCTGATCGAATGCACTTCGATGCGTCCGCTGCAGCGCATACATGCGAAAGCGCCTCCGACGGTCTGAACCACGAGGTACCCGCCAATGTCTTCGGCGTCCACTCCTGCCGCCACTGTCTCGACATTCATGTCGCCCAGAATCTTCGAAACACCCACGGTGCCGGAATCGTTGTGAATCTGCAGTTCTGAATCTTCCGGTACGGTGATTACGTAGTTCGCGCGGAGTTCAGCGGGACTGATGTCTTCGGCAAGCTGGTGCGTCACGACGTCCACTCGATTTCCATTTTGTTCCGCATCCACTTCAATTTTTTCGCTTCCATGGTCGGCGATGACCATCACTTCGGGTTTGTCCCAGGAGGAGATGGTCACCCTACCACTCGGATTATGTATCGTGATCAGTGGATGCGCCTGAACAGTAAATTGTTTCTCGAGGTGATGCGCGTATAACGGCGAAACCCCGCCGAGCAGCAGAACGGCGGCACATCCACTTGCGGCGCGCCAGACCGGATTCGAAGAAAACAAGGAATAAGATCCCATCATCGTCCCTCACTATCGGCCATGGTGACCAGGAGATCCGCCTTCTGCTGATATGCCGTATACAAGTAATCGCGAGTCATTTCGTTTTGGGGATCTTCGCGCACGCTTTTTTCACACATTGAAATCATGTTGTCAACAATTGCGAGATTGCGATTCAGCGTGGCGGTCACGTCTGGATCTTGCGCCTTCATCTCCGAAACGCTTGCCTTTTTCGCAGTGGTGAACCCTGCCTCGATAGGAGCCATGGTCGCCTGCGTGTGGCGCAGCCACAGAGCTTCGTCCTGAAGGCGATGATTTGTGTTCGACTGCCAGCCAAGAACCACGGATCCGGCGATAATAAGAGAAAGATATGCTCCAGCGAGTGCGGGCCGGAATGCCCCAAAGGCCGCGAATCGTTCGCTCCATCCAGTTCGACGCGAACGAATCAAGCCTTCCTTCTCCAACTGTGTTCTGATTGCCAGCCAGATGTGCCCGGGCGATTTCTCTTCCTCCACTGCCAGCGCGGCACCGGCCCTATGGATACTTTCCAAATCCGCGATCAGCGCGCGGCAGCGTGTGCATGCGCCCGCATGCGACACGGCTTCGGGATGGCGGTCGCCGTCCATCCATTGCTCGCTCAGCTCCCAGAATTTCTCACAATTCATCGCTGACATCGCCGTTATTCCTCGGCCTCGGCATCACGCTTGAAAGCCTCGCGCTCTTGCCTAGCCCTGGCTCTTTCTCTTTCATGCAGCAGATCGCGCAACCTCATGCGGGCCTTGTGCAACTGGGATTTTGAATTCCCAATCGAGCAGCCCATGATCTCTGCAATTTCGTTATGTTCGTAGCCCTGCACATCGTGCAATACGAACACTGACTTATACCCTGCCGGCAACTGGTCGATGGCTCTTTGCAAGTTCACGCGGTCGATCGAGCCGCTCAACCCGAGATCAGGTCCGCCGAAGTCTCTGCGCGGGCCGCCGGTTTCTTCATCCGGTTCCGTCACTTCTTCGAGAGAAGTCTCCGAACCGGTCTTCTTCCGCAAACGCATTAAGACAACGTTGACAGCCAGGCGATGGAGCCACGTGGAAAAGGCGGACTCCCCGCGAAACGTGGCTATCTTGCGAAACAGTTGCAGGAATGCTTCTTGAGTTAGATCCTCTGCTTCCGCTGTGTTGCCGACCATCCGCAAGCATAGTGAATAGACCCGGCGATTATGGAGCTGGTAAATGCGTTCAAACGCCGCCGCATCGCCCTGCTGCGCCAACCGGAGCGCATCCGCTTCCGGCATCTCTCCGTTTTCGTCTCGCCTCGTTCGGGCCACGATACCCGTCGCGGCGCACCTGTTCTTCCGATGCGACGCCCGTTCCAGAAGTTGTACTTAGATGTTCCTGGGACGCATCGGTTGGGAATAAATTTCACCGGCGCCCGATTGTGCCACCCGTTAGCCGCAGCACACCTAGTTGCTCGTCTATTGTCTTCGGAATTTGCTTGCGCGTCTAGGAGGAAACTCGCGACAGCTTGGGGCGAACGCGACTTCGAACGGCGAAGGCGGAAGCATTCAACTCGTCCCGGAGGCCGTCCAGCCTTGCATCAGGCAATGCACGGAGGAAGGACTTTAGCATCACAACCGATTCGCGCAGGCAAGTGTTCAAATCGTAGTGCAAGTTATCAAGTGCCAACCAGGATTCTTGCGGATGAATCTGCACTCCTTCGGCAAGGTCCGCGGCAGTTTCTTGAAAGTGATCAACTACGGTGCTGACTGTACTTTCCAGAACCCGGAGCTTGTGCAGGTACCGCGAGCGGCTTCCAAACAGAATCCGATGAAGAAGTTGATTCCACGCCGCATTCTGTTGCGCGGCTTCGCCGCGGAAAAATTCCGGATTGAGCGGATTAACGGCTGGAACGGCGGGCAGGTGGCGACCGCGCAACTCCAGTGTCATATAAGCTGCCAGCAGCGGTTCTCCTAGCCGATTCACCACTGCGCCCGCTATTTCAGCGCCCTCGCGCGCCCTGACGAGCTCTCCCTGGGCCCGGTAAGACAGGGCTTCATTGAGCGCGACCGACAGCACTGCGTAGGCATCTTCCCACTCGCGCACCACGCTGTCATAGAAGCGTTGCTTGTGTTGAGGAAGCCACGCGGCCCAGTCTTCTTGCACCGAGCCTCGAGAGCCCCGTGAATTTCGTTTTTTTCGCCAGAACACGATGGCCCCAAAAAACCGCCCTGCATTATAACAGACAGGGGAAGTTTTGGGGGTTCCTTGACGGGGTATTACGCACTGAGGGGAAAATGCTACACCCCTTTGGGGGGGCGCGGCGCATGCGCGCCAACGCCGTCCCCGGCGTCTTCTCAGTAAAGAACGAACTGAAAATCGCCAACACCAAAACCGCGTAACACGCGGTTAGCTTCAGTAGCAACGAATCGGGCCCGGCACACTCCTCCGGGCCCATTTTTTTTGTGACGAAAATTCTAATTATGGGGCTTCGGCTTCTTGTCTTGATGACGATCACTGGCGACGGGCTTCGTTTGTGCTGCTTCCGACTGATATTTCTTCAATGCCGCCTGCAAACTGCTGTCCTGCGGCGTCAAGTTCACAGCTTCCTGCTCCGCAATTGCCGCTTCGGCATGCTTTCCCGCCAAATCAAGCGCTGCTGCGTACGTATCGATGTAGGCTGCATACTTCCAGTCCGTCAAATCATTTGCCTGTTTCGCCAGGCTGAGCGCTTTAGCGGAATCGTGAAATTCCGGATGGAAGGACGTGGCATAAAACCACGCAAGGTTATTCAGCGCGAGCGCATTCTTCGAATCTAGACTCACCGCCCTTTCGTATGCGTCTCGGGCGTCTGCATCATCACGCAAGCTCATCAGCATATTCCCGAAATCAATCCATCGGTCCACGTTTTTTGGTTCCTTTTGAAGGACCGAAAGGTACGTTTTCTTGGCATTGCTGAGGTCCCCAGCTTCCCTGAAGACGATAGCTAATTCAATTTGGCGCTGTAAGTTGTTAGGATCGAGCTTGACTGCTTCTGTGTACTGCTCAATAGCGGCAGGCCAGTTATGCTGCACTTCCATTGCATAGCCAAGCGCCTTGTGCGCTGCGGGAAAATCCGGGTGTAGTTTAACAGCATGTTCCGCTTGCGCCACCCCGTCCTTGAGTTTCCCCTCTCCGATCAAGTCAATCGCAAGGTTCGATGCAGCGCTTGGGCTGTCGGCATCGACTGCCAAGGCTTTTTGGTCGTACGCAACAGCAGACTTAAAATCGTCCTCTCCGCCTGCAATGACACCAAGATCAATCAGAGACTCCACTCGATATTCGCCATCATTTAAAATTTCTTGAAAGAGTTTCTTGGCATCTTCGCGGTCCGTTGTTTTCCAAAATAGCGCAACTGCAAGGGCGTGTATATCAGAAGGATCACCATGCTCAAGACTCACAGCAGAACGGTATTCGGTACTCTCGTGAGTCGTATCGTGGAGGCTGGCATACGTCTGCCCAAGCTCAAAATGAAAAACAGAATTCTGAGGATCGAGAGCAATCGCTTTGCGACCGACATCGAGAGCCTGCGTTAGATGGCCTGAACTTCGCAGTAGGATCGCAAACTCCTCCCACGCCGCAGCGGACTGTGGGTCCCGAGAGGTTGCCTCCCTCGCACTTTCGATGAGCGGGCCATAGTCCTTAATGTTTGCCAACTCAGACGCGAGTAAGTCCCATCCTCTGTAGTTGTGCGGATCAAGTTGAACCATCTTCTCGCACTCCTCGACGGCATCGAGGTACTCTCCTTCGTTGTCAAGCACCTGACAGAGATTGTCATGAGCGAGTACATTTTCTGGATCGAGTGAAGCTGCTTTTCTGAATTCCGCTTCCGCAGCTCCAAATTGCTTCAACCTAAGTACCGCCACACCTAATTCTATGTGGCCGGAAATGTTGTTAGGGGCGATCTTGACTAAGTGCTGGAGAACTTGCACAGCCTTTTGGAGCTGGCCGACGTCAGTCAATTCCGTGCCCAGATTTAGAAGTTCAAGAGGATCATCACCTCCACAGTCAGCCGCGCGCTTATATTCTTCCAAAGCTTGCGAGTCCTGCTTTTGGTGATCTAATATCCAAGCGATATCCAAAATCGCCGAACATTCGTTGGGATTGAGCTGGAGCGACTGATTAAAGTTGTCTAGCGCCTCAGGATAGTGACCCTCTTGCTCTAAAGCAAACCCGAGACTCAGAAGCACGCGATCATTTTTCGGATCTAGGCGGTGGGCCTCAGTCAATTCGTTTACCGCGCCGGAATAATTCTTCAACTCATTCATTGCGTAGCCACGTTGATAATGCGCGTCCGCATCATCAGGCTTCAAAACCAAAAGTCGGCCATAGGTTTTTACGGCTCTGACATAATCTTTTGTCCCGAGGAGAAGTTTCCCTTCTTTTCTCGGCCATTCATCGTCGCTCGGCTCCAGTTTCTCTAGTGATGAGCATTCATCGATGGCTGCTGCCGCTTCATTCTTCTGCTCGTAAAGGACCTCTAGCCGTTCATGCACATCTGGGAAATCCGATTCGAGCGCCACAGCGCGGCGATAATACGAGAGGGCAATCTCACCTGCTTTGCTGTCCGAATTATCTGAAGGCCTATAAAGATCGCCTAAAAGAATTAGTGCGTCTATGTGGTTTGGATCAAGCTGTAGGGTTTCGTTCAGCTCGTCTACTGCACCGTCAGCATTTCCGTTAAGAGCAAACGCTTCGCCGAGTGAAAAATGAGCTTCAGCCATGCTCGGAGCCACAGCTACTGCTTTCTGCGCGAACGTGACCGCGTCATCGTATTTTTTCTGGGCAATCGCCATTTCGGCGAGTCCCATTTCGGGCCACGGGCTGTCAGGACTGATCTTCGCGGCCCGCGAACACTCGCTTATAGCCGCCGCGTAATCGTTCTTGTAAAAGAATGTTGTGCAGCGGCCCAGATTTTCCGCAAGCTGCGCATCGACTTTAGACTCGGTGCTCGCAGGAACAATTTTTGCTGATTTCAATATTTCTACAAATCTTGAGCCCCCGACAGCATCAATTTCCTGCAAAAGTCCTTGCGCGGGAGTGAAACTGAGAGCCCGGCTTCGGACCAAATAAGCCAGATAGCCCCACGACGCGTCTCGGGCCAAAAGTCCATTGAACTCAACTTTAGATAGCGCCGGACTTTTCGCGTTCGCAGCGGAAGTATTTGCGTTCTGTTGGGCGCCTCCAACCAATGAAACAGAAACGAAGAATAACGGCACCATCACCCATCGCACACACCAGGCTATTTTCATAATGCACGTGTAAGCTTAGTGTAATTACGCCGCCTGCGCAAAATCTTTCCAGCGCAGCGCGGCAATCGAGTTCCATGATTGTGGTAGATTCAAATAAGGAAACGTCACACAAATTTTGCAACCGGGGTTGACAATCAATATTCGTTTCTGTAGAACCCCTGTTTGTCTGTACTCCTTCCTGCTGGACATGCCAAAACGCCGCTAAGTCCTAGTTTACCAAGCACTAGGCCATGGGCGGATCCGTGATCCACATCCCCAATTCACCGCCGCCCCGAGCCACCAGCAGCAACCCATTCTTGCTGGAGCATTCCCAGCCCTCGTATCCGGATGAGGAATTGAAGATTTCAAAATAGGTTCCATGCTCAAGTTCGAGAACGAGATCTGCGGTGTTCTCACGGATTGTCACCGTGACGATTCGATCTGCAAGTAACCGCAGCGCTTCACGTTTTCCATCGACTGATGACGGCAAACCAAACTGCTGGCCGTCGTCGGCGTTCCCCAGAGCAATTCCACCCTTCCGAATGATGCGCCACGGGCAGCGCACATCGAGGGTTGTTCGCTCGTCGAATTCAAACCTCCAAGATTCCGTCGCAAATCGAACGACGTTCGTACAATGGAGTCCGACAAACGCTGCGTCGATTTGAGTTTTCTGCTTCATCCCTTCGAGTATTGTAAACATTTCTTTCGGAAAGGACGGGTGTTTCTTGTAGATTCTTAAACCGCGAACCGCACAGGGCGGGGGAGGGCCAGTTTCGCGTCGCTCCCGCCGCCGGAGGCCCTTGGCTCCGGCCCTGTTCCCACCCCTTGTTATGCTCATGGGCCCACCACAATATATGGGGAGGGCAGTTTCGCGCGCTGCTGTATCCTAACCCGGGGGTTCCTTGACGCTTCCTGAATAGCCTCGCTATACTGCGCACGGCTCACCGAGAAATGGAGTGCTGCTTGGAATTCGAACCGCGCGACCAGCTTCTGCAACGCCAGAAAAAACTGGAACA
>Ga0307373_10001446_pt1 | contig 44614 bp, 36 predicted proteins | sample OX2MG_FD_202534 | JGI IMG/M metagenome (GOLD analysis project Ga0307373, IMG submission 202534) | Soil microbial communities from Risofladan, Vaasa, Finland - OX-2 | ecosystem: Environmental > Terrestrial > Soil > Coastal area > Acid sulfate soil | place: Finland: Risofladan, Vaasa | collected...
GGTCCGGGTAGCGCTCCACCACCCGCCCGGGGACGAAGAAGGTGGCCCGCAGGTCCCAGCGGCGCAGCTCCTCCAGGATCAGGGGCACCGCCACCTTGGCGCCGTAGATCCCCTGCGAGAGCACCCCGGGGCGCTCGGCGTTGGCCGGATCCTCCCCCAGCCAGACCTCCTCGGCGTCGAAGTCGAACGTCAGGGCCACCGCGCTGGAGCGACCGGCTGGGAGCCTCACGCTCTCAGCCCGTGAGCGTCCAGCTTGCGGGGTTGATCTGGGCGTAGATGTCCTGGGGGAGGGCGCCGTGCAGACCGGTTCGGATCGCCGAGATCTGGTAGTCGGGCAGAGGCAGCCACAGACCCAGGACCTGCTGGGCGATCTGCGTCTCCAGCCGGTAGAGGGCGGTCGCGCTGGGGGCGGTGCGGACGCTGGTGATCAGCCGGTCGAGGACCGGGCTGCTGTAGCCGCCGCCCCAGTAGTTGCCGGTCCCCCAGATCTGCTCGGCGCTGGGATAGGCCCCGCCCGGGCCCCAGTTCCACTGCGCTGGCGAGTAGGTGTTGAGGTCCCAGGCGCAGGGCGGGGCGCCCGGGCACACCCCGGTGAGGGCGTACATCTCGCTCACCGAGTGCTCCTCCAGCCGGATGTCGACGCCCGCGCCCGACGCCGCGGACTTGTACGCCTGGACCTCCTGGTCCAGGGGGACGTCCCCCGACGAGTAGACGAAGGCCAACGACAGGGGTGCGCCCGCCGCGATCCCGGCCCCGCAGTGCCCCGCGCCGCTGCCCGGCCTGGCGCAGGTGTCGGTGCCGCCGCGGTGGATCGTCCAGCCATGGGCGGCCAGCAGGTCCCGGGCAGCCACCACGCTGTACGGCTCCAGGTTGCGATGCTCGGCCGGATCCGCCAGGGTGGACCCGTTGACGGTGGGCACCGGTCCGTAGGTGGGGGTGGCGTAGCCGTGCCACACATCCCGGATGTAGAGGGGCTGGTCGACCAGGTGCTCCAGCGCCTGGCGCACGTACAGCTGGCTCAGCACGTGAGTGGTGGCGGGATTGGTGAAGTTGATCTCGGCCATGCTGGTCGTCTCCCACTTCCACGGGGCGATGCGGTAGCCCGCGCGCCTCAGGAAGGGGATCTGAGTGATGTCGGTGAAGGGCACGTAGCCGTAGGTGAGCTGCCCACTTCGCAAGGCGTCGAACTCAGCCGAGTCGCTGGTGAAGGGCACCAACTCGACCCGGGCCAGATGGGGCCGATCAGGCCCCGAGTACTTGGGGTTGGGCCGAAACACGCTGAGGCCGGTGGTCGCGTCGTAGGCGGTCAGCCGCCAGGGACCGTCAACCACCTTCCAGAGCGGGCTGGTGGCGTAGGTGCTGGGGGTGCCCGACTGGCCGGCGAGGAACTTGTACACGCGGCGGGCGCCCGCCGGGGTCCGGTCGTAGTTCCCGATCGCGCCGTGGAGGGAGGTCCGGTCCCAGGCCTGCTGCGGCAGCGGGTCGAGGAAGGAAAGCTGCTGGAGCAGCAGCCAGGTGTGGTTGTAGGCCTTGTTGAAGGTCATCACCACGGTGCGCGGATTGGGATAGCGGACCTGGGTGAGGTTGGAGGGGAACAGCCCGGGCAGGTAGGGGCCGTACTGCCCCTTGTCCGCGCGGACCAGGTTGAGCCAGAGCTCGACGTCGCGGCTGGTGACCGGAGCGCCGTCGGACCAGCGGTAGGGCTTCAGCGTGATCGTCAGCGTGCGTCCGCGGTTGGAGTAAACCGGCAGATTGGCGAGGCTCAACTGCGGATTCACCACCGGCTGGCCGGCTTGCCCCACCCAGTACAGCGGACGGTAGAGCTGCTCCTCGAGCAGGAAGTTGTTGACGTACCAGGTGTTGGGGGTGGGGACCGGGAAGATCCAGTAGGGGTTGCGGCCCGGACTCATCGCAAAGGTGGCAGTCCCGCTGTACCCGGGCCGGGGGGAGACGGCGGCGCCGCAGCCGGCCGCGACCAGGCTCGCGGCGATCACGACCGCTACCGCCACGCGGTTCCTGACAAGTCCGACGCGCATGAGCCCCCTCCTCAGCCGCGGGTTGTCCCGTCGATCCCGCGAGCGGCGCCCGTCGCCGGGCGAGTCCTCTGCCGGTCGTCGCATGGCGCACGGCACAGCTGCCGTCACCCCAGCCGGTCCGGGCCCGACCGCGCCTGATTCTGGCATCGCGGTCCCATGCTGTCAAATACCATAGAGGGAGCGTCTGCATACCCACAGAGCATGGGACGGGGCGCCTCGACCCGGCCCCATCGGAGAGGTGACCCCACATGGACCTGCACGCTCTGAGATATTTTGTCGCGGTGGCGGAGGCGGGGTCGGTGACCCGGGCGGCCCACCGGGTCCATGTGGCGCAGCCGTCGCTGTCCCGCCAGCTGCGCCGGCTGGAGGCGGAGGTGGGGCTCGCGCTCTTCACCCGAACCCCGCGCGGGCTGACTCCGACCGCGGCGGGACGGCGCCTGCTGGAGGCGGCTCGGGGTCTGCTCACCCGCGCCGATCAGGTGGAGCTGACGGCGATGGCCCTGGGCACCGGACAGGTCGAACGCCTCGACCTGGCGGCCACCGCCGTCGCCATCGATGACATCATCGCCCCCTACCTCACCACCCTCGGTCCGACCCACCCCTTCCTCGCCGTGGTCGACGAGACCCCGACGCGGCTGCCGACGGCCCTCAGCCGGGGCGCCGACCTCGTGATCACCGCGATCGCTCCGGTCGCCGATGCCCATGTGACGCTGATCGCGCAGGTGCCGATCTACGCCTACGTCCCCGCCGCGCATCCCTGGGCGCTCCAAAGCCGGGTGTCGCTGCCTGAGCTGGTGGAGGCGGACCTGCTGCTTCCCAGCGCGGAGCAGGCCACCCGCCAGCTGCTCGACGCCGCCGTCCATCGCCAGGGGCTCCACTATCGGCACGTGACCGAGTGCCGCCTCCCCCAGGTGGCCCAGGCGCTGGCCGCCAGCGGCCGGGGTGCCGCGGTGGTCTCCGACGATCCGCGCTTCGCCCTGCGCCCGCTCCGGGTGGACGAGCCGGGCGGCGCCCTCCGGCTGCCGCTGTACGCGGCCTGGGAGCGAGGCCACTATGCCGACGGCGTGATCCGCGATCTGGTGGAGCGGCTGGCGCAGTACTGCGTCGACCGCTACGGGCCGTCGGTGGGGCCGGGCCCGGTGAGCGGCGCCGCCAGCAGCGAGAGGTAGACCGCGGGCCTGCCGGGACGCGCCACCGAGCGCAGCAGGTGGAGCGTCGACACGGCCACCGGGTGGACCGGGTGCGCGGATGCCGCGAGCCCGTCGCGCAGGCGGTCCCGGACCGCCTGCGGGAGCGGGCGGCGCACCCGCGCCACGGTGCAGTGAGGCCGGTAGGGACGCCGGTCGGCCGCCAGACCCGCCGTCTCCAGGGTCCGCCCCAGCGTCCGGTGGAGCGCTCCCAACCCGCCGCTCCCATCCTCCACCCCCAGCCAGAGCGCGGTCGGCCGCTCCCAGTCGGGGAAGGCGCCCCCCCCGCCCAACCTGAGCCGGAAGGGCCGGGCGCGTTCGGCACAGGCCCTCACCGCCCGACGGGCACGCTCCTCGTCAGCCGGCGCGAGCCGCCCGAAGAAGTGGAGGGTGACGTGGAGGCCGCCGGGGTCCACCGCGGCCAGCTCAGGGACGCGGCGGTCGAGCGCGGCCAGCAGCCCGACCACACCGGGGTCGCCGCCGAGGGCCATCTCGACCGCCGCGAACACGGGGCCGGAGCCGGTCCCGCCCGCTCCGCCGCCGCGGGGATCAGCTCCCACCCCTGCTCCCGGGCACCGGCGGGGCCGCGGGGTCGCCCCCGTCGACGCGGTCGAGGAAGCTGGCCAGGAGCGCCTGCTGGCGCGCCACGAACTCCGCCGTCCAGCCATGCCCGGCGGCGCTCACCACCTCCAGCTCGATCTGGGTGTGGGGAGCGACCAGCTCCACCAGCCGGGGCACGTCGACGATGCGATCGTCAGCGGCGACCATCAGTAGGACCGGCCGGTCCCATCCGGCCACCCGGGCGCGGAAGTCGCGCGCCAGCCCGTCCCGCAGCCAGGCCCGTGCGGCCCGGGGCGAGGCACGCAGCTGATTGTCGAAGTTGACCTGGGCCGGGCCGGGGTCGACCTCGACGCCCTCGGTGACGTGGCGCTTGTACCAGTCGCTGACCCGGCGGCGGCGAGCCAGCCAGGTGATGGTCGAGAACACGCCGGGCGCGGTGAAGGTCCGCACCTGGCGCCGGAAGCGACGCCGCACCACGGTCGGGTCGAGCAGAGGCGTGTGCAGGATCAAGCTGGAGGCGGCCGCTGGCCGCGCCTCGGCCACGGCCAGCGCGACCGATGCCCCCAGGCACAGCCCGGCGAGGTCGTAGCGATCGTGGCCCAGGCTGCCGGCCAGCGCGACCATCTCATCGGCCAGGGCGGCGGCGGTGTGGAGCCCGGGGAGGGGGGCCGAGACCCCGAAGCCGGGCAGGTCGGGGATGACGACGGTGCGGCGGGGGAGCAGCGCGGGCAGCCAGCCCTCGAAGTTCTCGGCTGACCCGAGGAAGCCATGGCAGAGCAGCAGCGCCGGGCCCCGACCGCCGGTGAGGAACCGCAGCCGCCCCTGGGGTCGGGCCAGCACACCCTCGCGGAGCGCGGCTCCCATCGGGGTGGCCCGGGTGGCGAGCGGCTCCCCCACTCGCGGCCCCGGGGCCGGCGGCGCGCTCACGCGCCGGGGGCCGCCGACCCCTCGTCGGGCCAGGCGGGCAGGGCGCAGCGGACCGGCCGGTCCTCGCGATAGCCGAGCGCGTACTCGCCGGCGACCACCGTCTGGAGCTCACGGGTCCCCTCGTACAGGAGGGTGGCGCGGCTGTTGCGCAGGTAGCGCGCCGCCGGGCACTCCTCGCTGAAGCCGGTCGCCCCATGCACCTGGAGGCAGTCGTCGGCGCAGCGGCGCGCGTTGTCGCTGTTGACCCACTTGGCGAGCGCGGACTCGCGGCCACTGCGCCGGCCCTGGTTCTTGAGCCAGGCGGCGCGCAGCCAGAGCAGCCGGGCGATGTCGCCATCGCGCGCCATCTGCCCGACCATCTGCTGAACCAGCTGGAAGCGCCCGATCGGCTGGCCCTGCACCTCGCGGACCCGGGCGTAGGCGGTGCTGAGGTCGAGGCACGCCCGGATCGTCCCGGCGGCGCCGCTGGCGACGCAGAAGCGCCCGCTGTCGAGGCAGCTCATCGCCACCTTGAACCCCTCCCCCTCCTCGCCGATGCGGTTGGCGGCAGGCACCACCGCGTCGTCCAGGAACACGATCGCGGTCTCGCTGGCGCGCAACCCGTACTTGTGCTCGATCGGCTGGGTGCGCAGGCCCGCACCCGCCAGGCCCCGCTCCACCGCGAAGGCGGTGATCCCGCGCCGTCCGGCGCCGGGGTCAACGGTCGCAAACACCAGCAGCAGGTCGGCCGAGTGGCCCATCGAGATCCAGACCTTCTGCCCCCGCAGGCGGTAGGCATCACCGCTGCGGACCGCCAGGGTGCGCAGCGCGCGCACATCGCTGCCGGCGTCCGGCTCGGTGAGAGCGAAGCAGCCCTGCTGGCGCCCCTCCGCCAGCGGGCGCAGCAACCGCTGGCGCTGCGCCTCGGTGCCCCACTGATAGAGGCCGGTCATGCACAGGCCGGCGTGCACCGATAGAGCGGTGCGACAGGAGGCGTCGACGTACTCCAGTTCCTCGCAGGCGAGCCCGAGCGCGACCCAGTCGAGCCCGGCACCGCCGTAGCGCTGCGGGGTGGAGATCCCCGGCAGGCCCAGGCTCGCCAGCTTGGCGAACAGCTCGGGATCGGACCGGTGCTCCTGGTCGAGGGCGGGGATGGCGGGCGCCAGCTCACGGCGGCCGAAGTCGCGCAGGGTCGCCTGCAGCTGGACCTGCTCCGGGGTGAGGTCGAGGTCGAGCATCGGGGCGGCCGCCTCAGCCGGCGGTGTGGGTGTCGATCTGGGCGCGCTGGAGGCGTCCCGAATAGTCGATGTACACCGTCTTCCACTCGGAGAACTCGTCCATCGCGGTGGTGCCGGCCTCGCGATGGCCGTTGCCGGTCGACTTGGTGCCGCCGAAGGGGAGCTGGATCTCGGCCCCGATGGTGGGGGCGTTGACATACACGATCCCCGCCTCGAGCCGGTCGACCGCGGCCATCGCCCGCTGCAGGTCCCTCGTGTAGACCGCCAGCGAGAGGCCGAAGCGGGTGCCGTTGGCCACCGCCAGCGCCTCCTCGAAATCGGCCACCGGCAGGATCGCGGTGGTCGGCCCGAAGATCTCCTCCTGGGCGATCCGCATGTCCGATCGCACGTCGGTGAAGAGGGTGGGGCGGTAGAAGCAGCCCTCACCCAGCTGGCCGTCGGCGGCGATGCTGCCGCCGGTGAGCAGACGCCCCGCCTCCTGCTGCCCCACCTCGGTGTAGCCGTGGATGCGACGGAGCTGGCGGTCATTGATGACCGGTCCGACGTCGGTGGCGGGGTCGAGGCCATCGCCCAGGCGCAGTCGCTCCACCCGCGCCAGCAGCCGCTCGGTGAACTCCGCCACCACCGGACGCTCGACCACCAGCCGCGAGGTCGCGGTGCAGCGCTGGCCGCTGGTCCCAAACGCGCCCCACAGGGCTCCATCGACCGCCAGCTCGAGATCGCCGTCGGCGAGCACGAGCATGGCGTTCTTGCCACCCAGCTCGAGACCGACCCGCTTGCCGGCGCCGCCGCAGGCGGCGGCGATCGCGTGCCCGACCTCGGCCGACCCCGTGAACGAGATGGCCGGCACCTCGGGGTGGCGTACCAAGGCGGCGCCGGCCGTCTCCCCGAGCCCTGTGACCATGTTGCAGACCCCGGGCGGCAAGCCCGCCTCGACCAGGATCTCCACCAGCCGGGTCGCCACCAGCGGAGTGTCCTCGGCGGGCTTGAACACCACCGTGTTGCCGGCCAGGAGCGCCGGCATCAGCTTCCAGGTGGGGATCGCCATGGGAAAGTTCCAGGGGGTGATGCACCCGACCACTCCGATCGGCACCCGCTCGGTGAAGCAGCGCTTCTGGCGCAGCTCGCTGGGTACGGTCTCCCCGCAGGGGCGACGTCCCTGCCCGGCCATGTAGAGGGTCATGTCGATGCCCTCCTGGACGTCCCCGCGGGCCTCGGTGAGAACCTTGCCCATCTCCCTGGTCATCACCTCGGCCAGCTGCTGCTTGCGCTCGGCGAGCAGGCGGGCGGCGCGCAGGAGCAGGTCGGCACGCTCGGGCATGGGGGTGCGCGCCCAGCTCGGGAAGGCCTGCCGGGCCGCCGCCACCGCCAGGTCTATGTCGTCGCTGTCGCCGGCGGCGAAGGTCCCCACCAGATCCGAGCGCCGGGCCGGGTTGCGCGACTCGAAGGTCGCCCCCGACACCGCCTCGCGCCAGCTGCCGCCGATGAAGTGACCGTACTGGACGGCTCCCGGGGTGGGAGCCGGGGGCGAGGGGAGGATGGTCACCGGGTCGCCTCGAGCGCGTGGCCGAGCACAGCGAGGCCGGTGGTCAGCTCCGCCTCGGTGATCGTCAAGGGGGGGATCAGCCGGATCACGTTGTCGTCGAGTCCGCACGAGAGCACGATCACCCCCTGCTCCAGGCAGACGGCCCGGATCCGCCCCACCCGGTCGGTCGCCGGGCGTCCCTCGGGATCCATGAACTCCAGCCCAACCATCGCCCCCCGCCCGCGGAGGTCGGCGGGGCCGATCCCCTGCGCCTGCCAGGCGCGGGCGGCCGCCTGGCACTGCTCGCCGATCTGGGTGGCACGGGCGAGCAGCCCCTCCCGCTCGATCGTGTCGATCACCGCGATCGCGGCCGCGCAGGCCACCGCGTTGCCCCCGAAGGTGGTGCCATGAGAACCGGGATCCCAGGCCCCCATCAGCTCGCGGCGGGCGATGATGGCGCCGATGGGAAGGCCGTTCCCCAGCGCCTTGGCGGTGATGAGGATGTCGGGGACAACCCCCTCGTGGTCGACCGCGAACCAGCGCCCGGTGCGCCCCATGCCGCTCTGGACCTCGTCGGCGATCAGCAGGATCCCGTGGCGGTGGCACTCCCGTCGCAGGTGGCTGAGGAAGCCCGCCGGGGGCACGAGGTACCCGCCCTCGCCCTGGATCGGCTCGACCAGCATGGCGGCGAGCTGGGTGGGGGCGACGACATGCGCGAAGAGCGCCTCCAGCGCCCGTCCCTCCGCGATCGGGCAGGGCTGGTCCGCCCCGTGGGAGCAGTCCCGAAAGCAGGAGGGGTAGGGGGTCACGTAGACCTCGGGCAGCAGCGGGGCGTAGCCCTCGCGGTAGTGCGCCTTGCTGGTGGTGCAGCTGAGCGCGCCCATGGTGCGCCCGTGGAACCCTCCCTGAAAGACCAGGATCCCGCTCCGGCCGGTGGCGCGCCGGGCCAGCTTGAGCGCGCCCTCGACCACCTCGGCGCCGGAGTTGGCGAAGAAGACGGTGTCCAGCGGCGCAGGGGCGATCGCCGCCACCCGCTCCGCCGCCTCGGTCTGGCGGACGTGCTGGGTGACCACGCTGGTGTGCCAGTAGCCGTCCACCTGCGCGTGGACGGCGGCGCTCACGGCGGGGTGGCGATGACCCAAGCTGGTGACCGCGATCCCACATCCGAGGTCGAGGTAGCGGCGCCCGTCGACATCGGTCACGTACGCCCCCTCGGCGTCCGCGATCACGAGGTTGGTGTAGCGCGAGTAGGCCGGCGACACCACCATCTGGTCGCGGTCGCGCCAGGCGGCGGTGCGGGTTCCGGGGGCGCCGCCCGTGCTCGCGGTGTGACCGCCGGTGGCGGGGGCGGGGGGAATCGTCTGGGTCATGGCAGATCTCCTGCGGCCGGAGGGCCGGTGGGCTCGGGTGTCCTTGGGTCGTCGGTGGGGGTCGCCCGCCGGCGACCCGAGACCAAGGGATAGGCAGCTCAGCCGGGAGGGGGATGCCCGTCGGCCGCCCACCAGGTGCCGTGACCGAGGAACTGCATCGGCCCACGGTAGCGCGTTTGCCGTGGGCGGGGACGGGCCGACCCACCTTCCAGGGTGGCGTCAGCCGTGGCCCCGGACCGGATGCGGTCGGTAGGGGGCTTCCAGCCGGGCGACCTCCTCGGGGTCGAGGCGAAGCTCCACCGCCGCGACGGCATCGTCGACGTGGCCCAGGCGGGTGGCGCCCACGATCGGAGCACTCACGGCGGGCTGGGCCAGCAGCCAGGCGAGCGCGACCTGGGCGGGGGGCACCCCGCGGCCGATGGCGACGGTGCGCACCGCGTCGACCACGTCGAAATCGGCCTCGTCGTAGAGCGTGGCAGCGAAGGGGTCGGACCCCGCCCGCACCGTGTGGCGCACCCCGCCCCGGTCGCTGGTGCCAGCGAGCAGCCCGCGTGCGAGCGGACTCCAAGGAATCACCCCCACCCCCTGGTCCAAGCACAGCGGGATCATCTCCCGCTCCTCCTCCCGGTAGACGAGGTTGTAGTGGTTCTGCATCGAGGCGAACCGGGGCCCGGCCCGCATCGAGGCCACCGCCTGCGCCTTGGCGAACTGCCAGGCGAACATGCTCGAGGCGCCGATGTAGCGGGCCTTGCCGGCGCGGACCACGTCGGCGAGCGCGTCCATCGTCTCCTCGATCGGCGTCTGCGGGTCCCAGCGATGGATCTGATAAAGGTCGACATGGTCGGTGTCCAGCCGCCTCAGGGAGGCGTCGATGCTGGCCAGGATGTGCTTGCGGCCGAGGCCCCGATCGTTGGGGCCGGGGCCCATTGGGGAGTGGACCTTGGTGGCCAGCACGTAGTCGTCGCGGCGGGCGAACAGGCGCCCCAGCAGCCGCCCCGTGATCTCCTCGCTGAGGCCCTCCGAATAGACGTCCGCCGTGTCGAAGAACGTCACGCCGGCCTCGACCGCGCGTCCGACGATCGGCTCGGCCTGCTCCTCGGTGAGCGTCCAGGCGCGAATCCGCGGGTCCCCGTAGCTCATCATGCCGAGGCAGACGCGCGAAACCCGCAGGCCCGACGCTCCCAGCTGCCCGTACTCCACGCTGCCCTCCCTCCGGGTGCCAGCCGGCCGCGATGGGCACGGCCGCGGGACCCCGACATGATACCCGGGCCTCCCGGCGCCATCGGCCTGCGAATGCACGTTCGGTTATCCACCCCGCCCTGTGGATACGGGGGATAACTCCCGGGGACGCATCTCGGCTGAGTCCGGGGATTGAGCCCTCGCTGCCGACCCTCGACCCAAGACCAGGCCGCCCGAGGCCGAACCCCCATCCCCCTCGGCGACCGCGAGCGGCCGCTCGCCGGGAGAGGCCGGATGTGGCAGCGGGTCGGTCAGGCCGCCCGCTCGATGAGGTCGGCGGACCGGACCACGGCGCCGTCCTCCGTCGCGAGCGCCCCGCCGAGACGGCGGGCTCGCTGCCGAACCTTGGGGTTGAGGAGCCGGCCCAGGCCGGACTCCAGCGTGCCCAGATCGAGCGCCGCGAAGCGGCAATGGCCCCCCACCCCCAGCTGGTCGAGACGAGTCCCCCAGAAGGGCTGGTCGGCGAAGACCGAGCAGATCAAAGTCGGCAGGCCCGCCGCGAGGGTCGCGGCGGTCGTCCCGGCTCCCCCGTGGTGGACCGCCGCCTGGCAGCGGGGGAGGACGGCGGTGTGGTCGAGCGCCCCGGCGATCCGGACCTGCTCGCCCTGGCGGGCGCCCGCGCCGAGCTCTCCCCATCCGGCCCCCACCAGCGCGCGGACCCCGAGCGAGCGGCTGACCTTGGTGATCATCCCAAGCGCGGCGGCCGGATCCTCCACCGGCATCGAGCCGAAGCCGAAGTAGACGGGAGGGTCGCCCGCCGTCAGCCAGGCGTCGAGGTCGTCATCCACGCCCGCCTCCCCGAGCCGCCGGCGGGTGCCGGCGTCGAGGCTGAGGAAGCCGACCAGCGGGCGCCGCGGGCCATAGTCGTCGAGTCGGGGCACGAGCAGCCGGCTGTAGGCCTGCAGCTCCAGCAGGCCGGCGGAGGCGATCCGGGCGGGGGTCGGCCTGCGCGTCGGCGCGAGCCCCAGCTGGGAGCGGAAGTCGTTGATGTCGGAGCGCATCCGCCGCCACGGGGTGCGCTCGAAGAGGGTCGCGGTGGCACGATTGAGCGGCCCCGGCAGCCCGCGGGTGGTGACCAGGTAGTTGGGATAGGCGCGGGTCGGTCGGTGCGGCGAGGTGTGGAGCGCGACCACCGGGACCCCGCTCGCCTCGCCGATGCACACCGCACAATCCTCGCGGAGCACCCCGGTGACGATCAGGTCGGCCCCCGCGCAGACTCGCAGGGTGTCGGCGGTCATCGCGGGAAAGGTCTCATGCGCGATCTTGCCGAGCGCGTCGAGGAAGGTTCGCAGGGTGCCGGCGGCGAGCATGGCCCGGCCATCGGGCGATTCCAGGAACTCGCGCGAGTCGGCCCCGATCGGGAGAGCGGTCAGGCCGGCGCGGCCCGGGAAATCGGTGAGGTTGGGCGGCACGCCCACGATGACGTCGTGCCCGCGCCGCTCGAGCTCGACGCCGAGGGCAACCATCGGCTGGACATCGCCCCGGGTTCCCGCCGTGACCAGAGCGACACGCACCGTTGGGACCCTCCTGGCGGCCGGCCGGTCGCCTCGCGGGGCGGGGCGCCGGCCGCGCATTGTATCCGCGGCTGCCAGCCCGAGCGCGCCTCGCGGTCCCGCCGCCGGCACGCGGCCATCGGCGCCCGCTGGGGCGCCGCCGCTCAGGGTCGGTGCGTCCCCTGGCGCCCGTAGCGATCCTCCAGCCGAACCACGTCGTCCAGCTCGGGGGTCGAGACCTCGCAGAGCACGGTGTCCTCCACCGCCACCATCCGGTGGCGGCGGCCCGGGGAGACGTGGGCGCACGCGCCCGGGGAGAGCCGGTGGGTGCGCAGCTGGCCACCTTGGTCGTCGAGCTGAAGATCGAGCAGACCCGAGAGCACGTAGAAGGTCTCCTCCTTGCGCTCGTGGTACTGCAGGCTGAGCGCCTCACCTCGCCGCACCTGGAGAACCTTGCCGGCGTAGCGGTCGGTGACCGCGAACCACAGCTCGTACCCCCAGGGCTTCTCCACCCGGCGGGCCGGAGCGCCGGTGCCCGAGGGAGCCTCGCCTGTGGCCGCTGCCTCAGCCATGAGCGGGCCCTTTCGGCGCCGCAGGCAGCTCCGCCTGGGCCAGGTCCGCCATCGCCGCAATCAGCCGCTCGACCCGGTCGGCCGCGGGCGCCTCGCTGTAGACACGCAGCAGCGGCTCGGTCCCCGACATCCGCACCAGCACCCAGCTGCCGTCACCGAACCAGTATTTGAAGCCGTCGTCACAGCGCGACCGCACCACCGGCTCGCCCGCAACCGTGCTCGGCGGATTGGCGCGCAGGCGCCGGTAGAGTGCCTCCCGCCGCTCCGGGTAGCCCTCCCGGTCGAAGCGCACGTCGCGGCGCGCATAGGCGTGGGGACCGACCAGCTGGTAGACACGGGCGAGGATCGCCGAGAGGGGCTGGCCCGCCTGCACCATCATCTCGGCGATCAGCAGGCCGCTGAGGATCCCGTCGCGCTCCGGCAGGTGACCCCGGACCCCGAACCCCCCCGACTCCTCGGCTCCCAGGATCGCGTCGACCTCGCGCATCCGCGGCCCGAGGTACTTGAACCCCACCGGCAGCTCCTCGACGGGGCAGCCGTAGAGCTCTCCCAGGCGGTCGAGCATCGAGCTGCTGGTGATCGAACGCACCACCGGGCCCCGCCAGCCGCGCTGCTCACAGAGGTGCCACATGAGCAGCGCGGCAACCTCGAGCTGGTTGATGAAGCGGCCACCCTCGTCGAGGATCCCGACCCGGTCGGCGTCGCCGTCATTGGCGATGCCCAGGTCGATCCCCCCCGCCCGGATCGTCGCGATCGCGTCCCCGAGGTTGACCGCGATCGGCTCGGGATGGAGCCCGCCGAAACCGGGATTGCGCTCTTGGTGCAGCCCGGTCACCCGGGTGGCTCCGCCGGCGAGCAGGGACGCGATGTAGCCGGCACCGGCGCCATACATCGCGTCATGCAGGACGGTGAGGCCGCGGCTGCGGATCGCGTCCAGATCGACGATCCGGGCCAGCTGGGCGGCATAGGCCGGGCGCGGGTCGACCATCTCGACCAGTCCGGCGGCGACCGCCTCGTCGAAGCCCATCGCGTGCACCCCGACCGCCTGAGCCCGGGCGGTCTCCTCCTCCAGCCGGGCCACCACCTCAGGCCCGGCAGACCCGCCGTAGTCGGGCTTGTACTTCAGCCCATTGAACTCGGGAGGATTGTGGCTGGCGGTGACGACCACCCCGCCCGCCGCGCCCCGGTCCACCACCGTCCAGGCGGACACCTGGGTGGGGGCCGGCCCGTCGAGCAGCAGCACGGGGCGCCGGTTGGCGGCGAGCACCCGGGCCACCTCACGGGCGAACAGCTCGGCGCAGAAGCGGGTGTCGTGGCCCACCACCACCGCTTTCTCCGGGGAGACGTGGGCGAGGTAGGCGGCCACCCCCTGGCTGACGAACCTGACATTGGCATAGGTGAAGTCGTCGGCGACCACCGCCCGCCACCCGTCGGTGCCGAAGCTGATCCGCTCCGCGGGCACCTGCTCCCTCCCTGTCACCCCCCCAACCCCGCCATTGTAGGCGGGCGGTGGCGAACGTCCGGACGCTCAGCCGCCGGAGCCCGCGAGGGCGAGACCTGGCTCACCCTCGCCCCAATCGCCGGTCCTCTCCTCGAGGCCGGGCGCATGGACGACGTAGCGGCCGCGTCCCTGCGCCTTGGCGCTGTAGAGGGCGATGTCGCACGCCTGGAGCAGCTGGCGCGGATCCACCGGACCCTCGACGGCCTCGGCGATTCCGACGCTGGCAGCCATGGTCACCCGGACGGTCTCGCTCACCCGCACGGGGCGCCGCAGCGCCACCAGGATCCGCGCCGCCAGCACCGCGCCGGTCTCCGGTCCGCCGGCGTCCTCGACGAGGATGGCGAACTCGTCGCCTCCCAATCGGGCGCAGGTGTCCGAGCCGCGCAGGCAGCGGCGGATCCGGCGGGTCACCTCGAGAAGCACCTGATCGCCCGCCTCGTGACCGAAGGTGTCGTTGACGTACTTGAAGTGGTCGAGGTCGAGCAGCAGCAGGACCAACCGATGCGGGACCCGCTCCCGCGCCGCCAGCGCGTGCTCCAGCCGGTCGCGCAGGAGCACGCGGTTGGCCAGCCCGGTGAGAGGGTCATGGAGGGCTTGGTGGCGGAGCTGGGCCTCGAGCTCGACCCGCTCGCTGATGTCCCGCAGGTTGAGCACCATCGCCCCCGCCCCGGGGTGGTCCAGGAGATTGGTCGGCACCACGTCGAACGAACGCCAGCCGCCATCGCGAGCGAGCAGGCGACAGTCGACCGGCAGGCCGGGCCCGGGGCGCTGGAGCGCGGTGACGAAGCTGGCGCGCACCGCCGCGACGTCGTCGGGGTGGACCAGCCGCTGCCACGGGGGCGGCTCATCCAGATCCAGCGGCCGGCCCAGGAACTGGGGGACCGACGAGCTGGCGTAGACCAGCCGGCCAGTTCGGTCGACCGCGATGATCAGATCCGAGGTGCTCTCGACGAAGGCTCGGAAGCGGGCCTCACTGCCGGCCACGATCTGGAACACCCACGCCCGCTCCAGCGACCGCCCCAGCTGGTCGGTCAGCTGGTGCCAGGCGTCGGTGGCCCCGGCGCTCAGCCGCGCCGGGCTCGCCACCGCCAGGGTCGCCCAGGGTCCGCCCTCCGTGGCCGAGAGCGGCAGGGGGGCAACCAAAAGACGGCGGGCGTCCGGGGCCAGGCCGAGCAGGCGAGCGCATCCCTCCCAGCACGGGTCCGACCGGGTGACCTCGCCCGCCCGGCGCAGCCGGGGTGGCACCCCGGGACCGGGGTCGGATCCCCCCGCGACCGGTCGGGGCAGGCCGGGGAGCTCCCCCAGCTCGCGGATGAGCTGGACGGAGTCGGTCACCAGCATGACATCGGGGGCGGGGCCGTCGCCCACCAGCTCCCGGACGCCGCGTCGGGCGGCGGCGACCACTGCGGCAACCGTCGGGTGAGCTCCGAGGTCGGCAGCGAGGGCGCGCACCCGGGCGGCGCGCCGGTCGGATCGGCGACGATCGGCGGCCTCGCGCAGCAGCTGGCCGAGCGCGGTCACCAGCGGCAGCCCCGGGATCACGGCGGTGACCGCCGCGACGGGACCCCCGGCGGTCCCGGTGAGGGCCGCGGCCACGAGGTAGACCGCCACCACCGCGACCATCCTCCCCGCCGCGAGCCGACGGCCGGCCTCCAGCGACCCCAGTCCCGCGGCTGCATAGACCACCCCCAGGGCGAGGGCAGGGTTTCCCGTCGCCAGCGTGGCCAGCAGCAGCGATCCCAGGTCGATCAGGCCCGCCGGAGCCGCCGGGAGATGGCGGCCACGGGGGGCGGCCCAGCGCCATCCCAGCAGGAGCAGGCCGAGCAGGCCGAGCGCGCGCAGCCAGCCGGGCTGGCTCGAGGCCCAGACGATGAGCCCGGCCAGGACCACCACTGAGAGCAGCGCGACGCCCCGGGCCTCCTCACCGAGCGCATCCCGGACGGAGAACGGCTCCGGCAGGCGCGGCCCCCGCCCCGACGCCGTCGCAGACACCTCGGGCACGGACCAACCTCGCGCTCGTGGCGACCGCTGGCCGCGTCCCGAGCGCCCGGCCGCGACCCCGCGAGTGTCGATCCCGTGGACTCCGCCGAGTGCGACTCCCCAGTTCCGACCCGGTTCACCGGCGTCACGGGATGAGACGGACCCGTGACGCTGCCCCGAGGCCGAGCGGGCACAGCCCAGCGCCCCGACGCGCAGCCGGGTGAGCGCGAAGGCGCGCGGCCCAGGGGCACAGCTGGCTGAGGGGTAGCGTGACGGCCGGGGCCGAGCGATCGGGCCCGGCCGTGGGCGCAGGTGGCCAGGGCCGGCCATGCCGCGTCGGCGCCGATGTGATCCGAGGGCAGGTGGGCCAGACCGGCGCCCTGCGGGAGCCTGCGGCTCGACCGTCGCGCCACCCCGATCGATGACCAGCGCGCGGCGCGCAAACTCGGTGGCCCGCGCAAGCTGGGAGCCGTGGGGGGCCGCAGCTGGCAAATCCGCACCTCCTGAGACCAGCTCCCGATGCAGGGCTCGCGGGTCCATCCACGAGTCGTGAGACTGCACAGGGGTCCCTCCTCTGTCGCCGGGCTTTGACCCACCGAGCGTCCAAGGGGGACTGCCCATCTTCCGCTCACGCCTCCAGGTCACCTGCCCCCGCGAGCTGCGCACTCCTCGTGATCACCTAGACCGAGCGTCGTGCCCCAGCCCCGCTGCCACATGCGGCCGGCGACGACCTGATCGTCGGTCTTGCTGACCAAGAGGAGAATCACCTTCCCGGAACTCGACTCGCTCGTCAGCACGGCGGCTGACCGACGGCGAGACCCCTACCTGTCCGTCGGGACGGGGAGTCGATGTGGGGCGGGCCAGCCCGGGTCGCGGATCGCCTCGGGCGGCTCCCCTCACGACGTGAGGCAGGGGTTGGATGTGAGAGGGACCGTCGCGGCGCTCATCGGACGAGCCGGTAGCCCCGCAGAGATCCTGGAACCCAGACGTGCGAGGTTGCTATGTGCCTGGCCGACGTGCGGCTCGGGTGAGTCTGGCTTCTGGTCCTGGGCCACGTGGGCGGGCAGTGGCTCTCACCGGCGATGGTGACGCTGCCAGGGCCGGGCTGGATCGGCACCGGTGCCGCGGCGACCCTGCAAGGGTTGGGCGGCGGCTCGATCAAAGGGAGCGGCGGCGCTCGTGCCACGGTGCAGGGTTGGTACGCGGCCCTGCTCAAGGATTTTGTCCTGCCTCAGGCCGCCGTCTGTGGCCACGCTGTCACCGTCGGCGAGCTGACTTGGGGACTCGCCCTCATCCTTGGGCAGTTCACCAGAATCGCAGCCTTCTGTGGCGCCTGCATGAACATCAACTACATGAGGGCAGGGACGGTCAGTATCAATCCGGTTCGGCTGATCCTGGAACTCCTTCTCATCCTGGCCTGGCGAGTCGCGGGCTCCCTCGGTCCGGACGTCGTCGCTCTGCCGCGCCTTGGCACGCCGTGGACGCGATGGCCGCGCCCGAATCCGGTCGGCCCCCCGGGTTGGCCCGCTGCCGGAACCACGGCAACGGCCCGCGACCCCACCCATCCGAGAAGCGGCACCGCTGCGGCTAGGAGGCCACGGGCTGTACGTCTCGAGCAATCCCCGAGATTCCCTGGTGTGCGGCGAGATTGACGTCAACTCTCCGCCCCGCCTGCCCTCGCTGTCGGCCTTGCCGCCTCGTGACCGCCCAATCCCCTCCCACGTTTCCAGGTCCTGGGACGTGACTCACCCGCGGCGGGCGACGATCTCTGGGTCAGCTTCTCCAGCCAATGTGAGCCTCCACTCGTTAGGTCCCGGGACGTGACTCCGGTCTCGCGGCCGGGGCCGACGGCACGGTCCGGGCATGTGCCAACCAACTAGGCACCGCGACGACGACCGCCCAAAGACAGCTGATCATGGGTACGCTTCGCCGCCGATCCTGCCGGTCCGGGGCCGTGATGGCCGGTCTGGGCCCGCGGATGCCAAGCCCCGAGCGCGAGCGCATCTTGGGAGTGCTTTGGCGGGTCTCGACTCCGCCCGATCCGGCGGCGACACCCTCCTCTACCTGGCCATCGACTGCGGCGACGCGCGCGTGCATCGGAACCACCTGGTCTGTATCGATCGGCCCGCAGGGGAGGGCACGGCGGTGGGCTTCCGGGCGCTCCCCTTGCCCATAGAGCACGCCTGCCATCCCTCGATGGAGCTGGTGCCGCCCCTCGTCATTCGGAAGGATGACCCCGCGCGGACCTGCCGACCCGACCACAAGACCACACGACCTACCGTCCGTCATCCACCTCCGGGGTCACGCCCTGGCCCGGGCGGCGGCGCCGTGCGGCTGGACCGTACGCGAGGCCTTGAGCAGCCGGTTGGCCGCGCCCACTGCCCGGACCATGAAGTACCGATCCCGGGTGGTGAGTGCGAAGGCGGTCTCGAAGGCGCGGTTGGCCACCGTCGCGATCGGACGCAGGGCAGTGGAGGCGCCTCCGCCAAAGACCTGCCAGCGGGTGACGCCGGTCGCGCCATTCCAGCTCACGTAAAGCCTGACCAGCCGCCCGCGCCCCGACACCGCGCTGAGTGCGGGCTTGGTTGTCGGCTCGGCGCTCCAGGCGCCGAGGTAGGCGCGGTAGCTGGCCCCGAGCGACAGATGGGCGTCGAAGACCATCTTCCCGGCGGCAGTGAACTCCGTCATAAAGGGCTGGGCGCCCCAGCCGACGAAGACGTCGCCGTTGGCCAAGAGCTGGGTGTCGCCCTGCGACGGCACGATGAGTCCGGGACGGCGGAGCCATTGGTGCACGAGCGTCGCCATCATCGTCTTGGTGTTGAGCTTCAGTTGCAGACCGCGGGCCACGAGCCGCCCCGGCGGCTGGTCTTCGTCGTCGAACACTGTGACCAGCCCGCCTGATCGGTACTTCACATCATGTTGCAGCCGGAAGAAGGTGAGCGGGCTCATCTTGAAGCTGCTCGCCTTGCCCCCCAGCGTCCAGAGGACGTCGCCAGAGGCCTGGCGCACCTCGTACGCCGCGTCGGTGTTACGCGACGAGATCAGCACGTTGCCGCCCGGCTGGGGGCTGATCGCATTGACGTGGAAGTAGTCGGCGGCGCTGTTGAAAGGGGTGGAGCCAATGTAGCTCTGGTAGGTGCGATTCAGCGCCACATGGCCGAGGCTGTGCCACTCGAAGAGGACATTGCCAGTCGGGATGTCGATTTGCTGCACGATGCAGTCCCAGACCAGCCCGTGGGTTGGTCCCCCCACGGAGGTCATGTTCCATCCCACAGCGTTGTAGGCGGTCAGCCAGGCTGTGTCGTGAGAGAGGAGGAACTCATGCAGGTCGGCGTGGTATCCGTTGCCAGCATGGACAGTGGCGAGAGTCTGATAGCGGTCATTGAGGATCTTGTCGACGCCGAGCCCGTGGCCAGCCGAGGTGATCGTCCCCTGCCACCACGTGATCACCGGCTGGCCATGGTATCGCTGGACGCGCAGGTCGGTCGACGATGTGCCTCGGGGGAGAGGATGGAACCAGACTAGCGAGCCGGTGCCGCTCAGTATCATCGGCCCCCCCTGGCCGGGCAGATTGCTCGGCGTGAGCAGGATGTCGCCCGGCAGCGTGCCGGCGGCACGGGCGATGACGAGGCTGGGAGGCACCAGGTCCGGCCGGCTGACGTAGTGGCGGAAGTCCGAGGTCGGAGCGGGTTTCAGAGTTGGGAAGCCGGACTGGTTCAGCCGCGGGGGCGGCTGGGCGATCCCGAAACGGATGGTGTCGCCCTGCCCGTCGCAGAGTCGGAAGGGGGCCGTGACCGTGACGGTCTCACCCGCCGAGAACGGCCGGCTCGGGTAGTAGCTGCCGCCCTGGCCGTCGCTGTCGGCGACCAGCCGCCCCGCATGCGGACCGGTGCTCGACCCCACCACCGAGATTCGTGAACCCGCCAGCCGCCGGAAGGCGATCCCGCGGAAGCTGAGCTGGGTCGTCGGCGACGCGGTCGGGGTCCCCTGGCTCGGATACACGCTGACCCCTCGACACGTGCTGCGGGCGAGCCCCACAGATCGGGGACGTGGCGGGGTGCTGGCTCCGCCGGCGATCAGCGCCGGCACGGTGAGCAGGGCCAGCGGCACGACCAGCGCTCGGGTGGCGAGAGGTCCACGCATGTGAGTCTCCAGAGCGCTCCGGGCTGCCCCGACCGCCCTGATGGCTCCGTGAGCTGGGGCGCTAGCGGGGTGGCTACCGAGCTTTCCGTGTCCGGGGCGGTCGCTAACCGAGGGTAGCGCGCTGGGACGGCGACGTCAGTACGGTCGCGTACGGATCGGACGCCGGCCGGTCCAGCCGCACCCACCAAAGGCCCCTGCGGCACCGGCGAGGTGGGACGCTGGCACCTCCGTGAGCACCGGGGAGCGTGCTCCGTCCGGTCGTGCGACCCTCACCGGCAGGCCGCCTACCCCGGCTCCTGGACCCGTGATGTGAGGCCGATCCGGTGGCGGCGACGATGCGATGCCGCACCGGTACGGCCGACCGAGGGAGACAGCGGCCCAGCCTCTACCCAGACGCCCCCGAGACCCCGCTGCAGAGCGGAGCGGGGTGGGGGACCCCGGTGAGGGTCGTGTGCGGACAGACCGGGAGGGGATCCGGCGCCCGAGGGTGCTGATTGAAGTTGAAGTCCTTCACCAGGTTGCCCAGGGCTGATGCGTCCTCCACCACAGTCGGCCGGCTATCCGGTCGCCCGTCGGTCTTCGGATTGAGCCGCTGGCCGCCAAGGAAGTCGTCCTCGATGAACTTGAGGTAGGCGTCGAAGGACAGGGTCTGATGGTCGATGTACCCCGACTTGGCGTAGGGGCTGATCACGATCCCGGGCACCCGGAGCCCATATCCCAACCCACTGACCTTGGGTGGGGCGACCTGGTCGTAGAAGCCGCCCCAGTCGTCCCAGGTGATGAAGATCGCAGTCGACTTCCAGTCTGGGCTGCGCATGATTGCGTCGACCAGACTGGTGACGTAGGACTGGCCCGTGCTGACCAGGGCGGGCGGATGCTCGCTGTCTTGGCCATCGGGCAGCATCCAGGAGACGCTGGGCAGGGTCCCCGCCCGCGCGGCGCTGAAGAACTGCGTGTCGGTCTGGATGTTCGACAGCTGGTGGTCGGTGTGGACGTCCGTGAACCCGGGCAGGACGTTCCAGATCTTGGGCACCGTGTGGAGGAGGACCTGGTGCTTGCGGCGGAGCCCTCGCCGCGTCGGGCTCGGCCCAAGCGGCGAGGCGCCGTGGTCCAGGTACCAGGCCCAGCTGACGTGGTTCTTGTGGAGGAGGTAGGTGAGGTCAGTCCAGGCGAAGGGGGTCTGGAAAGGAAGCGAGCGATCCTTGGGGTTGCTCACCGAGCTCACGCAGCTCATGGGGTTGGCGGCGGAGGCACAGGTGGCGCTCCAGCCGGACACCAGGAAGAGATGCGAGGGAAAGCTCCAGGAGTGGATCGACTCGAACATGTGGTCCTGGAGGACGTAGTGCTTGGCCCAGGCCCAGTAGTTGGGAAGGTCAGACGCGGTGTGGTACCCCATCACGTCGGGGTTGGCGCTGTTGGTGCACACCGGGTCGAAGGGGTTGAGGCAGCCGCGCTGGCCGCGCTCGGCTTCGGTGATGAACCCGTTCATCTTGCCCCCGTTGACGTCGGCGGCGCTGTCAACTGAGTTGTGAGGGCCGCCACCATTGCTGTCCTGGTGGTCGACGTATGGCCTATCGCATCGGTGTGTCTTCGGATTGGGGACGCACACGGTGGGAACACCTTTCTTCATCGGGATTCCGACCGCACCGGGGAAGGTCCCGAAGTAGGAGTCGAAGGACCGATTCTCCTGAAAGATAATCACCACATGGCGGATCTTGTAGATGCCGGCAGCCTGAGGAGTCGCTTTCGCCGATGGTGCCAGTGCCGTGGCGAGGACGGTCACAGCGAGGACCGCGACCCCCAGACGGCGGCGCCACGAGTGTGTGAGGGTGAGTCGGGATACAGCGGTGCGAGGCATCTGCCGTCCAGAATACCCGGTGGCGTCCCGGTAGCGTCGGACGTGACGATTGGCATAGGCCCCGGGGTAGATCGGGACAACCACCGCGGCGGACTATGCCGTCGGGACGAGACTGGCGTCGAGCGTGACTCGGGAGGCTGCCATCGCCGCTGGCCGAACGGTCGACTCGTGGGAGCAGCTGGATGGGCCGGCCCGCCTGGGTCCTCGGATGATCGTGCCGCAGGCTAGGGAGGAGGGGGCCGCGTTCCTCCAGCCGGCCCACCGTGGGGATGGCGTCAGCCCATCGCATCCTGCGCCACCCGGAGGCTCGGGTGTGTGCGCGAGCCTCCGTCCGCGCCTATGCCTACGGCCTCCTGAACCGTGCGCGCTTCGCCGTCGCGCGTGGGCAGACCCTCGCCGACGTGGTGCCCACGGACGTCGTCGACTGGCTCGACTGGCAGCGTCCGCCGGGCAGCCACGCCGCGACCGCGGTGGCCCTCCGCTCGCGGACGGGTGCGGAGGGCAACTCGATGACCCGGCCCAGTGGCAGCGCTCGGGGCCTGCTTCGAGCACGCGGTCGTGGCCGGGCTCCGCGTCGCGAATCCGGTCCCGGCGCCGCGCCGGGGTGCGGACCTGCGCCCGAACGCCCGCGGACCACTCGGGCACCTCGGCCCGGGGCGGAGGCGCGGGACGGGCGCCTCGCCCGCCAGCCCCGCCGGTTGCCCGAGGCGATCGACCCCGATGAGGACGGAGCCCGCTTGGCCGACCTCCGGCGCGACCGGGAGATGGCGCTGACGGTGCTCCTCGGCGGGCTGCGGGCCGGCGACGTCCTGGGGTTGCGGCTCTCTGAGATCGGTCCCGGCGGCGGGCGGGTGCGGGTGGTGGGCAAGGTCGGACGGGAGCGGACGGCGCCCATCGACCGGCCCGGCGGCTGGTGGTCGCGACCGAGGACCCACGGCTGCCGCGGCTCCTGCCGACAAATCACGACGCCGCACGGATGGGGGGGTGGAGCAGCTGGCCGACCCCTTCTCCCGGAGCGTGCTGATCCTGCTGCGACAGCCGGGGCTGCGGCTGGGAGAGTGCTTCGACCTCGAGCTCGACGGCGTGGTCGCCTTCGGTCGCACGGGGTGCTGGTTGCGGGTGCCATTCGGCACGCTCGGGACCGAGCGCCTGGTGTCCCTCGATTCACCCACCGTGGCCGTCCTCGACACCTGGGCGCATGACCGCGGTCCGCAGCGGCCCCAGCCCCATCCGAAGACCGCTGTGCTCGCCGACGTCCTCGTCAGCGAACGCGGCCGGCGTCTTGGAGCCTGGCTGCTTCGCTCAGGGCTTCGGACGGTGACCCGCGCCGCCGGGTTGACCGGGACGGGGGTGCCGGGCTGCGGGTGACGCCCCAGCAGCTCCGGCACCGCTATGCGACCGAGCTGGCGAACGCGGGCGTGAGCTTGCCGGGGCTGATGGTCCTGCTCGGCCACGTGACCCGTGAGACGACCCTGCGCTCGGCGACCCTGGCCAGCCGGACCCTGCGCGCCGGAAGTGACGCGACCATCGGCCACGTCCGACGGGCGCAGCCCAGCCTACCCATGGCACGGCTGGTCGTGCCCGACCGCCTAGCCTGGATCGCCTGCGAGTTTCTCACGACCCGGGTCGCTACTGGCTTCTGCTCCCGCCGTCTCGCCGCCGGCCCCTGCGCCTACGCCGACGCCTGCGAGACCTGTGAGAACTCTGTCCCCGTGGCCGAGTCCTGCGGCGCGATCTGCGCGCAACGGGTCAACAGCCGGTCCCTCCGCTATGACGCCATCCGCCGCGAAGGGCCTTCGAGGGGGAACGTCACCGCCGCGTCATCGACAGCCTGGAGACGCAGCTGGCTGGCCTCGCCAACCGGCCGTTGTGGAGCGGAGCCGTTACACACTCTGATGGCCGGTTAGGGGAGCGCTGACTGGAGGAGGTGCGCCGCCGGACCTCGCTGATCGGGCGCCTCCTCGGTGAGACCAGCTGCCTCCGCTTGTGCTGGGCCGTGATCGACGTCGTCCTCAGTGGCGCCAAGAGCCTGTGCCTCACCGACCCGCACCGCCGGCACCTCCCCCACCTCCACCCCGTGGTGCACCGTCACACCCACGTCGCCCCATATGAACGCACCGCACCCCTCGCCGCTCGCCGCTCGCCTTTACAGCAGAGCTGACACGCCACCCGACACGCTCATCGATCGGCCCGATACCACGCCGGCGACAAGGACGCAGCGCCTGGCACACTATCCACTCGAACGAGGCGCTGTCACAAAGAGGATTGCTCGATGAGCCGCGCGCGTCTCGTCGTGGGGTTGATTCCGAAGACAGCTCGTCCCTCAGATGTGGACAGTCCCGTCAGGGCTGAGGGTCCAGCCGGGATTGTGAGCGACCTCCCAGACATAGCCGTCGGGATCAGCAAATGCACCGGATGTCCCGCCCCATTCGGCACGTGCCGGCGAACGGACGACGGTTCCGCCCGCCCGCTGCGCCTCCGCCAGCACCGCCCTGACCGCTTCGGGGGAATGAACGTTGTGGGCGAGTTCGATGCCTGGGGCACCATGTCCGCCAAGCGCGGTCCACAGTCCCACCACCATGCCTCCCGCCTGAAAGAAACAGACCTCATCGTCCGGCTGCTCAGCACCGGCCCACCCGAGCGCCTCGTAGAAGGTGCGGGCTCGGGACAGGTCATCGACCCCAAGCGTCACAACACTGACGCGCTGTTCCACCAGAGCAAGGTACCACCTTGCACTGGAGGGTCACCCCGGGCACGCCACGAGGGGATGGCCGCAGGGCGGAGGCGGCGGTCGCACACCCGAGCCCGCCGCTGAGCGCAGGTCGCGTGGCAGGGCTCGAGGGAGGCGGGGGCGGGTGGGGAGCCGGCGTGTAACGGTCAGGCGCCCACGGCTGCACGCGTTGTGGTGGAGACGGCCGGGCACCCACGCCAGGGTCGGCCCGGTCACGCGCGGGCACCCCCAGACCCGCTCCCCCGAGGTGGCGTGCGGACCGGAGTGAGCGCCGCCGAGCAGCGGAGTCCGGGGCCGGTCCACAGCGCGGGCCGGCAGCGCCCAGCTTGAAGGGATGAGGCGATCGTCACGCGCCACTCGGGCGCGCCGGTGGCCGGCGAGCCGCGGACAGACGGGGTGGCGCCTAGCTCAGGTGCCGAAGAGCCGATCTCCGAAATCCCCCAGCCCGGGCACGATGTACGCATGCTCGTCGAGACCGCGGTCGATCGCCGCGGTCACCACCTCCACCGCCGGATGCCGCTTCCCCAGGTGGCGCAGCCCCTCGGGCGCGGCCACCACGGAGAGCAACGTGATCCGCCCCGGGTGCTGCAGCGCCAGCGCGTCGCACGCGGCGGCGGCCGATCCACCGGTCGCCAGCATCGGGTCCAGCAGCAGCACCCAGGTCCCCTGCAGCGGGGGCAGCTTCGAGTAGTACGCGGTCGGCTGGAAGGTGGCGTGGTCGCGCTCCAGACCGATGTACCCGACCGCGACGTCGGGCAGCAGCTCGGTGACCGCCTCCAGCATCCCGAGGCCGGCGCGCAGGATCGGAACCGCCACCGGCACCCCGTCGAGGGTGCGACCCTCGGTGGTCGCCAGCGGGGTCTCCACCAGGCACCCCGTGGTGGCCGCGGTGCGAGTCGCCTCCAGCGCCAGCGCCAGCGCCAAACGCTTGGTGAGGAGCCGGAAGAGGGAGGGCGGGGTGGTCCGATCCCGCAGCGAGGTGAGCAGGCTCGCGACCAGGGGGTGCTCGACGACGGTGACGGTCACAGGAGCGCCTCGCGCCCGTCGGCCCGAAGACGCTCGACGATTTGGCGAACCTGCTGGGAGCGCTCGCGAGAGCAGACCAGGATCGCATCCCCGGCGTCCACGATCGCGAGGTCGTCGCAGCCCAGCACCACCACCAGCCGTCCTGCCCGCGCGTCGACGTAGGTGCCGCGCGCGTCGACCACCAGCGCGTCGCCGCGGGCGACGTTGCCGCTGCGGTCGCCCTGGCCGACGGCGCGGGCGGCCGCGTAGAGATCGGCGAACGATCCGAGGTCGCTCCAGCGGATCGGGGCGGTGAGGGTGAGGAGGCGGTCCGTGTGCTCCAGCACCAGCGGCTCCACCGCCACGGTCGGCAGGGCGGTGTAGGCGGCGGCGAAGGCTGGGGCGTCGTCCTGACGCGCGACCGCCGTCGCCAGCGCCAGGGCCAGCTCGGGGGCGGCCCCGGCCAGCTCGACGAGAAAGCGGGCGGCCGGCCAGGCGAACAGCCCGGTGTTCCACTGCCAGGCCCCGTGCGCCAGCAGCGCCGCCGCAGCCTCGGGGTTGGGCTTTTCCACGAAGCGCAGGCCATGGTGCGCGCCAAAGGCGGGGTGCGGGCCGTCGCCGGGGAGGGCGACGCTGGCGCCGACCTCGATGTACCCGAAGCCGGTCGCCGGATGGCTGGGAGCCACCCCCACCGCGAGCAGGCCGTCCGCCAGCACCGACCACTGCGCCGCCGCCCCGAGCACCCGGCGCGCCAGCTCCAGCTCGGGGATCAGGTGGTCCGCGTGAGCGGACACCACCACCGCCGTGTCGCCCAGACGCCGGACCGCCTCGTGCGCGGCCCACCCCAGGGCGGGACCGGTCCCGCGTGCCGCCGGCTCGGGCAGGACCACGACCGGGGGACCGGGTCGTCCGCTCCGCGCGAGATCGTCGGCTACCGCCTCCCGCTGGCCGGTGACGGTGACGATCAGGACCAGGTCGGCCAGCGGCGCCACCCGCTGCACCGCCTCCGCGAGCAGGCTGCTGCCCCCGGGTCCGAGCGGGAGCAGGTGCTTGGGGCGCTGCGCACGCGACAGCGGCCACAGGCGGGTCCCCGCGCCCCCCGCCAGCACCACCGCCGCGAGCGGCCGAGCCGCTCGGCCGGGGACCTCGAGCACGCCCGGCTCAGGCGCGGGGGCGGGAGACGACCGCGTCCGGCGGCGCCATCGCGTTCAGGGCGAGGGGCGGGACCCCCGCCTCCTCGGCAATTTCGACGGCGAGCGGGGTGCGCTCCCAGGGCAGGTCGAGGTCGCTGCGACCGAAGTGGCCGTACGCCGCGACCTGGCGGTAGATCGGCCGACGCAGGTCCAGCTCCCGGATGATGCCCACCGGCGAGAGGTCGAAGTACTCGTCCACCAGCGCGGCGATGCGCTCGGGTGCCACCGCCTCGGTGCCGAACGTCTCGATTCGGACCGCGATCGGCTTCACGACTCCGATCGCGTAAGCAATCTGGAGCTCGAGGCGCCGAGCGAGACCGGCCGCGACCAGCGTCTTGGCCACGTGGCGCGCCCCGTAGGCTCCCGAGCGGTCCACCTTGGTGGGGTCCTTGCCGCTGAAGGCGCCGCCCCCGTGGCGCGCGGAGCCGCCATAGGTGTCGACGATGATCTTGCGTCCGGTGAGCCCGGCATCGCCCTGAGGTCCGCCCACGACGAAGCGCCCGGTGGGATTCACCAGCACCGTGGTGGCGTCGTCGAGGAGCGCCGAGGGCAGCACGCGCCGGACCACGTGCTCTAAGACGTCAGCCCGGATCAGCTCGTTGCTGACGTCCTCCGCGTGCTGCACGCTGACGACCACCGTGTCAATCCGGCGTGGGCGTCCCTGATCGTCGTACTCGACGGTGACCTGGGTCTTGCCGTCGGGCCGGGCCCAGCGCACCACCCCCTCGCGCCGGACCTGGGCCAGGCGGCGCGCGAGCGCATGAGCATACTGGATCGGGGCCGGCATCAGCTCGGGGGTCTCGTCGCAGGCGTAGCCGAACATCATGCCCTGGTCGCCGGCTCCGCCCACGTTCACGCCCCGGGCGATGTCGGCCGACTGCTCGTCGATGCAGAGCATCACCGAGCAGGTCTCGTGGTCGAAGCCATACTTCGCCCGGGTGTAGCCGACCTCCTGGATCGTCTGCCGGATGACCCGGGGCATGTCGATGTAGCAGTCGGTGGAGATCTCGCCCAGCACCAGCGCGGTGCCGGTGGTGACAGCCGTCTCGCAGGCCACCCGGGCCAGCGGATCCTTGGCGAGGATGGCGTCGAGGATGGCGTCGGAGATCTGGTCGGCCATCTTGTCGGGATGGCCCTCGGTGACCGACTCGGAGGTGAACAGCTGGCGGGGGTGGCGACGGGTCACGGTGGGTCCTCCCGACCTTCACCGGAAGCCACCCGCTTGCGACCACGGGCCTTCTCCTGTCCGAAGGTCGCGGTCAGTGTACCCGCCTCCGGCCGCGCCCGCGACACGTGCGGGCGGCCCCGCGCGCCCCCGGGGGCGGGAGCCGAGGGAGAGGCCTAGGGTCGGCCGGCCGGCGCCGCCAGCGGCCCGAGCGCGAGGGCATAGAGCAGCGCGGTCAGCGAGAGGCCGCCCCGGACCCGCCCCCGCCGGAGGTGGTCGCGGAGCTGGGGCAGGGGCACCCAGCCGACCCAGGCCGCCTCGTCGCGGTCGGTGGGCTCGCCCTGTCGGATGGCGTCCGAGGCGATCGCGATCAGGAAGCGCTGATCCGAGAGGCCGATGCTGGGAAAGAAGTCCACGGCCACCTGTACCGGGCCGATCTCCCACCCGGTCTCCTCCCGGGTCTCGCGGCGGGCGGCCTCCTCCACGCTCTCATCGGCCTCGACCCGGCCCGCCGGGATCTCGTAGGTCCAGGCGTCGGGGATGAAGCGGTGGCGCCAGAGCAGCAGGACCCCGCGGCCGGGGTGGTGAACCACGACCCCCACCGCCGGGCGCGCGACGCGGACGGCGTGGTGCTGGATCCGGCCCCCGGTGGGGAGATCGACGGTCGCGAGCTCCAGCTGGAGCCAGTCGCAGCGGTGCAGCACCGTGGTGGCGCGGACCCGCCAGAGGTGGGCGGGGTCGCGGGCGGGCTCGGGGTCGGTCACGCGGGCATGCGGGGCTCAGTACCCGGCGTGCTTGTCGAGCCGGTTGCGGAGCGGCTCGCCCCGCTGGAAGCGGCCGAGGTTGTCGTCGAAGATGGCCACGATCCGGGAGTTCTCGGAGGCCACCGTGCTGGCCGAGTGCGGGCTGAGCAGCACCTGAGGCAGATCCCACAGCGGGCTGTCGGGAGCCAGCGGCTCGTGCTCCACGACGTCCAGCACGGCTCCCCCCAGGTGGCCGTCGCGGAGGGAGGCGATGAGCGCGCTCTCCACCACGCAGGGCCCCCGGCCCACGTTGATCAGCACCGCCCCCTGAGGCAGCCGCGCGAGCCGAGCCGCGTCGATGAGATGGTGGGTGGCCGCTGTCAGAGGACAGCTGATCACGAGGAAGTCGGCCCGCGGGAGCCACGCGTCGAGCTCCTCCACCGGCACGATCGGCTCGGCCGGGGAGCCGGCCCCCGCGCGGGGACGGCGGGTGCAGCCCACAACGCGCATCCCCAGCGCCGCGCAGGCGCCCGCCACCGCCGTGCCCACCCGGCCCATCCCCACCACCACCACCACCCGCCCGGCGAGCTCGGTGGTGGCGGAGCGCTCCCACCGGTGGGCCCGCTGCTGGTCCAGCAGGTGGGACACGCGCTTGGCACACCAGAGCATGCCCAGCAGCGCGAACTCGGCCAGCGGTCCCGCGTGCACCCCGCTGGCGGTGGTGATCACCGGCAGGTCGGAGTCGGCCAGCCCGACCCGCTGCACCAGCTCGCCCACCCCCGAGCTGGTGGTCTGGATCCAGCGCAACCGGGGCCGGGCCCGAAGCCGCGACTGGAGCTCCACCGGCCCGAAGTCGACCAGGATGTCCGCGGTGTCCAGCAGGGCGTTCCACTCCCGCTCCCGCTCGGGATGGTCGGCCACGGTCGCGAAGGGATGGTGGGCGGGGAATCGCGCCGGCGCGAGCAGGGACTCGGGGAGGATGAAGTCGACCGCCCGGTGCCGCTGGCGCAGACCCTCGACCAGCTCCGCCTCCAGCGGGGTCGTGATCAGGGCGCGCAGCCGCTGGGGCGCGTCGACAGCGGTCACCGGCACGCGGACGCGATCCGCCCCCCGGACCCGCGGGGGCGCCCCCCACATGACCGCGGGGTCCGGGCGGGGACGGGAACACGGGGGGCGCCCAGCCACCCCAGGAGAGTCGGGAGCCGCCGCCCCGTCGCGGCCACCCGACCACCCCCCTTCGGAGACGTCCCCCTCACGCCGATCTCGTGATCTGCCGAGGCCCGTGGCGATCGGGGCCAAGCGTCGATCCCCGCGCCGGGCCCCGCCGGGCTCCCACCGCCCCCGCCCCGGCACCGATCTCGGTGCGGGCGGATCCGCCGGCAGGGGTCCGCGCGTACTCATCGCGGAGGCGCTGGTACGCCTCCTCCAAGTGAGCGGTGATCATGGCGGTGGCGCCGGACTCGTCGCCCGCGGCGATCGTGTCACAGAGTTCGTGGTGCTCCACCGCCGCGATCACTCGATAGTCGTCGTTGACGATGTGGCGGCTGAGCAGGAAGCGGTACACCTGGGGCTGGATCATCGCCCAGCACGCATAGAGGCGCTGGTGCCCGGCGAGCCGGTAGACCTGGTCGTGGAACTGGACGTCGCGCTCGGCCACCGCCCGGGCCGGCTCGGTGGCGGCGGCGGCCCGGACCCGGTCCGCGCCCTGGCGCAGGGCGGCGACATCCGCCGGGGTGGCGCGCGCCACCGCCAGCCGGATCGCGAGGCGCTCCAGGCTGACCCGCAGGCTGTGGAGCTCGTCGATGTCCGCGACGCTGAGGCCGACCACGATCGCGCCGCGGTGACGGCGCAGCTGGACCAGCCCCTCGTGGTCGAGCTGGACCAGCGCGTCCCGCACCGGGCTGCGGCTCACCTCGAACAGCGCCGCGAGATCGGTCTCGCGCAGGTGCTGTTCGGGCCCGAACACCCCGGTCACGATCGCCTCGCGCAGCCGGACCGCGACCTCCTCGGCGAGGCTGCGGCTGGAGATGGCGGCCAGCGGTCGCGCATCGGTCGCGGGCGAGAGGGTCACGGCGCCCTACATATTGTCGACAACGACCCACGCCGTCAAGCACCGCGCAGCCCGGGGAACCCCGACGCCCCGGGCCGGGGGGCCTCAGCCGGCAGGGCGCGGGCGCACCCCCCGGACGGTGTGGTCGGACTCGGTGTGGCGCCGGACCAGCTCCAGCGCGCGGGCGGTCCCGAGCGCGTCGTCGCGGGCGAGGTGGAGCGGGCCCTCCCGGCCGGCGAGCACGCGGTGGATGTGGCGGATGGCGAAGGTGAAGGACGGCTCGCCGCCGGCCAGGCGCTCGCGGGTGACGGTGGTGCCGCGGTGGAGTTCGAGCACGTCGGCCGCGTCGGGATGGTAGGGGTTGCTGAGTCGGATCGCGCCCTCGGTGCCGAGGATGCGGGTCTCGGCGTCGTACGCCCGCTCCAGCCCGCAGGTGAAGAGCAGCCGGCGACCGGCGGGGAACCTCAGCATCCCCTGGGTCTCGGCGTCGACCTCGTGACCCTCGCGACGCTCGAGCGCGCGCGCCGCCACCGGCTCGGTGCCGAACACCAGCCGGGCGAGGTGGATTGGGTAGCAGCCGACGTCATTGAGGGCGCCCCCCCCGCACCCGGCCGACCAGCGGATGTTCTCCGGAGCCCGGACCCGGAAGTGGAACCCGCCGAGCACCTCCCGCGGCTCGCCGATGGCCCCCTCGGCCAGCAGCGTCTGGAGCCGCCGGGCCTGGGGGTGGAAGGGGAAGACGAATGCCTCCCAGATCAATCCGCCGGTCCGCTCGGCCGCCGTCAGGATCGATTCCACCTTGCCCACCGACAGCCCCAGCGGCTTCTCGCACAGTACCGCCTTGCCGGCCTCCAGGGCCCGAATCGCCCACGCGGGGTGGAGATGGTTGGGCAGCGGCAGGTAGACTGCCTGGACCCGCGGGTCGGCGAGCGCCCGCGCGTAGCTCCCCACCGTCGCGAGCGGGGCCTCGCGCTCGGCGAAGGCCCGGCCCCGCGCCAGGTCCCGGCTCCCGACCACCACCACTCGGCCCCCGCCGGCCCGGAGCAGAGCCGGCAGGAAGGCGGCGCGCGCGATGTTGGCGGTGCCCAGCACCGCCCACCCGACCGGGGCATCCTCGCTCATCGCCCGATCCCGCTGGAGGCGCGACGATGGGCCGCCCCCGCCTGTCCCCGCCGCGCCACCTGCCTCAGCGGGTTCCGGACTCCCAGCCGGACAGATACGCCTCCTGCTCCGCCGTCAGCGTGTCGATCGTGATCCCCATCGCCGCCAGCTTGAGCGCCGCGATCTCGGCGTCGATCGCCGGCGGCACATCGTGGACGGCCACCGCCAGCTGGCTGCGGTGCCGCACCAGGTGCTCCACGCACAGCGCCTGGTTGGCGAATGACATGTCCATCACCGCGGCGGGATGCCCCTCCGCCGCCGCCAGATTGAGCAGACGCCCCTCGGCCAGGAGGTGGAGCCGGCGACCGTCGCGGAGCCGGTACTCGACCACGTGACGGCGCACCTCGCGGACCGCCACCGCGAGCTCGTCGAGCGCGGCGATGTTGATCTCGTCGTTGAAGTGGCCGCTGTTGGCGATGATCGCGCCGTCCTTGAGCCGCTCCAGGTGGCGGCGGTCGACCACGTTGCAGTCACCGGTGACGGTGATGACCACATCCGCAATCGGGGCCGCCGCGGCCAGTGTCATCACCTGGAACCCCTCCATCACCGCCTCCAGGGCGCGCACCGGCTGGACCTCGGTCACCACCACCTGGGCGCCCATCCCGCGGGCGCGGGCCGCCAGGCCGCGCCCGCACCAGCCGAATCCGCAGACCACCAGCGTGCGGCCGGCGAGGAGCATGTTGGTGGCCCGGATCAGTCCATCGAGGGTGGACTGACCGGTGCCGTAGCGATTGTCGAAGAGGTGCTTGGTGAGGGCCTGGTTGACCGCGATCACGGGATAGCGGAGGACGCCGTCGCGGGCCATCGCCCGCAGCCGCACCACCCCGGTGGTGGTCTCCTCGGTGCCGCCCCAGATCCCCGCCAGCAGGTCGGTGCGCTCGGTGTGGAGGATCCCCACCAGGTCGGCCCCGTCGTCCATGGTGAGCGCCGGCGCGTCGCCGAGCGCCTGGGTGATGTGGGCGTAGTAGGTGGCACGGTCCTCCCCCCGGCGGGCGAAGGTCGCCACCCCGGAGGCCGCCAGCGCCGCCGCCACCGGATCCTGGGTGGAGAGCGGGTTGCTGGCGCACAGACGCACGGCGGCCCCGCCCTCCCCGAGGGCGCGCGCCAGGTTCGCTGTCTCCGCCGTGACATGCAGGCAGGCGGACACCCGAACCCCCTCGAGCGGGCGCTCGGCACGGAAGCGCTCGCGGATCCGGGCCAGCACCGGCATCTCCCGCGCGGCCCAGTCGATCAGCTTGTCGCCAGTGTCAGCCTGGGCGAGGTCGGCCACATCGTGGGGCGTCAGGATCGGCGGCATGATGGGCTCTCCCTCAGAAGCTGACCAAGGCGGTGACCGGGAGCCCCCCCAGCTGGGCCCGTCCCCCCAGCGGGAGCAGCTCGACCAGGAAGGCGCCCGCCACCGCCACTCCACCGAGCTGGCGCACCAGCCGAACCGCCGCCGCGGCGGAGCCGCCGGTGGCGAGAACGTCGTCGACGATCAGCACCCGCTGTCCGGGCTCCACCGCATCGCGGTGCAGCTCCAGCACCGCCTCGCCGTACTCCAGGCTGTAGGCCGCGCTGACGCTGGCAGCCGGCAGCCGGCCCGACTTGCGGACCGGGACCAGTCCCACCCCCAGCTGGTGAGCGAGCACCCCCCCGATCGGGAAGCCACGGCTCTCGATCGCGGCCACGAGGTCGAGGGGGGTGTCTCGGAAGGCCTCCACCAGGGCGTCGCAGGCGGTGCGGAACGCTGTGGCGTCCTTGAAGAGGGTGGTGAGGTCCTTGAACAGGATCCCCGGCTTGGGGAAGTCGGGGATGTCACGGATCCTGGCGGCCAGGGCTGAGGACAGATCGGATGGGGGGCGGGCCACAAAACCTCCGGCGGTCGTCTCCGCTCCCGAGCCCGGCCCGGATCAGAGCGGTGGAGTCGGCCCGACGCATGGTAGACGAGCGTTGCCCATCCGCGACCGGCGCCTCCCGACGACAGCCGACCGCCGCCTATCCTGAGAGCACGGCCCCATCCGCGCGGAGGACTTCGTGACCGCGTTTCCCGAATCGCCGATCGCGCCCCCCGCCCCGCTGGTGCTGGTGGCCTGCACCGCCACCCACCGGGCCGGCCTGTCCGGCGAGATCGCCCAGGCGGGCGTCAACCGCGCCTACCTCGACGCGCTCTCCTCGCAGGGGCTGGCCCCCGTCCTGCTCCCGGCCGGAGCCCCGCTCCCCGCCCGCCTGCTCGCCCTCGCCGACGGGCTCCTGCTCCCCGGCGGGGTCGACCTGGTCCCCGACCGGTACGGCGAACCGCCCCACCCCAGCACCGAGACCGACCCCGCGCTGGACCGGCTGGAGCAGGAACTGCTGATCCCCCTGCTGGCCGACGACCGCCCGGTCCTGGCGATCTGCCGTGGATTCCAGGCGCTCAACGTGGCGCTCGGCGGCTCCTTGGTCCAAGACCTCGCCAGCCTGCGGCCGGGGCCGGTCGACCACCATCCCGACCGGGGACGCACCCACATCGCCCACCGCCTGCGGGTGGAGCCGGGGTCGGAGCTCGCGGCCGCCCTGGGGGCGACCGATGTCGCGGTCAACAGCCTGCACCACCAGGGAATCGCCCGGCTCGCCTCGAACCTGCGCGCCACCGCCTGGGCCGACGACGACCTGGTCGAGGGGGTGGAGATGCCGGACCGTCGCTTCGTCCTCGGGGTCCAGTTCCATCCCGAGGAGCTGTGGCAGCTGTCGGCGCCGATGGCGCGGCTCTTTGGCGCCTTCGGCGAGGCGGTTCGTCGGGCGAAGTCGGCGCGGTCCCACGGGGACGCCCGGGCGGCGGCGGCCTCGCCCCGGTGAGGGCGCACCCGGCCGCCGGCCCCGACTCCCCAGCCTTGGTGCTGGTGACGCGCCGCCTCCCGGCCGCGGCGATGGTGCGGCTGGCGGCCCACGTCCGCCTCACCGTGCCCGAGGGAGACGCCCCGGTGGCGCGCGGGGAGCTGCTGCGCGCGGTCGCCGGACGGGTCGGGATCATCACCGTGCTCACCGACATCGTCGACGACGCCCTGCTGACGGCGGCCGGCCCTCAGCTGCGGATCGTGGCCAACTACGCAGTTGGCTACGACAATGTCGACGTGGGCGCCTGCACCGCCCGCGGGGTCCTGGTCTGCAACACCCCGGACGTCCTCACCGAGGCCACCGCCGACTGCGCCTTCGGGCTGGTGCTTGCGGCGGCCCGGCGGGTGGCCGAGGGCGACCGCCTGGTTCGCAGCGGTCGCCCGTGGGCATGGGGGCCGGAGTTCATGCTCGGGACCGACGTCCATGGCAAGACCCTCGGGCTGGTCGGGCTGGGGCGGATCGGGCGGGCGGTGGCGCGGCGCGGGCGGGGATTCGGAATGCGGGTCGTGTACAGCGCCCGGGCCCGTCAGCCCCCGGCGGTCGAGCGCGAGCTCGCCGCCACCTGGATGCCGCTCCGGGAGCTGCTCCAGACCAGCGATGTCGTCAGCCTCCACACCAGCCTCTCCCCGACCACCCGTCATCTGATCGACCGTGAGCGGCTGGGGTGGATGAAGCCCAGCGCGGTGCTGGTCAACACCGCCCGCGGGCCGATCATCGATGAGGCCGCCCTGGCCGAGGCGCTCGCGGCCGGACGGCTGCGCGCCTGTGGCCTGGACGTGTACGAGCACGAGCCCGCCGTCCATCCGGGCCTGCTCGCCAACCCCCGAGCGGTGCTCCTCCCCCACCTCGGCAGCGCCACCGAGGAGACCCGGCTGGCGATGGCCGACCTCGCCATCGACAACCTGCTGGCCGGACTGCGCGGGGAGCGCCCCCCCACCCCGGTCAATCCTGAGCTGCTGGACCCGACCCGGAGCGCCGGCTAGCGGGAGTTTCCAGAGCCGGTTCGGCTAAGAGACGCGCGGGGCGGCGGAGCGCCGGGTACTAGCCTCACGTTTTCAGGTGCGCGCTGGGAGCCGGCGTGCTGGTGGCGGGACGCACGGGTGTGGGCGCTCGACGCCGGGCGAGCCGCGGCACGGCCTGTCGGGGGTAGGGGCGAGGGGCCCAAGCAAGCCGTCAGGAGGCCGGGGCGGGGTATCGGGGCCGCCGGAAGGCGCGCTCGGATCGGGTCAGGCGGCCCAGGGCCGGCTGACGGGCTGATGGGCCACGGGCGCGCGCGGGGGGAGGCGGGGTCCCGATCCCGGGCCCAGGGCCCGGTGGCGTCGAGGGGCCGGATGGGGCGCGGGCGGGAGCGGACCAGCCGGCCGGCGACCGGGAGCCCCGGGGAGCGCCGCCGCTTGGGTCGGGCAGCAGAGCCGGGTCGGGGCCAGCGGCCCCAGGACCAGCCCGACCGGAGGGGTCTGGAGGCTGCGGCCGGGGACGGGGGCCAGCCCGCAGGCCGTGGCGTCCGTGATCGGGTCCTCCACCCGGGCGTGGTGATGGGGGCGGGCCTCACGGTGGGTGCAGTGGGATCGGCAGCGTTGGTGATCAGCGCCGGGTGGCGGAGCCCGGGGGGCCGGGGGGGAGCGACGAGGTGGTCGGTGGCACCGGGATGGGTCTCGTCCCGCCGCACCCGCACCCGGGACCCCCCGGGCCCCCGCGAGCGGTCCAGCCGGGAGATGATCGCGCTCACCCACGGGTTCACCCGCCTCAACCCCGCCAGGCGGCAGCCGGCGGGCGCGGCGACGCGGGGCTGGGCCTCGGTGATCCGAGCGGGCCGCGACCCGTGCTGGGGCGGGTTGGTCGATGGCTCATGCGCCAGAGCAAAAGGGGCGGCTCCGGTGCGCTCGGGGCTCGCCAGCTCGGAGGTGGCGATAAGGGTGCCGGTGGCCGTTCTGACGCTGTCGATCAACGGGGGCGTTACACCCGCCTGCTCCGGGATGGGTCGCCGCCCGCTGCCGCGCAGCTGCTGGTGGATCATCTGCCAGCGCTCGTCGGTCAGGTCGGCGGCCATCAGTGAACCGATCTGCACGGCGCTGCCCATGATCGCCAGGACACCGTCGAGTTGCGCCGTGAGCGCGCCCACAGCGTCAGGGATGTCGCCGTGCAGCAGGGTCGAGTGAGCCACGGCCGTGGCTCCCGGACAGGGGTGGACGCGAGGTCCCTGGGCGAGTCGGTCAGCGCTACCGTGAACGGGCCACCCTGGACGTTCCCGCGCGCCCGCAGCCCCTCCAAGGTGCACCGCCCGAACAGCTATCCTGCGATGGCCGCCCCCGGCCGCCATCCGCTTGGCCCTCGCCCGGGCCGCAGCCTCGCCGGACGGTGCGGCCCGGTGGCCCCAGCCGGCCTGCGTGCCCGTGTCCCGGGGGTCTTCCTCGCGGCCCCCGGGCCCGGGATCACGCCATCCAACCTCACAGGGGTCATGCCCACGATTCGACTCACCTGAGGCGTCCTGCGGCTCTCAGGTGCGGCCGCCTGCCCCGGTTGACGAGAGCGGCTCATGGCCGTCAGCGTGGAGCCCTGGGTGACCTTAGATCCGACCTCCCTCACTTAGGACGCCGCGCAGCCTGCGGGCAAACGCCTCCGGCTGGCCGGGGTATCCGGAGTCATCCCCGAGGAAGCCCCCGTGGTGGCTGGGGAAGACCGTCACCGGCTGACCCAGGAGGTGGGCTGCGGCCACGGACGTGCGTGCGGTGATCGTCCCGGTGGACTCGTCGCCCACCGCGATCACGATGCGAGTCGGCGCCGCGGACAGCGCGTCGAAGTCGGGGCGATAGCTGGTGACCGCCGAGGAACGGTCTGAGAGCAGCGGGTCGTCGCGAGCGCCATCGTCCGCGGTCGCCATCCCGAACTGGGCGGGATCCGGTGTCGATTGTTCGAAGTACTCCTTGGTGAACTCTCCCCGCCATGCCGTCATGGCGATGAAGGCCGCCATGCCAACCCCCCGCCCCTGGGCCGCGTACGCCCTCCGAATCTGGGCCAGGGCGCGCTCAGCAGGATCCGAGTCTGCAAGCACCGGCACCAGCGGCGGCTCGTGCGCCACCAGCACGGTGACGTCGTTGGGATATGCTGCCACGAGCGCGAGCGCGGTGACCGCGCCGCCACTGCTTGCGAACATGTCGACCGGGCCGACGTCGAGAGCCCCGATGACAGCGTGCACATCCTCCGCCTGGACGCTGGGCACGTTGTCGACCCGGCCGTCTTTGCGGAGGCTGCGGCCGAGACCGCGCGGATCATAGGTGATCACTGTGCGGTCGGGGAAGTACGCCGCCAACGTGCGAAAGCCGCCTGCCTCCATCGGCTGCCCGATCATGAACAGCGGGGGGCGGCCGTCGGCGCTGGGCAGCGGACCCTGGACATCGTAGACGAGGTCGGCCTCGGCGGTTTCCAGCGTGTGTGTCTGCAGGGAAGCGGCTGTGGGTCGGTCCGCGAGCAGCTGCTCGAGCTTGGCGAGCTGCTCGGACCAGCCCTGCTCGGCCCCGGCCATCGCCTCCGCGGGCGGCATCGGCTCGAAGTAGGACTGGCGCACGGTGAGCGCGGTGCCCCCGGCGCGGGCCTCAAACGTCACCTCGATGAGGGTGGCGAAGAGCTCGCCCTGCTCGTCGTTGACGGCCCGAGCACTCATCACCAGGCGATGCGGACGATCGATCTCGTAGTACTCACCCCCCATGTAGTGGGAAAACTGGGCCGCGGCAGGGATCGAACTCGGCCACTCCATCGCGAGCCGGTAGCTCCCGCCGATGCGCAGGTCCACCTCTGCGGCGGGGCAGGTGAAGCCGTGGGGCCACCACCATTTTTGGAGGTGCTCCGGGTCTGTGAAGGCGTCAAAGGCGCGCTCCGGCGAGGCATTGAGGGAGCGCTCAATCACAAGCTGCTGGGTCGGAGTCGCGGAACGGACGTCCACCGCGGCACGGGGCTGGGGCATCGGGATTCTCCTTGGCACTGAGTGATTCGGCTTGGGCGGCAAGATGGGCATCGAGACGGTCGAGGCGGTCCGCCCACTCGGCGTGGGCGCGGCGGAGCCAGTCGTCCACCGGGAGCAGGCCCGCGAGCTGAAGTCGCGCCGGGCGGCGCTGGCCGTCGCGGGCCCGGCCGACGAGGCCGGCCCGCTCCAGCACTTTGAGGTGCTTGGTGATGGCAGGCTGCGTCAGAGGTGAGGCCTGTGCGAGCTCGACGACGCCAGCCTCGCCGGCCGCCAGGCGCTCGAGGATCGCCCGGCGGGTGGGGTCTGCCAGGGCCCCGAAGGCGCGACTCAGGGGATCATCAGTATCCATCACCATCAAGTTATATAACTATTCGGTAAAAGTCAAGTCCGCCGTGACCTCGGGAGCGTGAGGGCCGCCTCGCGCGGCTTGGACGCAAGCGTGGTCTTCGGGCCTGCCGCCGACGTCCGCAAGGTTTCCCTCAGCCCTGCGATGGGGGCGGAGAAGGCCAAGCACTCGCGGACCTGGACCCCGGTCCCACGGTGCCGTCGCGGGCCTATCGCTGATCGCCCGCAGGCCGGGGTGACGCCAGCTCGTGGCTCGCAGGACCGGCTTCACCACGGCGCGCGGCACCCCGGTCTCGCTTCTCGACCCACCCCACGCTCGCCACCCGACAGGGGTCACCCGAAGCGGTGCGGGGCCGGTGCCTCCCCGGTGCTGGCCCGCCCCCGACTCAAAGGGTGCGTGCGGAGGGGGCGCCCCCCTGGCGCCCGGTGGCTCTCGGACTCGCGAGGTGCCCGCCGCACCCGCGCACCGCGCACTGCCTCGCGCCCCACCCGGATGGGGTGGCCGCCCCGACCCGCACCGCCTCCACCCGCCGGCCATCCCCAGCATCCACCAGCCCCGCCTGGGAGCTTCCCTCCGGGGGGGACTGGGGGCTGGATTGAGCCCGCGGGCGCGGCCCAGGCGCATCGGCTCCCCCGCACGCATCACTCCCAGCGTGGGATCGGTGACCGGGGCTGCCGCCCCCTCACGGCTGTGGATGGCCCGGTGCCTGTGAGAAGGGGCGCCTCGGGGCGGCGACGGCGCGTCCGGCACCTCGACCTCGTTCGCCGCCGCGGACAGGACCACGTCTGTCCCCGGAGCCGACCGACCTCCGGTTGTGGAGTCACCGGATCCCGAGCCATCTGACTGAATCGAACCGGTGACCATCGGCGCGCGGCCGAGGGCAGCAGGGTTGCGCGGTACCAGGCTTGACTCTCGATCGGCTGGGCCGGGTCTTTCGGGTTCGGGATTTTGTCCTCCTGGGGTCGGGGGCGGCGGTCTGCCTGATCGACGACGGGAGCCACATCGTCACCCTCGCCGGCGAGTCAGCCGGGAAGGGGGAGCACGGGGACCGGCCCCAGCGCGATCGTGGGTGAGCGGACGGCGCGAACCCGACCGGCGGGACCGGATGCGGGGTCAGCCGGCCCCGGCGCGCCCCACCGCCGGCCACGTCCAGGTGGCGCCGTTCCATCGGGCGGCGACGGCCAGCTCCCCCGCCCCCCGCTGACGGAGGCCGACCGCGACGCACTCGCGCGGACGGGGGCAGGCCACGGCATCGAACGCATCGTCCCCGCCGACCGGACCCGCGACCGCCATCGGGGTCCAGGCCGCTCCGGTCCAGGACGCCGCCGAGGGGGTCTGGTCGCCAGCGCCGCCGGCGCGCCGCGCCCCCACCGCCAGGCAGGCGCTGGCCGCCGCACACGCCAGCCGGTCGACACCGATCAAGCCAGGGCCGCCGGAGGGGCCGGTCGGCGTCCACCGCCCCCCCGCCGAGCGGAGCAGAACCGGCTGGCCAGCGTGGCGGGACTGAGTGCCCAAGGCCAGACAGGGCAGCGCGGCCGGGCAGGCGACCGCAGCGACCGGGTCGGCCGCCCCCACCAGGGTCCAGCCGCTGGGCCGCCACCACTCCGCCACCGACGCGGGGGGGAGGCCGCCCGCGCCGCCGAGCGTGGCCGACCCGACCGCGGCGCAGCTATCGACGCCCGCGCACGCGACCTGATCCAGCCGACTCGCGGCCCACCCGCCGCGGAGCACCGGCGGGGCCAGCGACCAGCTCCGCCCATTCCACCGCTCCGCCAGCGGCTGCTGCTCCCCGAGCGTGGCCTGCCGGCTGCCGACCGCCAGGCAGCTGCGGGCGGTGGCGCAGGCGACCGCGAGCAGCTCCGCCCCGGAGCCGGCGGGCGCCCCGCGCATCGCGGACCAGCCCCGTCCCCGACCCACCAGCACCAGGGCACGGGTGCCGGAGCGGTCCTGGGCATAGCCGACCACGATGCAGGTGGCGGCGACGCACGCGACTCCGCTCAGGGTCACGAAGGCGTACCCGGGGACGCGCACGGGAGCGGCGGCCGTCCATCGCCGCCCGTCCCAGGTCTCGACCAGCCCGGTGGCGGAGTCCAGTCCGGTGGCAGCGCCCACCGCGACGCAGCGGGTGGTGCTGGGGCACGCGACGCCCAGCAGCTGGGTCGAGACCGGCACCAGCGCGGACCCGATCCCAGCGGCGGGACCGGGGGCGAGGGTGAGCACGGCGGCGGCGGCGAGCGGAAGCGCACCCCGCCCGGCGCCGGGCCGGGTGCGGCCCGCGCCCCGGGGGCCCGACCCGCTCACGGGGGGGGGCCGCGACGCCCGCGCCGGTGCGGCGTTGGGGGCCGGGGCCGGCCGGCCGCCGAGGCCGGCACCGCAGGGATCGCGGCGGTGCGGTCCGCGCGGTCGATCGTGATCTCGCTCGGCATGGTGGTCTCCCGAGGGCCGCCCCGGCGGCGCGCGGCGGGGGCTCCCCCACTATGGCGCCGCACCGGGTGGAGCGGACAGTCAGGGCCGGGCCCCGAGGGCGGCGTCAGCTCGAGGGCGTCCCCCCCGCGGGCAGGGGCCCGGCGGTGCGCCAGCGCCGCCGGATCCACAAGGAGACGTACACCAGCCCGACCAAAGCGGGGACCTCGATGAGAGGCCCGACCACGCCGGCCAAAGCCTCGCCGGAGGCGACCCCGAAGACGCCGATCGCCACCGCGATCGCGAGCTCGAAGTTGTTGCCGGCGGCGGTGAAGGCGAGGGTGGTGACCCGCGGGTAGGCCAGGCCGAGCCGGCGGCCGACCCAGAAGGAGCTCCCCCACATCAGCGCGAAGTACGCCAGCAACGGGAGGGCGATCCGCACCACCGCGACCGGGTCGGTGGTGATGGCGCGCCCCTGGAGGGCGAACAGCACGACCACGGTGAAGAGCAGGCCGTAGAGCGCCCAGGGGCCGATCCGCGGTAGGAACTGCCGCTCGTACCAGAGCGCGCCCCGACGGCGGGTGCCCACCAGCCGGGTGAGGGCCCCGGCCAGCAGGGGCACGCCGAGGAAGACCCCCACCATCGCCGCGATGGTCAGCGGCGAGACCCGCAGGCTGGAGCGGGCCAGCCCGAGCCAGCCCGGAAGGATCCGCAGGTAGAAGGCTCCCAGGCCGGCGTAGGCGACCACCTGGAAGACCGCGTTGAGCGCCACCAGCACCGCCGCCGCCTCGCGGTCGCCCCCGGCCAGGTCGTTCCAGATCAGCACCATCGCGATGCAGCGCGCCAGCCCCACCAGGATCACGCCGGTGCGGTAGGCGGGCAGGTCGGGCAGCAGGAGCCAGGCGAGGGTGAACATCAGCGCCGGCCCCACCACCCAGTTGAGCAGCAGCGACGCGGCCACCAGGCGGCGGTCGGCGGTGACCCGGGGGAGGCGCCCGTAGTCGACCCGGGCCAGCACCGGGTACATCATCACCAGCAGCCCGATCGCGATCGGCACCGACACGGTGCCGACCTGGATCCGGTGGAGGAGCGCGGCCAGACTCGGCCAGAGCCGGCCCAGCCCAAGGCCCGCCGCCATCGCGAGCAGGATCCAGACCGGCAGGAGTCGGTCGAGGCCCGACAGCCGGCTGATCAGGTGCTCCTGGGCCAGGTCGGACGCCGGGCGAGCCGCCATCTGTCCCCTCTGCGGTCGGGTCCGGCGGGCCGGGATCGGACCCGGCCCCGCGCAGAGTATATCATTATCTATAGATATAGATGCCCAGCCTCCCACTCCCCGCCCCCCGCCCCCCGGCGCCCGCTGGGGCGGCCCGCGATCCCCTGCTGGCTGGGGTGCGCGCGCTCGCCGACCCCACGCGGCTCGAGATCATCCGGCGCCTCGCCACCGAGCAGCTCTGCGTCTGCCACCTGGTCGACGAGCTCCAGCTCCCCCAGCCGCTGGTGAGCCATCACCTGGGCGTCCTCGCCGCCGCCGGTCTGGTCGATCGCGAACGGCACCGGTACTGGATCTACTACCGCCTGCGCCCGGGCGCCTTGGATCCGCTCGCCGCCTGGCTCGGCCGCCTCCCCCGCTCGGCCCCATGGCGGCGGCCGTGCGGCGACCCCGGCGACGGTCGGGGGAGGCGGGCGGTGGGGGAGGCGGACGCCCTCAGACCGGCGGGGCGGGCGGGCGCAGCCACCTCCGCCACGGGGTCGGCTCCAGCCAGCGGTCGACGGAGGCCGGGGGGACCACCCGGCGCGCCCGGATCAGGCGGCGGGCGCGCCACGCGCGCGGGAGGTGGCGCGCGACCAGGGCGGCGGCCGCGAGCGTCGAGGGCCGGCGGATCGCGGCCCGACCCCAGCGCATCAGGGTGAACGCCACGATCGCGGACCCGTCGCGCCGGATCACGGTGGCCGCGTCCGCGTTGCGCGCCAGCAGGAGGATCCGGTTGGCGAGAACATGGCGCTCGATTGCGGCGCTGCGCCAGCCCTGGCTGCCCCCTCGATGGTGGATCGCGGTGGCGCGGGGCTCGTACCAGGCCTCCCAGCCACGCCAGCGCGCCCGCCAGTCGAGATCGACATCCTCCTGGTAGGCGAAGAACTCCACCGGCAGGACCTCACCGAGGACGGCGACGTCCTGAAGCATGGCGCGACGGTAGACCGCCGCCGCCGCACACACCCCAAACACCTCGCGGGCCACGTCCCAGCGGTCGTCGTCGAGCTCCCCGGCGCCGCGGTTGTAGGCCCACCCCGACCGGGTGATCCCGTGCCCGGCGGAATCCAGCACCACCCCGCCGCGGGGCCCCTGCGCCCGTCGCAGCCGACCCGCCACGCTGCCCGCCGCAGGTCGCGCCCGGAGCCGGTCGAGGGCGCGCGCGAGGAAGTCGCGGTCGAGCTCGGCGTCGACGTTGCAGAGGCAGATGAACTCGCCCCGGCTGGCGCCCACCCCCTGGTTGGTGGCCCAGGCGAACCCCCGGTTGCGGCGAGCGCGCAGGCACCGCACCCCCGGTTGCGCCGCCCACCACGCTCCCGACCCGTCGCGGGAGCCGTTGTCGACCACCAGCAGCTCCACCGATGGGTGGGTCTGCGCGCGCAGGGCGGCGAGGCAGCGGCCGGCATGGGCGGCCCCGTTCCAGTTGGCGAGCACGACCGAGACCAGCCCGGGGACGCCGCCGCCCTCGGGGGGGCAGGCCGAAGTCACGGACTGACCCGGGGATCCCGGCGCACCAGGTTCCAGGCGGTCAGCCCGAGCAGCCGGCCGAGGATCCCCAGCGCCACCCAGGGGGCCAGCCCCAGGCCCCACCCCGCCGCGTAGTGCTGCCGGTAGAAGCGCCACATCGAGCCGTGAAAGTGCCAGAGCATGGGCACCGCCCGCTGCCGGCTGCTGCGCCCCTTGTGGTGGCGCACCCGGGCCCGGGGCTCGTACCAGACCGTGTAGCCGGCGACCCCCAGCCGCCAGCACAGGTCGAGGTCCTCCCCGTACATGAAGTAGCCGGGGTCGAACCCCTGAACTCGGTCCCAGGCGGTCCGCCGCACCAGCAGGCAGGCCCCGCTGCCGCTGTCGATCGGCCCGGGCTGGTCCACCGGCCGGTCGGTGAGGTTGTAGGCGGCCAGCCGGGGGTGGTCCGGGAAGAGACGGCTCAGCCGGCTGAGCCGGAAGAACGCGGTCGCGGGGCTGGGGAAGGAGCGGCGGCAGGCGAGGTCGAGCCGGCCGTCGGGACGATCGATGCGGGGGGACACCGCACCCCGGCGGGGGTCCTGGTCGAGCGCCGCACACAGGGCCGCCAGCGCGCCCGCGGTGAGCTCGGCGTCGGGGTTGAGCAGCAGCAGCGCCGCGCCGTCGAGACCGGCGGCG
>Ga0307373_10001447_pt1 | contig 44578 bp, 46 predicted proteins | sample OX2MG_FD_202534 | JGI IMG/M metagenome (GOLD analysis project Ga0307373, IMG submission 202534) | Soil microbial communities from Risofladan, Vaasa, Finland - OX-2 | ecosystem: Environmental > Terrestrial > Soil > Coastal area > Acid sulfate soil | place: Finland: Risofladan, Vaasa | collected...
CGACCCCTCAAGACAGCCCAACCCGGCGAAGCGCGCCTGGTCGTCACCCAGACCCGCTCGGCCATCGGGAGCAAGCCCAAGCACCGCGGCACCCTGCGGGCCCTGGGGCTGCGCGGCATCGGGCAGTCCAACGACCTCCCGGACCGCCCGGAAATCCGGGGCATGCTGGCCCGCGTGCCCCACCTGATCAGCGTGGAAGAGGTGTCGGCATGAAGCTGCACGATCTGGCACCGCCCAAGGGTGCCACCAAAGCCAAGCAGAGAGTCGGCCGCGGGACCGGTGGCAAAGGCCACAAGACGGCCGGCCGCGGGACCAAGGGACAGCACGCCCGTAACACGGTGCCGGTTGGATTCGAGGGGGGCCAACTCCCCCTCATGCAGCGCATCCCCAAGTTGAAGGGGTTCAAGAACCCGTTCCGCGTCGCCTACACGCCGGTCAACGTGGGTGTGCTGAGCAAGATCGAGGGCGACGAGGTCACCCTGCAGTCGATGGTCGATGCCGGGCTGTGCCGTCCCAAGGCACTGGTGAAGATCCTGGGCCAGGGCACGCTCGACCGCCCGCTCCGGGTCTCGGCACATGCCTTCTCGGCATCGGCTGAGGCGGCCATCACGGTGGCCGGTGGCAGCATTGAGCGCATCCCGCCCCCCTTCGGGCACGGGCGGCCGCCGTCGTCCGGCAACGCCCTGATGAACCGGTAGTGACGGCACCCGGACCAGACTGAACGACGAACGGCCATGCTCTCCCGGCTCGCCAACATCTTCAGGGTTCCCGACCTTCGTAACAAGGTCGTCTTCACCCTGGCCGTCATCGCCCTGTACCAGATCGGGGCCAACGTCCCCGTGCCCGGGGTGAACTGGAGCCGGCTGCAGGGGCTGGAGAGCTCGGCCTCGTCGGCCGGGGTCCTCGGCTTCCTGAATCTGTTCAGCGGCGGCGCGCTGGTGCGCCTGGCCGTCTTCGGCCTGGGCGTCATGCCCTACATCACCAGCTCCATCATCATTCAGCTGCTCTCGACGGTCATCCCCAAGCTGGAGGAATGGCGCGACCAGGGCGCCGTGGGCCAGAAGAAGATCACGCAGGCCACGCGGTACCTCACGGTCTCCCTGGCGGTCATGCAGTCCTCGGGCCTCGTCTACGCCTTCCACGGTCACGACTCCGCCCTCCTGGGGACGACGGTCGACCTGATTCCTCGTTTCACCTGGCCCCTGGCGCTGTTCATGGTCATGTGCCTGACCGCCGGGACCGCCTTCGTCATGTGGCTGGCCGAGCTGATCACCCAACGCGGCATCGGCCAGGGGATGTCGATCCTGATTTTCGCCAACGTGGTGGCCGCCATCCCCACCGGGTTCAAGGCCATTTACGAGGAGGGCGGCAAGGTCAAGTTCGGGACGATCATCGCCGTCTCCATCATCCTCCTGGTCACGATCGTCTTCTTCGACCAGGGACAACGGCGGATCCCTGTCACGTTCGCCCGCCGGGTCGTCGGGCGCCGGATGTACGGGGGGAGCAGCACGTACATCCCCCTGAAGGTGAACCAGTCCGGCGTGATCCCGATCATCTTCGCCAGCTCGGTGCTCTACATCCCCGTCCTCCTGTCCAATGTGGTGCAGTGGGCGTGGTTCCAGCGCTTCGTGTCGAACAGCCTGACGCCGACTAGCTTCTTCTACATAGGGGCGTACTTCCTGCTCATTTTCATGTTCACCTTCTTCTACGTCTACGTCGCCTTCGACCCCCACCAGCAGGCCGACCTCATCCGCAAGCAGGGTGGGTTCGTCCCGGGCATCCGGCCCGGTCCTCCCACCGAGCGGTACTTCGCGCACATCCTCAGCCGCATCACCGTGGTGGGGGCGCTCTTCCTGGGCTCGGTGGCGGTGGTGCCATCGCTGCTCATGGCCCTGTGGCACCTCAACCGGTTCCCGTTCTACGGGACGACGCTGCTGATCTCGACGGGTGTCGCGCTCGAGACCATGCGCCAGATCGACAGCCAGCTGATGATGCGCAACTACGAGGGCTTCCTCAAGTAGGGGACCTTGATACCCGGGGTCAGACTCGTAGTCCTCGGCAAGCAGGGGGCCGGCAAGGGAACGCAGTGCGTTCGCCTTTCGCACCACTATGTCGTGCCGCATGTCTCCACGGGCGACATGTTGCGTGGTGAGGTCAAGTCCCGGTCGGCCATCGGCGTGCGGGCCCAGACGTTGATGGACCAGGGGGAGCTGATCCCCGACGACATGGTCATGGAGATGGTCGGTGCCCGACTCTCCGAGCGCGACACCATGGGGCGGGGCTTCGTGCTCGACGGCTGCCCGCGTACCACAAGCCAGGCTGAGGCCCTGGAAAAGATCCTCTATCCGTTCGGCCTGGACCTGGTGGTCGACCTGCAGGTACCGACCGCCCTGGTCATGAAGCGCCTGGCCTCCCGGCGGGTCTGCGTCGACTGCGGATCGAACTACTCGACCGCCGCCCCGCCCATGGCCAATTGGACCTGCGACGTCTGCGGGGGTGAGGTGATCCAGCGCGAGGACGACACCGAGGAGGCCATCGGACGCCGTCTCGACCTCTACGAGGCCGAGACGGCTCCCCTCATCGCCTGGTACACCGAGCGCGACCTGATGGTGGGCATCAACGGGACCGGCTCCCCCGACGCCGTGACCCGCCGGGTGGTCGGCGCCATCGATTCCCGGCGCCGGCGCGAGAGGGCGGAGTCGTGAGGCGCCACGGGGCCGAGCTCGACAAGATGCGCAAGGCCGGCAAGGTGGTGGCTGAGATGCACGAGGCCACCCGGGCCGCCGCCGCTCCCGGGGTGACCACCCTGGAATTGGACGCCGTGGCCCGGGATGTGCTCGAGCGCCGGGGAGCCACCTCGAATTTCCTGGGCTACCACGGCTTCCCCGCGGTCATCTGCACCTCGCCCAACTCCATGATCGTGCACGGCATCCCGGGCGGGTACCGGTTGGAGGAGGGGGACATTCTCTCCGTCGACTGCGGAGCCATCATTGAGGGGTACCACGGTGACGCCGCCTTCACCATGGGTATCGGCGCCATCTCGGCCGAGGCTCAGAAGCTCCTCAGCGTCACCGAGCGCAGCCTGTGGGCGGGGATCGCCCAGCTCATGGAGGGCAACGCCCTCCATGAGGTGGGCCGGGCCGTCCAGGAGGTGGCCGAGGCCGCCGGGTTCAGCGTGGTGCGCGAGTACGTGGGCCACGCCATCGGCACGGCCATGCACGAGCAGCCCCAGGTGCCCAACTACTGGCCCGGGCACCCGGGTCCCAAGCTCAAGCAGGGCAACGTCTTCGCCATTGAGCCCATGGTCAACGCCGGCACGGCCGAGACCAAGCTCCTCGACGACGGCTGGAGCGTGGTCACCGCCGATGGGTGCCTTTCGGCCCATTTCGAGCACACGATCGCCGTCACCGCCGACGGCCCGGAGGTCTTCACCCTGGCCTGACCACGGCCCCCGACGACCCCCAGAGGGTGCCTGGCCAGGCTCCGGCTGGAAATTGCGGCTCGTTGGGGTAGAATCTTCCGCTGGCTCCGGGCCAGGTCCCTTCGGGGGCCGTCAGGCGGTCACATCCGATTCCGCACCGTTCCGGCCTCGCGCCGCCGGTGCGCTCGGAGGAACACCAGAATGGACAATTGAGGAGAGTCACCTGCCCAAGCCCAAGGAAGACGCCATCGTGCTCGAAGGCACGGTGGTCGAGCCACTGCCCAACGCGATGTTCCGTGTCGAACTGGAAAACGGGCACAAAGTGTTGGCGCACAGCTCGGGGAAGATGCGTATGCACCGCATCCGCATCCTTCCGGGGGACAAGGTGCAGGTGGAGATCACTCCGTACGACCTCAACCGGGGTCGTATCACCTATCGGTACAAGTAGCAGAGGACGAGGACGCGACGTGAAGGTTCGGCCCAGCGTGAAGCCGATCTGTGAGAAGTGCAAGGTCATCCGGCGGCACGGGGTCGTCCGGGTGATCTGTGACAACCCGCGCCACAAGCAGCGGCAGGGCTGAGGAGAGGATCGCATATGGCTCGAATTTCGGGAGTGGACATCCCGCGCGAGAAGCGCCTTGAGATATCCCTCACTTACATCTATGGCATCGGGAACACCACGTCCCTGCAGATCTGCCAGGCGGTCGATGTCAATGCCTCCACGCGCGTCCGTGATCTCACCGACGAGGAGGTGGCCCGCCTGCGCACCTACATCGATGCCAACTTCCGGGTCGAGGGTGACCTGCGCCGCGATGTGTCCCAGGACATCAAACGCAAGATGGAGATCAACTGCTACCAGGGTGTGCGGCACCGCAAGGGGCTGCCGGTCCACGGACAGCGCACGCACACCAACGCCCGGACGCGCAAGGGCCCGAAGAAGACCGTGGCCGGGAAGAAGAAGGTGAAGAAGTAGATGGCAAAGCCCACCAAGCAGGCCCGACGCCCTCGCCGAAAGGAGCGCAAGAACATCAGCTACGGCGTGGCCCACATAAAGAGCTCGTTCAACAACACGATCGTCTCCATTGCCGACCCCGAGGGCAACGTGCTTGCCTGGGCGTCGGCCGGCAATGTCGGATTCAAGGGCTCCCGCAAGTCGACCCCCTTCGCGGCCCAGCTGGCCGCCGAGGCATGCGCCAAGCGAGCCATGGAGCACGGCGTGCGCAAGGTCGATGTCCTCGTCCGCGGACCCGGTTCGGGTCGTGAGACCGCCATCCGCTCGCTGGCTGCCGTCGGCATTGAGGTGGTCGGTATCAAGGACGTCACTCCCATCCCCCACAACGGTTGCCGCCCCAAGAAGCGGCGCCGGGTCTAAGAGGAACTGAAATGGCCCGATACACCGGACCCGTGTGCCGACTCTGCCGGCGTGAACGGACGAAGCTGTTCTTGAAAGGCGAGCGCTGCTATTCGCTCAAGTGCCCCGTCTCCGAGGCGGTGACCGATCGTCACAGTCGCGCCTACCCGCCCGGTGAGCACGGGCGCGACCGCATGCGCCAGGGCTCCGAGTACCTGACCCAGTTGCGCGAGAAGCAGAAGGCGCGCCGGATTTACGGTCTGTTGGAGAAGCAATTCCGCAACCTTTACGAGGAGTCGAGCCGCCAGCCCGGGATCACCGGCGAGAACCTGTTGCGCAACCTGGAATTGCGCCTCGACAACGTGGTCTTCCGAGCCGGATGGGGCGCCAGCCGCCGCCAGGCCCGCCAGTTCGTGCGCCATGGCCACGTGCTGGTCAACGGGTCCCGCGTCACCATCCCGAGCTACCGGGTGCGCAAGGGCGACAAGGTGGTGCTCAAGGAGGCCACCCGGGCGAACTTCTCGGTCCGCCGCAACATGGACACCCTGGAACGCCAAACCCCGGCGTGGCTGGAAACCGGGGACGCCGGCTTCAGCGTGGCCGTCCTGAACCCACCGCTGCGCGAGCACATCGACGAGCCCGTGCAGGAGCAGCTGATCGTCGAGTTGTACTCCAAGTAGGCCCCGGCCGCAGGGCCGTTCCGACCACCGCCCATCTCTCTGAGCAACAGGAGCCACCACCATGCTGATCATTCAACGACCGACAGTGGAAGCAGTCGACGAGGAGCAGGACAACCGGCAGCGCTTTGCCATCGGCCCGCTCGACCCCGGCTTCGGCACCACGCTCGGGAACTCGCTGCGCCGGACGCTCCTTTCGTCCATCCCGGGTGGGGCGGTGACCCAGTTGCGCTTCGACGAGGCGCTGCACGAGTTCACGACGCTGCCAGGCGTGAAGGAAGATGTGACCGACATCATCCTCAACCTCAAGGATCTGCTGGTCAGGGTGGCCACCGATGAGCCGGTCACCCTCCGCCTGGACGTGCGGGGCCCGGCTGACGCCACGGCCGCCGATCTGCATGCGACGTCGGATGTCGAAATCCTCAACCCCAATCTGCACATCGCCTCCATCAACGCCAAGGGCCGCCTGGCCGTGGATGTCACGGTGCAGCGTGGACGTGGCTACGTCTCGGCCGACAAGAACAAGCGATCATCGACCATCGGAGTCATTCCGATCGATTCCATATTCTCCCCGGTGCACCGGGTGACGTTCGACATTGAGCCGGTCCGGGTGGAGCAGTCGACCAACTTCGACCGCCTTGTGCTCGACATCGAGACCGACGGCACCATCACCCCCCGCGAGGCGTTGGCCTCGGCCGGCGACACCTTGCGCAACCTGGTGGCCCTGGTGGCCGAGCTTGAGGACGCGCCCCAGGGGTTGGAACTGGGCGACACGGGCTCCACCACGACTGGCTCGCCCGACCTCGACCTGCGCATTGAGGAGCTTGACCTCTCCGAGCGCCCCCGCAACTGCTTGAAGCGGGCGCAGATCAACACCATCGGTGAGCTGGTCGAGCGCACCATGGAAGACCTGCTGGCCATCACCAACTTCGGTCAGAAGTCGGCGGACGAGGTCGTCCAGCGCCTGGACGAGCGCGGGCTCTCGCTCCGCACCAGGGACTGACCGGCCATGCAGGGAACTCCCAAGCGCGGGCGCCGCATGGGTGGCACGGCGTCGCACCAGAAGGCCATGCTCGGCAACCTGGTGGCCTCGCTCATCGCCGCCGAGTCAATCGTGACGACCGAGGCCAAGGCCAAGGCCCTGCGCCCGGTGGCTGAGAAGTGCGTGACGGCGGCTCGCAAGGGCGGCGTCCACCAGCACCGGCGGGTGGTGGCCCTCATCCGGGACAAGGACATGGCCCACAAGCTCTTTGAGGAGATCGGGCCTCGCTACGCCGAGCGCCCCGGTGGTTACACCCGCATCCTGAAATTGGGCCCCCGCCCGGGCGACAACGCGCCGATGGCCCGGATTGAGTTCGTCTGAAGGTGGCGGATCCCACCGGTGCTGCCTGGCAGCGCTGGAGGCTCCTGGTCGCCTACGACGGCGCGGCCTTCCGGGGGTTCGCACCCCAACCCGAGGTCCCCACGGTTTCCGGTGCCCTGAGCGAGGCATTGGGACGCACGGCGCGCCTGGCGGAGCCTCCCTCGCTGACCTGCGCCGGCCGCACCGATGCCGGCGTGCACGCGCGTGGCCAGGTGGTGCATGTCGATCTGCCACCCGTCCCCTTTGACGGGCCGGGATTGGCCCGGGCCCTCAACCGCCAGTTGGCCCCGGCGGTGGTCGTCGTCGGTGCCACCGCGGTGCCCGATGACTTCGATGCCCGACGCTCGGCCACGGCCCGGACCTACCGCTACCTGATCTGGAACGCACCGGCGCCCGACCCGCTTCTCGCCCGCGTGGCGTGGCACGTCCGTGACCCCCTCGACACCCGGGCCATGGGCAGCGCCGCCGACGTGCTGCTCGGCACGCACGACTTCCGGTCCTTCTGCCGGCGCAAGCCGGGCAGTCCGCCCACTGAGCCGGTCGTACGCCACGTGACCAGGGCACGCTGGAGCGTCGAAGGGGGGCCCGAGGTGGGCGACATCGGCGCGGGACGCCTGCTGCGCTTCGAGATCGTCGCCAACTCGTTCTGCCACCAGATGGTGCGCTCCCTCGTCGGGAGCCTGGCCGAGGTCGGCCGTGGGAAGGGCAACGCCGCCACCCTGATGGAGCGCCTGCGGGCCACTTCCAGGCACCAGGCCGCCGATCCGGCGCCGGCGCACGGCCTTTGCCTGGTCAGGGTCAGCTACGACCCCGGGGACGGCTGACCCGGGCGGCTTGCCCACCACGCCCGGGCGCCCTATCCTGGTGCGTCGGCCCACGGGATCTCCGGGGGCCTGAGTCCGCCCCCAGAGGCAAACTCTGCGGCCGCCCAGCTTCGAAAGATCGTTCTTGTGCGCACATTTTCCCCCAAGGTCCCCGAGATCCAGCGAGCCTGGTACGTCGTTGACGCCGACGGCCTCGTCCTCGGCCGCCTGGCTTCCCAGGTGGCCCACATCCTGCGGGGGAAGCACCGCCCCTACTTCGCCCCCCACGTCGACACCGGTGACCACGTCATTGTGGTCAACGCGGAGAAGATCGTGCTCACGGCCGGCAAGGGCGACACCAAGTTGGCCTACCGCCACAGCGGCTACCCCGGTGGCCTTTCTTCGACCAGCTACACCGAGCTTCTGGACCGAGCGCCCGACGAGCTGATCCGGCGCTCCATCCGCGGCATGCTGCCCAAGAACACGCTGGGGCGCCAGATGCTGGGCAAGCTCAACGTCTACGCCGGACCCGATCACCCCCATGCCGCCCAGCAGCCCGTGCCGCTGGACCTGCCCGAGGCCCGCCGGGCCAGCTGAACAGAGCGAAGGAACTAATGCCCGCACCACTCAGTCAGACCACCGGACGCCGCAAGCAGGCGGTAGCTCGTGTCCGCTTCCGGCCCGGCCAGGGAGCCATCACGGTGAACAAGCAGCCCATTGACGCCTACTTCACCTCGGCCACCCACCGCATGCTCCTGACCGAGCCGCTGCGGATCACCGACACCGCGGAGTCCTACGACATTGAGGCCACCATTGACGGGGGCGGGATATCGGGCCAGGCCGGGGCCATGCGGCTGGGCATCGCGCGCAGCCTGTGCGAAATGGATCCCGAGCACCGCGCCCTGCTCAAGCGGTCAGGTCTCCTCACCCGCGACGCCCGCGAGAAGGAGTCGAAGAAGTACGGCCTGAAGAAGGCCCGCAAGGCGCCGCAGTACTCCAAGCGGTAAGCGGGTGGCGCCGGCACGCTTCGGCACCGATGGAGTCCGGGGTGTCGCCAACGAAGAACTGACGGCCGAACTGGCCCTGGCCCTCGGACGCGCCGCGGCCAGGGTGCTGCCCTCCCCGGCCTTCGTCGTCGGACGCGACACGCGTCGTTCGGGACCGCTGTTGCAGGCCGCCTTCTCGGCCGGGCTGGCCACCGAGGGTGCCGATGCCATCGATCTGGGGGTGATTCCAACCCCGGGCGTAGCGGCCGTGGCCGAGCGCCGCAAGGTGCCCGGAGCCGTGGTCTCGGCCTCGCACAACCCCTTCGGTGACAACGGGATCAAACTGTTCAGCCTGGTGGGCACCAAGCTTCCCATCGATGTCGAAGCCGACGTGGAACGCGAGTTGGATTCCATCCTGGGTGACCCCGAACGCCCTCCCCGCCGGCCCACCGGCCATGGCGTCGGCCGCATCATTGCGGACCCCGAGGCCCCAGGAATCTACAGGGAACTCCTGGTGTCGACGCTGGAGGGGCGGTCACTCGACGGGATGCACATAGTGGTCGACTGCGCCAACGGTGCGGCCAGTGCCTTCGCGCCCCAGGTACTCTCCGAGCTCGGCGCGCGGGTCACTGCGCTGCACGACACCCCCGACGGCACCAACATCAACGACCATTGCGGCTCGACGGACCCGGCGCAACTCTCCCGGGTGGTGGTGGACCAGAAGGCTCAGCTCGGGCTGGCGCTCGATGGTGATGCCGACCGCGCCATCGCCGTCGACCACACCGGCACCGTCGTCGACGGCGACGTGCTGCTCGGTCTCTTCGCGCTCGACCTGGACAGCCGGGGGCGCCTTTCCGGCAACACGGTGGTGGTCACCGTGATGACCAATCTGGGCTTCCGCCTGGCCATGGAGGCCCGCGGCATCGGCGTGCGCGAGACCGACGTGGGGGACCGCCACGTGCTGGCCGCGCTGGATTCCGACGGGCTCGCCCTCGGCGGCGAGCAGTCCGGCCACATCATCTTCCGGTCCCAGTCCACCACCGGCGACGGGATCCTGACCGGCATCGCCCTGGCCGATCTGCTGCAACGCTCCGGGCGCCCGCTGGTCGACCTGGCCGACGGGCTGGTGGAGCACGTGCCGCAGGTGCTGGTCAACGTGCCCATCCCCCGACCCGAGCGGCTGGCCGACTGCGCCGAGGTCTGGGAGGCCGTGGCCAAGGCCGAAGCGGAGCTGGGGCACGAGGGCCGGGTACTGCTCCGCCCCAGCGGCACCGAGCCGTTGGTCCGGGTCATGGTCGAGGCCCGCCAGGCGCCACAGGCCAACGCGGTGGCGGCCCAGCTGGCCGGCATCGTCGAGGCAGCCCTCGGGACAGTCTGAGCCCGGGCCCCGGCGCCCGATCGGCTCCCCCGATGCCCAGGTAGCCTGGACCGCTATGTGCGGCATCATCGGCGTTACCGGCGAGCCTGATGCGCTGCCGCTGATCCTGGGCGCCCTGCACCAGCTCGAATACCGGGGCTACGACTCGGCCGGGGTGGCGCTGGTGGCCGACGGGGAGATCTGGCGGGCCCGGGACGCCGACGGGACGCACTCGGTGGCCGACCTGGCCACACTCACCGCCGAGGCACCCCGGGGGCACGCCGCAGCCATCGGCCACACCCGCTGGGCCACCCACGGTCACCCGACCCCGGAGAACGCCCACCCCCACACCGACTGTTCGGGGCGCCTGGCCCTCGTCCACAACGGGATCATTGAGAACCACGCCGCGCTGCGGGCGGAGCTCACCGCCGAAGGCCACACCATGACCTCGGCCACCGACACCGAGGTGATGGCCCACCTCATTGAGCGGCTCATGGCCCAGGGTGACGACCTCACCGGGGCCACCCGGCGCATGCTCGGCCTGGTGCGGGGTGCCTTCTCCATCGCCGTCGTCCACGCCGACGAGCCCGACACCATTGTGGCGGCACGGCGCTCCACCCCCCTGGTCCTCGGGCTGCGTGACGGGGTGGCCCTCCTGGCCTCGGACATCCCCGCCCTGATCGGGCACACCCGGCAGGTCTTCGCGCTGGCTGACGACGAATTGGCCGTGCTCACCCCGGGGCACATTGCCGTCACCACCTTGGAGGGGGCACCGGTCGTTCCGGCGCAGCTCAACATCACCTGGGACCTGGAGGCGGCCCAGAAGGGCGGCTTCGAGGACTACATGTCCAAGGAGATGGCCGAGCAGCCAGAGGCAGTATCCAACACGCTGCTCGACCGGCGCGGGGCGGCCGGCGAGCTCATTCTCGACGAAATGCGGCTCAGTCCCGACGACCTCCGCCAGATCGACAAGGTGTTCATCGTGGCCTGCGGCAGCAGTTACCACGCCGCGGAGGTGGCCAAGTACGCCCTCGAACACTGGGTAAAACTGCCCACCGAAGTCGACATCGCCAGCGAGTTCCGCTACCGGGGACCCGTGATCGGTGCGCGCACCCTGTGCGTCGGCGTCTCCCAGTCGGGCGAGACCCTCGATACGTCAGAGGCCATGCGCGAGGCCTCCCGCCTGGGGGCCAAGGTCCTGGTGGTCTCCAACGTGGTGGACTCCTCCATGGCCCGGCACGCCGACGGCGTCCTCTACACCCGGGCCGGGCCCGAGGTGGGGGTGGCCTCCACCAAGTGCCACCTGGCCCAAATCGTGGCCCTCGAGATCCTGGGCCTCTACCTGGCCCAGATCCACGGGACGCTCACGGCTCCGGAGATCCACGGGATCCTCAACGCCATGGACGAGCTGCCCGCCCTGATCACCCGCACGCTGTCCCGGGCCACAGACGTCGACGCGGTCGCTTCCAAGTTGACCGATGCCCGCGACTTCTTCTTCCTCGGGCGCCATGTCGGGTACCCCGTGGCGCTTGAGGGAGCGCTCAAGTTGAAGGAGCTGGCCTACCTGCGCGCCGAAGGGTACGCCGCCGGTGAGATGAAGCACGGGCCGATTGCCCTCATTGAGCCCGGTGTCGTGGTGGTGGGCATCGCCACCCGGAACCCGTTGTGGGAGAAGTTTCTCGGCAACATCGCCGAGGTGCACAGCCGCGGGGCCACCGTGGTACTGGTGGCCGACGATGGCGACGAGGAGGCGGCCGCCGTGGCCGACCACGTGCTGTGGGTACCGCCGACGTCCCCGCTGCTCTCGCCGGTGATCGGGGTGATCCCGCTGCAGCAGCTCGCCTACCGCCTGGCCAGGCTGCACGGGCACGATCCCGATCGGCCGCGCAACCTGGCCAAGACGGTGACGGTCGAGTGAGAGCATCCTTGTCATGAGCGTCCCGGGCGTCATGGACCGTCCCGCCGGTGCCGGCCTGGTCGGGGTGGGGGTCGATGCCGTCGACGTCGGGCGATTCCGCCGGCTGCTGGCCCGGCGCCCCGGCTTCGCGGTCCGCTACTTCACCGAGAGCGAGCGGGCCGATGCCGGGCGGTCGGCCGACCCGACCGAGAGCCTGGCCGCCCGCTTCGCGGCCAAGGAGGCGGTGATGAAGGCGCTGGGCACCGGTCTCGGCTCCTTCCCCCTCTCCGACGTGGAGGTGTGCCGTGCGCCCGGAGATGGTCCCACCCGCAACGCCCCCTCCCTGGTGCTGCACGGTGGGGCCGCCGCACTGGCCGCGTCCCGCGAAGCCGGGCCCTTCCACCTTTCGCTCACCCATACCTCTGAGGTGGCCATCGCCTTCGTGGTGGCCGAACGGTCCTCGTGCGCGCCGTCCTGACCCGGGACGAAATGCGCGCCGCCGACGCGGCGGCGCTGGCCGAAGTCACGCACGGGACCCTGGTGGCCCGGGCCGGCACCGCAGTGGCGCATGCCGCGCTGCGGATACTGGGCGGTGCCTACGGCAAGAACGTGACGGTGGTGGTGGGCAAGGGCAGCAACGGTGCGGACGGGCGCGTGGCCGCCGCCTACCTGAGCCGCCGGGGTGCCCGGGTCACCGTGGTCGGTGCGGGTGACGCCCCGCCGGCCCTGGCCCCGTGCGATCTGGTCATCGACGGTGCGTACGGGACCGGCTTCCACGGGGCCTATGACGCCCCCCTGGTCGCCTCCGGCACACCGATCCTGGCCATCGACATCGCCTCGGGTGTCGACGCCGACTCGGGGGCCGCGCCCGGAGCGGCCACCCGGGCCACCCACACGGTGACGTTCGCCGCGCTCAAGCCCGGCCTGCTCCAAGGTGAGGGACCAGGTCATTGCGGGGAGGTCCAGGTGGTGGACATCGGGGTCTCCTTTCCCATCGCACAGGCCGCACTGGTCGAGGACGCCGACGTCAGTGACCTGTTGCCGCCCCGGCCCCGCCAGTCGAACAAGTGGGCGAGTGCAGTCGGCGTCGCCGCCGGTTCGGCCGGCATGGAGGGCGCGGCCATCCTGTGCGCACGCGGTGCGCTGGCCGCCGGCTCGGGCATGGTCCGCCTGGGTTCTCCCGGCGATCCCTCCGCCCCCTGGCCGGCGGAAGCCGTGCGCATGAGCCTGCCCGCAGCGGGCTGGGCCGCTCCTTTCCTGGCCCAGGTGGCCAAGTGCCGCGCCCTGGTCGTCGGTCCCGGCCTGGGCACCGGCCCCGCCACCGCAGAGGAGATCCATGCCGTCGTCGCCGGAGCCCCGGTCCCGGTGGTGATCGACGCCGACGCCCTGACCGCCCTCGGTGATGTCGAGAGCGCCCGGGCCCTGCTGGCCAACCGCAGCGCACCGAGCATCCTCACCCCGCACGACGGCGAGTACGCGCGCCTCACCGGGTCGCCCCCCGGGGAGGACCGACTTGCCGCGGCCCGGAGCCTGGCCGCGGCCACCGGCGCCGTGGTCCTGCTCAAGGGTCCGCTGACCGCCGTGGCCGCCCCCGGTGCCGCCGCACCCGACGTACTCCTCGTGGCCTCCGGGGTGCCCGCGCTGGCCACCGCCGGCAGCGGTGACGTGCTGTGCGGGGTCATCGCCGCCTTTCTGGCCCGGGGAGTCCAGGCCGCAGTGGCGGCCGCCCTGGCCGCGCACGTGCACGGACGGGCTGCCGCGGCGGGTCCTCCCGCCGGTCTGGTGGCCGGGGATCTGCCCGGTCTGGTGGCCGGGGTTCTCGGCACCATGGCGCACCATGGCTGACGGTGCCGCGCCTCCCAACCGGGCGGCGCCCGACATCGAGGCAGCCATGGCCCAGGGGCGTTCCCGGCCGGCCTGGGCGGAGATCGACCTGGCTGCCATCGCGCATAACGCGTCCGTGCTGGTCGAGCTGGTGCGGCCGGCTCAGCTGTGCGCAGTGGTCAAGGCCCACGGCTACGGGCACGGCGCCCCGGCGGTGGCCAAGGCCGCCCTGGCAGGTGGTGCGCGCGGCCTGGCGGTGGCCCTGGTGGACGAAGGCGCCGAGCTCCGCCAGCATGACGTGCCCGGGCCCATCTTGTTGTTGAGCGAGTGCGGGGTCGAAGCGGTGGACACGGCCATGGCCTGCGGCCTCACGCCCACGCTTTACTCGCACCAGGGAATCGCGGCGTTCGCCCGCGCCGCCCGGAAGCTTCGGCAGCGCACCGCGGTCCATGTGAAGGTGGACACGGGGATGCACCGGGTGGGTGCCCCGCCCTCGGAGATCCCGGCGCTGGTGCAGGCCGTGCTGGACGAGCCGTTCCTGCACTTCGAGGGGCTGTGGACGCATCTGCCGGTGGCCGACGGTGCGGATGCGGACGACCGTGCCTTCACTCAGGGCCAGTTGGACCTGTTCGACCGCCTGGTGGCCGGGCTGGCCGACCGGGACGTGGCCGCGGAAGTGCTCCACGCGGCCAACACCGCCGGCTCCGTCGCCTTCCCGGCGGCGCGCTACGACATGGTGCGCTGCGGGATCGGCCTGTACGGTCATCTGCCCGGGGCCGCCGTCAGCGCCGCCTTCGACGATGCGTGCGGCGGGGCGACCCTCCGGCCAGCCATGTCGCTCAAGGCCCGGGTGGTCTCCGTGCGCACACTGGAGGCCGGCGAGCGCCCCTCCTACGGGCGCCTCCGGCCCCTGCCGAAGCGTTCCCAGGTGGCGACCGTGCCCATCGGTTACGCCGATGGCGTGCCCCGCGCCCTGTTCGCGCCGGGCTACGCCGTCCTCATCGGCGGTGTGCGCCACCCGCTGGCCGGTATGGTCACCATGGACCAGATTGTGGTCGACTGTGGAGAGGACACGTCAGTGCAGCCGGGCGACGAGGTGGTGCTGCTGGGTCGACAGGGCGCCGAGGAGATCACCGCCGACGACTGGGCCGCCCTGCTGGGGACGATCAGTTACGAGGTGCTGTGCGGTGTCGGGCCGCGGATGCCCCGCATTCTGGTCAACGGACCGGAACCCACACCGGAAGGCACCGACGCCCCATCGGCTACCGCCCTGTCCCGGCCCGGGTGAATGGCGGCGGAGCGCGCCGGTTCGGCCCTCGACCAGCTGCGGGTCCAGGCCTGCGCCTGCACCAAGTGCCCGTTGGCCGCAGGCAGGACCCAGGTGGTGTTCGGGGTGGGAGACCCCGATGCCGATCTCCTCTTCGTGGGCGAGGGACCGGGCCATGAGGAGGACCTGGCCGGTGAGCCGTTCGTCGGCCGTTCGGGCAAACTCCTCGATCGCCTGCTGTGGGAGGAGATCGGGCTGACCCGCCAGAGCTGCTACATCGCCAACGTCGTGAAGTGCCGCCCGCCCCGCAACCGCGACCCGGCCCCCGAGGAGATTGAGGCCTGCCGGCCCTACTTGGAGGAGCAGGTCGCCCTCATCGACCCGGCCGTGATCGTCACGCTCGGCAACTTCGCCACCCGGCTGCTCCTCGGCCGCACGGAGGGGATCCGCCAACTGCGGGGCTCGTGCTTCCCCTACGGACGTGGCCACCTGGTCCCCACCTACCACCCGGCTTACGTGCTGCGGGCCGGCGGGGAGGCCATGGCCGAAATGCGGGCCGACCTGGTGCGGGCCAAGCGCCTCATCTCCGGGGGCCCGGGGTGAGGTGGCCGCTCCGGCTCACCTCGCATTCGCCCGGTGCGACCAGGGACGCGGCGGCGCGCCTGGCCTCCCTCTGCGCGTCAGGGGACATCGTGCTCCTCATCGGTGACCTCGGTGCCGGCAAGACCGTCTTCGCTCAGGGCTTCGCGGCCGCCCTCGGCGTCGAGGGACCCGTCACCAGTCCCACGTTCGCCCTGGTTCGCCACTACGCGTGCGGAACCGGCAGGCCGGTGGCCACCCTGATCCACGCCGACGTCTACCGCACCGGATCCGTGGGCGAGGTGGTCGAACTGGCGCTGGCCGAAATGGTGGAGGACGGGGCGATCGCTCTCGTCGAATGGGGCGACCGCGCCGCGCCGGCCCTGGGCGACAGTGCACTGGAGGTCACCCTCACCGTCCACCCGACACCGGGCTCGATCGACGAGCGCACCATCACCCTCTCGGGCCGGGGGACCTGGGCGGTCCGGGCCGGCGACGTGGCGCGTGCCCTGGGCCTCGCAAGCCGGACGATGTCCTCGTGAACATCGTCGCCATAGAGACCGCCACCGAGACCGTCGGGGTGGCGGTGCGCACCGCAGGGGGCGTGCAGGCCGAGCTGAGCTTGACGGGACGCCGGCGCCACGTCGAGTCGTTGGCCCCGGCCATGGAGCACCTCCTGCATCAGGTCGGGCTGCAGCCCGACGATCTGCACGCCGTGGCGGTCGACGTGGGCCCGGGGCTCTTCACCGGGCTGCGGGTCGGCGTCTCGGCCGCCAAAGGCTTGGCCCAGGCGCTCGGTCTCGGGGTTGTCGGATTGTCCAGTCTCGATGTCCTCATCCGCGCCGGCGTCGACCTGGGGCACCGGGGCGCTATCCTCGCCGCGGTCGATGCCCGGCGGGGTGAGGTGTTCGCTGTCGTGCGCCACATCGATGACGAAGGGCGTGAAGCGCCCGATGTCATGGCGCCCGGGCTCTTTGCGCCCGACGAGCTGGTAGCGGCCCTGCGCGCGCTGTCCGGGGTGCCGGTACTGGCCATCGGCGACGGGGCGCAACGCTACGACAAGGTCCTCGGCGCGGTGCCCGGGGTGTCGCCGGTGATGGACGCGCTGTCCTCCCCCCCGGTCGCCACCCTGCTCAATCTGGCCCTCAAGCAGCTTCTTGAGGGAATTACGCCGGTTGACGCCCGCTTGCTCGTTCCCGTCTACATGCGTGAGGCGGACGCGAGGAGCAACTATGCGCGCATTGATGCAGTCGCCACGCCGGCGCGCCCATGAACCTGCGCATTGACACGCTCAGGCGGCGGGACCTGCGCCATGTGCTCCCCATTGAGAGTGGTGCCTTTCCCGAGCCGTGGAGCGTGGGCGTCTTCAACTCCGAGCTGGCCCTCCGCCATGGTCGCCTCTACCGGGCGGCGTGGGACGGGGACCGCATGGCCGGGTACATCGGCTTCCTCCTGGTCGACGACGAGGCGCACATGACGACGATCGCCACCGCGCCCGATTACAAGCGGGCCGGGGTGGCCAGCACGCTCATCCTTGACTGCGTCGGCACCCTCATCCTCTCCGGGGTCAGGCACCTGTCTCTGGAAGTGGCGGCACACAACGAACCGGCTCAGGCGCTCTACCGCCGCTTCGGGTTCGCCCCGGTCAGCGTGCGCAAGAACTACTACACGGTCACCGGTGAGGACGCCCTGGTCATGTGGGCCTACGACATCGACTCACCGGAGTACCAGCGCCGGTTGGAGGATATTGCCCAGGAGCGCCACTCCGACGACGGCACCTTGCACCATTGATTCCACTTGAATCTGGCCGGGCGCCATTCCACTTCCCGAGCCCGTTGTGGCCTTGGATGCACCACCAGCGGCTGTGCATACGCAAGTCCGACTCCCAGGCACGCTGGGCACAATTCGGCTTCGTGGTGAACAGGGGAGTGTCAGGCAGTGAGTATCTGGCTACCCGAACCTCAGCGGGATCCGGCGCCCGCCCTCGGTCGGGTTAGTTGCTGCGCCACAAGCTGGCGCCATGGGGCCCCCAGGGTCGCCCCGAACGCCATCGGCCCGGAGCGCCCCCTGAAGGCGCCGGTGCTTGCTCTTGTTCGCCTGTGGCCAGTCGGCACTTATGGGCTAGGCCAGAAAGCCAAGGAAGTACCGCTCACTAACCACATAGGATCGGGCTGGCTGCCCGGCTGCGCCAGACTGTTCCCAGCTATGGAGGTTCCCGAGACCCGATATGTCGCCGTAGGCGACGCCGATGTCGCCTACCAGGTCGTCGGCGAGGGACCGCTAGATCTTCTCTATTGCTATGGCCTCGGAAGTCACATCGAAGTCCTCTGGGACATACCTGTGTTCGCCAAGTTTCTCATCGATCTGGCGGCCTTCAGCCGTCTGATCTTCTTCGATCGCCGCGGCACGGGGGCGTCGGACGGCGTCTCGCTCATTTCAATCCCGAGTTGGGAGGAGTGGACCGAGGACATCGTTGCGGTGCTCGGTGCTGCCGGATCGAAGCGGACGGCCATTCTGGCCTCTGCCGACGCCGGGCCGATCGCCATCCTCTATGCAGCGATGCACCCAGAACGGGTGAGCGCACTGATACTCCACAACACGTCTGCTCGATACCTCGAAGCAGATGACTACCCGATCGGAGCGTCGCCCGACGCCGTCGATGCCTTTGTCGCGTTGGAGGCCACGGGTTGGGGCACTCCTGACTTTGCCCGGCTGACCAACCCGAGCAACGCAGACGATGCAGAGCTCATCCGACTCCTCTCGAAGGTGAATCGATCGTCGGCTACACCTCGCAGCGCGGCGGCCCAGTGGAACTACATGCTGCGAAACCTCGATGTACGCCACGGACTGCAGTTGATCCAGGCCCCGACCCTGGTGCTCCATGTCAGTGAATCCCCATTCCTTCCCATCGCACACGGGCGTTACCTGGCCGAGCACATCGACGGAGCCAGATTTGTCCAGCTTCCGGGCGGCGACTCCGGATTGGCCAACGAGTACGTGTCGGACGAAGTTGCCGAGTTCCTCACCGGCGAACGGCCCGCGGTCGAAGTCGATCGCATCCTCACCACGGTCCTCTTCACCGACATCGTCGGTTCTACCGCACGGGCCGCCTCGTTGGGTGATCAGCGCTGGCGGGCGCTCCTTGACAGCCACGATCGAGTCGTGCGAGAGCAGCTTCGGCGGTTTCGGGGGAGAGAGATCAACACCACCGGGGACGGTTTTGTGGCCTCCTTCGACGGTCCGGCTCGGGCGATTCGTTGCGCGCAGGCAATCGTCGAGGCCACCAAGATGTTTGGGATCGATCTGCACATCGGTTTGCACACAGGCGAGTGCGAGGTTCGGGGCGCTGACCTCGGCGGACTCGCGGTTCACATCGCTGCTCGGGTGGGAGCGCTGGCTGCCCCCGGCGAAATCCTGGTTTCGAGCATGGTCAAGGACCTGGTGGCGGGATCAGCAATCGAATTTAGTGATCGCGGCGAGCACCAACTCAAAGGCGTGCCGGGGTCCTGGAAGCTGTTCACAGTTCAGAAGTGAGCGCCCGCACGATAAGTGCGCCGATACCAGGCTGGTGCTGGGCATCCCCGACCGCCGGTCCGGAGCGCCCCAGGAGGCCGCCGATGCTTGCTCACGTTGACCTGTTGCCAGGCGGCACATCTTGAGAGCGTGCCACATAGGAGCATTGGGAAGCCGACCCCTTGGTTCATGCAGCTCCTGGACGCCAGACGGAGGAGCGTCGAGCAACCGCAAAGATCTCTTCTACTTCTTGCGATGTAAGCCTGGCCGGACGCTTTGAGAGCCACTTGGCGATGAATTTGCGACCAACAACATAGACACCAGGTGGCTGTACCGTGATGGTCAAGTGATCCGCCAAGACGACAATCAGCGGTTGTACGTCGACTGTCCGGCCACAGGCGTTCGACAGAAGATCGGACGCACGCATCCCTTCGAACCGGGACTTCTCTAAGTACAGAGTCTTCTGTCGATTCACATATACGCCATTGACAGTCACCGCCACCCTGTTCCCAGTGTGGTTCTTCGTGTTGAGCGAAAACACGCCGGGCGGGCCAATCACAACGTGGTCGATGTCGGTGCCCAGGTCTCCCACGGGGACTGCGTGGATGACATGCCAACCTTCTTTGAGCTTGCGAAGTCGTCGCGCCACTTCAACTTCACCCTCTGCACCAACACGCCAATCCCGCTCCTCGAGGCGAACACCCATTACTCGGGCAAGAGCGGATCTGAAAGGTGCGGCGCCTCTCAGCTCTTTGGATTTCTGACGAGCCGCCTGCCCAGGGCGATTCTCCGTTAGGTCCAGCCACTGGGTTGAATCCCTACTCTCGGGTGAGGGAGGGATTGACATGCATTCAGTATGCCCACCTGGGAGGACTGCCCCCATAAATTCATGAACCCCGACACCCTCGGGGTGCCTCCGATCGCCGGGTCGGTGGGGCACTTGCCGGCACATTACGGAGTGAGCGCTTGCGTTCGTGAGCGATCCGAAGCGATGAGTTCCGGAGTGCTGCCAAAAATCAGAACCGAATATCCCCACTTCGACGCGTTGAGCCCGTAGTTTCGTTTTCCCCTTGTCGGTGATCCCTCACCCTTCAGACCGGGGGGCGCACCGTCGCCTTCTCAATGGCCCCCCAGCCGGACAGCGCGTGCCGGCGCTCGTGCTCGGCCTGGTGGCCACCGCGCAGGCCGAAGAGCCGCTTGGCGAGCAGGAGGTAGATGACGACCGCCAGGTTGATGACCAGGGTGGCCGTCTTGAACACACTCACCTTGAGCGTGAGCTCGTAGACCTCAAAGGGCACCAGCGCGGTGGTGGCGATGAAGGTGAGGTACTCGGCCCACCGCTTGGCGAACCACAGGCCAACCATCTCAGTGGCCTCCAGCGCGGCGTAGGCCGTCACGACCAGGGCCAGATTGATCAGATGGGCGGGGGAGTACTTGAACGCCCGGCCGAGGTAGCCGAGGATCCCACGCGCCTGGGACGAACCGGGGTCCCCTCCCGACAGGTCGTTCATGATGTTGACGTAGTCGCGGTGCAACGAATGGTTGTCCCGGGCGAAGGCGAAGAGGACCAGGGCGAGAAGGGTCAACACGAACACATGGATGGCCCGGTCGAAGGCGATCAGGCGCAGCACGTAGCGATCGCGCAGCAACGGACCGCGGATCGGTATCTCAATCTCCTCGCTGCTCTCCGTCCTCTGGCGGGTGGGGTGCGCGGGGATCTGGCGCATCACCCAGTCATCGCAGCGCAGGCACCGGTGCCAGCGCACCCCCTCGTACTGGCGGACCACCAGCGCGTCGTCGGCGGTCACCAAGGCGACGTCGGTCCCCACCAGGACGTGGCCCTTCCAGGCACAAGTCAGCAATTCGTATCGGTTGGTGGGTCGGGCCCGGCGCACCCATGCAGGTTAAGCCGGGGGAGCGCGGAGTCAAGGGACGGCGGGCCGCCGACCCCTACCGGGGCTGAAGGTCGCAGACCTCCATGAGCGCGTCGACGATGGCGCCTAGCGGGTCACTGGCCGCGATCTCCGCCTGCAGTTCCCGGGCCCGCTGCCGGTAGCCGGGACGGGCCAGGACGCGCCGGGCTGCCCGGGCGATCCGGGCCGGTGACGGCTTGCCGGTGTGCAGGTCGATGCCGGTACCTGACCAGTGCACGCGGGCCGCCACCTCGGGCTTGTCCTCGCTGTCGCCGGCCACCACCAGCGGGACGCCGTGGGCCAGAGCCTGCTGCACCCCTCCGTAGCCGCCGTTGGTGACCATGGCGTCGACGTGGGGCAGGAGTACGTCGTGGGGGATGAAGCGTTCCAGCCGGACGTTGCCGGGAAGGCCGCCGCGCAGCGGCTCGGGGTCGGGTCCCCCGGTCGTGGCCACGACCAGCACGTCGTCGCCGGCCAGAGCCTCAATGGTGGGTCGCAGGAGACGGTCCAGATCGGCGTTGTCGAGCGTCCCCTGGGTGACGTGGACAACCGGGCGACCCGAGACCAGCTCGTCCCACCAGGGCGGGCGCTCGAATACCGCCGGGGGCGGGGCGAGGATCGGTCCCACGAAGCGGACGGTTGCGGCCAGGTCTGAGCGCGGGTACTCGAAGCCCGCCACGCAGGCCTGCAGGTAGACGTCGACCACCTTGGGGGTGAGGTCGATGAGGTAGCCCACGAACGGGGGCGCTCCGGTCTCGGCCAGGCACCGCTGGGCCAGGCGTTGGATGTCCCGCAGGAGCAGGTGCTCGGTGGCCCAATTCATGACCACGTTGCGCACCCGGCGCGCCGGGTCGCGTCCCGGTTGCAGGGCCGCCCCGAACGGTGCCGTGTCGCGGCTCCCGCTGGCCAAGGGCATCACCCCGACGCAGGCCAGGCCGGGCCGGGCGGCACGGGGTCCGAGGGCGAGGGGCAGCGCGCCCAGGAACATGGTGTCGACCACGACGGCATCGGCGGGGAAGCCGTCCAGAATCCGGCGCAGGTCGGCGAACTGGCCGGGCAGGGGGCCGACGAAGATCCGGCGCAGGTCGTCCTTCACGCCACGGATGCCCCGCTTGGAGGACGCCTCGCGCTCCGGATTGGCCACCATCAGGTCATGGGCGTCGTACCCGGACCCGAACGGCACGAAGCGGGCGCCGGTGGCGGCCACCTTGTCGCGGTAGTGGGCGGTGGTGAAGAACACCACGTCGTGCCCATCGGCTACCAGGCGGCGGGCCAGGGCGAGCAACGGTGCGGTGTGCCCCTGGGCCGGCGTGGTGCAGAGGACGAACCGCCTCGGCGTCACGATGCGACGACGGCGCCGCTCCACGGCGGGAGGGTGAGGGACCCCTCCACCGACGTTCCCTCAAGCGCCCCGTCGGTGCCGAGGATGACGGTGCCGCTCAGGGGGTCGAGCTCCTGGGGGGTGTCGGACATATTGAGGAGGACCGTGGTGCGCGCGCCCCTGAGAAAGGCCCATGTGTCCGCCGGCGAGGGCAGCGACCGGTAGGCGCCGACGGAAAGGTCGTCGCTCCCGGTCCGGCACGCGATGGCCCGCCGGGTGAAGGCGAGCACGGACCCGGGGTCGGCCTCCTGATCGGCCACGTTGCATGCCCCCGGATCGGCCATGGGCAGCCAGGTCGGCACGTCGGGGCCGGTGAAGCCGCCCCCCGCCGTGTTCGACCAGGGCATGGGCGTCCGCTCAGGGTCGCGCCCCTTGTAGTAGGGCCAGAAGCGGATGCCGACGGCGTCGAGGACGTCGGTTCGCTCAATGGGCCCGTCGGTCAGCCCTATCTCGTCCCCCTGGTAGAGGAACGGCGTGCCCCGCAGAGCCAGGAGGATGAGCAGGGCGCAGCGGACCTTGGCGTGGTCACCGCCGGCCCAGCGCGTGGCCAGCCGAGACACATCGTGGTTGGAACCGGTCCAGATCGGCCAGGCTCCGGCGGGGAAGAGCGACTCCACCGTCTCGACGACGGACCGCATGGCACCCGCCCGGAAGGGGGCGTTGATGAAGGCGAAATTGAAGCCACCGTGGAGCTCGTTGTGGCCGTCGCCGTAGAACTCGGTCAGGGTGGGCAGCTTCCCGACGTTGGTCTCGCCGATGAGCAGGCGGCCCGGTGTGTAGCCGTCCGCAATGGCCCGCCAGCGCTTCAGGATGTCGTGGGCTTCGGGGCGATCGCTGTTGAAGACCGGCCGCACGCCCATCACCTGCTGCTCAAGCGGGTCGTCCTCGGTGGCCGGTGGGTTGTCCCGCAGCTCGGCGTCCTTAATCATCATGTTGCACACATCGATGCGGAAGCCCGCCACGCCGCGGTCCCACCAGAAGCGGACGATGTCATCGAAGGAGCGGCGCACCTCCTCGCTCCACCAGTTGAGGTCGGGCTGCTGCACCTCGAAGTTATGCAGGAAGTACTGGCCGCTGGCCGGGTCGAGCTCCCAGCCCGAGCCCCCGAAGATGCTGGCCCAGTTGTTCGGCGGCCCACCCCCCGGTGCGGGGTCAGCCCAGACGTAGAAGTCCCGGTGGGCGGCGCCCCGGCCGGAGAGGGCGTCGACGAACCAGGGGTGCTGATCGGAGGTGTGGTTGGGCACCAGGTCGAGCAGGACGCGGATGCCCCGCCGCCCCGCCTCCTCGACCAGCGTGTCCAGGTCGGCCAGGGTCCCGTAGTCGGGGTCGACGTCGCAGTAGTCGGCCACGTCGTATCCCCAGTCGCGGTTGGGGGAGGCGGTGACGGGGGAGAGCCAGATCCCGACAACGCCCAACCGCTCCAGGTGGTCCAGCCGGCTGATGATGCCCGGCAGGTCGCCCACCCCGTCGCCGTCGGAGTCGGCGAAGGAGCGGGGGTAGATCTGATAGAAGACGCCGCCGTGCCACCAGCGGTCGGGGTCGGGCCCGACCATCAGATCCCACCCGCTGCGGTCATGCCGCCGTCGACCACCAGGCTGGTCCCGGTCACGTAGGCCGACTCGTCGGAGAGCAGGAAGCGCACCACCGTGGCGATGTCCTCGGGCTGAGCCAGGCGCCCCAGCGGGGTGCGGGTGACCAGGTTCTCCCTCGCCCCGGGGATCTCCAGGAGTGGAGCCAGGAGCGGGGTGTCGACGGCACCGGGGCACACCGAGTTGACCCGGATGCCATCGGGGCCCAGCTGGGCGCCGGCTGCACGGGTCAGGCCGAGCAGTCCTGCCTTCGAGGCGCAGTAGGCCGGGAGGAACGCATGGCCCACGTAGGCCTCGATGGAGGAGATGAAGACGACGGCCGAACCGGGGCCGGCCTCGCGCAGCGACGCGTGGAGTTCCCTGGTCAGGGTGGCGGCGGCGCGCAGGTTCACCTGGAGCACCTCGTCCCAGCTGGCGTCGTCAATGAGGGTCACCGGCATGGGCCCGCCGATGCCGGCCGCGTGGACCAGGCCGCCGATGGGTCCGAGTTCGGCCCGGGAGCGCCGCACGGCCGCCTTCAGGGAGGCCGTCACGGTGACGTCGATCTTGACCCCCACGGCCGCCACGCCGTGCTCGTCGCGACAGCGCCGGGCCACCCGTCGGGCCGCCGACCCGTCGCGGTCCCACACCGCCACCGCCCGCCCGGTCTCGGCCAGCAGCAATGCCGTGGCCCGGCCGATGCCCGAGCCCCCGCCGGTGACCACGACCCCGGTGCTCGGGGAGGACGCGCCGTTGCTGTGGGCCCGCCGCCGTACCGCCCTGGGAGCCCTGCGGGCAGCCGACCCCGAGGTGGAACTCTCGGTCCGGTTGCGGGGCGAGGTGCGGGGCCGCTTCGCCGTGCCCGGCGAGGCCGGACCCTTCCTGCTCTCTGGCGCCATGAATGGATCCCCTTCGAAGACTGGTGCCAGGAGCGTACTGACCGGATGCCGGTCGGCCCAGAAGTTAGAGCCGGCTGATTCCCACCGAGGTCAGATGTGTCTCCAGGGTCGCGGGGAAGGTCGGCCCGTAGCTGTAGAAGGTGATCTGCTGGCCCAGCTGTCGCTTAATAAAGGAGACGATGGTCAGGTTCACCGTGAGGGACACTCCCTGAGAGGTGATCGGAAGGCCGACCGTGAAGGCCGCCGTCCCCCGGGGCGACGTGGCGCGGGTCACCGAGATGGTCCCCACTGTTGTCCCTTTCCCTCCCGACGATTCGATCTGTCCCTTATGCGGGCCGTTCATCAATGTGGCCATACACATGGGGGTCCTGGCATTGGACATGGCTGCCATTTGCGCCTTGGCGACCTTGGTGGAGGCGAAGATTGACACGCAGTCATCCACCTCGAAGTTGCCATCGTGACTGTGGAAGTTCGGGCTGTTCACCTCTGGTGGAATCGAGGTGATGAGGCTGGAGGCAACACCCAGACAACCGGCGAGTTGCTGGGCCCCGGGAAGTTGTTGGTCCCGCCGCCCGTGCTCTTTGCCGACGTCCAGCCCTTCGGCATGTCCGCCAGGACCAGCAGGGCCTTCTTGGCCTGTGCCTTCTGCGACGAGGTCGAGGCTCCGGCGCCGCCCGCCACCACGGTCAGCAACAGCCCGGACGCGATGATCATGGCCCCGGCGCACGCAGCGGCGGACCTCACTTGTCGCCTCATGAGCGCCACCATCCATTCCCTCTTGGTGCGGTGGGGGCGCCCCACCCGGTGTGAGCAGCCAGAACAGGCGGTGATCCACCGCCCCTGCCTCGTTCCCGCCTCGTGCGGGTCCCGCACTGGCCCCGCCCTTGCCCCGGCCGGAAAGGCCCGCTATCTTTGGCACTCTCAACCCGAGAGTGCTAACGAGTGCCAAGGAGGCCCGTTCAGATGAAGTTGCATCCGCTCGATGACCGGATCGTCGTCCGGCCCGGCGAGTCTGAAGAGACAACCGCGTCCGGTCTTGTGATCCCCGACACAGCGAAAGAGAAGCCCCAGCAGGGTGAAGTGCTCGCCGTAGGTCCCGGACGCCGTTCAGAGGACACCGGAGAGCTGATCCCGATGGACGTCAAGAAGGGCGACACCGTGGTCTACTCCAAGTACGGAGGCACGGAGATCACGGTGGAGGGCGAGGATCTCCTCATCCTCTCCGGCAGGGACGTCCTGGCCAAGCTGGCCTAGCCACCCTGACACCCCCGCCGGCCCGGGTGCTCATCCGGGCGGCGGCGGTTCACCTACCCCTTGTAGCAGAAGGACTCGAGAGGAGCCCGACACAGTCATGCCCAAGATCCTGAAATTCGACGAAGCCGCCCGCCGTGGGCTGGAGGCCGGTGTCAACAAGCTGGCCGACACGGTCAAGGTCACCCTGGGACCGAAAGGTCGCAACGTGGTGATTGAGAAGAAGTTCGGTGCCCCCACCATCACCAATGACGGTGTGTCCATCGCCCGGGAGGTCGAGCTCGACGACCCGTTCGAGAACATGGGCGCCCAGCTGATTAAGGAAGTGGCCACCAAGACCAACGACGTGGCCGGTGACGGCACCACGACGGCGACGGTCCTGGCCCAGGCCCTGATCAGCGAGGGGCTGCGTAACGTGGCGGCCGGTGCCAGCCCGACCGGGCTGAAGAAGGGCATTGAGAAGGCCGTCCAGGCTGCAGTCGACTCGCTGGCCAAGCAGTCCAAGGACATAGAGGGCAAGACCGAGATCGCCCAGGTAGCCTCCATTTCGGCCGCCGACCCGGCCATTGGCGACGTGCTGGCCGATGCCATCGACAAGGTGGGCAAGGACGGCACCGTCACGGTGGAGGAGTCCAACACCTTCGGCATCGAGCTGGAGCTCACCGAGGGCATGCAGTTCGACAAGGGGTACCTCTCGCCCTACTTCGTGACCGATGCCGAGCGCCAGGAAACGGTGCTGGACGAGCCCTTGATCCTCTTCTTCAATGGCAAGGTCAGCGCAGTCCACGACCTGGTGCCGGTGCTCGAGAAGGTCATGCAGGCCGGCAAGCCGCTGCTGATCATCGCCGAGGACGTCGACGGAGAGGCGCTGGCCACCCTGGTCGTCAACAAGATCCGTGGCACCTTCACCTCGGTGGCCGTCAAGGCCCCCGGCTTCGGTGAGCGACGCAAGGAGATGCTGCAGGACATGGCCGTCCTCACCGGCGCCCAGGTGATCAGCGAGGAGATCGGCCTCAAGCTCGAGAGCGCGACCATCGACCTCCTGGGCACCGCCCGTCGGGTGATCGTGACCAAGGACGACACCACCATTGTGGAAGGTGGCGGCAGCCACGAGGACGTCAAGGGCCGCGTGGCGCAGATCAAGCGCGCCATTGACGACACCGATTCGGATTGGGACCGCGAGAAGCTGCAGGAGCGGCTGGCCAAGCTGGCCGGCGGTGTGGCCGTCGTCAAGGTCGGTGCGGCGACGGAAGTGGAGCTCAAGGAGAAGAAGCACCGCATTGAGGATGCCCTGTCGGCCACCCGCGCCGCGGTGGAGGAGGGGATTGTGGCCGGTGGCGGCACCGCCCTGCTGCGGGCCCGCAAGTCCGTCCTCGCCCTGGCCGACACCCTGGCCGGTGACGAGGCCACCGGTGCCCGCATCGTGTCCCGCTCGCTGGAGGAGCCGCTGCGGTGGATCGCCTTCAATGCGGGACTCGAGGGCGCCGTCCTGGTCAGTCAGGTTGAGGCGGCCAAGGGCAATATCGGGCTCAACGCGGCAACCGGAGAGATGGAGGACCTGGTCAAGGCCGGGATCATCGACCCCGCCAAGGTGACCCGCTCCGCCCTGCAGAACGCCGCCTCCATTGCGGCGCTGCTCCTGACCACCGAGGCCCTGGTGGCCGACAAGCCCGAGAAGGCCGGTGACGCCGCGGCTGCCGCGGCGGCCATGGGTGGCATGGGTGGCATGGGCGGCATGGGCGGGATGATGTAACTCCGCCCGGTCGCTCCGGCGATTGGTTGTGGCTGTGGCCGGGTCCTCAGACCCGGCCACAGCGCATTCACCGGGTCATAAGGCGAGCTCGATGATCCGCCAGGCGATGCCTTCGTCCGCCAGCACGCTCTCGAGCTGGCCCGATGCCGTGGGCGGGCTGAGCTGCATTTCGGCGTCAAGAAGCAATGCCGCTGCGGCTGCCTCCGTGTTGAGCACGTTCAGGTGCGGATGCCTGCGGTGGACCCCGGCCATGACCGGGACGATCTGACGCGGCACGGGAAGGCCGATGTTATCGGGCAAGGTGAGCAACGTGGCCGTGGCCCTGGCTTTGCGGTCGTCGTCGAGCAACTCGAATGGACCGGACAACTGACCGGCGGCGCCCAGCACGAAGGCGCGGCAGGCCCGATAGTAGAAGTACGAGGTGGTGAAGCTCTCAGCGCGCCAGTCCAGGGCGACGTGCTCACCGGCGAGGGTCGCGATGAGGATCCGGTCATCTAGGAGGATCTTGCTAGTCGGCAAGGTCCGGGTCGGTCAGCTTCGCGATTCCTTCTTCGTATGCTCCCGCCCTGTACACCCGCAGGATCTCGGCGCGCGCCGTTGCTTCTCCTCCGGGGAGAATGAGCGCGGAGTCACCCAGGTCTATGAACGACACCTCTCCGCCCTCGACGAGTCCCCAGCGGTGCCGCAGCGGGGCAGGGACGTTGGTCTGTCCCCTCTGGGAAACCCTGGCGGTCGATATGTCCGGCATGGTTGCATTGTAATGGAGGGAACGGTACAAAGCGTCCCTCGCTTTCCAAGTCGGGGCGGGGCCGGGACGCCAAGGAACGGTCGCCCCTATCGTGATCAAGTGACCCGTCCCACCCCGCCCCAGGTGATTCCCCGGCCGACGACGTGGCGGCTCGGGGCACCGGCGCCCTGGGCCGCGTTGCCGGAGGCCGATCGGCGAGGGATCGGCATCGACACCGTGCTGGCGGCGCTGGCGGCCCGCGGCCAGTCGGGGCCGGTGCCCGAGGACGTCGGCCTGGACCGGGTGCTCGGGCCCACCGTCCTGGTCGATGCGGTGGCACCGGCCGTGCGCGCGGTCAATGCCGGCGTACTGGCGGTGCTCTTCGAGGAGCAGGGAGAGGCCCGTGTGGTGCTCACCCGGCGCTCCTTCTCGCTGCGCTCGCACCGGGGCGAGGTCAGCTTCCCCGGGGGGAGGATGGACACCGGAGAGGACGCCGCCGCGGCGGCCGTGCGGGAGGCCCATGAGGAGGTGGCCCTGGACCCGGCCGGGGTGACCGTCGTCGGCTGGATCCACCCCGTGCTGACGGTGGGTTCGGGCTCGCTGATCATGCCGCTGCTGGCCACGGTGCCGTCCCGGCCCCACCTGGTGCCCAGCCCCGACGAGGTGGAGCGGGTCTTCGACGTTCAGCTCAGCGAGCTGGCCGACCCGGACGTCTTCCGCGAGGAGTACTGGAGCATCCCGGGGAGGGAGATCCCGAGCAGCCCGGACAACTCGTTCGCCGTGTGGTTCTTCGAGGTAGCGGGGGAGATCGTCTGGGGCGCCACCGCCCGCATGCTCCACGAGCTGCTCAGCATCGTATTGGTGCCGGCACCGAAATGAGGCTGTAGCGGAACGGGCTCCGATGGCCCCTTCCGAGTCCTCAACCGTCAGTGCCTCAACGGAACCCGGTACGCATCAGTGATCCTGGGCGTCGGCCGCGTCGGTCACGTCGAACGGGTCATGCACCGGTGTGGGCTTGCCGAGGTCCGCGGCCTGCATCAGCTCGACGAGAGCGTCGGGGATACCGTCGGCGATGTCCCACGGATCTTCAACCATGTCGGGGTCGGAGGTGATGCCGAAGTCGACGCGGTCGATGTAGCTCATCAGTGTGACGTTGAGGCCGGCGAAGGCCAGCAGCACGCTCGACGCGTAAATGCCCGAGATCTTGGCGCCGCACATGTAGATGGGGATCGGCGGACCCGGCACGTTCGACACCACCACGTTGGCGACGACCGGAAGCCGTTCGGTGATGTTCGACGCCCACACTGCCCGCGAGGCCAATCCGATCAGCAATGGCGGAGCGACTTCACCGATCGACTGGATCTTGCGGGCGCGGACGGCATCGGTCAGTACCTTGGCCGACTGGGTGCTTTCGTGGATCATCTGCACCCTCTTGAGCGGGTCGTCGACGTTGGTGGCCAGCGTGGCCGACATCGTGGCTATCCGATTGGTCTGGTCGGTGTCGTCCGCCACTCGCGTCGATACTGGAATCTGGGCGGCGAGGGATCCCTCGGGCATTTCGCCGTGGCGCAGCATGTGCTCGCGTAGCGCGCCCGACACGAGCCCGAGGACGATGTCGTTCACCTTCACACCCAGTGCGTCCTTCAATGCCCGCACATCAGCCAATGCCACTGAGCTGAACGAGGTGTGCCGGTGCGGACCGACCGACCCTTGGTTGAAGCAGGGTCCTGCGACACCGAGTGTCATCGGATTCTGGTTGCGTTGCTGCAGGATCGTCACGCCCCGCCGGGCGGTACGCCATGCGTACTGGGCCAGCTTGCGCGGCGTCTGCAGCGTCGGGATCAACGCGCGCGCGACCAGCTCAAGATCGGAGGGCTCGTACGGTCCAGCTTGGTCCACTTCCGACGGCGCAAGCGCGGGGCCGGTTGCGTCCGGCTCCAGGTCGACCAGCAGTTCGGCCAGCCCGGCGCCTGACATGCCGTCCATGAGGCAGTGGTGATACTTCAAGATCACCGCTACCTGGCCGCCGACGACGCCGTCGACGAACCACATTTCCCACAGGGGCCGGCGCCGGTCGAGTTGGTAGCTCATCAGCATCCCGACGAGCTGGCCGAGCTCGCGGCGGCCGCCCGGCGGCGGCACCGCGATGCGGCGCACGTGTCGGTCGATGTCGAAGGCCTTGTCCTCGACCCACACGGCGCGGTCAAGGTGCAGCGGCACTTCCTTCAGCTTCCACCGGAACTTGGGCACATAGGCCAACCGCTCGAGCGTCGTCCGCTTCACTTCGTCGAAGCTGAAGCGGTCCGACTCCGACGGGTCGAGAACGGTGAGCCCACCGACGTGCTGGTGCCACGCCGGCGTCTCGGTCGAAAGGAACAAAGCGTCGGTTCCTGAAAGCCTCTTCACGTCAGAGTCCTCTCTTGCCAGGCCACTTGGGCCATCGTTGACGGCCCGCCGACGGCGTCGGCGGCCGCGCGCTGCTCCCGAACGTACAGAGTTTTCCTTGGCCATGCTCCACCCACCCGAAGGGCAGTTCAGTTGCCGCAGCGAAAGGCCCCGGGCTCCCTGCTCTTCCCGTGGCTGCCGGGTGTGCTCGCAACGCCCACCCGACGCCACTGTCGTGGCCACGACCCTCAGATGAAGCGAACGGCGAGTGAGCCCAATGGCCCGTAGGTCACCACGAGATCGTCCCCCGCCCCGATGGCCAGTGGCGCGATGAGTGAACCGGCGATGATGCGCTCGCCGGGCGCCAGGCGCCCCCCGTGTCCCTGCAGGAAGGAGCGGACCACCTCGACCGTGACCGCGGGCAGCTCGGTCAACCGCCCTTCGGCCACGCGCGCGCCGTCCCGATCCACGCCCACCGCAAGCCCACCGATGTCGAGGCCGGTGACCTCGGGGCCGAAGAGGACGGCCCGGTGGAAGATGTTCCCCTCCAGGATGGGCCCGATATCGGCGAAGCCGAGGTCGAGATCCACCAATTCGATGGCCGGGGCCAGCGAGGCCACGCCCCCGTTGGCTCCGATGCGGATGGCCACCTCCACCTCGAGCGCCGGGCGCTCCCAACCACCGATGTCGATCGGCCGGCCGGGCTCCAGCACGGTGGCGTCGGTGAGGTGGCCGACGACGGGACCGTCCAGGCCGAAGTGCTCCTGGAAGGCCACCACGTTGATCCCGACCTTCCACCCCACCGGGGTGGCACCGGAAGCGACCTCGGCGGCCCGGGTGGCGAGGAGGGCCCGCATGCCGGCGGCGACGGCCTGGCGGGACTGGTTCTCCGGCACGCCGGGAGTCTCGCGCGCCGGCAGCCCGGCCGGCAGGGGTGATCCCGGGCCGGGGGAAGGCGGACCGGAGGTGGCCCGGGGGGCGGCCCGCAACAAGTAAAGTGGTGGATCGTCGGCGTGTCGGCCCGGCGTTCGCTATTGACCTGCCGGTGTGGACCGTGAGCCGTACCGGCCCCACGAATGCCGGAGGGCGAACAAGTGGCTGAGATCGAGATCGGCATTTTCAAGTCCGGACGGCAGGCCTACGGGTTTGACGACATCGCCATCGTGCCCAGCCGGCGCACGCGCGACCCCGAGGACGTCGACATCTCCTGGGAGATCGACGCCTACCGGTTCGGCCTGCCGGTGCTGGGCTCGGCCATGGACGGCGTCATGAGCCCGGCCACCGCCATTGAGCTGGGCCGGCTCGGCGGGCTGGGCGTGCTGAACCTGGAGGGACTGTGGACCCGCTACGAGGACCCCACGCCCCTCTTCGACGAGATCCGCACGCTGGACGACGAGAAGGCCACGTCGCGCATGCAGCAGATGTACAGCGAGCCGATCATCCCCGAACTGGTGTCCGAGCGCATCCGGACGATGAAGGAGGCCGGCATCACCACGGCCGGAGCCCTCACCCCCCAGCGCACCGAGTCCCTGGCGCCGGCCTGCCTGGACGCCGAGCTCGACATCCTCGTCATACAGGGCACCGTGGTCTCGGCCGAGCACGTCTCCAAGACCTCCGAGCCCCTCAACCTCAAGCGCTTCATACGGGAGTTCGACATCCCGGTCATTGTGGGGGGCTGCGCCTCGTATCAAGCCGGCCTGCACCTGATGCGCACCGGCGCCGTCGGAGTCCTGGTCGGCGTCGGCCCCGGCAACGCCTGCACCACCCGGGGCGTCCTCGGTCTGGGCGTGCCCCAGGCCACCGCCATCGCCGACGTGGCGGGGGCGCGCATGCGCCACCTGGACGAGACGGGCGTCTACGTGCACGTCATCGCCGACGGCGGGATGTCCAAGGGCGGCGACATCGCCAAGGCCATCGCCTGCGGGGCCGACGCCGTCATGCTGGGCTCGCCCCTGTCCTCCGCGGTCGAGGCGCCGGCCCGGGGCTTCCACTGGGGCATGGCCACCTTCCACCCCACCCTGCCCCGGGGCGCCCGCGTGCGCACCTCGGTGCGGGGCAGCCTGCGCGAGATCCTCCTCGGCCCGGCCCACGAGAACGACGGCCGCATGAACCTCTTCGGTGCCCTGCGGACCGCCATGGCCACCTGTGGCTACGAGACGGTCAAGGAATTCCAGAAGGCCGAGGTGATGGTCGCCCCCTCCCTGCAGACCGAAGGGAAGTTCTTCCAGCGCTCCCAGGGCGTGGGCATGGGCCATTGAGCCGGACCCGGTGACCGACACCGTCCTCGTCGTCGACTTCGGGGCCCAGTACGCCCGGCTGATTGCCCGCCGGGTGCGCGAGGCGCACGTCTACTCGGAGATCGTCTCCTCGTCCATCACGGTGGCCGAGGTCCGGGCCCGCCGGCCCAAGGGCATCATCTTCTCGGGCGGTCCCAAATCGGTCTACGAGACCCCGGCACCCAGCATCGACCCCGGCATCTACGACCTCGGCATCCCCATCCTCGGGCTCTGCTACGGCGCGCAGCTCATGGCGTTGCAGTTGGGCGGCACCGTGTCGCGCACCGGCCAGGGGGAGTACGGGCGCACCGAGCTCACGCTGACCGGCTCCTCGCCGCTGTGCCCGGACTGGCCGTCCAGGTCGGAGGTGTGGATGAGCCACGGGGACGCCGTCACCGCCGCTCCCACCGGCTTCGTGGCCACTGCCACCAGCCCGGGGGCGCCCATCGCGGCCATGCACGACCCCGACCGCCGCCTCTTCGCGGTGCAGTTCCATCCCGAGGTTGTGCACACCGACCGGGGCAGCGAGGTGTTCGAACGCTTCCTCCTCGACGTCTGCGGGTGCCTCCCCGGCTGGACCCATGTCTCCATCATTGAGCAGCAGGTGGCGGCCGTGCGGGCCCAGGTCGGGAGCGAACGGGTCCTGTGCGCGTTGAGCGGCGGCGTCGACTCGGCCGTGGCGGCCGCACTGGTGCACAAGGCCATAGGCGACCAACTGACGTGCGTCTTCGTCGACACCGGGCTGATGCGGGCCGGGGAGGCGGACCAGGTCGAGGACACGTTCCGTCGCCAGTTCCAGATCGATCTGGTCCACGTCAAGGCCATGGACCGCTACTTCGCCGCCCTGGCCGGGGTGACTGACCCCGAGCGCAAGCGCAAGATCATCGGCGAGCTTTTCATCCGCATCTTCGAGGAGGTGGCGCGCGACCTCGGGGCGGGGGACGGCGACGCCGGGCCCCGGTTCCTCGTGCAGGGCACCCTCTACCCCGACGTGATCGAGTCGGGCAGTGACACGGCGGCCAACATCAAGTCCCACCACAACGTGGGCGGGCTGCCGGACGACCTGGCCTTCGACCTGGTGGAGCCCCTGCGCCTCCTCTTCAAGGACGAGGTGCGGGCGGTGGGTGAGGAGCTCGGCCTGCCCCATGAGATCGTCTGGCGCCAACCCTTCCCCGGACCGGGCCTCGGGGTGCGGATCATCGGCGAGGTCACACCGGAGCGGGCCGAGATCCTGCGCAACGCCGACGCGGTGGTGGTCGAGGAGATCCGCCGGGCCGGCCTCTACCGCCAGCTGTGGCAGAGCTTCGCCGTGATGCCGGCCGTGCAGACCGTCGGCGTCATGGGCGACGGCCGCACCTACGCCTACCCCATCGTCATCCGGGCCGTCACCAGTGACGACGCTATGACGGCGGACTGGGCCCGGCTGCCCTACGACCTGGTGGAGCGGATCGCCTCGCGCATCATCAACGAGGTCGAGGGCGTCAACCGGGTGGCCCTCGATGTCACGTCGAAGCCACCCGGGACCATTGAATGGGAGTGAGCGACCTCGCGCTGAGCCCCACCCGGCTGGTCGATGACCTGACCCTGCCTCAGCGCGCTGCAGTCGAGCACCGGGGCGGGCCCCTCTTGGTGGTCGCCGGAGCGGGTTCGGGCAAGACGCGGGTGCTGACGCGCCGCATCGCCCACCTGCTGGCGACGGGGGACGCGCCGCCCTGGGGCGTGCTGGCCATCACATTCACCAACAAGGCGGCGGGGGAGATGCGCAGCCGGGTCACCGGGCTGGTCGGCCCGCCGGGCGAGAAGATGTGGGTCTCCACCTTCCACTCCGCCTGCCTGCGCATCCTGCGCAGCCACGCCGACCGGCTCGGCTACCGGTCCTCGTTCACCGTCTACGACGACACCGACTCGCGGCGCCTCATTGAGATGATCACCTCCGAGCTGGGCCTGGACTCCAAGCGCCTCCCCCCGCGGGCCACCGCGGCCGTCATCAGCCAGGCCAAGGCCGAGCTCTTGGACTTCGAAGCCTTCCGTGACCGGGCGCACCACGAGCCCGACCCCTTCCAGAGGCGCATCGCCGACGTCTACACCGAGTACCAGCAGCGCCTGCTGGCCGCCAACGCCCTCGACTTCGACGACCTCCTGATGGTGACGGCCAACCTCCTGCAGGCCTGCGAGGACGTGCGGGCGGCCTACCAGGAGCGGTTCAGCCACATCCTGGTGGACGAGTTCCAGGACACCAACCGGGCCCAGAACGCCATCGTCCAGCTGCTGGGCCAGGCGCAGCGCAACGTCTGCGTGGTGGGCGACTCCGACCAGTCGGTCTACCGCTGGCGGGGCGCCGACATCCGCAACATCCTGGAGTTCGAACGCGCCTTCCCCGACGCCACCACCATCCTCCTTGAGCAGAACTTCCGCTCCACCGCCACGATCCTGCGCGCCGCCAACGCGGTCATCGCCAACAACCTGGGCCGGCCGGCCAAGGAGCTCTTCACGGTGGGGGACCCGGGCGAGCCGGTGCTGCGCTACCGGGCCGAGGACGAACGCGACGAGGCCTCGTGGGTCTCGGGCGAGATCCTGCGCCTGCGCGCCGCCGAGTCCCTGGCCTGGGGCGACGTCGCCGTCTTCTACCGCACCAACGCCCAGAGCCGGGCGCTTGAGGACTCCTTCATTTTCACCGGCATCCCCTACGTGGTGGTGGGCGGGGCCAAGTTCTACGACCGTCGCGAGGTCAAGGACATCCTGGCCTACGTGCGCGTCCTGGCCAATCCCGACGACGAGGTGTCGGCCCGCCGGATCGTCAACGTGCCCAAGCGGGGCATCGGCGACACCTCGGTGGCCCGCATGGCCGCCTGGGCCCAGGTCCACCGGGTCCCTTTCAGCCAGGCCATCGACCGGGCCGCCGAGACAGGCATCACCGGCAAGGCGCTGCGGGGCGCCGAGGAGCTGTCCAAAAGGCTGGCCGAGTTGCGCCCCCTGGTGAGCACCGTCAACCCGGCCGACTTCATTCAGCTGGTGGCCGACCGGACGGGCTACCTGCCCGAGCTGGTGGCCGAGCACACCCATGAGGCGGACGGGCGCATTGAGAACATCGCCGAGCTGGCGTCGGTGGCGGGTGAGTTCGACGACGTGGTCGGCTTTCTGGAAACAGTTGCTCTGGTGGCCGACTCCGACGAGCTCGACGGCGACGGCACCCGGGTCTCCCTCATGACGCTGCACACGGCCAAGGGGCTGGAGTTCCCGGCCGTGTTCGTGGTCGGCCTGGAGGACGGGATCTTCCCCCACTTCCGCTCGCTGGCTGAGCCGACCGAGCTGGAGGAGGAGCGTCGCCTCTTCTATGTGGGCATCACGCGGGCCCGGCGCCACCTGGCCGTCTCGCACGCCTGGGTGCGCACCATCTGGGGGCGGACCCAGCACGCCATGCCCAGCCGCTTCCTCTCCGAGCTGCCCTCCGAGCTGATCAGGGACGTGGGGCTGGTCACCACCAGAGCGGCCCGTGACCTCTCCACAGAGTCCCGGCCCGGCTCGTCCTACCTGGCCAGCGCCCCCCTGGTGCCGCGCCCGGCCGGTCCCCGGGCCAGCAGCGGGGCCGAGGACCTGGGCCTGGTGGCCGGGGACGAGGTGGTCCACGACCACTGGGGCCCCGGCACCGTCATCGACACCAAGGGCGAGGGCTCCCGGGCCCAGGCCACGGTGGACTTCGAGTCGGTGGGCAAGAAGAGCCTGCTCCTTTCGGCCACTCCGCTGCACCGGGCCTAGGACGGCATGGCCATTCCCGGTCTGGCGCCTTACCCAGGGCGTCCCTAGCATGGGGGCTCCATGATGCGTCCCTACAGGGTGATCGTCGCCAAGCCAGGGCTCGATGGCCACGATAGGGGGGCCAAGGTGATCGCCCGGGCGTTGCGCGACAGCGGCTTCGAGGTGGTCTACACCGGGCTGCATCAGACTCCCGAGCAGGTGGTCCAGGCCGTGGTCCAGGAGGACGCCGATGCCGTGGGGCTCTCCCTGCTCTCCGGAGCCCACCTGACCCTGGTGCCCCGCGTGGTCAAGCTCCTGGCCGACGAGGGGCGCTCCGACGTTCTGGTCGTGGTGGGCGGGATCATCCCCGAAGCCGACATCCCGGTTCTGAAGGAACAGGGGGTGGCCGCCGTCTTCACCCCGGGTGCGCCGCTCGATTCCATCGGCAGCTGGCTCGGCCAGGCCCTCGACGAGCGGGAGGCGCTCGACCGCTGACCTCCGGGCCCCGGGGCCCCGCCCCGTCCCACCGTCCCCTCGCCCACGCCACGACCCTAAGAAACGACCCCGAGCAACCAAAGCACCAAAGTAAGGAGAAGGTATCGCAGTGGATCTCTACGAATACCAGGGCAAGCAGTACTTCGCCCGTTTCGGCATCCCGATCTCCCCCGGGGGGGTGGCCGACACCGTGGAGGAGGCATTGGCCCAGGCCGATGCCGCCGGCTACCCCGTGGTCGTCAAGGCCCAGGTGAAGGTGGGCGGCCGGGGCAAGGCGGGCGGCGTGAAGCTGGCCGCCGACGCCGACGAGGTGCGCCTCCACGCCGGAAACATCCTCGGCCTCGACATCAAGGGGCATGTGGTCAAGCGCCTCTGGATTGAGCACGCCTCCGACATCGCCAAGGAGTACTACGCCAGCTTCACCCTGGACCGGCCCCACAAGATGCACCTGGGCATGCTCTCGGCCGAAGGCGGGGTGGAGATAGAAGAGGTCGCCGTGACCAACCCCGACGCCATCGCCCTGCTGCAGATCGATCCGCTGGTCGGGCTCACCGAGGAGGCGGCCCGGGAGTGGGTGGACCGGGCCGCGCTAGATCCCGAGGCCCGCGCCCAGGCGGCCACCCTGCTGGTGCGCCTCTACCACTGCTATGTCGAAGGCGACTGCGACCTGGCCGAGATCAACCCGCTGATCCTGACCCCCGAGGGCAAGGTGCACGCCCTCGACGCCAAGGTCACCCTGGACGACAACGCCACCTACCGCCACCCCGAATGGGAGGAGTACGCGGCGGACGACGGCGAGGTCGACCCCCGGGAGAAGGTGGCCAAGGAGAAGGGGCTCAATTACATCGGGCTCGCCGGGTCGGTGGGCATCATCGCCAACGGCGCCGGTCTGGCCATGAGCACGTTGGATGTGGTGACCCAGGCCGGCGGCGCCGCGGCCAACTTCCTCGACATCGGGGGCGGGGCCAACGCCGATGTGATGGCCGCCGCGCTGGAAGTGATCAACGCCGACCCGGCCGTCCGCTCCATCCTGGTCAACATCTTCGGTGGCATCACCCGGGTGGACGAGGTGGCCCAGGGGATCATTGAGGCCATCGGCCGGGTGAAGCTCAGCTCGCCCGTCGTCATGCGCCTGGACGGCACCAATGCCACCGAGGGGCGGGCGCTGCTGGCCGCACACCTATCCGACCGGTTGATCGTCGAGCCCACCATGCTCGACGCCGCCCGCCACGCAGTCGCCCTGGCCCAGGCCTAGGGGCGGAAGGGAACTAAGGACATCACGTGAGCATCTTCGTCGACGAGACCACCAAGGTGGTCATTCAGGGCATCAGCCCGACCAGCCAGGGCCTCTTCCACGGCCTGCGCAACAAGGCCTACGGCACCAAAGTGGTCGGAGGGACCAATCCCAAGCGGGGGGGCGAGACCATCGAGGGCATCGCGGTCTACGCCTCGGTGGCCGAGGCGGTGAAGGAGACGGGCGCCACGGCGTCCTTCATCTCGGTGCCGCCGCGGGGCGCGGCCGACGCCATTGTGGAGGCGGCCGCGGCCGGCATCGCCTTCATCGTCTGCATCACCGAGGGCATCCCGGCCCAGGACGAGGCGCTGGCCTACAACCGCCTGGTCCAGGAGTTTCCCGGCACCCGGTTGCTGGGGCCGAACTGCCCGGGGATCATCTCCCCCGGCAAGTGCAACATCGGCATCACCTCGGGCGACATCGCCCTGGCCGGTGGGCCGGTGGGCATCGTGAGCCGGTCGGGCACCCTGACCTACCAGGCGCTGCACGAGCTCTCCCAGCAGGGCATCGGGCAGACCACGTGTGTCGGCATCGGGGGCGACCCGGTCCCGGGCACCAACTTCATCGACTGCCTGGCCGCCTTTGAGGCCGACCCCGAGACCAAGGCCGTCATGATGATCGGCGAGATCGGAGGCTCCGAGGAGGAGCGCGCGGCCGAGTTCATCGCCAACTCCATGACCAAGCCCGTGGCGGCCTACGTGGCCGGGGTGACCGCTCCCCCGGGGCGCAAGATGGGGCACGCCGGAGCCATCATCTCGGGCTCTCAGGGCACGGCACAGGCCAAGATGGACGCGTTGAACGCCGCCGGGGTGGCCGTGGCCCAGAACCCGACCGAGTGCGGCGAGAAGATGGTGGCCATCGTGAAGGGGCTCGGCTGAGACACCGGGGCGCGTCAGGCGCCGTCCGACGGGGACTGGGGCCGGGGCTGGCCCTGGCCGGCACGCTGAACCTGGTCCTGCTCACGTCCGGGACGCTCGCCGCCACCGCTCCGGAAACCCGTGCGGCGCTACGTCCCCACGGTTCCTTCAGCTTCACCGTTTCCCTCCCGGGATCGTCGGCCTTCCCCGGTCACGATGCCGGGGACCCCGACGTCATTGAGTCGGCGGGCACGTATTACGCCTTCACCACCGGCACGCCGTTGGGCAATCACATCCAGGTCTTGGTGGACACCTCGGGCAGTCCGAGCGCGGGCTGGCGCAGCTACACCGGCCAGAACTACGGGTCGACCGCGCTGCCCAACCCAGCCTCCTGGGAGCAGACCAACACCCAGACTTCCCCGGGGGTCTTCTTCTTCAACAACCAGTGGATCATGTTCTACGACGCCGCCCAGTCCGGACACGCCAGCGATACCGGCTACGACTGCCTGGCGGTGGCCACGGCGCCGAGCATCTCGCCGACCGGCGCCGCCTTCACCGACAGCGGGGGACCGCTCTGGTGCCCGGGGGACGGTCTGGGCACCATCGATCCCGCCCCCTACATCGATCCGGCCACCGGCAGCCCCTGGCTGGTCTGGAAGTCCAACGACGGAGGATCGTCGGCGCCGGCCCGCATCATGGCCGAGGAGCTCAATCCGGCCGATGCGACCACGTTCCTGCCGGGATCCAGCCCGACCCAGCTCTTCTACAACGACACCGTGGCTCACCCCTGGGAGACCACGGTGGAGGACCCGTCCATATTGGCCGTCAACGGCTATTACTTCCTCCTCTTCGCGGCGGGTACCTACACCTCGCCGTCCTACTCGGAGGGCTACGCCGTCTGCTCATCACCGGTCGGGCCATGCACGCAGAACGATCCCAACCCCATCGTGTCGTCCTACGGCAATGTCGCCGGTCCGGGTGGAGGATCGTGGTTTCAGGACCAGGGGGGCCGGTACTGGCTTGACTTCGCGGCCTGGACGGGGTGTGCCGGGAATCCATGCGGGGGTACCCGGGACCTCTATGTTGCACCTGTGACCCTCAGTGCCGCGTCCTCGGGTTCCGGCGGCATCAACAAGCCGGCCGTCGGACTGGCGCTCACGCCGGACAGCGGCGGCTACTGGATCGCCGCCCAGGACGGGGGCATCTTCAGCTTCGGTGACGCCGCCTTCCACGGTTCGGCCGGCGCCATCGCGCTCAACAAGCCCATCGTGGGCATGGCGGCCACACCGGGCGGCGGCGGGTACTGGCTGGTCGCCTCCGACGGCGGAATCTTCAGCTACGGCGACGCCAACTTCTGGGGCTCGGCCGGCGCCATCACGCTCAACAAACCCATCGTCGGCATGGCCGCCACGCGCGACGGGGGCGGGTACTGGCTGGTGGCCTCCGACGGCGGCATCTTCAGCTACGGCGACGCTGCGTTCCATGGCTCGGCCGGCGCCATCCACTTGAACAAGCCAATCGTGGGCATGGCGGCCACCACCTCGGGGGGCGGCTACTGGCTGGTCGCCTCGGACGGCGGCATCTTCAGCTACGGCGACGCCGCCTTCTGGGGCTCTGCCGGCGCCATCACGCTCAACAAGCCCATCGTCGGCATGGCGGCGACCACCACGGGGGGCGGGTACTGGCTGGTGGCCTCCGACGGCGGCATCTTCAGCTACGGCGACGCCGCCTTCCATGGTTCGGCCGGCGCCATCGTGCTCAACAAGCCCATCGTCGGCATGGCGGCCACCACCACGGGGGGCGGGTACACCCTGGTGGCCTCCGACGGCGGCATCTTCACCTACGGGGACGCCAGCTTCTTCGGCTCACCGGCCTGAAGGGCCATGGGTGGAGCGTTCCAGCCGGCCCGCTCGGCGGTCGTACCGCTGATCGCGCTGATCAAGTGCCATTAGCCTGACCGCCGTGCGACTGGCCGTCCTTGTCTCGGGAAGTGGGACGATCCTCCGGGCCATGTTTGAGGCCGGGCTCCCGGTGACCACGGTCCTTTCCGATCGGCCCTGCGCCGCCCTGGCCCTGGCCCGTGCGCACGGAGCCGCCGATGAACTGATCGACCGCCGGTCCTACGGGGGTTACGGCCCGGGGTTCGACCGGGCCGGCTTCACGGCAACCGTGGCCGCCACCCTGGTGGCCCACCAGGTGGACCTGGTGGCCATGGCAGGATTCGGCACGGTGATGACCCAGGCTGTGCACAACGCCTTCCCCGGGCGGGTCCTCAACACCCACCCGGCCTTGCTCCCCGACTTCCCGGGCTGGCACCCGGTGCGCGATGCCCTGGCGGCCGGGGTCACCGAGACCGGGTGCACCGTGCACCTGGCCACTCTGGAGATGGACGCCGGGCCGATTCTGGCCCAGCAGGTGGTCCCGGTGCTGGCCGGCGACACCGAGGAGACGCTGCATGAGCGCATCAAGGTGGCCGAACGTACGCTGTACCCCCGGACCGTGGCCTGGGCCCTGCGCGAGTTGGAGGCCGGCCGGTCGATCGGTGCACCGCCATCGCGGATGCGGGCCCGGAGCGGGGAGATGACTTCGTGAGGGCGCTGCTGTCGGTCTATGACAAGGAAGGCCTAGTCGAGCTGGCCCGCGGCCTGTCCGATCTGGGTTGGGAACTGGTGGCCAGCGGCAATACCGGAGCCGCCTTGGACGCGGCGGGCATCACCCACCTCAAGGTGGAGGAAGTCACCGGCTCCCCCGAAATGCTGGGCGGGCGGGTCAAGACCCTCCACCCGAAGATCCACGGCGGGATCCTGGCCAACCGGGACGAGCCGGCGCACCTCGAAGACTTGGAGGCCCACGGGATCGCCGCCATCGACCTCGTGGTCTCCAATCTCTACCCGTTCTCCTCTGACCCCTCCACCGAGCTGATCGACGTGGGTGGGCCCACCATGGTGCGGGCAGCGGCCAAGAACCATGATCACGTCGGTATCGTGACGTCACCGGCCGACTACCCGGTGGTCCTGGACGAGATCAGGCGCGTGGGCTCCCTGTCGGCGGCCACCCGCCGCCGTCTCGCCCGCGCCGCCTTCGCCCACACGGCGGCCTACGACGCCGCCATCGTGGCCTGGCTCGATTCCGGGGGGCCGTTCCCGGTCCAGGGAGGCGACGCCGACGAGGAGGCGCTGGGTACGGTCCTCCCCCGGACCCTCCACCTGACCCTGGAGCGCACCGACGTCCTGCGCTACGGGGAGAACCCGCACCAGCGAGGTTCGCGCTACCGCTTGGCGGGGACGCGCAGCTGGTGGGACGAGGTGGTCCAGCATGGAGGCAAGGAGCTGTCCTACCTCAACCTGTTCGACGGCGACGCCGCCTGGCGCCTGGTGCATGAGCTGGCCGGCGACGCCGGGCAGCCCGCGGTGGCCATCATCAAGCATGCCAACCCGTGCGGGGCCGCAGTGGGCGACGACCTGGTCACGGCCTACCAGCGGGCCCTCGAGTGCGACGTGCAGTCCGCTTTCGGGGGGGTGGTGGCCATCGGGGGCACCGTGACGGCCGAGGTGGCCGACGCCATCTCCGCCGGGCCGCAGGCCGATGTCATCATCGCGTCTTCCTATGCCCCCGCCGCCCTGGCCAAGCTGACCAGCCGCCGCAAGGCCACCCGCCTGCTGGCCGGTCCGGTCCCCGAGCGAGCCGTGCGCCAACTGCGAAGCCTGGGTGCCAGCGTGCTGGTGCAGGACATTGACGAGTTCGTCTCGCCCCGCACCGAGTGGCGGACCGTCACCGCCCGCCCGCCGTCCGACGACGAGTGGCGTGACCTGGTGCTGGCCTGGAGAGTCTGCGGGCGGACCACCTCCAACGCCATCGCCATCGTGCGCCGCGGTCAGGCGGTCGGCGTCGGCGCCGGACAGCAGTCCCGGGTCGTGGCCGCCGAAATTGCGGTGACCAAGGCCGGGGCGCGGGCCACGGGTGGCGCAGGAGCCAGCGACGCCTTCTTCCCCTTCCCCGACGGCCTCATTGTCCTGGCCGAGGCCGGCGTCACCGCCGTGGTGCAGCCGGGCGGCTCGGTCAAGGACGGCGAGGTCATCGCCGCGGCCGACGAGGCCGGCCTGGCCATGGTGGTCACCGGCGAGCGGCACTTCCGGCACTGATGGCGGCCATCCTGCTGGACGGTGAAGCGGTGGCCGCCCGTGTGCTGGCCGAGGTGACCGACCGCGTCGAACGCCTGCGGGCCGAGGGACTGTCGGCGGGCCTGGGCACGGTACTGGTGGGAGACGACGGCCCGAGTGCGCGCTACGTGGCCATGAAGCACGAGGACTGCGCCAAGGTCGGCATGGTCTCGGTGGGCGAGCACCTGCCCGCGACGGCATCGCAGGCCGAGGTCGAAGAGGTGATCCGGCGTTTCAACAGTGATCCGGCGGTGGACGCCTACCTGCTGCAGCTGCCGCTGCCCGATGGCCTTCACGAGGAGCGGGCACTGCTGGCCGTCGACCCGGCCAAGGATGTTGACGGGCTGCACCCGATCAACCTCGGACGCCTGGTGATGGGCGCGCCGGGCCCACTGCCGTGCACCCCGGCCGGCATAGTGGAGCTCCTGCACGCCTACGACGTGCCCGTCGAAGGTCGCCACGTGGTCATCATCGGTCGCGGCCTCACCATCGGCCGTCCGCTTGCCTTGCTCCTGGCAGCCAAGCGGCCAGGCTGCAACGCCGCCGTGACGGTGGTGCACACCGGGGTCGACGACCTGGCGTCGCTCGTGCGCGCGGGCGACATCGTGGTGGCGGCGGCCGGACGGGCCGGGCTGGTCACCCCCGACATGGTGAAGCCGGGAGCGGCCGTGGTGGGGGCAGGGACCAGCTGGGAGGGCCGCAAGCTTCTCTCCGACGTCCACGAGGACGTGGCCGAGGTGGCCGGGTGGATCACGCCGCGCCTGGGGGGTGTCGGGCCGATGACCCGTGCCATGCTCTTGCGCAACGCCGTGCGGGCCGCCGAAATGGGGCGACGGTGAACGCCAA
>Ga0307373_10001448_pt1 | contig 44566 bp, 45 predicted proteins | sample OX2MG_FD_202534 | JGI IMG/M metagenome (GOLD analysis project Ga0307373, IMG submission 202534) | Soil microbial communities from Risofladan, Vaasa, Finland - OX-2 | ecosystem: Environmental > Terrestrial > Soil > Coastal area > Acid sulfate soil | place: Finland: Risofladan, Vaasa | collected...
CCGGCCGGTTCGGCCGGGCGGCCAGCAGCGCCGCGAACAACGTGACGGTTCACCTCACCGCCCCGGTGACCGCCGAGATCATCGTGGCCGCGGTCCTGCTGGCGATCGCCGGCGGCCTGATCGCTGGTGCGTTCGGCGGATGGCGCGCGGCGCGGCTGCGCCCGGCCGCGGCGCTGGCCAGGGTCGAGTGACCCCCGCACTGGTCCCCGGCCGCCCGCCGATCCCGCCGATCCCGCCGTTCGACTCGCCAAACTTCCAGGGAGACAGACCATGTACAAGCTGACGGGTGTGACCAAGAACTACCAGAAGGGACGCGGCACCGTCGCGGCCCTCGCGGGCGTCGATCTCCAGATCGACAATGGAGAGTGGCTGGCCATCCAGGGCCCGACCGGGCACGGCAAGACCACGCTCCTGCAGATGCTCGGCGGGCTGGACCGGCCGACCTCCGGGTCGATCGAACTGGACGGCGCGGACCTGGCGCAGCTGCGCGAGAGTCAGGTCACGAAGGTCCGCGCCGAGTCCATCGGCTTCATCTTCCAGACGTTCAACCTGATACCGACGCTAAGCGCCCAGGAAAACGTCGAGGTCGCGCTAGTGCCGGAGAAGGTCGGGGCCGCCGAGCGCCGCCGCCGAGCGCAGACCGCCCTGCAGGAACTCGGCCTCGGCGAGCGCCTGCGGCACCTGCCCGCCGAGCTGTCCGGCGGCCAGCAGCAGCGCGTGGCCATCGCCAGGGCCCTGGTCAAGCAGCCCAAGGTGCTGCTGGCCGACGAGCCGACGGGGAACCTGGACGAGGACACCAGGGACGAGATCATCGCCCTGCTGGAGCGCCTCTGGAAGGAACGCGGGCTCACAATGGTCCTGGTCACGCACGACAGCACCGTCGCGCGCCGCGCGCAGCGCGTGGGCATCATGCAGAACGGCAAGCTTTCCATCCGCCAGGACACGCGGCGCGCCGCCACCGGCCAGCCCGCCGGGCTAACTGGCGGGCCCGGCTAACTGGCGGGCCCGGTCAGGAATGCGGCAGCGGCAGCTCGCACCAGACGACCTTGCCCGAGACCGCGCGCCGGGCCCCCCAGCGCTGGGCAATCTGGCTGACCACCTGGAGCCCGCGGCCCCGCTCGTCCTGGTCATCCGGGTGCCGCAGCCGGGGCAGTGCCGCGGAGTCATCGAGCACCTCGATGACCAGGCCGCCCTCCAGGACGAGCCGCAGCCCGATCTGTCCCTGCGCGTACCGGACCGCGTTGGTGACCAGCTCGGAGACGAGCAGCTCGGCACTCGGGATGAGCTCCCCGAGCCCCCACCGCTTGAGCGGCCGGCGGATCAGCGTCCTGGCCCGGTGCGCCGACGTCAGTTCCGCGGGGAGCTTCCAGCTCACGAAGTTGTCTTCGGGTATCCGGCGCAGCCGGGCGATCAGCAGCGCGATGTCATCACGCTGCTGATCGTCGTACACGCCCGCCAGGGTGGCCTTGCACAGGTCCTCGAGCGGCTGGTCGGTGGAGCCGGGACCGAAGATGGCCCGCAGCTTGGCCAGGCCGACGTCGATGTCCTCGGTGCGCCGCTCGACGAGCCCGTCGGTATACAGCACGAGCAGGCTGCCGTCGTCGATGTCGAGGACCCGGCTCTGGATGGGGCCGGAGCCGACGCCGAGCGGCGGTGCGGGGGAGATGTCGAGCAGCTCGTTGGTGCCGTCCGGGCGAACCAGCAGCGGCGGCAGGTGACCGGCGGAGGCCAGCTCGCACGTGCCGCTGACGGCGTCGAAGATGGCATAGACGCAGGTGGCAAAGTGCGGCTCGCGCACGCCGAGTTCCTGCATGAGCTCGTTGAGATGCTGCAGGGTCTCCGCCGGCGGCAGCTCGAGCATGGCCAGGGTATGGATGGCGGTGCGCAGCCGTCCCATGGTGACCGCCGCGCGCACTCCGTGCCCGGCCACATCGCCGACGACCAGCGCGACCCGGCCGCCGGGCAGCGCGATCGACTCGTACCAGTCACCGCCGATCTCGATCAGCTTGCTGCCGGGCAGGTAGCGATGGCGCACCTCGACCGACGAGGGCGCGGACAGGCCGGTCGGCAGCATGCTGCGCTGCAGGGTCAGCGCGGTCGCCCGCTCCCGGCTGTAGCGCTGCGCGTTGTCCATGAACGTCGCCGCGCGGGAGGCGAATTCCATCCCCAGTTCGGTGTCGTAAGCGTCGAAGCGCCGGTAGCCAGACGCCCGGGTGCAGACAAAGAAGCCGAGCATCGTGCTGCGGGCAATGAGCGGCAGGATCAGTATGGAATTGGAGGTAAGCAGGTCGGCGACCGGCTGGCGGGTCCAGCTCTCCGCGATCTGGTCGGCGGTCTCGCTCACGAGCATTTCGGAGATCGGCAGGCCGGTGGCCATGCACTTGGTATAGGGCGTATTCGGCGGGTACCGGAGGATCTCGCCGGTCGGGAACGTCGCGTCCCATCTGCCGTCGTCGTTGTCATGCGCCACCGCCAGGCGGCGAACTAGCGGCGACGCGTCCGGAGTGTCGGCCGGCGGCAGGTCCTCGTCTCCGATCAGGCTCTCGCGGATGAGCAGGCCGGCTGCGTTGCAGAAGTGCGGGACCACGATGTTGATCAGCTCGGGCGCCATCTGGTCCATGTCGAGCTCGCCGCCGATCCGCCGCAGCGCGCCGTCGAGCATCGCGTGCCGCATCACCGCCGGATCGAGGAACCGCTCTTCAAGCGGGGGCGGAATGCGCAGGATGACCTGCGCGACCAGCTCGGGATCGGCCGAGCGGACCGGCTGCACGGTGACGACGCCGTCGGCGTTGGTCCCGCGGGCGGTCCGCACCGTCAGGACGGTCGTTCCCTCACGACCCGAGCATGCGCCGTCGATGAGGCCCTGCAGGGTAATCGCGTGCGCCTCCGGCCCGGCCAGCAGGCTGCCCAGGTCAGTACCGAGCAGGGCGGATGGCTCATCACAGAGAACATCTGCCGCTGCCCGGTCGTGCTGACGGATTCTGCCCGTTTTATCGATGCCGAGCATGAGCGTCCGCGCCGAGGTATTTCCCAAGAGCGCGGAGATCTCGGCAGTCGCCGTTGGTGCCAACCCGAGCGCTCCTTTCGGCACAGCGGTCAGGGTCTGTTCTTCTTATTATGGATCAGCTTCGTGCAAGTTGAGCGAGAGGACCTCTCGGCTGGACTCGGACGACGTGAGATCCGACCCGGAAGACCCGCCGACGATCGGGAGGACGCGTGCCGACAGTTCCCTCGGCTGGCCCCTCAGACGGCGTCACGATCGTCGGAGCGGGGCCGACCGGGCTGATCCTAGCGGCAGAACTCGCCCTTGCGTGCACGCGCGGAGCATAGAACAGGACGACACGGGCGTCATCGTCACCATCGCCGATGGCAGCCAGGACCGCGCAGACTATGTCAGCGGATGTGACGGAATACGTAGTTTCGTCCGAGATGCAGCGTCCATTCCGTTTCCGGGCGTCCACAATCCCTGGTCGTCCCCTTTCGAGATGGTACGCGCCGATTGGTGCTCTATGACTGTGCGCGCATGTCCCGGTCACCGGCCGGCCGCGAACTGCGCTGGGCGGTCCACCGGCTGATCGTGTCGCTGCCGCCGGTCCAGTCGCGGCTCGCGCGCGACCGCTCGGGCATAGCCGCCGCCGTCACCTACCTGCTGTACCGGGGTGCCCGATAACCGGCGAGGTGTGCCATTCGCCCCGCGTGAGCGAGTTAGCGCACTACTCTCGGCCCCGTGAGCTCGCACAGGAAGGGGGCGGCCGGGGTCGTGACGCCCGCCAGGCCGGCCCGCCGGTCGTCAGCTCACCGGCGCCCGACGAGCCTGGTGAGGCAGGTGGGACTTGCCAGCCTGCTCTACGGCAGATCCCGGCAGCTGATCGCCGAGCTGGCTAGGTTCGGCATGGTCGGCGGACTTGCCGTCCTAGTCGCCGATATCGGCACCAACGAGCTGTACTTCCGGGCTGGCGTCGGTCCGCTCCTCTCGAACGTGATCGCGACCGTGGTGGCCACGATCGTCTCCTACGCGGGCAACCGTTACTGGACATTCCGGGACCGCCAGCGCTCCAGCGTGAGCCGCGAGGGCATCCTGTTCTTCGTGCTGAACGGCATCGGGCTGGCGATCCAGCTCGCGTGCCTCGGGTTCAGCACCTACCTGCTGGGCCTGCACGGCAGGATCGCCTACAACATCTTCCTGGCCATCGGCATCGGGCTGGCCACCCTGTTCCGCTACGGGGCCTACAAGAAGTGGGTCTGGCGGGCGCAGCCGCCGGCCCCCGTGGCAGCGGCCGAGCCGCGCCGGGAGCGGGTCCTGCGCTGAGTCACCGCTGCCGGGCGGTCGCGCCCGTGCCAGGATTGCCTAGCCTGCCGTCTCGCCGAAAGGTCCTTCGCATGAGCCGCGTCGTCGTTATCGGAGCCACCGGCCACATCGGCACCTACCTGATCCCGCGGCTCGTGCGTGCCGGGCACGAGGTCGTGGCGATCAGCCGCGGCACCAGGGAGCCCTATCAGCCCAGCCCGGAGTGGAGCGCGGTCACGCGCGTCACGGCCGACCGCGAGGCGGAGGATGCCGACGGCAGCTTCGGCGCCCGGGTCGCCGCGCTGGACCCGGATGTGGTGATCGACCTGGTCTGCTTCACCGCGGCCTCGGCGCGGCAGCTTGTCGACGCACTCCGCCCGTCTCGCCCGCTACTGGTGCACTGCGGGACGATCTGGGTGCACGGCCCCGCGCTGCGGGTGCCGGTCACCGAGGATGAGCCGCGCACCGCCTACGGCGAGTACGGCACGGGCAAGGCGGAGATCGAGGCGCTGTTGCGCCGCGAGACGATGGCCGGCGGCGTTCCCGCCATCGTGCTGCACCCCGGCCACATCAGCGGGCCGGGCTGGCCGGTCATCACGCCGGCGGGCAACCTGGATCCCGGCGTCTGGACGAGCCTGGCGACCGGCCGGCCGCTCGCGCTGCCCGATAACGGGATGGGCGTCCTTCATCACGTGCACGCCGACGACGTGGCGCAGGCGTTCGAGCTGGCGCTGTCCCGGCCGGCCGCTATCGGCGCCAGCTTCCACGTGGTCGCCGAGCAGGCCATGACGCTGCGCGGCCTTGCGGACGGCGTCGCGCGGTGGTTCGGCCGCGAGCCGGTGCTCGACTTCGTCGACTGGGCGGAGTTTGACCGCCGCGTCGCCCCCGAGCACGCCGCCGCCACCCGCGACCACACCTTTCGCGGCATCACCGCCAGCATCGCGCGCGGCCGGGATGTGCTCGGCTACGCGCCGCGGTTCGCCACACTCGATGCCCTGCGCGAGGCGCTGCGATGGCTGGTGGCCAACGGCCAGGCGGACGTCGGCGACCAGCCGTTCTAGCCCGGCTCCGCCGGCCCCCTGTTACTGCAACCCCTGTTACTGAAATCCCTGGCCTGGGGCCTGGACGGGGCTAGGCGTCCCTGGCGGGCTCCCCGTGGCCGGAGTTGGCCCGGCCACGGCCCCAGTAAGCCTTCGGCGACATCTGGTCCTGGGCCAGCCCGCGGCCGGCCAGGACCTCGCGCAGCGCCAGCACGACCTTCGCCTCGCCGAGCAGGTAGGCGTGGCCCATGCCGGGCGGCAGCTCCACCTCGGCCGCCTCGCTGGCCAGCGCGGCCGCCTCGCCGGCCGGCCCGCTGAGCCGGTGCAGCCAGGTCATCCTCGTCCGGGCCGGGGCGCACAGCTCCTGCTCGTCGGCCGGGTCGGGGATCTCGATCACCACCGTCGCGACCGAGTCGCCGGGCAGGGACTCGGTCATCGCGAAGATCGCCGGCAGGGCCGACTCATCGCCCATGAACAGGTGCCAGTCCGCGGCGGGGGAGGTGGTGATCTTCCCGCGCGGGGCGATCCCCTCGATGCGGTCGCCGGGCCGCGCCGAGCGAACCCAGCGCTCGCCCGGGCCGTCCCCGTGCAGGACCACGTCCAGGGTGAGCAGCCGTCGCGCCTGGTCCAGGTGCCTGATCGTGTAGCGGCGCCGCAGCGGCCGGTTCCCCTCGGCGGCGACCAGCAGCATGACGTCCTGGCCGGGCGCGTAGGTGAACCCGTCGAGCTCGGCGGCGGTCAGCTCCAGCCGGTGCATGTGCGGGGTCAGCTGCCCGGTGCTCGTGACCTCCAGCCGCAGGCGGCGGGTGTCCGCGAGGTTCCCCGACAGCCGGGCGAACGGGTCGTCCAGCGTCGCACGAACGGCCTCCGGTAGCGCGTCGGTCATGGACTGCAGCCTTTCGGTGTCGCCGGGCTGTCGCGCGGGGCAGCGCGACAGCTCACAGTACGCGAGAGCTGATCGGCAAGTGACGCTGGAGGTTATGGCGCTAGGCGTTCAGAATGAGACTGAGACAGGGATCTGGGGGGACACGGCCATGCCAGACCACGATGACCTGGGCATGCCCGCCGACCGGCGGGCGGGCCCGGGCGCAGCCCGCGACGATGTGGCTCATGACGACGTGGGTAATGAGGTGAAAGTGCCCAGGTCGGTCGCTCGGGTGGTGTCGCTGGTCCCGTCGCTGACCGAAGCGGTCGCGTCCTGCGCGCCGCGACTGCTGGTCGGCGCCACCAACTGGTGCACGCACCCGGCGGACCTGGCGGTCGCCCGGATCGGCGGGACGAAGAACCCCGGCATCGAGCAGATCGTGGGGCTGGCGCCCGACATGGTGCTGGCCAACGAGGAGGAGAACCGGAAGGCGGACCTGGACGCGCTGCGGGCGGCCGGGCTGGCCGTGTGGGTGACCCGCGTGCGGAACCTGCCCGAGGCGCTGACCTCCCTGGGCCGGATGCTGACGGTGGCCTGCGGGCTGCCCGGGCCGGCCTGGCTGGAGGCCGCGGCCGCGGCCTGGCGGCGGGTGCCGCGCGCCGTACCTGGCCCGGCGATCCGGACGGCCGTGATCCCGGTCTGGCGGCGGCCCTGGATGGTGCTCGGGCACGACACCTTCGCCGGTGACCTGCTCGCCCGGCTGGGCGTGGCCAACCTCTACTCGGATCACGCCGAGCGGTATCCCCGGGTCGGCATCGAGGAAATCCGAGACGCCGGGGCCGACCTGGTCGTGCTGCCGGACGAGCCATACCGGTTCAGCGCCTCGGACGGCCCCGAGGCGTTCCCGGGCGATAGCACGGCGCTGGTCAGCGGCCGCCACCTGACCTGGTACGGCCCGTCCCTGACCGAGGCGCCCGCGGTCCTGGCCCGGCAGCTCCTGGCGGCCCGGGTCCGGTGTCCCGGCTTACCCGCCGGACGCGGCCGGCCCTAGGCCCCGGACGTGACAGCGCCCCCGGGAGCGCTTGCTCACGAGGGCGTGCCACGGCCGGTGCGCAGGTCGCCTCACGGCGAGATGCGCAACGCGGCTCCAGCCGAACGGTATTCCGCGAAGGCGGTAGTAGCGGCCCGGGGGACCCTAACGCACCGGCGATGATCTGAAACGCTGCCCTGCCCCGGACTATTCCTGCCGGGCTCGGGCACCGGACGTCACTGACCAGCAGCGGCTAGAGTCTGGAGGGAATGTCCGTTCGGAACGAGGGTGGGTTTTCGTTGCTTTCGCTGGTCTTGCCTAAGGGTTCACTGGAGCGCGCCACGCTCGACCTGTTCGATGCGGCTGACCTGACCGTGCGGCGGTCGTCCGACCGTGATTACCATGCGACGATCGACGATCCGCGCATCGAGCGGGTCCGGTTCCTGCGGCCGCAGGAGATCCCGTCCTACGTCGCGGAGGGCCTGTTCGACCTTGGCATCACCGGCCGGGACTGGATCACCGAGACCGGCGCGGACGTGGCCTCGCTGGGCGAGCTGCACTACTCGAAGGCCACCTCGTCGCCGGTCCGGGTCGTGCTGGCGGTGCCGGCCAGCGCGTCCTGGGAGTCGGCCAGCGACCTGCCCGACGGCCTGCGCATCTCCACGGAGTTCCCCGAGATCACCCGGCGCTTCCTGGAGACGCGCGGGGTCAAGGCCGCCATCATCCCGTCCTACGGCGCGACCGAGGCCAAGGTGCCCGACATCGTGGACGCGATCGTCGACCTGACCGAGACCGGCTCCTCGCTGCGCCGCAACGGCCTGCGGATCCTGGAGACCCTGCTGACCAGCTACACCGAGCTGGTCGCGAACCCGGCGGCCTATCAGGACGCGAACAAGCGGGCCGCCATGGAGGACATCGCGCTGCTGCTGCGCGGCGCGATCCAGGCCCGCGCCAGCGTCCTGCTCAAGCTCAACGTGGGCGTGGGCGACCTCGGGGCCGTCACCGCGATACTGCCGGCCATGTCCTCGCCCACCATCACCTCGCTGGCCCGCGGGGACATGCACGCGGTGGAGGCCGTGGTGCCCAAGCGCGGGGTCAACACGCTGATTCCCGCGCTCAAGTCGGCCGGGGCGCGGGACATCCTGGAAGTGCCCATCTCCAAGATCGTCGAATAACCCCCGGCGGCCGGCCAACAGCGCGCCGGGCGTCCGCGAGGCCACCCGCGCCAGGGTGAAGGCAAGCGCCCGGATCTGCCGGCCGGACCGCCATGCGTGCGATAGTGGCGCCTGGCGGCGCTGTTACCCCCGCATAACCCCCCGCACCGCCCGAGCTCGCGCGGTTCCCGCGATGAAGAATTCAGGAGACAGATGGAGCACGGCACAACGGGTCACGACACCGCAGGCCGCCCGTGGTGGCACGGCGCGGCCCTCTATCAGCTGTACGTCCGGTCCTGGCTGGACTCCGACGGCGATGGCTACGGCGATCTGCGCGGCATCATCAGCCGCCTCGACCACCTGGAATGGCTCGGCCTGGACGGCATCTGGCTATCACCCACCATGCCCTCGCCCGACACGGACTGGGGCTATGACGTCAGCGACTACACGGACGTGCATCCCGAGCTCGGCACCCTCGCGGACCTGGACGAGCTGATCGCGGACGCGGCCAGCCGCGGCATGCGGGTGCTGCTCGACCTGGTGCCCAATCACACCAGCTCCGCCCACCCGTGGTTCGTCGACGCCGTGTCCGGCCGGGACTCTGAGCACCGGGACTACTACGTCTGGGCCGATGCCGCGCCCGGCGGCGGCCCGCCGAACAACTGGCTGGATTCGACCGGCAAGTCGGCCTGGGAATGGGACGCCGGCACCAGTCAGTACTACCTGCACAACTTCCTTGTGAGCCAGCCCGACCTCAGCTGGTGGCTGCCGGCCGTGCACGAGCAGTTCCGCCAGATCCTGGACTTCTGGTTCGGCCGCGGGGTCGCAGGCTTCCGGATTGACGTGGCGCACGGCCTGTATAAGGACCCCCAGCTTCGCGACAACCCGCCGATAGGGCGCGACGACCCGCTGGAGGGCCGGCACGGCCTGCGGCCGGTCTACAGCGCCAACCAGCCCGAGGTACACGACGTGTACCGGGACTGGCGCAAGATCGCCGAGAAGTACTCGCCGTCCCGGCTGCTGCTCGGCGAGACCTGGGTCGGCGACCCCGCCGCGCTGGCGAAGTTCTACGGCGACCACGACGAGCTGCAGCTGGCCTTCAACTTCCCGTTCGTCTTCGCGAACTTCACCGCCGCTGAGCTCTCCGACGTCGTGCGCCGGACGCTGAGCAGCGTGCCGGACGGCGCCTGCCCGGTGTGGATGGCATCCAACCACGATGTCGGCCGGTTCCCGACCCGCTGGTGCGGCAACGACGGTCGGCAGGCCAGGCTGGCGCTCCTGGTGCTCGCCACCATGCCCGGCACGATGGTCCTGTACTACGGCGACGAGATCGGCATGCTCGACGTCGAGGTACCGCCGGAGCTGCAGCGTGACGAGATGACTCTGGGCGCCGTCGGCCCGCAGGGTAACCGCGACCGGGCCAGGACGCCGATGCACTGGGATGGCTCGCCGTCCGGCGGATTCACCACGGCCGCGCGGCCCTGGCTGCCGGTCGGCGACAGCGCCGCCCGCAACGTCGCCAGCCAGCGCGACGACCCGCGCTCCGTGCTGGCGTTGTGCCGCGACCTGCTGGCGCTGCGCCGCGCCGAGCTGGGCGGCCGGATCGCGCCGTATGAGCAGCTCGAGGTGACCGGCGGCCTCTGGGCCTACCGGGTGGGCGACCTGACTGTCCTGGCCAACCTGTCCGACCGGCCCGCCACCTGGTCGGCCCCGTGCGGCGAGATCCTGCTCAGCACCGGGGCCGCCCCGGACGCCGACCCTGCGGCCGCCCCGGGCGTCACCCTGGCTCCCTGGCAGGGCCTCATCACCCGACCGCCCGCCTAGCCCGCCGACCCCGCGCCTCCGCCGGCCCCGCTGGCTCGCCGGCCGGCGGTGGTCGCGGTGGTCGCGGTGGGCTTGGGTTCGGGGAGACCGGAGGGCTCCCGTAGGCTTGACGGGTGCTGATCCGAGTTGACCTGCGTGGCAAGCCCGCCAGTGAGATGCGCCCCGCCGAGCTGGCCGGCGTGCTGCCCCGCGCCGAGCTGGATGTCGAGGCCGCGCTGGCCGTCGTCCGGCCGATCTGCGAGGACGTCCGGCGGCGCGGCGCCGAGGCGGTGCGCGAGCAGACGGCCCGATTCGACGGCGTGGACCTGGTCACGACCAGGGTGCCGGAGCGGGCGCTGGCCGACGCCCTGGCCGAGCTGGACCCGGCGGTGCGGGCCGCGCTGGAGGAGGCCGCGCGCCGGGCCCTGCTGGTGCACCGGGCCCAGCTGCCGGCGCAGAGCGTGACCAGCGTGGCGCCCGGCTCCACCGTCACCGAGCGGTACGTGCCGGTCGGCCGGGCGGGCGTCTACGTGCCCGGCGGCCTGGTCGTGTACCCGTCCTCGGTCGTGATGAACGTCATCCCGGCCCAGGCCGCCGGGGTCGGCGAGATCGCCGTCGCCTCGCCGCCGCAGGCCGGCCGCGGCGGACTGCCGGATCCGGTGGTCCTGGCCGCCTGCGCGCTCCTGGGGATCACCGAGGTGCACGCGGCCGGCGGAGCGCAGGCGATCGCGATGCTCGGTTACGGCACCGCGGACTGCGCCCCGGTCGATGTCATCAGCGGGCCGGGCAACGTCTACGTCGCCGCGGCCAAGCGGCTGCTCAGCGGCCGGGTCGCGGTGGACGCCGAGGCCGGCCCGACCGAGATCGCGATCATCGCCGACCACACTGCCAATCCGGCCTTCATCGCGGCTGACCTGGTCGCGCAGGCCGAGCACGATTCGCTCGCCGCCTGCCTGCTGATCACCACTGATCCCGGCCTGGCCGACCGGGTCGACCCGGAGCTGGCCGCCGCGGTCGCCGCCACGCGGCACGTCGAGCGGGTCCGGGCCGCGCTAGCGGGGCAGTCGGCGTGCGTCCTCGTCGACGACCTGAGCGCCGCCCTGGCCGTCGCCGACGCCTGGGCCCCTGAGCACCTGGAGATCCAGGCCGCCGGCGCCGCCGCGCTGGCCCGGCGCGTGCGCAACGCCGGCGCCGTCTTCGTCGGCCCGTGGGCGCCGGTCTCGCTCGGCGACTACCTGGCGGGCTCCAACCACGTGCTGCCGACCGGCGGCACCGCCCGGCATTCCGGCGGGCTGTCGGTTTTGTCCTTCCTGCGCGGCATCCACGTCGTGGAGTGTAACGAGGCGGGCCTGGCCACCGCCGCCGCGCACATCGACGCCCTCGGCGGCGCGGAGGATCTGGTCGCGCACGTGCAGGCGGTGCGGACCCGGATCCCGGCCGGCGTTCCGGCCGCGGAGCAGCAGTGAGCGCCGGGCTGCCGCTGCGGGCCGACCTGGTCGGCCGCGAGCCCTACGGCGCCCCGCAGCTAGCGGTCAGGGTCGCGCTGAACACTAACGAGAACCCGTACCCGCCACCGCCCGAGCTCGTCGGCGAGATCGCCGCCACCGTCGCGACGGCCGCCGCCGGGCTGAACCGGTACCCGGACCGCGACGCCCTCGAGCTTCGGGCCGGGCTGGCCGCTTACCTGGGTCACGACCTGACGCTTGAGCACACCTGGGCGGCCAACGGGTCCAACGAGATCATTCAGCAGCTCCTGCAGGCGTTCGGTGGTCCCGGCCGCAGTGCGCTGGGCTTCGAGCCGTCGTACTCGATGCACCCGATCATTGCCCAGACCACCGCCACCCGGTGGATCGCCGGGGCGCGGAACGAGGACTTCAGCCTGGATCCCGAGGGCGTGACCGCGGCCATCGCCGAGCACCGGCCGGACCTGGTCTTCCTGACCTCGCCGAACAACCCGACAGGGACCGCGCTGCCGCCCAGCGTGATCGAGGCGGCCTGCGCGCTGGCACCCGGCATGGTGGTGGTCGACGAGGCCTACGCCGAGTTCGCCCGCGATCCCGGCGCCAGCGCGCTGGCGGTGCTGCCGCGCTTCCCCCGGCTCGTCGTGATCAGGACCATGTCGAAGGCGTTCGCCCTGGCCGGCGCGCGCGTGGGGTACCTGGCCGCGGACCCGGCCGTGGTCGAGGCGCTGGCGCTGGTCCGGCTTCCGTATCACCTGTCCGCGGTGACGCAGGCCGTCGCCCAGGCCGCGCTGCGCCATGCCGATCAGCTGCTCGCATCGGTGGCCAGGATCCGTGCTGAGCGCGATGACCTCGTGGAATGGCTGCGGCAGCTGGGCCTGGACGTGGCCGACTCCGATGCCAACTTCGTGTTCTTCGGCCGGTTCTGCGACCGGCGCGTCATCTGGCGGGAACTGCTCGATCGCGGCGTGCTGATCCGTGCGGTCGGGCCGCCGCAGTGGCTACGGGTGAGCATCGGAACGCCCGAGGAGATGGCCGCGTTTCGCGCGGCCCTGACGGCGGTCCTGGCCCAGCAGCCGGCCGGCGGCGGCCAGCAGATCAGCGGCGGCCAGCACATCAGCGGAGGAGTGTCATGAGCCGGTTCGCCCGGGTGGAGCGCGCCACCAAGGAGACCAAGATCCTGGTCGAGCTAGAGCTAGACGGCTCGGGCGCCGCGCAGGCCCAGACGGGCGTGCCGTTCTTCGACCACATGCTGGCCCAGCTGGGCAAGCACGGCCTGCTGGACCTGAGCGTCCAGGCCCAGGGCGACATCGAGATCGACGCTCACCACACCGTCGAGGACACGGCGCTGACGCTCGGGCAGGCGCTGGCGGAGGCGCTGGGCGACAAGGCCGGGATCTGCCGGTTCGGTGACGCCCTCGTGCCGCTGGACGAGACGCTCGCCCGCGCCGCGGTGGACCTGTCCGGGCGGCCCTACGCGGTGCACTCCGAGCCGGCCGGCATGGCGCCGCTGATCGGTACCTACGACACCACGCTGACCCGGCACTTCTTCGAGTCGCTCGCCCACTCGGCCGCCATCTGCGTGCACCTGGACGTGCTGGCCGGACGCAACCCGCACCACATCGTGGAGGCACAGTTCAAGGCGTTCGCCCGCGCCCTGCGGGCCGCCGCCGCTCCCGATCCCCGTGCGCCTGGCGTCATCCCGAGCACGAAGGGCGCACTATGACCACCCGGAGCCCGCGGACGCTCCCGCTCACGCTGCTGCCCGCCGTGGACGTGGCGAGCGGGCAGGCGGTCCGGCTCGTGCAGGGCGCGGCGGGCACCGAGACTGACTACGGCGACCCGCTGGCCGCCGCGCTCGCCTGGCAGGACGCCGGCGCGCGGTGGATCCACCTGGTGGACCTGGATGCCGCCTTCGGCCGCGGCTCCAACGCCGCGCTGCTCGCCGACGTCATCGGGCGGCTGGACGTCGCGGTGGAGCTGTCCGGGGGGATCCGGGACGACGCCTCGCTCGCGGCGGCGCTGGCGACCGGCTGCGCGCGGGTGGTCATCGGCACGGCCGCGCTGGAGAACCCCGGCTGGGTGCGCGCCATCATCGCCGAGCACGGCGACCGGATCGCGGTCGGGCTGGACGTCCGCGGCACCACCCTGGCCGCGCGCGGCTGGACCGCCGAGGGCGGCGAGCTGTTCGAGGTGCTCGGCCGGCTCAACGCCGAGGGCTGCCAGCGGTACGTCGTGACCGACGTGGCCAAGGACGGCATGATGGCGGGGCCGAACCTGGATCTGCTGCGCCGGGTCTGTGCCAGCACCGATCGCCCCGTCATCGCCAGCGGCGGCGTGTCCAGCCTGGCCGACCTGCGTGCCATCGCGGAGCTCGCGCCGCTCGGCGTGGACGGGGCGATCATCGGCAAGGCGCTGTACGCGGGCGCGTTCACGCTGGCGCAGGCGCTGGCGGCGGTACCAGCGTGACGCGCCACCTGGCTACCGGCGGCCCCTGGGGGGCGACGCGCAGGCCCGGGCACATCGAACACGGCATATCGAACACGGCACATCGAACACGGCATGGGGAAACGGATGAGAATCGACGCAACCGAGTCCGGCCTTGATCCGCGCGTCTGCGCGCGGCTGAAGCGCGACGACGCCGGGCTCGTGGCGGCCATCGCCCAGCAGCACGACACCGGCGAGGTGCTGATGCTCGGCTGGATGGACGACGAGGCGCTGCACCGGACGCTGACCACCGGCCGGTGCACCTACTGGTCGCGCAGCCGCCAGGAATACTGGGTCAAGGGCGAGACCTCCGGCCACCTGCAGCTCGTGAAGTCCGTGGCGCTGGACTGCGACGGCGACGCGATCCTGGTCAAGGTCGACCAGGTCGGCGGCGCCTGCCACACCGGCGACCGGACCTGCTTCGACGCGGACGTCCTCGCCGCGCCGCGCTAGGCGCGGGTCAGTCCGTCGACGGGCTGGCCGAGGCGGCCGGCGGGGTAATCCCGGCCAGCCGGCACTGCTGCCGGGTCAGCTGGACGGCAACGCCCTGGTTGGCATACGCGTTGCGGCACATGGTCCGGGCCTTGGACCCGCACTCGTGCAGCAGCGCGCCGCCGGTGGTGCTGGGGACATTGACCGTGACGCAGCCGTCGCGGGAGGCGCCATAGGCACCGGGCCGGACCGCGGCCCAGATACCGACCCCGGCGAAGATGGCCAGCACGATGACGCCGATGACCGCGATCTTGCGCCTGTCGCGGCGGGTAACCGGCTCTGCCTGCGGGATAGATGAGAACGGCATAACACGACGGAGTATAGGCAAGCTTGCCACCCGCCGGCCCCTGACCGCCCGGCCGGTGACCTTGATCATCACCCCGGACGGGATCAGCTCAGGAACGTGATCCAGAGCAGGTAAGCGTTCAGGACGATGATCAGGCCGGCGACGCAGGCGGCCGCGGCGGTGGTGACGCGGTGGTTGGCCAGCGGGCCCATGATGTCGGCCCGGCGGGTCAGCATGACCAGCGGCACGAGCGCGAACGGGATACCGAACGACAGCACGACCTGGGAGACGATGAGGCTGCCGGTCGGGGGCAGCCCGGCGGCCAGGACCACGAGGGCCGGCAGCATGGTGATGCCGCGGCGCAGGTAGACGGGGATACGCCGGCCGATGAAGCCCTGCATGACGACCTGGCCCGCGTACGTGCCGACGCTGGAGGAAGACAGCCCGGAGGCGAGCAGCGCGACGGCGAAGGCCAGCGCCGCTCCGCCGCCGACCAGCTTGGCCAGGTCGGCGTGCGCGACCTGGAGGCTGCCCGCCGATGGGCTGCCCGTCCGGCTGAACAGGGACGCGGCGACGAACAGCATCGCCAGGTTGATCAAGCCGGCCGCGCCGAGCGCGATGACCACGTCGATTCGCTGGAAACGCAGGACCTCGCGGCGCTCGGCGTCATCGCGGCAGGACACCCGCGACTTGGTCAGGGCCGAATGCAGGTAGACCACGTGCGGCATGACCGTGGCGCCGATGATCCCGGCCACCAGCAGCAGCACGTCGCTGCCGCCGAGGCTGGGCCCGCCGAGGCTGCTCCCGCCGAGATTGTGCCCGCCGAGATTGGGCACCAGCCCGGCCGCGATGCCCGCCGGGCTCACGCCGACGGCGACCAGGTCGTAGGCAAAGCCGAGCAGGACCAGGCCCAGCAGGGCGGCGATGGCCAGCTCGAACCGCCGGTAGCCGCGCTGGTCCAGCGCCAGGACCCCGAAGGCCACCACGGCGGTGATCAGCCCGGCGGCCAGCAGCGGCAGGCCGAACAGCAGGTTCAGCCCGATCGCGGCGCCGACGAACTCGGCCAGGTCCGTCGCCATGGCGACCAGTTCGGCCTGGACCCATAGCCCGCGGGACACCGCGCGGGGCAGCTGATCGCGGCAGAGCTGCGGCAGGTCCTGGCCGGTGGCCACGCCGACCTTGGCCGACAGGTACTGCACGAGCATCGCCATCAGGTTGGCCACCACGATGACCCAGGCCAGGCTGTAGCCGAACTCCGCCCCGGCCGTGAAGTTGGTGGCGAAGTTACCGGGGTCGACGTAGGCGACCGCCGCGACGAACGCTGGCCCGAGCATGGCCGCGAAGCCGCGGTAGCGGCCCCTCGACCGGATGACGCGCAGCGCGCTTTGCACCGCCACGGGCGAGGGCCCGGCCGCCGGACTCAGCGGGGGGTGGTCGCCCCCCCGGCCCGCCGCGGCCGGACCCTCGTCATCACCTGGCCCCGTTCCAGCACCTAGCGCCGTTGCGGGATCTGCGGCCATGAGCAGCGAACCTACCCGGCGGTCGGGCCGAGCCCGAGCGACTGCGGGGTGCTGGAGTCCGGTGATGGCTGATGCAGGCCCTCGTCGAGGGCGCCGTACTCGGTCATCAGCGCGGCGCTGCCGCCCCATGGTGTCTGCTCCTCGGCCACCAGCGTGTTGGTCGTGAGCAGCAGCCCGGCCACCGACGCGCCGTTCTGCAGGGCCGAGCGGGCGACCCGCAGCGGGTCGATGATGCCCATCTCGATCATGTTGCCGTAGCGGCCCTCCAGTGCGTCAAAGCCCTCGTCCTGGCCGAGCGAGGTGACCTGGGCGACTACCTCCTCGCCGGAGTACCCGGCGTTGGTCGCGATCAGGTAGGCGGGCGCGGTGAGGACCCTGCGCACGATCTCCACGCCGGTCGCGTAGTCGTCCTTGACCTGCAGATCGTCGAGCGCCTTCTCGGCATGCAGCAGCGCCGCTCCGCCGCCGGCCACGATCCCCTCCGCCATGGCGGCGCGGCACGCGGCGAGCGCGTCCTCGACCCGGTGCTGCAGTTCCTTCAGCTCCGCGGGTGTCGGCGCGCCCACGCGGATAACGGCGACCTTGCCGGACAGGGCGCCGATCCGCTCGGACAGCACGTCCTCGTCGATCCCGAAGACGGCCCGCTCCATCTCGGCGCGCATCTGGTTGAGCCGGAACTCGACGTCTTCCCGGGAGCCGTAGCCGCCGATGATGGCCGTGCTGTCGGCGTTGGCCCGGACCTCCGCGGCCCGGCCCAGCTGCTCCAGCGTCATCGTCTCCAGCGTGAACCCGGAGTGCTTGCTGAGCACGGCGCCGCCGGTGATGGCGGCGATGTCCTCCAGCTTGTGCAGCCGCCGGTCGCCGAAGCCCGGTGCCCGCACCGCCAGGCACTGGAAGGCCCCGTTCACGTGGTTGTGCACGAGCATGCTCAGCGCCGTGCCCTCGACGTTCTCCGCGATGATCACCAGCGGCCTGGGCGCCCGCATCACCTTGTCCAGGAGTGGCATCAGCTCCTGCACCTTGGTGATCTTCTGGCTGCACAGCAGGATGTAGGGGTCCTCGACGATCGCCTCGAGGCTGGCCGGGTTGGTCACCAGGTAGGGCGACAGGTAGCCGTTATCGAATTCAAAGCCCTCCACGAAGTCCACGCTCATGCCGTACGTCGCGGACTCCTGGACGGTCACGATGCCGCCGTCGCCGACGGTGTGCAGCGCCTTGGCGATCACCCGGCCGACGGCGAGGTCGTCGTTGGCCGAGATAGCCGCGACGCGGGTGAAGTCCTCCTCGGTCTGCACCGGATGCGCGACGCTCTGCAGGTGCTCCACCAGGCGGCCGACGGCCATGTCGATGCCGCGCTTGACCAGGACCGGGTTCGCCCCCTGGCCGATCGCCAGCATGCCCTCGCGGACCACGGCCTGCGCGATCACCGTCGCGGTGGTGGTCCCGTCACCGACGATGTCGTTGGTCTTGATCGCCGCTTCCTTGACCAGCTGGGCGCCCATGTTCTCGAACTGGTTCTTCAGGTGGATCTCGCGTGCGATGGTGACGCCATCGTTGGTAACGACGGGCGAGCCGGTGATCTTCTCCAGGATCGCGTTGCGGCCCTTGGGCCCGAGCGTCGACTTGACGGCGTCGGCCAGCTGGTCGACACCGGCCAGCAGCAGGGCTCGCGCGTCTGCTCCGAAGCGCAGTTCCTTTGCCATAGATCCTCCATCAGGTCATTACTTAGGCCAGTGCGTCAAGTGCCGTGCGTCAAGTGCCGTGCGTCAAGTGCGGCGAGTCAGATATCAGGGCACGAGGATCGCCCGGCCGCGGACGCGCCCGGCGTCCAGGTCGGCCAGGGCCTCCACCGCGGCCTCCAGCGGGTAGGTGCGGGTGTGCAGGGTCACCTTGCCGGCCTGCGCCAGCGCCATCAGCTCAGCCAGCTCGTTGTAGGTGCCGACGATGTTCCCGATGATGTTGCGCTCGGTCGAGATGATGTCGAGCGTCGGGATGTGCAGGGTACCGCCATAGCCGATGACGAAGTACGAGCCCGCCGGCGCGGTCATCGCGAAGCCGTCCGCCTCGGCGCCCTGCTCGGCGACGAAGTCGAGCACGACCTCCGCGCCGGCGCCGCCGGTCAGCTCCTTGACGGCGTTGACCTGCGCGCCGTCGGCGACGACGGTGTGCTGCGCGCCGAGCTGCTCGGCCAGCTTGAGCGCGTCGGGGTTGCGGTCGACCACGATGATGTTCGTCGCGGTCAGCGCCGCCAGGCACTGGATGCCGATGTGGCCCAGGCCGCCCGCGCCGATGACGACGCAGGTAGTGCCGGGATACAGCAGCGGGAGGGCCTTGCGGACCGCGTGGTAGGCGGTGATGCCGGCGTCGGCCAGCGCCGCCACGTCCTGCGGCCTGGTCGCCGGGTCCAGCTTCACGCAGGCCCTGGCCGAGGTGAGCAGGTACTCGGCCATCCCGCCGTCGGTGGACAGGCCGGGGAAGGTGCTGGCGACGCAGTGCATGTCGTCGCCCGCCCGGCAGGCCCGGCACAGCCCGCAGGTGGGCGTCGGGTGCAAGATCACGGTGTCGCCGACCGCGACGTTGGTCACGGCCGAGCCGACCTCGTGCACCCAGCCGGCATTCTCGTGGCCGAGGATGTACGGCAGCGGCGTTCCCATCGCGGCGTCCCACTGGCCCTCGATGATGTGCAGGTCGGTACGGCAGACGCCCGCGCCGCCGATTTTCACGATGACGTCGAGCGGGCCGCTGATGGTCGGCTCCGGTACCTCGTCGATCACCGGCTGGGTGTGGAATGCGTGCAAGCGGACGGACTTCACTCGGCCTCCTCGCTCCGTGGTGGCAAACACTGTCCTGGAGAGTCATATCGGTGCGCCAGCATGCCGCGGCAGATGCTGCCGTTCGCCTCAAGGCTGGTCCGGGTCAGGCGGGCGCGCCCCAGGTGCAGGCGCAGCGAGTCCGGGCTCACCGGCTGGCCGTTCTTCGGATCGATCAGCAACGGCGCGTCGTCGCCGGCGGGCAGGCCCAGCTCCGCGCGGCGCTCCCGCAGCCGCTGGAGGGCGGGGGAGGGCGGGACCGCGCCGAGGGTCAGAGCCGGCAGGCTGGCCGGATCGGTCCCGGCGGCCAGCAGCGGCCGGCATACCTGGTCGGTGCCGGCCATGACGGCCTTGCGCAGGAAGTCGGCGCGCAGCTCGTGCAGCTCGCCGATCGCCTCGCCGTCGAACGACTGCGCGAAGCCGGCGTGCGCGGCCACGCCGCCATTGATCGCGTCGGAAGCGAAATGCTCGTCTAGCACGACCTGCGCGCGGCGCACGCCCGGCAGCGCCGCCACCGCGTCGTAGGCGTCGGCCACCATGAGGAAGGCGAAGTTGGGCGCGCAGAAGTAGGTGGGCAGCCGCAGCCGGACCTGCGCGTCGCCATCGGCCGTGACGGTGCACGAGCTGACGAAGCCCAGCGTCGTGATGGGCTCGTCCAGCTCCGGGTCCCGCACTCCGTCGAGGGCCGCGAGTAGGCCGGCCGTGCCGGGGAGCTGGCTCCCCGGCACGGCCGCTGCGCTCGTCTGGGCAGTCATGCCCCCGCGACCAGCTGGGCGTCGTCCTGGGCCGCAGGCGTGCCCGCCTGCGCCGGCAGCTGGTACTCGGCCGGCACCTCGATGTCGTAGAGCCTGGCCGCGTTGAGACCGAGGATCTTCTTCTTGGTGGCCGTGGTCACCCGCGGGAAGTCCGAGAACTCATCACTGGGGTAGTCCCAGTCGACGAAGCCCTCGATCTGCCACTTGGGCTCCCAGATGCCGTAGTCGCTGCCGAAGGTCATCTTGTCCTCGCCGACCCAGAACAGCAGCTCGCCCATGACCTTGGCGAAGAATTTCGGCCGGGCGTGCATCAGGCCGCCGATGACCACGGACAGGCCCGCGTAGACGTTGGGCTCCTGCGTCGCCATGAAGCAGAAGTCCTCGATCCGCGGCAGGCCGACGTGCTCCACGATGAAGTTCAGCTCGGGGAAGTCCGTCGCCGCGTGGTCCACGTCGGAGACATCGAAGGCATCCTTGTCCAGCGGCCAGATCGTCGGGCCCTTGTGAACGTGGATGTTCTTGATGCCCATCGCCTGGGCGGCCTCCAGGTACCGGTACGCGCCGGGATCGCTCAGCTTGTAGCCGCGCGAGCCGTTGTTCCACTCGGCGGTGTAGAGCTTGACGCCCTTGGACCCGTACCGGTCGACGTCGGCCTGCAGCCGCTTCAGGCCCTCGTCACCGTCGCGGGGGTCGAAGCGGGCGTTGGCGATGAACTTGCCAGGATGCCTCTCGCCCATGAGGGCGTTGCGCTCCGTGGTGTTAAAGCCCTCCTTGTACCATTCCGTCAGATACGTGGGCTGGAAGATGGCCACGTCGACGTGGCCATCCTCGAAGACGTCCTTCATCAGGTCGTCCTCGGAGTACTTCTGGAAATGCTCGAGCGACCAGTGCGTCTCGGGCGGCCCGAGCGACTGGTACGCGTGGAAGCACTCGATCCAGCCCTTGGCGTAGTGCTCGGCGCCCGGCACCCAGTTATCCGGCGCCGCATTCCAGTAGTGCATATGACTGTCGACCACGAAGTACTTCTCGCCGTCCTTTTCGTACACCATGCCTCCTTGCCAGGGCTGAATCGGGTGTGCCCGCCGCCTGCCGCTTCGCCCCGTGGTTGCGGGACTCGCGCTACTAGCTCTGCGCGGTCAGGTCGAAGCCGATGTACTCGGCGGCTTCCTCCGGGTTGGAGAACATGATCGTCTTGTCGTCCAGGTGGATCATCCGGCCGTAGTGCGTCGACATGTTCTCCTCGAACTGCGCGGCGTCGTAGTAGCCAGGCTCCTCGCCGAGCGCCTCGGAGATCTCGTCGTAGTCGAAGTCCATCCGGCCGACCGCGTCGACCCGGATCATGGAGGGCAGCGGCGTGATGGTCACATTGGGCTTGTTACCCATAACCTGGGCGACTACTGCCCCAACCTGATTATTCATCAGCGTGACGCCGCACATGTTCGAGGCCGTGTTGTCCGACTTAAACGGGCTTTCGGCGGTTTTGAACGTGGTCACTGGCCCAGCTCCTTCGGTGCATCCAGGTTCAGGTCGGTCAGGATTCCGGCGAAACGACTCTTGGCGGCGTCCAGGCCGTCCTCGAAGCGCGGCGGCTTGGCGTCGGGCAGTGACCAGAGCGGCTGCAGGGTGCGCGCGGCGGCGATCGCCCGGCCGCTCCAGGTGGACAGCCACTGCTGCAGGAGCGCCTTGTTGTGGTCGGCGAACTCCTTGTCGTTGGTGAGCAGATGGAACATCGGGATCGTGTAACGAAGGTCCCGCTCGGCGAAGTCGTACTCCTCGGCGCCGACCAGCGTCGGGGTCACGAAGTCGCCATTGCGCGGCGCCGCGTGCTGCACCAGGTGGCTGCGGAATAGCTCGCCGACCAGCGGCTCGAAGACGACGTTGGCCGCGAAGATGGCCTCGCACCAGTCGTCGATCCCGGTGAGCTGCTCGGCGACCTCGTGGACGCCCTGCCAGGCCGGGTCCTCGTTCCAGGCGTGGATGTGCGCGGTCCCGTCGAACCCGTCGATCTCCTCGGTCAGGGTCAGGTTGTAGAGCGCCAGGTCCTGAGCCGCCCTGATCCGGTGCATGCTGTTGACCGAGATCGCGTTGTTGTGCATGTTGGTGGGCGCCCGCCGGTTGGCGTTGGCGAACAGGTACAGGCCCAGGCCGTGGTCGACGTGCATCCACGCACCGACGTGCGACTCCACGAAGTGCACCCAGTTGGGGTTCCACTGGTCGAAGGCCTTGGACTGGCGGGCCGCGTCGACGTTCTGGTTGAGCTGGCGTACCACGTTGGAGTTATAGCGATAGAACGTGAGCTCCCACTCCTCGTTCGGGTCGCGGAACTCGTGCCAGCCGGTGGCGGGCCAGTCGTAGCCCTTGCCACCCGAGCCGGGGTAGCGCTCGGGCTCGGGGCGATCCGAGCCCCAGGCCTTGAGGGCGGTCCAGTCCAGCGGGTACCCGCCGCGGCCATCGGCGAAGCCGTACAGCCAGCCCTGGGCCAGGTAGTGCCGCGGGTCGGGCTGGACCTCGACGGTGACGTCCTCATACTTCGACTGCTTGCGCTTGGCCGGCTTGTAGTAGTTGAAGTCCCGGGCGGTGGAGTCGGGGAACGTCTTGGCGCCAGCCTCAGCGTCGGTGAAGACCGGCTTCGGAACACTGCGTGCGGGTGTCTCCTGCGTCTCAGTCATTGAGATCCTTCTTTCGTCGGTCCAGCCGGGCTGGCTGTGCTCAGTCCTCCGGGTTGCCGGTAAACGTGAACTTGTCGTAGTAGATGCGCTTTTCCTCGACGCCGAGCTGGGACAGCAGCGGAAGCGCCGCCTCCACCATCGGCGGCGGCCCGCAGACGTAGGCGTGAGCCCCGGTCAGGTCGCTGGCGTGGCGCTTGACCACGTCGGTGATCAGGCCGGTCTCGCCGTCCCATTCCTCGCCCTGCGCCGGCTCGGACAGAGCAGGCAGGTAACGGAAATTGGGCAGCCTTTCCTCCAGCTCCCGGAGCTCAGCCTCGAAACACAGGTCCTGCCTGGTCCGCGCCCCGTAGAAGAAGGTGGCCTTGCGCTGGATACCGCGCTCCGCCAGCGTCCGTAGCAGCGACAGGATCGGCGCCATGCCGGCCCCGCCGCCGACGAACACCAGGTCGTTGTCGCCCTCGCGAAGCGTGAAGACGCCGAACGGCCCGGTCAGGTCGAGCCGGTCACCCTCGGCCAGCTTCTCCGCCAGGAACTTGGAGAACTGCCCATCCGGATAGACCTTGATGATGAACTCCAGCAGCCCGCTCTCGCGGCTGGAGGTGTTAGCCATGGAGAAGGACCGGACCGCCTCGGTGCCGGGAATGGCGATGTCCATGTACTGGCCGGGAAAGAACTTGATCTCGTCCGGCTCGATCAGCCGCAGGATCAGGTGCCGCATGTCATGGGTGACCGCGTCCTTCGACACCACCTCCGCCACGCCCTGCTGGATCGGCAGGCCGGAGCGGATCATCTCCTCGTCGTAGTTGAGCAGCTCGATCGTGACGTCCTCATAGGCATGCGCCCGGCACAGCAGCGTGTAGCCCTCGTCCAGCTCATAGTCGGGCAGGGCGAATGTGGAGTACTTGTCGTGCTCGATGTCCTCGCCGTCGAGGATGAACGACTTGCAGGCGGCGCACTGCCCTTCCTTGCAGCCGTGCATGAGCATGATTCCCTGCTCAGCAGCGGCGCGCAGGATCGTCTGGTCCTCGGCCACCTCGATCTCGATGCCGACCGGCTCGAAGCGCACGACGTGCTTGTCTGCCATGACTCCCCTCGGGGCCTGCTGGTGATCCGCTGAGCTCTAGGTCGGGGGAGGGGGCCGCCGAGCAGCGGCCCCCTCCCGAGACGTTGGACTAGTCCTGGGGAGCCGGGCGTCCCGCCGGGCCCCCCCGGATGTAATCGGCGTGGAATGCCTGGCGCTGCTCGGGCGTCATCTCGTTGAGCAGGACGTTCGGGCTCAGCACCGGCCCCATCCGGCGCAGGTGGTCCAGGGTCCACATCTTCTTGGGGTCCAGGTTCAGATGCGGCTGCGCGACCATCGTCTTGCCGTCGTCGCGCACGTAGCCCATGTCGGAGACGACGTCGGCCCAGTTCCAGCCGTGGTACAGCGTCTCCCACTCGCGCTTGCCGATGAGCTGGCCCATGTTCGGGGTCTCACGGCCCTGGTAGGTCGGGCGGAACGCCGTGGCGTCCGTCCAGTGGCACGGCTCGGAGCAGTAGGTCCGCACCTGGCCGTCGACCTCGTCCATGACCATGTCCTCGCGGACCAGGCACGGGACCATGCAGGTCCAGCACCGGTGCGGGTACTGGTAGTCGACGTCCTCGGCCACGATCGGGTGGTGACCGTTCGGCATCGAGAGGCGGTTGTAGTTCTCCCACCACTTGCCGTACTTGTCGTACCAGCCCGGGTACTTGTACTCGAACCACTCGAAGTCCTTGTCGGTCATCGGGTCGATCCGCCAGTAGTTCGCCAGCCAGCCGGTGGCGAAGAACTGCGCGACCTCGTGGACGTAGCCCTTGTTCCAGATCTGGTTCCAGGCTTCCTCGATGAGGTCGTGCGGGATGACCAGGCCGTACTTCTCCAGCGGCACGAGGTAGCTGCGGTAGTAGTCGTCGTAGATCCACCGGCGCCACATCTCGGCGTAGGACTCGCGGTCCTTGCGGCGGTCCTTGGTGCCGTACTCGATGAACGTGCCGATGGCGGCGTCGACCACGCGGTGGTTGTTCCACCACGCGTATCGCAGGTCGCGCTCGAGCAGCTGGTGGTTGCTCTCGTCGGACAGGGCCATCAGCAGGGTGGCGTAGCCGTTGCTGATGTGCCGGGACTCGTCCGACTGGACCGAGTGGAACACGGTCGGCAGCAGGTAGTCGCCGTTAGCGGCGGCCTCCGCCGGCATGGCCACGAACAGCGTGTTGGTGAACGCCGTCTCGGCCACGATCGTGAGGTAGATGCTCGCCGCGGTGATGGCGTCACCGGTGATGAAGCCCTCGGCGAACTGGCGGCCGATGGTCCCGCAGTAGTCGTTCTGGAAGTTGCGGAGACTGTTGTTGAAGCCGGCCGGGTCGATGTAGTTGTTCATGTACAGGCGCTTGAGGTTCTGCTGGATCGTCGAGTGCCGCACCTCGTCGATCATCTGGATCGCCTGGCCGTTGTGCAGCTCAGGGTTGGGCACCGTCCGGAACAGCAGCGGCATGGCGCGCGCCGCCGAGATCTCCGGCAGCGGGATGATGGACAGGAACAGCTTCTGCCATTCCAGCCAGCGCTCCTGTACCTGGCGGAACATGTTGCCGCGGATGGCGCCGTCCTGCGCGCCGTACACGCGGTTGTCCTTCTCCTCCTGCATCGGGAAGTAGGACCGCAGGACCTGCTTGAGCGGGTCCTTCTTTTGTGCCTTATGGAACGTATAGTCCGTTCCGTACTGAGAGACAGGCTGGTGGTACTGGGGTTCCCAGGCCAGTTCCTGAATCTTCTGGTGTGCCTTGGCCACGCTCTGGCGACTCATGTGCCACCCCTTGCCCTTCCGTGCGTCCGCAGAGACGGGCCCGCCTGGTTCCTGTGCTGAGCCGGCGCTTCCGGCGCCGTCCCGGTTCGGGCCAGCCCGGTTTGAGCCAGCCCGATTCCCGCCAACACAGGCCCGCGCCGGCCAGTGCGCGGCAGCGGCAGCCCGAAACGTCTCACGTGAGTTATGACAACCCGCCCTGGTCGCTCCGCGGCTCTCAACATGAGACAGCCCGGAAACACGACAGAAACACGGGCATTACCGCGGGCATCACGGGGCTCACTCGTCGGGCTCGCCGAAAACGGCCGATCGCAGCTCGTCGAGCTGAGCCCGCACGCCGTCGGCGACCTTCCGGTTTCCCTCCGCGGCCGGCTCGATCCCGAGGGCGCGCAGCAGCGCCACCGCTGGAGCGCCGGGATCCCCGCTCTCGCCCAGAACGGGATGCAGTCCCTCGTCCGCCAAATGATGAAAGACCAGGTTGACGACGCTCCAGGGGTTATAAGTCTCCTTGTGCGGCTGGGCTGAACTGGTCACCAGGCACCTCCTGAATCCCCTCCGAGCGGCAGTCGACGACCGCTTCATGGGCACGCGACCCACGGATCAAACGTCCCGGCCGGTAGTTCGGTGGTCTCAACTTGAGACATAGGATTTGAGGTCGCCGTCTATGGTGGGAGCAGGCCGAACTCCCGAACCGAATGCCTCGGAACCGGCTCCCGCGGGCATGGCCGGGCCCGCGGAGGGGCGGGAGACAGGAGGCGCCATGTCGTCCCGTAGCGGGCGTGCATTTGGCAGCGACCGACTGGCTCGGACCAGAGAGAGGTTCCTGACCCGGGACCCAGTCGAGCCGCAGCAGGTGCGTGACCCGATCCTGGCGTCCTGGTGGCGATCCCGGCAGTGGAACGTGCCCGCGGATCACATCGAGCTGTCCTATGTCCGCGACCCTGACCTCGACACGCCGCTGACGCGCAGCGCCATGCCGGTGCTCCGCCACCTGCGGGAGCATCTCGAAGGCCAGCCGATTAGCGTGATCCTGACCGATTCCGCCGGAGTCGTCCTGACCAGGCTGACCGCCGACCACGATCTCGAACGTCACCTCGACGGCGTCAAGCTGGCGCCGGGGTTCAGTTACGCCGAGGAGTACGTCGGCACCAACGGCATCGGGACCGCCCTGGAGGGCGGCCAGCCGGCCCACGTCTTCGGCCATGAGCACTACGCCGAGCACCTGGAGGACCTCGCCTGCGCGGGCGTTCCCATCCATCACCCCATCTCCGGCAAGGTCGTCGGCGCCGTCGATCTGACCTGCTGGCGCAAGAACGCGGACCCGCTGCTGATCGCGCTGGTCAAGACCACCGCCGACCAGATCACCCAGGCGCTGCTGGCCGATTCCAGCGCTCAGGAGCTGGAGCTGCTGCAGGAGTACCTGCGCGCGTGCCGTCGCACCAACGGCATCGTGCTGGCGCTCAACAACGACGTGGTGATGATGAACGACCACGCCCGGCAGGTGCTGGAACCCGGCGACCAGGTCGTGCTGCTCGGCCAGGCCGGCGAGGCGCTGGCCGGCGGCAAGACCGGGGCGGTGGAGGTCGAGCTGCCCACCGGCCTGACGGCGCGGATGCACTGCCGCCCGACCCGCAGCTTCAGCCCGCTCGGTGCCTCCGGCGGCGTGGTGCACGTCAAGCTGCTGGAGGGGACGCGCCGGCCGGTCGCGGACTCGGCGCTCCCGGCGCGGATGTTCCTGCCGGGCCTGGTCGGGTCGGGAGCGCTCTGGCTGCGCAGCTGCCAGCAGGTGCAGGAGACCTACGAGGCCGATGAGTGGCTGGTCCTGGAGGGGGAGGCGGGCGTCGGCAAGCTGGCACTGGCCCGCGCGGTGCATCAGCGGCGCGACCCGGCCGGGCGCTTCGACGTGCTGGACGCCGCCGAGGCGGGCTCCCCGGACTGGCTGGTGCGGACCCGCCGTGCGCTGCTCGACGCCGAGGGCGACCTGGTGATCCGGCACGTGGACCGGCTCGGGCCGCGGCAGCTGCACGGCCTGGTGGGCGCGCTGCAGGAGGCCAGGTCGGCGCCCCGGGAAGGCCGGCTGTGGGTAGCGGTCACGCTGACCCAGCGGGCCGCCGTGCCGAAGCTGACCGAGCTGCTCCGGCTGTTCCCGAGCACGGTGGCGCTGCCGCCGCTGCGCCACCACATCGAGGACCTGCCGGATCTCACCACGTTCTTCCTGGGCAAGCTGAGCCAGCACGGCCGCCTGAGCTGCTCCCCGGAGGCCACCAAGCTGCTGGTGCGGTCGAACTGGCCGGGCAACGTCGAGCAGCTGTGGCAGGTGATCCGGCGCATCGTTCAGCGCAGGCGAACCGGCTCCATCCTGCCCCGGGACCTGCCGCCCGAATGCTGGACGGTGAGCCGCCGGCTCCTGAGCCCGCTGGAGGCCCTGGAGCGCGACGCGATCGTGCAGAGCCTGCTGGACACCGAGGGAAACAAGGCCAAGGCGGCCGAGTCGCTGGGAATGTCGCGGGCGACTATTTACCGCAAAATCCACGAATACGGGATAGTTATCCCCGCTAACTGACCGGCTGAGAGCAGGGCTGGCTCAATTTGAGAGCCGCGGCGAGCCGCCGGCGGCATAGGTGTGTCTCATGGCCCGCGCCCCGGCGCCGGGCACCGCAGTCATCCAGCGAAGGAGCAGCAATGGCCGCGATAGACGCACCAAATGACGCCGCAGCACGAGGGGCGCACGCCGCCGAGCCAGCGCCCAGCCCGGCCCCGGTCGGGCTGCTAGCGGGCGACCCCATGGCGCTGGGACTGCCGTGCTTCATCGTCGGGTCGGTGGCGCTGGGGCTGGTGCTGGTCGGGATGGTCCCGGCCGCCGCCGTAGCCGCCTCGCTCCCCATCATCCTGGCCGCCACCGCGGCGGGCCTGTTCATCGCGACGATCTGGGCGGCGGCCGTCGGCCAGTCGGCGGTGGCCAGCGTCTTCGGCGTGTTCGCCGGCTTCTGGCTCAGCTACGCCGTGCTCGTGCTTGGCCTCACCCACAACTGGTTCGGCATCGCCGCGGCCGACGTGGTCTCGACTCAGGAGCTGTTCCTCACCGCCTGGCTGATCGTGATTGTCCTGCTCACCCTGGCGACCCTGCGGCTGCCGCTGGCGTTCACCGCGATCCTGGGACTCGTCGACCTCGCGCTGCTGCTGGTCCTGCTGGGCACCGCTAACGCGTCGACCGGCCTGCTCAAGACCGGTGGCGTGGTCGCGCTGGTGTTCGCCGCCGTCGGCGCGTACGTCTTCGCCGGCACCGCCGCGCTGGCTACGGGCGGCAAGGCCCTGCCGCTGGGCAAGCCCGTCATAAGGTAGCTAGCCCAGGGGGCGACCCCTGGAACCCCAGTCCGGGGGGCCTTGGCCCCCCGGAGGGGCGCCTAGCTGGCTGAGGGGGTGAGCGGGACAGCGGCTTCGCTGGTGAGCAGGAGGAAAGTCATGCTTTCCTGCAGGTAGAGCCGGACGCTCGTCTCGGTGTGCGAGAGGTAGCCGATCGACGCGTCCTGGCCCAGTTGCAGCTCGAAGTCCCCGCCCCGGGTTGTCAGCACCAGGCCGCCCTCGATGGCCGGCGCCCAGACGATGTCGTCGCTGATCATCCGCCGCAGGTGCTCGATGACCGGATAGCCGTGGTCGGAGGTCTCGCTGGCCGCGGTGTAGGCGTCGGCGCTGAGCACGACCGAGTACGGCCCGTTGACCCCGGCCGAGCGCAAGGCGCTGAGCGCAGTGGCGACCGCCTCCGGGTAGCCGACAGCGTTCGCCGGCAGGGCGACCGAGGCGTTGCTGGCGCCCGGCCGGATCCCGTCGATGTCAGCCGCGGCGTACCCGTCGAAGATCGCGCGGTCCTCGGCGAAGGCCAGCTGGCGGGCGGCGTCCTTCACCGGCTGCCAGTCGGAGTCACGAGAGCCGCGGTCGACGTCGTCGATCTGCTCCCGGTCCAGCGAGAATGGCACCCGCAGCTCCACCACCGACAGGACATGCCGCTGCCGGGCCAGCACGCCATTGCCCGGCGCCTCGATCTCCCGGATATGGCCGGTCCCGACCGCGGAGAGGCCCTCGCCGGCCGGTCCCCGCACGTCCACGACCCGGCGGCCGGCCAGGTGGCGCTTGAACGTCCGGGCGGCTTCCTGCGTGATCTCCGCCCAGGCGGAGTCCGAGACCGGCGCTAGCTCGCGATGCAGGTTATTCATCCGGGGAGGCCCCTTTCATGCTGCCGATCTCCAGTGATCCGGTTTCGGGGGAATCGAGCGGCCCGTCGGCCAGGCTCTCCAGCAGCGGCTGCGATGGCACGAAGAACAGCGTTCCGGTGACCGCGCGGCTGAAGTCGAGCAGCCGGTCGTAGTTGCCTTCGGGCGAGCCGATGAACATGTTGGCCAGCATCTGCTCGGTCGTGGCGGGCGACCGGGCGTAGCCGATGAAGTAGGTGCCATGCTCCCCGCTGCCCGGCGCGCCGAACGCCATGTTATCGCGGAGGATCTGGACCTCCTCGCCGTCGGCGTCGAGGATCGTGGTCAGCGCGTTGTGCGCGAAGGACGGCTTCACGTCGTCGGCGAGCTCGATGTCCGACAGCTTGCGCCGCCCGACGATCTGTTCCTGCTCCTCGGTCGCCAGCGCATTCCAGCGGGCCAGGTCGTGCAGGTACTTCTGCACGATCACGTAGCTGCCGCCGGCGAACCGCGGATCCTCGGCGCCGATCAGCGTCGCGCGGGCCGCCGCCGCCCCGACCGGGTTCTCCGTGCCGTCGACGAAGCCGATCACGTCGCGGCTGTCGAAGTACCGGAAGCCGTGCACCTCGTCCACCACGGTGACCGCGCTGCCGAGCCGGAACATGATCTGCGAGGCGAGCTCGTAGCACAGGTCCATCCGCGCGGCCCGGATGTGGAAGAGCAGGTCGCCGGGCGTCGACACGGCGTGCCGTCCGGCTGCCCTTATTTCCTGAAACGGATGCAGTCCCGCCGGTCGCTCCGGCCCGGCCAGGGTGTCCCAGAGCCCGCCGCCGATCCCGGTCACGCAGGTCAGGTACGCCGAGGGCTCGCGGGTGCCGACCGCGCGCACCAGCGCGCCCAGATCGCCGCACAGGCCGCGGACGGTGGCGACGGCCGGGGCCTCCGCGCGAGTGACGGCCACCAGGAAAATGGCCGCGCCGGTCAGCGGGGCCAGCACCGCCTGAGGCTCCGCGTCCGCCTGGCTGGCCGCGTCGGTAGTCACCCGCAATATCTTGCCCTGCCCGGGCCCGGCCGATCGGCTAGTTCGAGAAGTCCTGGGTCATCCAGACCGTGCCGTTAGCGTCCCGGAGCACGTAGATCCCGATGCGGTGGAACGACGAGCTCAGGAGGTTCAGCCGGTGGCCGTCGTGCGGCGGCGTCTCGTTCAGCATCGCCTGGGTCAGGCTGACGGCCAGCGCGGCGATGTTCGCGGTGGTGTCGGGCTCGGGGCCGCCCTCGCCGATGTTCTCCCCGGCCGACGTCCAGTCCACGCCGGCGGCGGTCTCCCGGGCGCCCAGCGTCGGCTCGCCCGGGCACTGGTGCAGCAGGCCGCAGCCCGCGGCCATCACCGTGGTGTGCCCGAGGGCGCTGGTGTCCAGGCCGAAGCTGATCGCGAGGGGCGGCAGGCTCGCCTGCGCCCGCGTCTGGTTGATCAGCGCGAGTACCTGGGTGGCCGCGGAGCCGGGCGTCCCGGGCGTCCCAGGCGTCCCTGGCAGCGGGCTGACCGAGCCGGCCGGGCTCGGGGCCGCGGTTGGGGTGGGCGCCGCCGTCATGGTCGCCGACGGGTGCGTGCTCGGGGTCGGCCGGGGCCCGGCGCTGGCCGGCGCCGGGGTGCCGGGCTGAGCCGCGGGTTCCGAGGCAACGGGCGCGGGGCGGCCCGATCCGTCAGTAACGCCACCGGGCGCGGACGAATGCCGGCAGCGCCCCGCCGTGGCGCCGGCCTGCCCCGCGCACGGCGTGCTCATGGAGCCCTGGAGGGCGGCGACCGCGGCATGGTGCTGCCGGGCCGCCCCGTATACGCCTAGTCCGGCCACGAACAGCGCGGCGATCACGAAAGTGACCAGGGCTGGCCTGCGGCCGTGCCGCAGCTTGTCGTCCGCCTCCTCGCGGAGCCAGTCTCGCTGGTCGGGCCAGCCCTGGTCCTCGGGCCAGTGATGATCGGGCGTCCATTCCCGGCCGCGGGGGCGCTCCGCGCGCAGGCGCCGCAGGGGTGAGGTCGGCGCATCCTGCTCGTCGCGCCACTGCTCGTCGCGCCACTGCTCGTCGTCGCGGGGCCAGTCGCGGTCGTCGGGCCAGCCCTGGTCTTCGGGCCAGTAGTGATCCGGCGTCCACTCACGGACGCGCGAGCGCTCCAGGTGCTTGCGCCGGTGGGATGACATCTGCGCACCTCGCTCGCCAGCGCTTGCTGGACGATATCCGTGGCTCGCGCCGACATCATCACGCGATGCGCCGCCGCGATCCTCTCGCCCGCTCCGGCACCCACCCTAGTGAGATCCGCGCCGGTTCGCCCGGATCTGCCGGTTCTCGTCTAGAAAGGCGGCTGCCGCCCGCGTCTTGACGTGGGCATATTCCGGATGGTTATTTCTGCGCATGGAGTCGTTAACGGCGGTGTCGTTCGTGGTGCTGGCCGCCGCCCTCTGCGGGGCGGCGGCGCTGGCGGTGCTCGCCACGGCGCAGGTGCACCTGTCGGGGCCCGAGGCGATCGCCCGCGACGGACTGGCCCGCGGCCAGCAGGCTCCGAGGTGGTCGCTGCCGGACTCGGCCGGCGCGCTGCGCCGCTCGCCGCCCGCGGGGCCGCTGCAACTGGTCATCTTCGCCGATCACTCGCTCAAGTCCTTCCCCTCGGTGCTCGACGGGCTGCGGGACCTGGTCGCGCGCGATGCCCAGCTGGAGACCGTCGTGCTGCTGCGCCGCCGTAACGACCTGGCCGGGCCGCTGCTGCGGATGCTCGGGCTGGACGGCGTCGCGGTCCTCACCGGCTCGGCGGCCCTGTATGCCAAGTACAACGTCCGGGTCGGCCCGTTCGCGATCTTCGTGGACTCGGCCGGCCTGGTGCGCGCCTCCAGCCTGGTCAATCACGACTGGCAGATCGCCAAGCTGCGCCAGCTCGCGGGCATCCCGGTGGAACCGCCGCCGCGCGCAGCGCCCTGGCGGCCGCGCCGCCGCGCGCCGCGAACGGCGGTGTAACGGGCGTGCCCGTCGTTACCCTCGCAGACTTCGCGCCCCTCGGGGCCAAGGCCGTGCTCGCGGTCATGCTGCTGGTCGCCGGCGGCGCCAAGCTGGCCGGCCTGGCCGGCTTCGCCGCGTCGGTGCGGCTGTTCACGCCGCGCCGGGTAGCGGCGTCGGCGTCGGCGGAGCCGCTGTTGCGCTGGCTCGCCCTGGCGGTGGCGCTGGCCGAGCTCGCGCTCGGCGCCGTCAGCCTGACCTCGCCCGCGCTCGGCTGGCTCAACCCCCTCATCCTGGCCGTCGGCTGCGCCTTCGTGGCGGTGTCCGGGGCCGGCTACGCGTTTCACCGCGACCGGTCCTGCCAGTGCTTCGGCGCGCTGTCGCAGCGGCGGTTCGACCGCGCCGGCCTCGCCCGTGCCGTCCTGGTCGCGGCGCTGGCCGGTGTCGCCATGGCCGCCGTCCCGCCGTCCAGCATCCGGCTCAGCCTCGCCGACCGCGGGCTGCTGCTGGCCGCTTCCTGCCTGCTCACCTTCGTGACCTTCACCGCGGCCAGGGCGCTGGCCGCGATCCGTGCCTCAGATCACGGGGCCTCAGATCACGGGGCCTCAGACCACGGTGCCTCAGACCACGGTGCCTCAGACCACGGTGCCTCACTGCCGGGGATGGTGTCGTAAATGCGGATTCCGCCGTATCTCGCCGTCGCGCAATGGGCCCTGCTGCTGGCCCTCGGCCTGCTCGTCGTCACCGCATACCGGCAGCTGGGCCGGGTCCTGGGCCGGGCCCGGCAGCCCGCCGAGCTGGGCCCGGCCGTCGGCAGCCGCCCGGCCCGGATCTCCTACGAGCCGATATCGCGGCCGGACGGCAGCGTGCACACCTTCGAGCCCGGTGGCGGCGAGCCGGCCCTGGTGGCCTTCGTCGACCCGACCTGCCCGTCGTGTGAGGAACTGGTGACCGTCCTGGGCGCCGCGCGGGAGGCCGGCGAACTGGCTGGCTTGCGGGTGCTGCTGCTGACCTCCGATCCGCCTGGCTATCTGCAGATCTCGGCCGCCTTCCGGGCGACCGACCTGGAAATCGGGCGGCCGCTCGACCGCGCCGACCTGGAGTCCTACCGGGCATCGGCGACGCCGCTGCTGGTGGCGATCGACGCTGCCGGCGTGGCCCGGGCGGCCGGGACCGCCATTCGGCGCGCCGAGGTGCTTGCCTACCGCCAGGCCTGCCTGCTGCCGCCGGCGGGGGAGCTGCTTCCGGTCATGAAATGACGGGGGCTGCCGATCTCAGGAGCATTCGGAAATAACGCGAGACAGGAGCCGCGCTCATGCGGTGGAAGCAATGGGGTGCGTGGGATGCGTGGGGTGCGAGCCTGGACGCCCGCGTCAGTGGCGTGGCCGAGCGGGCGGCCAGGCGGCTCAGCCGCCGGGACGCCCTGCGCGGCGCGGTCGCCAGCGGTACGGCGGGGCTGGCCGCGCTGTCACTCGGTCAGCGGCCCGCGCTGGCGAAAGCGGAGATCTGCCACTGCGGCCCTACCCGGCGCTGTTCCGGCTGCCCGGGCACGGGCTGCCCGTCCGGCTATCACCTCTGCAAGGGATCGTTCACCAGCGACTGCTTCAACAACCAGGGGTACCGGTGCGAGTGGCCGCACGGGACCTGGATCGCCTGCATGAATGTCGGCAAGGGCTATGGCTACAAGGTCTGCTACGACTGCATCGGCAAGAGCGGGTGCAAGGACTGGTGCACCTGCCAGAGCCAGTGCATCTGCTGCAAGTGCGAGACGGTCGCCGACCTGCGGGCCGAGCAGCAGCGACTGCAGTCCGCGGCGGCCTCGCATTGACGGGGCGGCTCGCCGGGCGGGCCCGCCTGCCGCGCCAGGCGCTCACGGCGTCGGCGGCCACGGTCGCCGTGGCCGCCGGCCTGGCCGTGGGGTGGGCCGCAGGCTGGACTGGGGGGTGGGCTGGGGGGTGGACCGCGGGCGGTCGCACCGTCGCCGTCGGCGGCCTGGCCGTCCTGGTGGCCGCCGCGAACGGCTTCGCCAAGGCGTACTCGCCTTGAGGCGCCAACTCGGCGGCCTCGCTGGCCACCGGCCTCCCGGTCGGGAGGCTTGCCAGGGGGGTGCTCGTGCTGGCCGCCTACGCGCTGCCCGCGATCGTGGTCTGGACCGTGCTGGGCCTCGGCCTGGGGGCGCTGCCGCTGACCGGGGCCGCCCTGGTGCTGGCCGTGATCTACGCGGGCTGCTACGGCCTGCAGGAGGTGACCGGCAGGCTGGGCCTGCCTACGCCGGGCAGCAGGTGGCAGGTGCCGCAGACGATGGTCGTGGGCGTATCGGGCTGGCGGCGCATCCTGATCTGGGGCTCGATACTCGGGCCGGGTTTCCTCACCCGCAACCCGTACGCCGGATTCGGGCTGCTGCCCATCGTGGTCGCGACGGCGCGCGGGGCGGCGGCCGGTGCCATGCTCGCGGCGGTCATCGGCCTGGCGCATGGCACCGGGCGGGCACTGGCGCTGCTGCGCGATGCCCGGCCGGAAGCGGCGGCCGACCCCATGCGGCTCGTCCTGACCTCCATGTACTGGCGCGCGTTCGACGGCTTCGCTCTGCTGGTCGTCGCCGGCGCGGCCATCGCGGCCTGCGCGTACCAGTTCCCGTGACCGGAGTAGCTCACCGCCCGCGCAGCAGCACCCGATGGAGCACCTATGAACAGAGCGCTAGCCGCCACGATCACCCTGGCCTCGACCGCCGCGCTGATCAGCGGCGCGACCGTGACCGCCGCCCAGGCCAGCCAGCACGGGGTTAGCCGGGCGAGCAGCGCGCGGTCGGAGCATTTCCGGATTATCAGCACCTCCACCGCGTCGCGGCGGCAGAGCGTGCTCGCCACCGGGGCCTTCACGGCGGGCGGTTATCAGATACCGGGCCGGGTCGTCAGCCTGCGGGCCACCGACAAGATGGTGTTTCCCGGCGGGACGTTCCTGGTGGTCCGGCGGATAACCCGCCAGTACCTGCCGCTGCCGACCAGCGCGTGCCTGATACGGGAGACCATTCGCGGCACCTACTCGCTGGGCCACGGCACCGGCTCGTACGCGGGCATCAGCGGATCTGGCGCGTTCACCGACCGGATCACGGGCGTCATCCGGCGGTCGCACGGCCAGTGCGGCGGGCCGATGACCGTGTACCAGCAGATCGCCTACGAGGGCGGCGCGATCCGCGGATAGGCCCCCGGCCCGCCGCTGAGCCGTGGCTAGGGCGCCGGTCTCGCGGCCACGGCCGGCGTGCGCGACGTCGCAGGCCCGGACGACGCGCCGGTTCCGGGTGAGGCGGGCGGGCTGGAGCCCGGGCTTGCCGAGGAACTCGGGCTCGCCGAGGAAGTCGGGCTTGCCGAGGAACTCGGGCTCGCGCTGGGGCTCGGCGCCGGAGTGGGCGAGACCGAGTTCGATGGCGTGACGGTCGGCCGTGCTGAGCCCGTCGGCGTGCGGCCAGTGCTCGGGTGCGATAGGTGCGAGCTTGGCCGGGGGCTGGCGGGGGAGTTGTGCGCCAGGCCGCCGAGGGTCGTGCCGGAGGCCTGGCGGTGCCAGATCACTGTCTCCAGCGGCTTGCCGGCGATTGCCTCGAACGCGGTGATCGCCCCCATGGCGATGACGAACACGCCGAGCGTGGCCGCGGCCGCCATGAGCCACTTGCGCCTGGTCCCGTGCTGGATGCCCGGCTTCTGGGCGTCCGGCTTCTGGGTGGCCGGCGCATGGGCGTCCGGCGCATGGGCGTCCGGCGCATGGGCGTCCGGCGTCCGGGTGCCCGTGGTCCCCGCCGGGGAGCCAAGGTCGCGGGTGGGCTCCGCTCCGCGCGGCCGGTCGTGGTCCGGCCAGCCCCGGAACCTGCCCGCGAAGGCCGGCATGATCTCGGTCTCCGTCGCGTCGGGGGCAGCCGGGTCGCGGGCCCGGTGGCGGCGTACCACCGCCGCGGCCACCGCGGCCGCGCGCAGGCGCTCGTTACTGCGAGCTATGTAGTGCTTGTAGACCGCGGCCCCGACCGTGCTGGCCAGGCTCATGAACGCCGCGCCGATGATGGTTCCGGCAATTCCAAGACTCGATGCCGCGATCGCGCCGGTCAGGGTGGCCAGCATGCTGGCGACTGCCTGGGTTGCGGTGACGTCAATTCGCCGCCCGCTCATCCATCCTCCTTTTCTCACGGCCGTGCCCCCTGGGCAGGGCATGGATGCCGAGCGATAGCGTTCTGTCCGTCTTCGAGACTATGCGCGGTTTACGACCCTGATGTTCCTGCTGGCAGGATGGAGGCCCTTCCGGACAGTCAGCCCGCGCCGGTACTGTCCTGCGGAGCCTGACCGCACGAGGAGGATGGCGATGGGTGAGGAATCCGATGGGTGAGGAATCCGATGGGTGAGGAATCCGGGCGGACGTTCCTGGTGACCGGTGGCAACGCCGGGATCGGCCTCGCCACCGCGACAGACCTGGCCCGGCGCGGCGGCCGCGTCTTTGTGGCGTGCCGGTCGGAGGCCAAGGGCTCGCACGCCGTGGCTAGCATCGTCGCGGAGACGGGCAACGCCAACGTCAGCTTCCTGCCCCTCGACCTAGCCGACCTCGCCTCGGTGCGGGCCTGCGCCGACGCCTTCCTGGCCATGGACGAGCCGCTGCACGTGCTCATCAACAACGCCGGCGTCGCCGGGCGGCACGACCTGACCAGCGACGGCTTCGAACTGGCCTTCGGCGTCAACCACCTCGGCCACTTCGCGCTCACGACGGCGCTGACGCATCGCCTGGTCGCCAGCGCGCCGGCCCGCGTCGTCACCGTGTCCAGCGACGCGCATTACCTTGCCAAGGGCATCGACTTCACGGCACTGCGCCGCCGGGCCCGCAGCGTGACCGGCATGCACGCCTACGCCGTCTCCAAGCTCTGCAACGTCCTGTTTACCCAGGAACTGGCCCGCCGCCTCGATGGCCAGGGCGTCACCACCTACGCGCTGCATCCCGGCGTGGTGGCCTCGGACATCTGGCGGCAGGTGCCGTGGCCGGTCCGCCCGCTCATCACCGCGCGCATGCTCTCGACCGAGCAGGGCGCGCGGACCTCGCTGTACTGCGCGACCTCGCCCGAGGAAGCCGCGCGGAGCGGGCGTTTCTACGACGACTGCCGGGAGCGGCCGCCCAGCGACGTCGCCACCCCGGAACTCGGCCAGATCCTCTGGGAGCGCAGCGAGGCCTGGACCGGCTCCTGACTCATGTCGGCGGGCTGGCCGGATCGCCGTACATCCTGGCCCGGTCGCGGCTAGCGTGAGGAAGCGTGCGACTTAACAGCGGGCCGGCATTCGCGCGGCAGCCCGGCCCAGGTCATCCGGGCCCAGGTCATCCGGGCCCAGGTCATCCGGGCCCAGGTCATCCCGGCCCATGACGATCCGGTTGCGGGCGGCGGCGCTGCTGGCCGCCGGGCTGACGGTGGCGGCCTGCGGCACGGGCGTGGCGGCCCAGCAGCCTCAGTCGAGCCTGGGCGCGGCGTCGGCAGCCCCGGCCACGGCCACCCCGGCCGGCGCTGCCAGCCATCCCGGCAGCGGAGCGGCCGACGCCGCCATGCCCGCCACTGGGCCGCCCGCCACTGGGCCGCCCGCCACTCAGCCGGCCGCCACTCAGCCGGCCGCCGCGGCTAGGCCGCTGGCCGGGAAGACGGTCGGGATTGACCCCGGCCACAACGGCCGGAACGCCGATGATCCCGCCTACATCAATCAACTCGTCTGGAACGGCCGGGCAGAGGAAACCTGTGATACCACGGGCACTGAAACCGACGCCGGGTACACCGAGGCCAGGTTCAACTTCAATGTCGCGCGCTACCTGGAGGCCGACCTGCGCGGGGACGGCGCTCGCGTGGTGCTGACGCGCTACGGCAACGACGGCGTCGGGCCGTGCGTGAACCGCCGGGCGCAGATCCTCAACCGCGCGCACTCCAGCGTCGCCATCGACATTCACGCGGACGGCGGCCCGGCCTGGGGTCGCGGCTTCACGGTCCTGGAACCGGTAGCGGACGGCCCCAACGACAAGGTGATCAGGTCCTCCGTCCGATTCGGCAGCGACGTGCGCTCGGCGCTGCTCAGGTACACCAGCATGCCCCGCAGCGACTATTACGGCTACGACGGCGTCATCTTCCGCGATGACCTCGCGGGCCTCAACCTGACCACCGTGCCCAAGATCCTCATCGAGACCGGCAACATGCGCAACGCGACCGACGCCCGGCTGCTGCAGGCGACCTGGTTCCAGAAGCGGCTGGCCGAGGCGTTCACCGCCGCCATCGTCGCCTTTCTGGCCAGGCGCTAGCCGCCCCGGTCACCGCGGCGGGCGCGTCGCCATGCGATCGGGCCCGTCGTGGGCCAGGATGGGACCATGCTTGATCATCTCGCGATCCAGTGCGGCGATGTGGCCGCGAGCGCGGCGTTCTACGATGCGGTGCTCGGCGCCCTCGGCGGGGCGCGGGTGATGGATTTCGGAGAGGTCATCGGGTTCGGCACGGCAGATAAGCCCGATTTCTGGATCGGCCCGCGGATGAGCGGCGCTGGCTTCAGGGAGACGCACATCGCGTTCGCGGCGACCGACCGGGCCGCGGTGCGGGAGTTCTTCTCAGCCGCGGTGCGCGAAGGCGCGGACGTCCTGCACGAGCCGCGGCTGTGGCCGGAGTACCACGCCAGCTACTACGGGGCGTTCGTCCGCGACCCCGACGGCAACAACGTCGAGGCCGTCTGCCACGCCCCCGAGTAACGGCCCGCCAGTGCACCAGCACGGCAAACGGGACTAGATGGTCCACCGTGACAGGTTCACCGTGACCGCGATTTGCTTAGAGCTTGGGCTCCAGGCTCGCGACCGGGGCCGTGGTGCACACGTTCGCCGGCGCGTTGTTCGTCGTCTTGCAGATCGCGGCGGTGATGTAGTTTGCCGCTCCGAGTGCCCCCTGAGCGACCGGACTCGACGGGTTGTTCAGGTCCGCGGCGACCTGCGCCCAGCTCAGGCCGGCCAGCAACCCGGGGTCGAAGAGCGGCGCGGTGATCATGTACTTGTTGGCGATGTCGATGAACGGGTAGCCGCGCTGGCTGGCATTCGGCTCGTACTTCGCCCAGATCGCCGATTGCGCGGCCGTGGTGTTCTGCAGCGGAGTGTGGGTGATCGTCTCGTTCTCGACCGGGGTGAAGGTCAGGTACTTGCTGGTGTAGCTGGACTTGTAGAACGTCAGCGTGGGCGTGTTGGGATCGGTGTCGGTGCTGGAGGAGTGGATGCCGCGCAGCGGTGACAGCGTGCCGAACCTGCTAAGCGCTACCGCCATGGACCATCGCATGGCTGCGCAGTACGGGCAGAACTCGGCGCCGATGTAGAGCATCTCTGGCTTGCCCGCGCTGGTCAGGGTGGCCCCGGTGATCGCGCTAATGGGCTTGGGATTGTAAGAGGTCACCGATCCCGCGCCGACCGTCTTCAGCGCGCTGACGGGCACCGTGGTGACGTCCTTGATCACGCTCGCGGGCAGCGCCGTGCCGGTCGTCGACCCGCTGGCGGACGTGCTCTTCGAGCTGTTCTGGCCCAGCTTGACCACGACCAGCGTCACCACGATGGCGATGACCACCACCACCGCGCCGCCCGCCAGCAGCATCCTGCGGCGCAGCTCGGCCTTCCGGGCCGCCGCCTGCTGCGCGGCGATGCGCTCGCGGGCGCTTTGCTGTCTAATCCGCTGCGCCTTGCTCATGGACCGGGTCAGCCTTTCATTTTCTTGGCGCTTGCCTGCGCCACCGCATTCACCGGAGCCTGCCGGAACACGGCATCGAACACTACGAGGGCAAAGAGGAAGAAAGTCAGGATATGCACGCCGGTGCACCAGAGGCAGATATTACCGACCTCGAAAAGCTCCGCGTACACCAGGTAGAGCACGAAACCGATCCCGACGATCACCGAAGCCAGCCGTACCCACCGGACCGCCGGATGCTTCATGCGCCAGCCCCAGGGCGAGTTGACCGCGACCATGAACACGAAGAAGGCCAGGCCGAGCTCGGAGACCGGGAAGATCCCGAACACCTTGGACTCCGCGCTCGTGGTCACGTTCGCGCAGTTGATGATGCCCTTGGAGGTGCAGATCGGGACGGCGCCCGTCAGGTGGTCGATGGTGAGGTAGACCGAGATGCCCAGGCCGATGATCGACAGCACCAGGGTGGCCACGATCAGCCAGCGCGGAGCGGGGGGAATCGCGCCGCGGCCCGCCACCGGCTCCCGCGCGGCGGCACCGGGCTGAGACCGGACAGCCTTACCTCCGCCGGACCCGCCGGACCCGCCGGACGGGCCTGCGGGCTTCCCCCCGCCTTGCTTACCCGTAGCTTGCGTGCTCGCGCCTTGCATGCCCGTGGCTTGCGTGCTCGCGGCTGGTCGCCCGCCGACCGGGCCCGGCCGGGCACCGGCCGGGCCCGCCTGGCGCTTGTTCACGGTCTGAGTGCTCGGCCTGGCCGACGCCTGACGGCCCGCGGACTGCTGTGCGCCGGTCTTCCCCCCGGTGCGTACCTGCCGGTTCCGCGGTCTGCTCATGCCTGTCCTCGCCGTGGGGAGTCTTTCGCCTGGACAACGTCTCGCGCCGGCGGATCGTTCGCTTCGGCGCAGCGATAGCTGGCTGGCGGCGGCAGAACCCGATATCCCTGGTGGCGCCGCAGACCATGTTAGGCCGCCGCGGCGCGCATAGCTGCCCACTATCCAAGCAAGCCTGGCTGGAGATCCGCTGAATAACGGCTCTGGGCCGCCCTGACGCGGGGTGGGCCGGCCCTCAGCCCGGACCCGGCCGTGACCGGTGTGACCGATGTCAAGGGATGGCCACCAATGTGTCCAGTATTGTTGCGCGACGCAACTGGCATTGGCTATCTTCGATTCATGCTGCACCTGATGAAAATCCGCGTGGCGCGTATGGGCGCGCTGGCCGCGATGAGCTGCCTGGGGATAGCCGCGGCCGGCTGCGGCAGTTCCCCGGTCTCGCCTGGCTCAGCCGCCAGCAGCAGCACCCACGGCGGTAGCCCCGCCGCCGGCCAGGCATCCGGCACCGCCGGCGTCGCTTATGCGGCGTCGCTGGCGTACCTCAACGAGAAGATCGTCGGCCCGGCCTTCGCGACGGCATCGGGGCTGAACTACAGCGGGACGGCCGGCCCCTCGGGCGCGCTGGAGTCGGAGATCGCGTCGAAGGCCATCACCCCGGATGTCTTCGAAGCCATCGGCGGCGACAGCATCACGCCGCTGTTTCCCAAGTTCACCAGCTGGTATGTCCAGTACGCGACGACCTCGATCGTCCTGGCCTATAACCCCCGGGGCAAGCACGCGAGCCAGTTCAAGGCCATCGCCAGCGGGGCGAAGCCCATCACGGACCTGTTTGCGCTGCTGGAAACGCCAGGACTGAGGCTGGGCCGGACCGATCCCAACACCGACCCGCAGGGCCGGGCCTTCATCTACATGCTGGAGCTCGCCCAGATGAAGTACCACCTGCCGTCGGACACGGTCACTAAGATCATCGGCTCGCCCATCGCCTCGGCGAATTCCGCGCAGATCTTCGCGGAGGCATCGCTCGAGTCCACCCTGCAGTCCGGCCAGCTTGATGCCGCCAGCGCCTATCTCTCTCAGGCCAGGCAGCTGCACCTGAGCTACATCACGCTGCCGTCGGCCATCAACCTCGGTGACGCCGCGGACGCGACCGCGTACCACAAGGCGTCGATCACGATCACCGGCAACGCGACCAAGTACGGCTCGCCGCTGACGATCGACATCACGGTGATCAGCGGCAGTCCGACCGGGACCAAGTTCGTCGCCTACGTGCTGTCCCCGGCCGGCCGGGCGCTCCACCAGCAGGGCGGCTACACCCTGCTGAAGCCCACGCTGACCGGCTCGGGCGCGCCCGCCTCGGTGCTGAGTGAGCTGGGCAGCTAGTCCGCCGGCCGGCACTGGCGGCGTCCAGGGGGACGATCCCTCCGGCCGCCGCCCGGCTGGGCGGCCCCGCCAGCTAGCCCGGCCCCGGCGGCTTCGTTCCGCGACCGGGCAGGTGTCCCTGGTCGGGGCGGCCGTCATCTGGCTCGCTCTGCTCGGCCCCGTGATCACGCTGCTCACCCAGCTGTCCTGGCATGCCATCGTCAGCTCGCTGTCGGCGCCGGGCGCGTTCGATCCGCTGATCGTGTCGCTGGAAGCCGGCGGGGTCACGCTGGTGGTCCTGCTGCTGGCGGCCACGCCCCTGTCCTGGAAGCTGGCGCGCGGCACGTTGCCGTTCCCGCGGTTCTGGGAGGCCGGGATTCTCGCCAGCCTGCTGCTTCCGCCGCTGGTCGTCGGGCTGCTCCTGGTCTTCATGGTCGGCCCGTTCACTCCCATCGGGGAGGCCATCGGCCACCTGCATCTGTCCGGGACCAATACCTTCTTCGCGCTCGTGATCGCGGAGATCTACGAGTCGGCCCCGTATTACGTCCTGGGTGCCCAGGCCGCATTCGGCAGCGTCCCCGACAGCCTGGAGCAGCAGGCGGCGCTGCTGGGGGACCGCCCGTCGCGGGTCTTCCGGCGGGTTACCCTGCCCCTGGCGGCGCCGGGACTGGCGATGGCACTGGCCGTGGCCTGGGCACGAGCGATGGGGGCCTTCGGCGCCGTTATCATCATCGCCTACCATCCGTTCGGGCTTCCGCTGCAGATCTGGACCTCGCTGCAGGAGACCGGCCTGGCCTCCGCACTACCCTTTGCCCTGGTCCTGCTCGTGGTAGCCCTGCCGCTTCCGCTGGCCGCCTACATCTGGAGCGCGCGTGCTCGAGGCCGACGTCGAGGCTGACCGCCGCGAGTTCACCGTGCGCGCGGCCCTTCGAGTGGCGCCAGGAGAGCGGCTTGCCCTGTTCGGGCCATCCGGCGCCGGCAAGACCACGCTGCTGGAGGTGCTGGCCGGCCTCGTGGCGCCGCGCCGCGGCCGGGTCGTGCTCGCCGGGCGCGTGCTGACCTCGACGGAGCGGCCGGTGCGTGCGGTACCCCCCTGGCAGCGCCGGGTCGGCCTGCTGCGCCAGGACCCCGGGCTCTTCCCGCACCTGTCGGTGCGGCGCAACCTCACCTACGCTCCGGCCGCGGATGCCTCGGTCGGCGAGCTGGCCGAGCTCGCGGAGGTCCTGGGCCTGCGCAGCCTGCTGTCCGCCATGCCGGCCCGGCTGTCGGGCGGCCAGGCGCACCGGGTCGCGATCGGCCGGCTGCTGCTCGCGCACTGCGACGCCCTGCTGCTCGACGAGCCCTACGCCGGCCTGGACGCGAGCCTGCGGCGGATGCTGACCGGCCTGGTGGTCCGGCTGGTCACCGAGCGGCAGATCCCGGCGGTGCTGGTCGCGCACGAGCTGGCCGACGCCCAGGCGTTCGCCGACCGCCTGGTGATCATCGACCGCGGCGCCCTGCTGCAGGATGGCGCGCCGGACGAGGTCGTGCTGCGCCCGTCCTCGCGCCGGGTCGCAGAGCTGGTCGGCTACCTGGGGTTCGTGCCCGTCCGGGCACCCGGTTCCGGCGGCCAGGCGCCGGCCGGCGCCGCGGGTATCGTGGCCGGGGTGCATCCCGACCGGGTGACTGACGGCGCCCACCCTGACCGCGGGATCGTGCTGGCCGGGATCGTCGCCGGCGGCCGCCCGGCGGGAGCGACCTGGGAGGCCGACCTGCTCATCGGGCCGGCGCAGATCACCGTCAGGCTCGCTGACCGGCCCGCGGCGGGGGCCGGCGAGCTGGTGGTGACGGCGCTGGACCCGCCCTGTTTCGGCCCCGATGGCCTCGCGGTGCGACTGGCTGATCCCGGCCCCGGCCCCGGCCCCGGCCCCGGCCCCGGCCGCGCCTGGCCCGTGCAGGCGAGCGCGTGACCGGCGAATCCGGCAGCCAGCGCAGCGGGACGGCGGGCGGGGGCAGCGGCACCGGGCTGCGGCTGGCCCGGCA
>Ga0307373_10001451_pt1 | contig 44551 bp, 52 predicted proteins | sample OX2MG_FD_202534 | JGI IMG/M metagenome (GOLD analysis project Ga0307373, IMG submission 202534) | Soil microbial communities from Risofladan, Vaasa, Finland - OX-2 | ecosystem: Environmental > Terrestrial > Soil > Coastal area > Acid sulfate soil | place: Finland: Risofladan, Vaasa | collected...
CCCCGAGCCCTTCCGCAGCCGCGCCCTCGAGGGTCGTGAGCCGCTCCTCCTCGAGAGCACGGTGAGCGAGGAGGAGGCGGCCGCGCTCGACGGGCCGGAGCGACGCGAGACCCTCAACCGGCTCTTGTTCCCGGGGCCGGCGGGCGAGTACGAGGAGGCCTTCGACCGCTACGGCGACCTCTCGGTCCTCCCCTCCAGCGCCTTTTTCTACGGCCTCACCCAGCACGAGGAGCTCAACGTCGAGCTCGAGCCGGGGGTGCAGCTGATCTATGCGCTGGAGGCGATCGGCCACGCCGACGAGCACGGGATGCGCACCGTCGTCTGCCTGCTGAACGGCCAGTACCGGCCGATCTCGGTGCGCGACCGGACCCTCGCCGGCGACGCCCCCGTCGCCGAGCGCGCCGACCCCTCCGACGAACGCCAGATCGGCGCACCCTTCACCGGGGTCGTGACGCTGCGCGTCACCAAGGACGACTACGTGGAGGCGGGCGACGTGGTGGCGACCATCGAGGCGATGAAGATGGAGGCTGCGATCACCGCCACCGTGCCGGGCGAGGTCGCCCACCTCGCGATCGCCCAGGTCGCCTCCGTGCAGGCCGGCGACCTGCTGCTCCGTCTCGCCTAGACGCCCCTCGCCTGGTCGGGGCAGCAGGGCTCCGGTAGCGTGCGGCAAGGACCGGGGAAGGGAGCACACGGTGGCCGACACGAGACGGCGTTCGATCGACATCGAGGGCGCGGCACACGGCGCGCCGATCCCGATGGGCTGCCGGATCGACAACATCGTGTACTCGTCCGGGATCATGGGCACCGACCCGGCGACGGAGAAGGTCGCGGAGAGCGGTCCCGACCAGGTCAAATACGCCTTCGCCAACCTGCGCAAGTTCCTCGACGCGGCGGGCGTCACCCCCGAGGACGTGATCCGCATGACTGTGCTGCTCGGCGACAACTCGCTGCGCGGCGCGATCAACGAGGAGTGGCTGAAGATGTTCCCCGACGAGGCGAGCCGGCCCGCCCGTCACGCGATGAACCTCGAGCTCGCCGGCACGATGCTGGTGCAACTCGAGGTCATCTGCGTCGCGAAGGACTGACGGAAGCACCGAGAAAGAACGACCATGAGCCTCTCCCAGGAGTTCGAGGACCACTTCACGAGGACGGCGCCGCTCATCCGCGCCTTCGAGGGCTACAACTCGGACCAGGGGATGGACCTCGGCGAGCTGGAGGGGCTGATCCTCGAGGAGTTCGCGCAGCTGAGCTCGCTCCTTTTGAAGATGTCGATGATCGTCGACCACCTCGTGAGCGAGATGGCGAACCACCACGAGGTCTGAGCGCGCTCAGCGGCTCCTTCCGATGACGATCAACGCCCTCAGCGTCCTTGACCAGTCGCCGATGCCCGAGGGCTCCTCGGCAAGCGAGGTCCTCGCGAACACCGTGGAGCTCGCGCAGCTCACCGAGCGCCTCGGCTACCGCCGTTACTGGCTGGCCGAGCACCACGGCACCCTCGGCCTCGCGGGCAGCGCCCCCGAGATCCTCATCGCGCACGTCGCCGCGCACACGACGTCGATCCGCGTCGGCTCCGGTGGCGTGATGCTCTCCCACTACAGCCCCCTCAAGGTGGCCGAGCAGTTCCACCTCCTCGAGTCGCTGCACCCCGGCCGCATCGACCTCGGCCTCGGGCGGGCGCCGGGGGGCGAGCCGCTCACCTCGATCGCGCTGCAGCGCAATCGCGAGCACCCCGCCGGGGACGACTTCCTCGAGCAGCTCGCCGAGCTCGTCGCCTGGTTCGGTGGCCGCTTCCCCGAGCAGCACCCCTTCGCGCGGCTGGCCGCGACCCCCCTCCCCGAGGGCAACCCGCCGATCTGGCTGCTGAGCTCGAGCGGCTACTCCGCAGCCGTCGCCGGTCACTACGGCATGGGCCTGTGCTTCGCGCACTTCATCAGCGACGAGGGCGGGCCCGCCGCCGTCGAGCACTACCGGGCGCGCTTCACCGAAGCGTGGCCCGAGGACGAGCCGCAGGCGACCTTCGCCGTCGGCGTGATCTGCGCGGAGAGCGACGCCGAGGCCGACGAGCTCGCCACGAGTGCCGACCTCTGGCGCCTCCGCTCCCGCCGCTACAACGAGCGCGGCCCCGTCCCGAGCGTCGCCTCGGCGCGCGCCTTTCCCTACTCGCCCACCGACCGGAGCTTCATCGAGCAGTCGCGACAGAAGCTCATCGTCGGCTCGCCCGGCGTGGTCCGCGAGCGGCTGGAGACGCTGGCGGCTGCCTACGGTGCCGAGGAGATCGTGATCGTCACCGTGATCCACGACCACGCGGCGAGGCTGCGCTCCTACGAGCTGCTCGCCGAGACCTTCATCCCCTCGGGTGCCGCCGCCGCGGGGCAGGTAACCGCTTAGGCGCCCTTGGCCTCGGCCAGCCGCTCGCGCCGCACCTCGCGGAGGCGGTGGCGCACGTAGACGGCGATCGCGACCACGACGAGCGCGACGACGACGTAGCCCGCCAGCGAGAAGCCGTGCGCCACCCGGTGCCACGTCTTTCCGACGGCGTCGCCGATCACTGTGAGCACGGTGACGTAGACGAGCGTGCCGATGAGGCTGAAGACGAGGAAGCGCAGCCGCGGCATGCGGGCGATACCGGCGACGAGCGAGACGAAGGCACGCACCACCGGGAGTGCGCGGCCGAGCGCGACGGCGAACTCACCGCGCCCCGACAGCCAGCGCTCGGCGCGGTCGAGGTCCTTCGCGGTGACGAGGGCGAAGCGGCCGGCGCGCTCGACGAGCGGGCGTCCACCTTGTCGTCCGATCGTGTACGCGACGTACGAGCCGGCGAGCTCTGCGAGGGTCCCGAGCACGATCACGAGGCCGAGCTCGAGGTGGTGCTCCGCGACGAGCACGCCGGCGTAGCCGAAGGTGATCTCCGAGGGGATCGGGATGCAGCACGCCTCGACGAAGGCGAGGAGGACCAGCGCGCCGTAGCCCGCGCTCAAGAGGAAGTGCTCCATGGCGAATGTTGTACTCGATCGGCGCCCTCGGGGCCGTCCACCGGTCCCACGGTCGCGCCGATAGCGTCGCCGGGATGCCGACCCTCCTCGACGCCGCGGGCGGCGGGCAGATCGCGCTGCACGAGCTCGCGGGCGACGGCGAGCCGGGCATCGTCGTTGTCCACGCGACGAGCTTCAACGCCGCCGCGCTGGCACCACTCGCACGACGGATGGAGGGCAAGCGGGTGGTCGGCCTCGACCTGCGTGGCCATGGCGCCGCGTCGCGCGGTGATGCAGCGACCTTCGAATGGCGATCGATCGGCGACGACGTGCTCGCAGCCCTGGACTGGCTCGAGGCCCACCTCCCCGGGCCCCTCCACGGCTTCGGGCACTCGGCGGGAGGAACCGCCCTGCTCCTCGCCGCCGCTGCCCGCCCCGAGCGCTTCGCCCGCCTCTACTGCTACGAGCCCATCGCCCTCACCGACGCGCAGCGCGCCGAGGAGAAGCTGCCGGGAGCCTTCGCCGGCGCCGCGCGTCGACGGGCGCGCTTTGACAGCACGCTTGACGCACTCGCCTACCTCGGCAAGCGCCCGCCCCTCTCCGGCCTCGACCCGGAGGTGCTCACCGCCTACGTCGAGGGCGGTCTCCGCGAGCACCCCGGCGGAGGCGTCGAGCTCGCCTGCGCACCGGAGTTCGAGGCGGCCGTCTACCGCGCCGGCTACGAGGCCGACGTCACCGCCGAGCTGGCAGCGGTGCACTGCCCGGTGACGGTCGCCTTCGGCGGCGACAGCAGGGGGATCGGCGTGGCCGGCTCCTCGCTCGTCGCCTCCACCGTCGCGAACGGCGATCTGCTCCGCCTCGAGCGCCTCGGCCATCTCGGCCCGCTCGACGATCCCGGTGCGGTCGCCGCCTCGGTGATCACCGTCTTTGAGACACCCGAGTCCTAACCTCGGCCCCGATGACCCTCACCCTGCCGAGCACGCTCACGCCCTCGAAGCTCGGACGGTTCGTGAGCTGCCCCCTGGCCTTCCGTTACTCCTACATCGAACACCTTCCCGAACCGCCCTCGATCTACCAACTGCGCGGCACCCTCCTCCACCGTGCCCTCCAGCTGCTGTTCGAGGAGCGCTCCTCGGAGCGGACGATGGTCGCCGCCTCTTCGGCCCTCGCACGCGCCACCGGCGAGCTCGGCGAGGAGATCGAGGGCCTCGAGCTCGGCGCCACCGATCTCGCGGCCTTCCACCGCGAGGCCGGGGTGCTCCTCGAGCACTACTTCGCCCTCGAGGACCCGACGGGGGTGCAACCGGTCGGCCTCGAGCTCGACCTGCGCGCGAACTTCGAGGGCATCGAGCTGCGCGGGATCATCGACCGCCTCGACCGCCTGGCCGACGGCCGCTTCGTAGTCGTCGACTACAAGACGGGCCGCTCGCCGCGCCCCGAGCAGTCCCGCTCGCGACTCGTCGGCGTGCAGTTCTACGCCTTCCTCTGTGAGCAGACCCTCGGCATCCGCCCGAGCGAGGTCCGCCTCATGTACCTGAAGGACCAGGTCGTGGTGGTCGAATCACCGACGGACCAGTCGATGCGCGGCCTCACCCAGCGGGCGCGGGCGGTGTGGACGGCGATCGAGCGCGCCTGCACGGCGGACGACTTCCGCCCCAACCCGTCCCCGTTGTGCAACTACTGCGCCTTTCAGGACTTCTGCCCCGCCTACGCGGCTGCCTCGGCCTGAGGCCTGGCTAACGTTCGGCGGTGCTCCGCCGCCTGGTGACCGTCTTCGATGATCGCGTCGAGGCCCTGATCGCCCCGCTGCGGGGCAACCGGGCTGCCGACCGAGTGTTTTACACCGCGTCCGCGGTCGGCGACTTCGGCCTCATCTGGGTCGTCTACGCGCTGCTGCGCGCGCTGCGCGGCGGACGGCTGAACGAGCGGGCCGCGATCCGGACCGTGGTCGCGACCGGGGTCGAGTCCGTCCTCGTGAACGCGATCCTGAAGTCCTTCGTCGGTCGCGGGCGCCCTGTCCAGGCCTTCGACCATCCCCTCCCCCTCCGCCAGCCGCTCTCGTCGAGCTTCCCCTCGGGCCACGCGACCGCAGCCTTCTGCGGCGCGACGATGCTCTCCGAGGCCGACGGTCTCGCACCCCTCTACCTCGCGACGGCAGGGGTCGTCGCGCTGTCGCGCGTCTATGTGCGGATCCACCACGCCTCCGACGTCGCCGCCGGGGTCGCGGTCGGCGTCGCCCTCGGCAAGCTCGGCAAGTGGCTCGTTCCCCTCGGGCGGCGGCGCTGATCCTGCCTACGATGCGGACCCACGTCCGACACCAGCAGGAGGCGGCATGAGCGTCGCGATCGTCATGGGAAGCGACTCCGACGAGGGCGTGATGCGCGCCGCCGCGGAGGCACTCGACGAGTTTGGCATCGCCTGGGAGATGCACGTCTTCTCGGCCCACCGGAGCCCGGACGCCACCCTCGCCTACGCGCGCGGTGCCGCGGACGCCGGCATCGAGGTGATCGTCGCCGGCGCGGGCGGCGCCGCGCACCTGCCGGGGGTCCTCGCCGCGGTGACCCCGCTGCCGGTCATCGGGGTGCCGATCGCGCTGAAGGCGCTCGACGGCCTCGACTCGCTGCTGTCGATCGTGCAGATGCCGCGCGGCATCCCCGTCGCCGCGGTCGCGATCGACAACGCCCGCAACGCCGGCCTCCTCGCGGTGCGCATCCTCGGCGTCGGCGACCCCGAGCTGCGCGCGAGGATCCGCGACTTCCAGGCGCGCCTCGCCGCCGAGGTCGGTGAGCGGGACGCCGCGATGCAAAGCCGCCTCGGCCGCTGATCCCGCGCCGGAGCCTCGCCATGGCAGCGCTCGTCGAACGCCTCGGCCTCGCGCCCGGCACCCGGGCCCTCGTCGTCTCCTGTGACGACCTCGGCTTCAGCCACGAGGCGAACACCGCTATCTACGGCGCGCTGCGCAGCGGTGCGGCCACCTCCGCCTCGCTGATGGTCCCGGGCCCCTGGGCGCGCGCCGCCGCCGCGGAGTACCGGGGTGAGGCGGTCGGGGTCCACCTCGTGCTGAACGCCGAGCTCGACCTCTACCGGTGGGGTCCGATCACCCACTCCCCGAGCCTGCTCGACGGCGACGGTGCCTTCCCGCGGACCGTCGACGACGTCTGGGAGCACGCCGACCTCGATGAGGTGCGTCGGGAGTGGCGCGCGCAGCTGGAGCGGGCGGTGCTCTGGGGCATCGGCGTCGACCACCTCGACGCCCACCTCGGCGGCGTCGAGCTGAAGCCCGAGTTCTTCGACGTCTATCTCGACCTCGCCGAGGAGTATCACCTGCCCGTCCGCCTCCCCGGCCCCGACGCCGAGCGCCGCCTCGGCTTCCCCTTCCGCGAGCTCGCCCACGAGCGCGGGATCGTCTCGCCCGACCGCGCGGTCGCGATGAGCGCCCTCGGGACGACCGTCGCCGAGATCCGGGCCGCAGTCGCAGGGCTCCCCGAAGGGGTGACCGAGGTCTACCTCCGGCCGGCGCTCGACTCGCCGGCGCTGCGCTACGCGGCACCGGACTGGGCGGAGCGGGTCCGCGAGGCAGAGCTGCTCGCCGAGGGGGCGCTCACGGTGGTCGGCGGGACAGCCGTGGCGATCAGTTACCGCGTGCTCGCACAGCTGATGGGGCGCTGATCACCAGGGCGGCAAACGAACGGAATTGTCGCCGGACGCGCAAGTTTTCCTAACAAATCGCTAATAGTCGCCCCACGGAATGACCACGGGTTGACCATGGCCGCGAACCTAGGATCGAGCACATGCAGCTCGTCGTCCTCGCCGCGGGCCGCGGTCAGCGCTTCGGCGGGCTGAAGCAGCTCGCCGCGGTGGGGCCGAACGGCGAGGTGATCATGGACTACACCGTCGCCGCCGCCTACCGCTGCGGCTACGAGTCCGTCGTGGTGATCGTCCGCGAGGAGATCCGCGAGGAGATCGCCTCGCACATCCGCCGCTGCTGGCCTTCTGAGCTCCCCGTCGAGCTCGTCTGCCAGCCGCCGGTCCCCGGCACCGCCCAGGCGGTCTACGCGGCGCGACCGGCGATCCACGGGCCCTTCGGCGTCGCGAACGCCGACGACCTCTACGGGGACCACGCGATCGGGGCGCTCATGGGCCACTTCGAGCCAGACGGCGTCTCGGAGGCACCTTCGGACGCGCAGCGCCACGTGCTCGTCGCCTACGGCCTCTCCCACACGGTGCTCAACAACCGTCCGCTCACCCGCGGCCTGTGTGAGGTGGACGAGGACCAGCGCCTCACCGCGATCGCGGAGCACGTCGTCTCGCTGCGGGAGGACGGCCAGTTCGACTGCCGGCCACTCCCGAGCAACGACCCGCACGCGGCGCGGCACCTCGAGGAGCTCGCACCGAAGGTCCTCGCCGGCGACGAGCTCACCTCGATGAACCTGTGGGGCTTCCACCCCCGGATGCTCGAGCACCTCGGCACCGCCCTCGAGCACTTCGACCTCGAGACGGCGGCGCGCGAGCTGCTCCTCCCCGACGTGGTCGGCAAGGTGGTCGCGAGCGCCGAGGACGAGGTCCAGGTGACGACGACGACGAGTCGCTGCATCGGGCTCACGAGCCGCGACGACCTAGCCGTCGTCCGCGAGGAGCTCGGCTTCGCCGCGGCGCGCGCCGCCACCGGCAGCCCGGAGACCGCGCCGGCGATCTGACGGGCGAGCGCGACGGGCCGCCTCGTGACGCACCTCGGTACGATCGGCGGATGCCACTCGCCTACGTGAACGGCGCCCTCCTCGCCGAGGAGGACGCCCGCATCTCGGTCTTCGACCACGGCCTCGTCGTCGGCGACGGCGTCTTCGAGACGGTCCTCCTCCACAACGGCGCGCCCTTCGCCCTCACGCGCCACCTGCAACGCCTCGAGCGCTCTGCGACGGGCCTCGGGATCTCTCCTCCGCCGAGCGAGGAGGTCGCCGCGGCGGTGGCGGCCGTGGTCGGCTCGGTCGACTACCTCCTCGGGCGCATCCGCATCACGGTGACCGCCGGCCTCGGACCCCTCGGCTCGGGGAGGATCCCCGGGCCGCCCACGCTCGTCGTCGCCTGCAGCGAGGTCGAGGACGAGGACCACCTCGGCCGCGCCGCGATCGTGCCCTGGACGCGCAACGAGCACGGCGCTCTCACCGGCCTAAAGACCACCTCGTACGCGGAGAACGCCCTCGCGCTCGCCCGCGCCGCCGAGGAGGGCGCCGACGAGGCCCTCTTCGCCAACACCGCCGGAATGCTCTGCGAGGGGACGGGCTCGAACATCTTCGTCGTCCACGAAGGCGAGCTCGTCACCCCGCCGCTCTCCTCGGGCTGTCTCGCCGGGGTCACCCGCGCGCTCGTCCTCGAGCGGATCGCGGGACACGAGGCGGACGTCCCGATGGCCGAGCTCGACTCGCCGAGGGTCACCGAGGCCTTTCTCACCTCGACGATCCGCGGCGTCCAACCGCTCGCCTGTCTCGGCAGGCGGGAGCTCGCGGCACCGGGGCCCGAGAGCGAGAAGGCCGCGCTCTGTTACCGCGAGCTCCTCGGCGAGGTGGACCCGTGACGGGGACACCGCCCCGGTCCGTCGACACCGTGGCGTGAGCGAAGGACCCGGCCTCGGCAACTTCGTCGAGGACCCCCTCACCGGCGAGCTCGCCGAGGTCCGGCGGATCCAGCCCTACGCAGCGGAGAAGGAGTACCGCTGCCCGGGCTGCAACCAGGAGATCTTCGCCGGCACCGGCCACGTGGTCGTCGTGCCGCTGTCGACGCCCTCCGAGCGCCGCCACTGGCACCTCGCCTGCTGGGACCGACGGGGCCGCAGAGCTGGTCGCTGAGCACCCGCGCAGGGCGCCCGCGCACCCCGCGGCCACACGCCAGTAGCATCGCGCCATGTCATTAGCGACGGAGGGGCCGATGAGCAACGCCTTTCTGTTCGTCGCGATCTGGCTCGCATGCGCGCCCTCGGGCTACCGGATCTCGGTCCGGCACCAGCTCCAGCGGGGTGTCACGCCCTGGAACTTCCCCTCGATCGTCTGGGCGCTGATCTGCCTCGCGACCGGCCCGCTCGGCATCCTCGTCGAGTTCTTCGCCGGCGTGACGACGCGGCCGGCGCCCAGCCCGCCCGCCGCCGAGCACGGCGAGCGGGCCACGGTCGGGCGCGTCGACCTCCCCGTTCGCAGAGAAGCGGTTGCCGAGATCCCCGATGAGCTGCCGATCAACCCGGCGGCAGGGCTCGCGTCACCGCGGACCGCCGACGGCACGACGGCGCTGTTCGGCTGGTACCCCGACGTCCTGCGCCGCCACGAGTTCCGCTACTTCGACGGCAAGTACTGGAGCGAGCACGTCGCCGACGCAGGCGTGGTCTCGACCGACCCCGTACAGCGCTAGAGATCCTTCTCCGGCAGCGCCTCGACGTTCACGTCGCGCACCGTGACGACGTTCACCGAGGAGACAAAGCGCGCCGGGCGGTACATGTCCCAGACCCAGGCGTCGCCGAGCTCGACCTCGAAATAGGTCGTGCCCGCCCCTTCGTGCGGCGTGACCTTGACGTCGTTCGCCAGATAGAAGCGTCGCTCGGTCTCGACGACGAACTTGAACATCGGGAGCACAGCCCGGTACTCCTGGTACAGCGCGAGCTCGATCTCCGCCTCGAACTGGTCGAGCTCCTCTTCGGCGCTCATGGGCGACCTCGCTCAGCGAGCGACGCGACGCTCTTTGATCTTGGCGGCGCGGCCCACCCGGTCGCGCAGGTAGTAGAGCTTGGCGCGCCGCACGTCGCCCTCGGTGATCCGCTCGATCTGGGCGATGATCGGGGAGTGCACCGGGAAGGTGCGCTCCACGCCGACGCCGAAGCTCACCTTGCGGACGCTGAAGGTCTCACGCGCCCCCGAGCCCTGACGGCGGATGACGGCGCCCTGGAAGATCTGGATGCGCTCGCGGGTCCCCTCCACCACGCGAACGTGCACCTTCACGGTGTCCCCAGGGCGGAAGGGGGGGACGTCGTCGCGCAGGGTCGCGCGGTCGACGAGGTCGGTGGGGTTCATTGCCGGTCAGTCTCCTCGGGGGGCTCCACTGCGGTGACGGGCGTCTCCGCCTCGTCGTCCGCGGTCGGTAGAGGATAGCCGTGCTCGGAGAGCAGCCGCGCCTCGTCCCCGCTGAGGCCGCCCCGGCGGGCGATGAGGTCGGGGCGACGGGCCGCCGTGCGCGCCAGCGCCGCGGCACGCCGCCAGCGGGCGACCCGACCGTGGTCTCCGGAGAGGAGCACCTCGGGGACCTGCGCACCCCGGAACTCCGCCGGCCTCGTGTACTGCGGGTACTCGAGCAAGCCGGTCGTGAAGCTCTCGTCCTCGACCGAGGACTCGTTGCCGAGGGCCCCCGGGATCAGCCGGCAGACCGCCTCGACGACGACAAGCGCAGCGAGCTCGCCCCCCGCGAGCACGTAGTCGCCGATCGACAGCTCCCCGTCGACGAGGCCGGTGACGACCCGCTCGTCGACCCCCTCGTAGCGGCCGCAGAGGAGGGAGAAGCCCCCCTCGAGTCGCGAGAGCTCGAGGGCGCGGGCCTGGTCGAAGCGCTCGCCCCCCGCGGAGAGGAGGAAGAGCGGCCGCGGCGGCGCGAAGAGCTCGACCGCGGCGAACAGCGGAGCGGGAGCGAGCACCATCCCCGCCCCGCCTCCGAAGGGTGCGTCGTCGACGCTGCGCCGAGCGTCGGTGGCACCGGCGCGCAGGTCGTGCACGGCGACCTCGAGCAGCCCCTCGCGTCGCGCCCTGCCGAGGATCCCGACCTCGAGGTAATGGGCGAGGGCCTCGGGGAAGATCGACAGCAGCGCGATCCGGCGCTGCGCGCCCCCGCCGCTCACCCGAAGAGGCCCTCGGGAACCTCCACCGTCACCTTCCCCTCCGCGAGGCCGGTCACGAACCGCACCGGCACGTAGCCGTCGTCGACGACGAGAAGATCACTCGCCGGGTTCGCCTCGATGGAGCGCACCGGGCCGTGGCTCACGCCCAGCTGGTCGACGAGCTCCGCGCCGATGAGGTCGTGCACGAAGAGGACGTCGGGGTCCTCGACCGCCTCTGCGCTCAGCACGAGGCCGCGCAGCGCCTCGGCCGCGTCGTGGTCGTCGATGCCCGCGAAGCAGACGAGGTAGCGGCCCTGATGGGGACGCGCGGTGAGCACCTCGAGGGTGCGTGCTGCCTCCCCGGGCACTGACGCCGTGAGCAGCGAGCCGGCATCCAGGCGGTCGGGACGATTCGTCACGAGGGAGACCACGACCTCACCGCGCAGGCCGTGAGGACGGACGATCCTCCCGACTTCGAGCAGCGCCATCGGCGCCCGGTCAGTCGACGATGTCGACGGACGCGTCGGCGCCGTCACGCGCCGCGGCGGCGCGCACGACGGCGCGGATCGCCTGCGCGACCCGTCCGCGCTTGCCGATCACGCGGCCCATGTCGCCGGGCGCGACGTGCAGCGAGAGCCGGGTCTGGCCACGGGACTCGCTCGCCTCGATGACGACGGCCTCGGGCTCCTCGACGATCGAGCGGGCGACGTGCTCGAGCACCGCCTGCGCGGTGCCGCCGGTGACGCGGTTGACGTCCTCGGCCGGCTCGGCAGCCTCCTCGACGAAGTCCTCCTCGACGAAGTCCTCCTCGACGAAGTCCTCCTCGTCGAAGGCCTCGTCGTCGTCATCGTCGTCGATCGACGCCTCGGGGAGGTCGGGGGGCTGAAAGGGCTCGCTCATGCTTCGGCGTCCGCGGACTCTGCGGCTGCCTCGTCGGCGACAACCTCGTCGGCAGCGACCTCGGCGACAACCTCGTCGGCGCTCGGCTCCTCGGAGATGGGGGTCGCCTTCGCGGCGGGAGCAGCTGCGGCCGGGACCTTCGGGGCCTCGGCCTTGGCCGCCTCAGCCTTGGGGGCGGCCGTCTTCGCGGGCGTCCCCTTCTTCGTGACCACCGAGGCCTTCGGGTGGGCGGCGCTGAAGGTCGCCCAGGCCCCGGAGATCTCGAGGAGCTTGCGCACGGTCTCGGTCGGCTGCGCGCCCTTCTCCAGCCAGGAGAGGGCCTTGTCGTTGTCGAGGTTGATCACCGAAGGCTCCGCGCGCGGCGCGTAGGTGCCCACGATCTCGATGAACCGTCCGTCACGAGGTGAGTGACTGTCGGAGGCGACGATCCGGTAGCTCGGTTGCTTCTTCTTTCCGACCCGCATGAGGCGGAGTTTTACGGACACAGCGTTTCCTCTTTGCTTTCTGGTTGTCGCGATTGTCTCACGTGGGCACGGGGTCGCTACCCGAAGGAGCGCCCACCCTTTGCCGTGACGCGCCCGCCCTTTTTCTTGCCGCGGGCGGCACCACGGGCGAGCCCACCGACGAGGCCCGAGGACCGCATCAGCTTCTGCATCTCTTTGAACTGCCGTAGCAGGTTATTCACATCCGTCGGGCTCGTCCCACTCCCGTTCGCGATGCGCAGTCGCCGCGAGCCGTTGATGAGCGCCGGCTCGTCGCGCTCCGCGGGGGTCATCGAGCGGATGATCGCCTCGACGCGCGCGACGTCGCGGTCGTCGATCGAGGCGTTGCGGATCTCCTTCGGCATGCCCGGGAGCATCCCCATCAGGCTCTGCAGTGGACCCATCTTCTTCATCTGCTGCAGCTGCTCGTGGAAGTCGCCGAGGGTGAAGCGCCCCTGGCGGAGGCGCTCCATCGTGTCGGCGGCCTGGTCCTCGTCATAGACGCGCTCGGCGCGCTCGATGAGGGTGAGGACGTCGCCCATCCCGAGGATGCGGCTCGCCATGCGGTCCGGGTGGAAGGGCTCGAAGTCGGCGATCCGCTCGCCGGTCGAGACGAAGGCGACCGGGCGGTCGACGACGTGCTTCACCGAGAGGGCCGCGCCTCCGCGCGCGTCGCCGTCGAGCTTGGTGAGGATGAGGCCGTCGAGGCCGATCGCCTCGTTGAAGGCGCGCGCCGTCCCGAGCGCGTCCTGGCCGGTCATCGCGTCGAGGACGAGGAAGCGGTACTGCGGGGTGAGCGCCGCGGAGATCTCGCGGACCTCGTCCATCAGCGCCTCGTCCAGGGTGACGCGCCCGGCGGTGTCGATGATCACGACGTCGCGCCCGACCCGCTCCGCCTCGGCGACGCCGCGGCGGGCGACGTCGACGGGGTTGGTCGCCTCGGAGAAGACCGAGGCCCCCACCTCGCGCCCGAGCACCCGCAGCTGCTCGACGGCGGCGGGGCGCTGAAGGTCGGCGGCGACGAGCAGCGGGTGGCGCCCCTGCTGGCGGAACCAGTGGGCGAGCTTGGCCGCGGCGGTCGTCTTGCCCGAGCCCTGCAGCCCGGCGAGGAGGACGACGGTCGGCGGCCGTGAGGCGTACTGGACGCGGAAGGGCTCGCCGCCGAGCGTCGCTGTGAGCTCCTCGTTGACCACCTTGATGACCTGCTGGGCGGGGGTGAGGCTCTTGGAGAGCTCGGCGCCGCTGCAGCGGGCGCGGATCGCCTCGACGAGGTTGCGGACGACCTCCAGGTTGACGTCGGCCTCGAGGAGGGCGACGCGGATCTCGCGGAGGACCTCGTCGACCTCGGCGTCGCCGAGGCGGCCGTGGCCGCGCAGGCGCGTGAAGATCTGGTCGAAGCGGTCGGTGAGGGTGTCGAACATCGGCGGGGAGAGGTTAGTGCCGCCGCTCCCCACGCCCGTCGGCGGGAGGCGATCGCTCGTCAGGCGAAGAGCGCGGCGGCGAATTCCTCCGGGTCGAACTCGACGAGGTCCTCGGCGCCCTCGCCGAGGCCGACGAGCTTGATCGGCAACCCGAGCTCGGCGCGGATCGAGAGCACGATGCCGCCCTTGGCGGTGCCGTCGAGCTTGGTGAGGACGATCCCGGTGACGCCGACCGCCGACGCGAACTCGCGCGCCTGCGCGAGGCCGTTCTGTCCGGTGGTGGCGTCGAGCACGAGCAGCACCTCGCGCACGCGCCCCTCCGGGCGGTCGGCGACGCGCCGCACCTTCTTCAGCTCCTCCATGAGGTTGGTCTTGGTGTGCAGCCGCCCGGCGGTGTCGGCGAGCACGAGATCGGCGTGCACCGCGGCGCCGTGCTCGATCGCGTCGAAGACGACCGAGGAGGGATCCGCACCGTCGGCGCCGCGCACGATCTCGGAGCCGGAGCGCTCGGCCCAGAGCTCGAGCTGCTCCCCGGCGGCTGCCCGGAAGGTGTCGCCGGCGGCGAGCACGACCCGCTCACCGGCGCGCGTCGCCGCGGCGGCGAGCTTTCCGATCGTCGTCGTCTTGCCGACCCCGTTCACCCCGACGAAGAGCCACACCGCGGGCTGGCCCCCCCGGTCAAGGGCCCGCTCCTCGCCGGCGAAGAGCGCGGCGACGGCGCCGCGGAGCGCGCCGAGCAGCTGCTCGGGCTCGGGTGAGATCGTCCCGTCACGGACCCCCGCGCGGAGCGGCTCGAGGAGGCGGGTCGTCGTCGGCAGGCCGACGTCGGCGAGGAGGAGCGCCTCCTCGAGCTCCTGGAAGGCCGCCTCGTCGACCTTGGCGCGGCTCCGAAGGGCGCCGAGCGGTGCCCCGAAGACCGAGACGGCGCGGGCGACGCGCTCGCGAAAGGCGGGTGTCGCCGGGGCTGGTGGGGCCTGTGGGAGGGGTTCGACAGCCGGACGTTCCGTGGCGGTGGGCGCGCTCGCCGCCGCCGGTGGCGCAGCGGTCGGCGGGGCGGGGCGGGCGAGCGCCTCGCCGGCCTCGCCGCCGATCGCCGGGTGACCGGCGCGCCCGCGGCGCACCAGAAGGAACGAGGCGGCGAGGACGACGACGACCGCGAGCACCACGATCACGACCGTCATGCCCAGCCTCCGCTCGGCTCGAGCGCGCGCCGGGGGCCCCCGGCACGGCTGACCCGCTCGCTCAGCACCTTGGAGCCGCCGCCGGGCTGCATCGAGATCCCGTAGAGGGAGTCGGCGATCTCCATCGTCTTTTTCTGGTGGCTGACGATGATCAGCTGCGCCTCGCCGCGGAACTCGTCCACCAGGCCGTGGAAGCGGGTGAGGTTCACCTCGTCGAGGGCCGCCTCGACCTCGTCCATCAGGTAGAAGGGCGACGGGCGCGAGCGGAAGACGGCGAAGAGGTAGGCCATCGCGACGAGCGAGCGCTCACCTCCCGAGAGCAGCGAGAGGCGTCGCACGTTGCGCCCGGCGGGGCGGGCCTCGATCTCGACGCCGCTCTCCAGCAGGTCGTCGGGAGCGGTGAGGCTGAGGCGCCCCTCGCCGCCGGGGAAGAGCATCGAGAAGAGCGACTCGAAGTGCGCCGCGACGTCCTCGTAGGCGGCGGCGAAGACGTCGACGATCTCGGCGTCGACCGCCCTGATCACCTGGTTGAGCTCGCGCCGGGCGCGGCGCACGTCCTCGAGCTGTCCCTCGAGGAAGACGCTCCGCTCGGTGAGCGAGGCGAGCTCCTCGGCGGCGAGGGGGTTCACGGGGCCGAGCTCGCGCAGCTCGCGCTCGAGCATGCGAAGGCGTGCTGCCGGCTCGATCCCCGGGGCGAGCTCGGGGCGCGGCGCGGCGAGCGCCTCGGCGGGCTCGATCTCGAGATCGCGGCGCAGCGCGTCGAGCGCCGTCTCGTGGCGGATCCTCGCCTCCGCGATCGCGATCTCGGACCGCTGGCGCCGCTCGCGGGCCTCGTGGGACTGCCGCTCGAGGTCGTCGCGCTCGCGGCGCAGGGAGCCGAGGCGTTCGAGGTGCTCCCTCCCGAGGGCGTGGCGGCGGTCGCGCTCCGCGGCGACGGCGGCGACCCGCCGGGCGAGGGACTCGGCGAGCGGCCGGAGCTCGCCCGCCAGTCCGAGCAAGGTCGCTTCCTCGGCGTCGAAGAGCGCCCGGCGCTGCCTCGCCTCTGCGACCGCCTCGCGCCGCTGCGCGAGCGCCGCGTCCAGCTCCTCACGCCGCCGCAACAGCTGCTCTCGGCGCCCCTCGAGGCCGGCGGCGCGCACCTCGAGGTCGCGACGGAGCGCGGCGAGCGCCCGCGCCCGCTCGTCGAGGAGGTGGCGGGCGGCGTCGGCCTCTTCGTAGTGCACGGCCGCCTGCGCCGCCTCGGCCTCGAGGAGCACGAGCTCGCGGGTGATCGCCGCGGCTGCCGCCTCGGCGGGCACGAGCTCGGCAGCTCGCGCCGCCTCCTCCGCAGCTGCGGTCTGCGCGGCGCGCTCCAGCTCGGCGAGCTCGCTCCCGAGGGAGTCGAGCTCGCGGTCCAGCCCCCCGAGCTCCGCGCCCGCGGCGTCGGCGGCGAGACGGCAGCGGCCCTCCTCCGCCGCGGCCTCGTGTTCGAGAGCACGCAGGCGGGCGACCTCCTCCTCGACCGAGGACTCGGTCTCGGCGGCGGCCCGCGAGAGCGCCCGCGCCTCGGCGTGGGCGGAGGCGGTCGCGCCCACCGACGAGGAGCAGAGGCGGATCGCTCCGCGAGCCACTACGTCACCGGCGCGCGTCACGACGACGACGTCGTCCGCGCCGCGAGCGGCCTCGAAGGCCTCCGCCGCGGGCAGATCGGTGATCGCGACGCCGCGCAGCTGGGCGTCGAGGAGCGCGCGGAGCCCCGCACCCTCGGCGTCGACGAGCTCGCGCAGCCAGCGCGTCCCCACCGGGGCGGGGCCCGCGGGCGGCGTGGGGCCGTCGGGAAGCGGCAGGAGCACGCCGCCGCGCCCGGCGAGGAGCGCGAGCGCTTCGCCGAGGGCGCGCGGCTCGGCGAGGACGGCGGCGTCGAGGGCACCGAGCAGCGCCGCCTCGAGGGCGGGGGCGGTGGCGTCATCGACCACGACGAGCTCGCGGAGCGTGCCGAGCAGCCCCGGGAGCGCGCCGAGTCGGCCGAGGTCGGCACGCTCGCGCGCCTCGGAGAGGGCGAGCTCGAGCGCCTCCTCGCGGGACTGCGCGCGGCGCCGCGCGTCGGCGGCGACCGAGAGGCGCTCCTCCCCCTCGCGCCGCTCGGCGGCGCTGCGCTCGAGGGCTTGTCGCGCCGCCTCCGCGGCGCTGCGGAGGGTCGCTGTCGCCGTGCGGAGCTCGCCCTGTCGGTCCGCGAGCGACGCAGCGCGGCCACGGCGCAGCGCGAGGCGCTCTGCGAGCTCTCCCGCCCGCGCCCGGGCGACGAGTTCGTGCTGGCGGCGCTCCGCGAGCGTGGCGCGCGCCTCGTCTGCTGCGGCGCGGCGCCCGGCGAGCTCCGGCGCGGCGGAACGCGAGAGGCCGACGAAGCGCTCCGCGTGGGCCACCTCGGCTTCGATGAGCGCCGTCTCGGCCACCGCGAGGCGCTCCCATTCGGGGCCGAGCGCGATCGCCTCGCGCTCGGTCTCCTCGAGCTCGGTGAGGATCCGCCGGCGGCTCTCCTCGAGCGGGGCGACGTCGCCTGCCGCCTCCAGCGCGGCGAGCAGGGCGGCGCTCGCCCGCCGTCGCTCCTCGATCAAGGTGAGCAGCCCCGTCGAGCGCTGGTGGAGGCGGTCGAGCGAGCTGAGCTGGGGGGCGAGGTCTTCGTCGGGCTCACGGGCGAGCGAATCGGTCGCCGCCTCGAGCTTCGCTTCGACCTGCTCGAGCGAGGCCGCGAGCACGGTGGTCCGCTCCTCGAGCGAGCGCAGGCTCGCCGCCCCCTCGCGCACCGCCGTCTCGAGGGTGCGCAGCTCGACCCCGGCGAGGAAGCGCCGGATCGCGGTGAGCTCCACCTCGAGCTCGCCGTGCAGGTGCGCCGAGGCCGCCTGGCGCTCGAGGGGCCGCATCTGCCGACGGACCTCACGCAGCAGGTCCTGGAGGCGGGTGAGGCTCGCCTCGCTGCTCTCGAGGCGACGCACGGCGCGCTCACGGCGGCGCCGGTACTTCAAGATGCCGGCCGCCTCCTCGATCACCATCCGCCGCTCCTCGGGGCGGGCGGTGAGGATGCCGTCGATCTGGCCCTGGCCGATGATCACGTGCTGGCTGCGCCCGACGCCCGAGTCCGAGAGCAGCTCTTGGACGTCGAGGAGGCGGCACGCCACGCCGTTCAGCGCGTACTCGCTCTCCCCGCTGCGAAAGAGCGTGCGCGTGATCGTGACCTCGTTGAAGTCGAGCGCCAGCTCGTGTGCGGAGTTGTCGATGACGAGCGAGACCTCGGCGCGGCCGAGGGCGGGGCGCTTCGCGGTGCCGGCGAAGATGACGTCGTCCATCTTCGCCGAGCGCACGACGCGCGGCCCCTGCGCGCCAAGCACCCAGGCGACGGCGTCCACGACGTTCGACTTGCCGGAGCCGTTCGGGCCGACGACGACGGTGACGCCCGGCTCGAGCTCGAGGGTGGTCGGATCGGCGAAGGACTTGAAGCCCTTCAGCGTGAGCGACTTGAGGTACACGGCGGCCTCACCCTACCCAGCCCGCCGACCGGTCGGGTTGGATGGCAGGGCGCCGAGCGCTCCTGTCGGACAGGCCGGCGGCCCCCCTCGTTTCGAAGCGCCCCTCAGCGCTCGGCGTCCGCCGCCAGCTCGCCGAGCGCCGCGGCGGAGGCGCTGTTCGGCGGCTCGGCATCGAGGACCTCTTCGTCGCAGATGATCTCCCGCACCGCCGCGATCTCCCGGCGGAGCGACTGAGCGGCCGGCGAGGACGTCGCCCCGCCCTCCCCGTCCAGGTAGTGGCGCTTGAAGACCCGCATCACGTGCGAGACGCCCTCGTCGGTGATCGAGCGGAGGTCGTCGGCGAAGTAGCGACCGCCCGAGGAGGTGCTGGTGACGATCTCATAGGAGGGGAAGTAGTCGACGTGGCCGTAGGCGGCGCTCACCTCCGCGGCGGCGACGCGCAGCACCGCCTTGGAGTACACCGTCGCGGGGAGCACGTGCTGGTCGGTGTAGGTCGCGATGAGCGGCACCGGACTCACCGTGAGGAGCACCTTCAGCTGCGGGTTCACCTTGCGGAGCTCGCGCACGAAGCGGTGCAGGTCGGCCGTCACCTCCGCCGCGCCGAAGTTCACGAACTCGTAGTCCGCGGCGCGGTACTCGCCGCCGCTCGCGCCGGGCACGACGGGGAAGACGAGGCCGCTGTGACGCGAGCGCCAGCCCTCGGTGAGGCCGAGGGTGAAGACGAGGACGTCGCTCTCCTCGAAGACCCGGCGCACCGCGAGCAGGTGCGCGGCGCGATCGGCGCGCAGCTCCTCCTCGGAGGGAAAGCCCGCCGGCTCGACCTGGGGGCGGAGGCTGTCGACGTAGCGGTCCCCGCGTCGCCAGACCTCCTCCCTGCGGCGCCAGCGGCGCGAGTAGACCCGCTCGACGAGCTGGACCGCCTGGCGAACCGTGTAGACGTTGCCGTAGCGGGCGGAGAAGGTCCCGTAGTTGCGGAGCGCACGCTCCTCCTCGCCGAGCGCCTCGTCGCCGCCCTCGGTGACGAAGTAGTTGAGCCCCGAACGCGACAGGAAGCGTGAGAGGTGCTGCGCGAAGCACGAGCCCATCGTCGCGACCTTGTCGTCCGGGCCGACGTGGAACTTGGCGGTGCGCACCGGATCGAGCGAGTGGAAGGCCACCGGCGTCACGACCCGCGACCAGAAGTGCAGGTCGTCGAGCTCCTGGTAGGGGTGACGAGCCATCAGTGCCTCCCTCGGATCTCGGCGAGCGCCGGGGCGAGCACCTCGTCGTAGCGGCCGTCGCCGAGGCGGTGACAGGTCACCGAGGAGGGGTCGACGCCCGCGTACGCCCCGTACGCCGCCTCGAGGTACTCCGCGACCGAGAGGTACTGCCGCTCCTGGAGGCGCCAGTGCCACGCCCCCGGGACCCCGAGGCGCCTGCCGACGAGCGGGAAGACGGGCCACACCGCGCTCGGGCAGTAATCGGTGAGGTAGCGGGTGAGGGGGTAGTCCCAGACGTCGGTCGAGGCGCCGATGCGCGCCGCGATGGACTTCGCGAACGCCGCCACCCCGAGGAGGTTCGGGTGGTTGATGGTGTGCATGAAGACGCCGCTTCGGTGCACGTTCGCCCAGAAGGGGGCGAAGTCGAGGTCCGAGGCCTCGAAGGTCTCGCGCGCCGCGTCGACCGAGACGTCCCAGTACTCGTCGTAGCCGAGGGCGACGAGCAGGTCGTCGCGGAAGAGCTGGCTCGCCTGCTCGGCGCTCGCCCCCTGCTTCCAGGCCCAGAGCCCGATCGCCGAGTGGTAGTCGGCCTCCCCGCGGAAGAGGTCGCCGTCGGCGGCGAGTGCGTAGACCATGTCGGGGTGGAAGGCCGAGAAGGTGAAGGACGGGATCTCGACCAGCTGCTGGCCGGGGGCCTCCCCGATCATCTCCTGGCTGAGGGGGCTGTCGACGAGCGGCATGCGGATCTGGACGTCGAGGGAGCGCAGGTAGGCCGTCGCCTTCGCGGTGTACTCCTCGTCGAAGTCCCAGCTCGCGATCTCGATCACGAGGTCGCCCGGGAACAGCATCCGCAGCGCGTCCGCGAGCGGCCGCACCTGGCAGTTGCCGACAATGAAGATCGATCGCTCGGCCATCGCCTACCTGGGGGGAGAGGGCGCCGTCAGCCGGGCACTCTACCGGTGCGGGTGAGGGGACGGGCCTGGCGGGGGCGGGACCGGCCGGAGCGGCGAACGGTCAGCGCTGGCAGCGCGGGCAGGAGTAGGAGGAGCGCCCGGCGACCCGCACGCGGCGGATCGTCCCCGAGCAGCGCAGGCAGGGCTCGTCGAGGCGGTCGTAGACCGCGTGGCGGATCTGGAAGGTGCCGGTGCCACCGAAGAGGTCCCGGTAGCGGGCGTCGCGCAGCGTCGAGCCACCGAGGGTGACCGCCTCGGTGAGGACCTCGTCGATCGCCGCGACGAGGCGGTGCACCGCAAGGCGGGTGAGGGTGTCGCTCCGTCTGAGCGGCGAGAGGCGGGCGACGAAGCAGATCTCGTCGGCGTAGATGTTCCCGATCCCCGCGAGCTCGCGCTGGTCGAGGAGGAAGGCCTTGAGGGCGACCCGCCGGTGGGCGAGGCGATGGCGCAGCTCGGCCTCGTCGACCCCGTCCACGAGGGGGTCGCGCCCGATCGAGGCGAGGGCGAGGGGGGCGTCCCGCCCGTCGAGCTCGCGGGCGACGAAGAGCTCGCCGAAGGTCCGCGGGTCGCTGAAGCGCACCTCGCTGCCGTCATCGAGGGCGAGGACGACGTGGGTGTGCGCGACCGTCGGCGACTCCGGGCGGGCGTGCAGCAGCTGGCCGCTCATCCGCAGGTGGACGACGAGCACCGCCGCGTCGTCGAGGTCGACGAGGAGGTACTTCCCCCGCCGGCGCGCGCCGACGAGGACCCGCCCCTCGAGCGAGGCGCAGAACTCCGGTGCCGACTGGCGCCGGACCGAGCGGCGCCCGGTCACCGAGACGGCGACGACCCTCCTCCCGAGGAGCGTGCCCTCGATCCCGCGGCGGACCGTCTCGACCTCGGGGAGCTCAGGCACGGGGAGGCCCCGCGGCGCCCCTCCCCGGTGCGGCGAGGCGGACGAGGAGCGCCTCGGCGGCGAGGCGCTCGGCGAGCTTCTTGCTCCGCCCCTCTCCTTCGCCGAGGTGCTCCCCGACGGTCACGACCGAGCGGAACGAGCGCGCGTGGTCCGGACCCCGCCCCGTCGTCTCGTAGGCCGGCGTGGGGAGCGAGAGCCGCGCGGCGAGCTCCTGGAGGCGGTTCTTCGCGTCGCCGAGCTCGCGCCGCGCGGTCTCGGCCAGAACGAGGTCACCGAGGAGGTCCCCCACCATCGCCTCGGCGGCGGCGGCGCCGGAGGCCAGGTAGGCCGCGCCGATCAGCGCCTCGAGCGCGTCGGCGAGGAGCGAGGCCTTGGCCCTTCCGCCCGAGGACTCCTCCCCGCGCCCGAGGAGGAGCGCCTCGCCGACCCCGAGGGCCGCGGCGACGGGCGCCAGCGCCTCGGTCGACACCACCCCCGAGCGGATGCGCGCCATGTCCCCCTCGGCGCGCGCCGAGAGGGCGCGGTAGAGGTGCTCGGTGACGACCACCCCGAGCACGGCGTCGCCGAGGAACTCGAGGCGCTCGTTGGACTCCTCGCCGGGGTGCTCGGCGCACCAGGAGCGGTGCGCGAGGGCGAGGTGGAGGAGGCCGGGATCGCGGAGGTAGGGCGAGAGGCGGGCGGCGAGCGCGGCCTCGGCCGTCTCCTGCACGGTGGCGCCGCCGCGCTCTCGGACGGCAGCGGCGGGGTCGCCGCCGCCGGAGGCCTCGCTCAGGCGACCTCGAGCTTCGCCGTCACGTAGTCGACGGCGTCGCGCACGGTCCGCAGGTCCTCGAGGTCCTCGTCGTCGATCCGGAAGCCCTCGACCTTTTCGCGCAACTCCTGTTCGAGCGCCTCGACGAGCTCGATGAGCGCGAGCGAGTCGGCGTTCAGGTCCTCGGCGAACGAGGCCGTCTCGGCGATCCCCGCCGGCTCGATCTCGAGGATCTCGGCGAGCTGGGTGCGCACGAGGTCGAGCACCTCGTCCCGGCTGATCTGCCCTGCAGCACTCTCCGCCACCTGCGACTCCTCATCTGCTCGCGCCTCTCGGCGGAGCGATGTTACCGGGAGACCGCCTCCCGGACCCTCCCGACGAGGTCGCCTTCGGCCATGTCGTGCGCGACGCGCACCGCGTTCACGATCGCCCGCTCCGAGGAGCTGCCGTGGCTGATGATGCAGACGCCGTCGACGCCGAGGAGCATCGCCCCACCCGTCTCCTCGGGGTCGATGTTCGCCGCATAGGGCAGCAGCGCAGGGATCAGCACGTCGCCGGCGGCGCGGGTCTCCTCGGTCGAGCCGATCACGGTGAGGAGGATCCCCATGAAGGTCTTCGAGGCCCCTTCCAGGGTCTTCAGGGCGACGTTCCCGGTGAAGCCGTCGGTGACGACGATGTCGGCGACCCCTTGCAAGAGGTCGCGCCCCTCGACGTTGCCGATGAAGCGCACCCCGACCCCCTTCGCGAAGAGCGCGTGCGCCTCCTTCACGAGGGTGTTGCCCTTGGAGTCCTCCTCGCCGATCGACAACAGGGCGACGGAGGGGTCCGGGTTGCCGTAGCGGCGGGTGACGAAGGCGGAGGCCATCTGCGCGAACTGCACGAGCCACTCCGGCTGGCACTCGGCGTTCGCCCCGGCGTCGATGAGCACGGTCGGCGTGCCCCCGGGCACCGGGAGGGGGGTGGCGATCGCCGGCCGGGCGACGCCGGCGATGCGTCCCATCCGGAAGAGCGCGGCCGCCATCGCCGCGCCGGTGTTGCCGGCGGAGACCATCGCGCTCGCCTGGCCGTCGCGCACCGCCTCGGCGGCGCGCACGAGCGAGCTGTCCTTCTTGGTACGCACCGCGCGCGCCGGGTCCTCGTCCATCGCGATCGCCTCGCTGGCGGCGAGGAGGGGGAGGGGGCCGAGGTCACCGAGGGAGCCGTCGTCCGGCCCGACGAGCAGGACGGGGATGCCGAACTCCTGGTGCGCCCGGAGGGCGCCCTTCACGATCTCGGCGGGGGCCTTGTCGCCCCCCATTGCGTCGAGCGCGACGGGGAGCGTCAGTCGACCTCGACGGCCTGGCGGCCCTTGTACCAGCCGCAGTGCGGGCAGACGACGTGCGGAACCTTGGCGTTGCCGCACTGCGGGCAGTTGCTGCGAGCGGGCGCCCGCAGCACCCAGTTCGAGGCGCGCCGACTGCGGCTCTTTGCCTTTGACGTCTTCTTCTTCGGGACGGCCATCTCGCTACTTCTTCTCCTCTGGTCGCTCGCTCTCGCCGAGAGCGGCGAGCGCCCCCCAACGCGGGTCGACGGGCGCCACGCAGGCGCACGCTTCAGCGTTGCGGTTGGCGCCGCACTCGGCACAGATCCCGAGGCACTCCTCCGAGCAGAGGGGCGCGAGCGGCAGCTCGAGGATACACGCGTCGTGGACGAGCGGCGCCAGGTCGAGCAGGTCGCCGTCGAGGCGGTAGGTCGTCTCCTCGTCGTCGGGCTCCTCGACGCAGAGCTCGCGGACCTCCACCTCGAGCGGGCCGGTGGCGCGCTCGAGGCAGCGCCGGCACTCCCCCTCCCAGCGCGCCCGCACCACCCCGGTGACGAGGATCCCCTCGCTCACCGACTCGAGGAGCGCGTCGATGCAGACCGGCTCGCCCTCGGCGACGGTGCTCGTCGGCACCCCGAGGCCGGTCATCGGCCCGGCCAACGAGACCCTGCGGGCGCTGCCGGGCTCGCGCCGCAGCGCGGCGACCTCGACGACGAAGGGCTCGTGCGCCTTCGGCGGCCGCCATCGGCTCACCGGCGGCGCACCCCGCCCGGCACCCTCCCCGCCGACATCGCAGGGAGCGCCACTACAGCTGGTCCTGGTCGAACGGCGAGATCTCGCCGCCCGCCTCGCCCTCGTCGCTCTCGGCCTCCCGCTCGCCGCCCGGGATCGGCGGCGCCACGCCGAGGCGCTCGCGGCCGGCCTGCACGGTGCGGATCGTGCGGTCGAGGACGATCTCAAAGGCGGCGAGCTTGCGGTCGACGTAGTCGTCGGCGTCGTGGCGGACCCGCCGGGCCTCTGCCTCGGCGTCGAGGACGATCCGCTCGGCGTGGTGGCGGGCCTGACGGACGACCTCGGTGCGCTGCACGAGGTTCGCGGCCTGCGCCCGCGCCTCGTCGAGCAGCTCGTCGGACTCCTGCTGGGCGCGGCGGCGCAGGTCGTCGAGCTCGCGCAGCATCCGCCGCGCCGCGAGCAGCTCGCCCGGCAGTGCCCGGCGGGCGCGGTCGGCGAGCTCGAGGACGTCGTCGCGGCTGATGATCGCGGAGGAGCTGAGGGGCATCGACTTCGCCCTCTCGATGACGTCGAAGAGCTCGTCGAGGAGGCCCTCGACGTCGTCGGGGCCCTCGGTGCGGAGCTCGCCCTCCTCGGGCGGGAAGTCAGTCACCGAAGCGCCCGGACATCGCCAGCGCGACGGCGGGGGGGACGAAGCGCGTGACGTCGCCCCCGAGGCTCGCCACCTCGCGCACGAGGCGCGAGGAGATGAAGGAGTAGGTCGCCCCGGTCGGGACGAAGAGCGTCTCGATCCCGGAGAGCTCGTGGTTCATCTGTGCCATCTGCAGCTCGTTCTCGAAATCCGACACCGCACGCAGCCCGCGGACGATCACGTCCGCGCCCACCGTGCGAGCGACGTCGACGACGAGCGTCGACATCGAGACCACCTCGACGTTGGGGAATCCTGCCAGACACGTGGCGATGATCTCCTCACGCTCCTTCGGGGCGAAGAGGGGGTCGCCCTTGGCCGAGTTCTGCAGGACGGCGACGACGACGCGGTCAAAGACGCGGTGCGCCCGCTCGACGATCTCGTAGTGGCCGTTGTGGAAGGGGTCGAAGGAACCCGGAAAGATCGCGCTCGTCACCCGAGCACGCCACCCCCACTCGCCCCGTGGGCGGTCCGCCGTGCCACGGTGACGAGCGTAGTGCCGTAGCGGTAGACGCGATGGAGCTCATGGGCGGGACCGAGCTCGATCGGCGCCGAGGACTCGAGCACGACGAGCTCACCGGGGAGCACGTCGAGCAGCGCCGCCCAGTCGGCGAAGCCGTACGGGGGGTCGGCGAAGCAGAGCGAGCAGGCGGGCCGGCTGTGCGCGAGGTAGCCGAGGACCTCGCGGGTGACGACCTCGTGCGGCCGCTCGGCGAGCCCCGTGGCGGTGAGGTTGGCGACGATCGCCTCGGCGTGGCGACGCTCGCGCTCGACGAAGGTGGCGCGCGCCGCGCCGCGCGAGAGCGCCTCGATGCCGAGCGCGCCCGTCCCGGCGAAGAGATCGACGACCTCCGCGCCGTCGACGACCCCGAGACTGCCGAGGACGTCGAAGATCGCCTCCCGCACGCGGTCCGCCGTCGGCCGCAGCGTCGCGCTCTTCGGCGCCGTGAGCGGCCGCCCGCGCGCCGTCCCCCCGATGACCCGCACTCAGCTCCGCTCGAGGTACTCGGCCGCGCCCTCGCCGATGAACAGCTCGAGCTCCTCGGCGAGCAGCGGGTGCGAGGCGAGCGCGGGGTCGGCGTCGATCACCTCCGTCGCCACCTGCCTCGCCGTCGTGATGAGCGCCCGGTCGCGGCGCAGCGAGGCGAGACGCAGGTCGCTCCGCCCCTTCTGGCGGGCGCCGAGCACCGTCCCCTCGCCGCGCAGCTCGAGGTCGACCTCGGCGAGCTCGAAGCCGTCGGCGAGGCGCGCGAGGGCGTCGAGGCGACGGGCGGCCTCCTCGTTCACCTCGCTCGCGAGCAGGTAGCAGACCGAGGCGTGCGCGCCGCGCCCCACCCTGCCGCGCAGCTGGTGGAGCTGGGCGATGCCGAAGCGGTCGGCGTCCTCGATGACCATCACCGTGGCGTTGGCGACGTCGACGCCGACCTCGATCACCGTGGTGGCGACGAGCACCTGGGTGAGGCCGTCGCGGAAGGAGGCCATCACGCGGTCCTTTTCGCGCGAGGGGAGCTGGCCGTGCAGCAGGCCGACGCTGAAGCCGGCGAGCTCGCCCTCGGCGAGGCGGAGGTGCTCCTCGATCGCGGCGCGCGGCGGCGGCCGGCCGGACTGCTCCTCGGCGCGGAAGAGCTGGCCCTCGCCCTCCTCGTCCTCGTAGAGGAGGCCCTCGCCGGCCCCCTCGTCGTCGTCGACACCCTGGTGGACCCGCGAGCAGACGACGTAGGCCTGCCGCCCCGCGGCGAGCTCGGCCCGCACGCGCTCCCACACCGCGGCGACCGCCTCTCCCTCCTCCGCGACCCAGCGCGTCTGCACCGGCGTGCGCGAGGGCGGCAGCTCGTCGAGGACGCTGTAGTCGAGGTCGCCGTAGACCGTCATCGCCGCGGTGCGCGGGATCGGGGTCGCGGTCATCACGAGGACGTCCGGGTCGCGCCCCTCGGCCTCGCGGGCGGAGCCCTTCTCGCGCAGGGCCGCGCGCTGGTCGACGCCGAAGCGGTGCTGCTCGTCGATGACGACGACGCCGAGGGAGGAGAAACGCACGTCCTCGGTGAGCAGCGCGTGCGTCCCGACGAGGACGTCGACCTCGCCGCGTACGAGGCGGGTGAGCAGCCGCCGCCGTTCGGCGGTCGTCGTGCGGCTCGTGAGGAGCGCCGCGACCACCGGGCGGCGCCCCCCGAGGCGGCCGGCGTCGTCGACCTCGAGGCCGGAGAGGAGGCGGCGGGCGGCGAGGTAGTGCTGCTCGGCGAGAACCTCGGTCGGCACCATCAGGGCCCCCTGGTGCCCCCCCTGCACCGCGTAGAGGAGGGCGGCGAGCGCGACCACGGTCTTGCCCGAGCCGACGTCGCCCTGCAGCAGGCGGTGCATCGGGAGCGGGCTCCCGAGGTCGGCGGCGATCTCCTCGATGACCCGCCGCTGCGCGCCGGTGAGGGCGAAGGGCAGGCCCTCGATGAACCCCGCCACGAGGCCCGGGCCCTCAGCCGGGGCGAGGAGGTGCGTGATGCCGCGCGCCGCCTCGGCGGCGGCGCGCTTGCGCAGCACGAGCGAGAGCTGCAGGCGGAGCAGCTCGTCGAAGGCGAGGCGGCGCCTCGCGGCGAAGCGCTCCTCGTCGTCGTCGGGTGCGTGGATCGCACGCAGCGCCGTCGTGCGCGAGACGAGCCGCAGGCCCTCGAGGAGCGGGCCGTCGAGGGGGTCGGCGAAGGTGCGCGCCCGCTCGAGTGCCTCGGCGACGTACTCGGTGAGCTCGGCGGAGGTGATCCCCGCCTTCTGGGACTGCCGGTAGATCGGGACGATGCGGCCGGTGCGGTCGCCGACGAGGTCGACGAGCGGGTTCACCATCTGCAGGTGGCCGCGGTACTCGTCGACGCGGCCGAAGACGACGACGTGCGCCCCCTCGCTCAGCTGGCGGGCCCGCCACGGCTGGTTGAAGAAGCTCACGGTGAGGTTGCCGGTGCCGTCGTCGACGGTGAGCTCGACGATCGCCCGCCGGTTGCGCGGCCGGCGGGTGCTCACCCGGCGGACCTCGGCCGAGACGACCGCCTCCTCGCCGACGCGCACCGCGGCGATCGCCTGGCAGTTCGTCCGGTCGGCGTAGCGCCGCGGGTAGTGCATGAGGAGGTCGAGGACGCTCTCGATGCCCATCGCGGCGAGCGCCGCTGTCTTGCGGGGGCCGACGCCACGCAGCTCACCCACCTCGATCTGCGCGAGCTGCTTCAGCCTGCGGCCGCCCGTCGCCGGGGGGGCCGGCGTCGCCTGGCTCACTCCACCGAGATGAGCAGCGGGTAGAGCGGTTGCCCGCCCTCCAGGTGCTCGACGGCGAGGTCGGGATACTTGGCCTTGAGGACGCGCTCGATCTCGTCGAGCTCCTCCTCGGGCGCCTCGTCGCCGGCGATGAGCGTGACGATCTCGCAACCCGGAGAGACGAGGATCTCAAGGAGCGAGAGGGCGGCGTCGGCGAGACGGCCGCCGACGGCCTCGATCCCCTGGCGGGAGAGGCCGATCCAGTCACCCGCGTTCACCGGTCCGACGGCCGTGCGCGCGGCGCGCACCGCGCGGGTCACCTCCCCGGCCATCACCTGGGTGGTGGCCTCGAGCATGAGGCGCGCGTTGTCCTCCCCCGAGGCGGCGGGGTCGTAGGCCAAGAGCGCGGCGAAGCCCTCCTGGATCCCCTTGGTCGGCACCACGAAGACCGGCTTGCTCGCGATCAGGCAGACCTGCTCCGCGACGGGGAAGATGTTCGAGTTGTTCGGGAGCACCACGACCTGGGCTCCCGGCGCGGCCTCGGCCGCGGCGAGGATCTCCGCTGTCGAGGGGTTCATCGACTGCCCGCCGGCGACGAGGCGGTCGACGCCGAGCGAGGAGAAGATGCGCTGCACGCCGGGGCCGGTCGCGACGGCGACCACCGAGGTGAGCGGCCGCCCGCTCCCGACGGCGCCGGCCGACGGCACGGCGCGCACCCACGCCTCCTCCTCGACCTGGTGCTGCAGGTCCGTGACGCGGATCTCGCGGGGGCGCCCCGCCTCGATCCCCGCCTCGATCGCCGCCCCGATGTCGTCGGTGTGGATGTGGCAGTTCCACAGCCCGTCGCCGCCGACGACGACGATCGAATCGCCGATCGCGGCCCAGCGCTCCTTGAACGGTGCCATCCGCTCGTCGTCGGAGTCGAGGAGGTACATCACCTCATAGGTGAGCCCCGCGAGGGCGCCCTGCGGCGCCGCCTCCTGTTCGTGCGGCGCGCCGGCGAGCAGCGCGAGCACCGTCGCGGGGAGGTCGAGCTCCGCGGGGGCCGCCACGCCGGCCGCGACCTCGAGGAGCGCGTCGAAGAGCAGCAGCAGCCCGGCGCCCCCGGCGTCGACGACCCCGGCCTCGGCGAGCACGCTGAGCTGGGTCGGTGTCGCCCAGAGGGCGTCGCGCGCGGCGACGCGCACCTCGGCGAGCAGCACCGCGACGTCGTCCTCCTCGGACTTCTCCGCCGCCGCGGCGGCGGCGTCGCAGACGCTCAGGATCGTGCCCTCGACCGGACGGAGCACCGCGGCGCGGGCGGCCGCGGCGGCACAGGTGAGCGCCGAGCGCAGCTCGTCGGCACCGAGCGCCCGGGCCTGTGCGGCGGAGGAGGCGAGGCCCCGGAGGATCTGACAGAGGATCACCCCCGAGTTCCCCCGCGCGCCCATCAGCGAGCCCTTCGAGATCGCGGCGCCGACGGCGGCCGGGTCGGCGAGGCCGGCCTCGTCGAGGCGGCCGATCTCCTCGAGCACCGAGTCGAGGGTGAGCGTCATGTTCGTCCCGGTGTCGCCGTCGGGCACGGGGAAGACGTTCAGCCGGTTGATCTCGTGCTGGTGGCGCCGGAGGGCGTCCCGGAAGGCCGTCATCACGGTGGCGAGCGCAGTCGCCGCGAGCGGCTCAGCCGGCATAGCCAACGGCGAGGCCGTGCCACCGGACGACAAGTGCGCGATCGGCCCCCACGGCGGGGGATGGTAATGTCACTGGCCGTTCCCCGGGCCCGTTCGCGTCAGGCGCGGCGCCCGTCCCCCGTTCTGTAGAGGTGGGTCGTCGTCGTGGCAGCCGTTTGTGAGATCTGCGGGAAGCACCCGAGCTTCGGGATGAACGTCTCCCACTCCCACCGTCGGACCAAGCGCCGCTGGAACCCCAACATCCAGCGCGTGCGGGCGCTCGTGAACGGCACCTCCCGACGGATCGACGTCTGCACCTCCTGCATCCGCGCCGGCAAGGTCACCAAGCCGCCGCTGCGCCGCTTCGTCCTCGCCGCGAAGGGCTGAGCGGCCTCACTCCCCTTCGGGGCGCCCGCCCGAGAGGCGGTGCAGATAGCCGAGCAACGGGAGCGGGGCGCCGCGCAGCGTCCGCCGGTCACGGTCCCCTACGAGCACCCCGATCTCGATCGGCGTCGCCAGCCCGCGCGCTGCGAACAGCCCGGCGGCCTCGCGGCCGGGCGGCAGGCTGAAGAGCAGCTCGTAGTCCTCGCCGCCCCCGAGCGCCTCCTCCTCGCTGGCCCCGGCCGCGACCGGCACGGTGATGAGCTCGACCCCGACGCCGCTCGCCCGCGCGAGGCGGTCGAGATCGAGGCTCAACCCGTCGGAGAGGTCGAGCATCGCGCTCGCCCCGAGCTCGGCGGCCGCCGTACCCTCGCCGAGGCGCGGGAGCGGCCGCCGGTGGCGGCGGACCGCCTCGTTCGACTCCCCCTCGCCTGCGCGCAGCAGTCGCAGCCCCGCGGCCGAGCTGCCGAGCGGCCCGGTTACGAAGAGCCGGTCGCCGGGGCGCCCGCCGCTGCGCAGCACCGGTGGACGGCCGTCGGTCGTGCCGAGCACGGCGACCGTGACGACCATCTCCTCGGCGTCGGAGAGGTCCCCACCGACGACGGCGCAGCCGTAGCGCTCGGCGGCGCCGGTCACCCCGCGGTAGATGCCGTCGAGGTCCGCTGCCGCGGCGCCGCAAAGGGCGACGACCGCCGCGAGCGGGCGGCCGCCCATCGCCGCGAGGTCCGAGAGGTTGCAGGCGAGCGCCTTCCACCCGATGTCCTCGAGCGAGGAGAGGGCGCGCGTGAAGTGCACGCCCTCGACGAGCGCGTCGGTGGAGAAGAGCAGGTGGCCGGGCGGGTTCTCGACCACCGCGGCGTCGTCGCCCGCCCACACCTCCCCCGCCGGTGGCGGGCCGAGCAGCGTCGCGAGGCGCTCGAGCACGGTGCGCTCGTCGCCGCTCGTGGGGACCCCGGACACGCGCGGACGCTACCAACGACGCCGTCGGGCGTGCCCGGCGCAGTTGTCGCGCGTTAGCGTGTCTGATGCTCCTCCCCGTGGTATCGGGCGGATGAATTATCGAAGCTGGCAGATGACACGCGTGTGTCGGGCGGGCTGCCCCGTTGGTGGGAAAGGAACATCACTTGGCCCCGACTAGCCATCGCAAACTTCTCGAGTGGGTGGAGGAGTTCGAAGCACTCGCCAAGCCCGACCGCATCCACTGGTGTGATGGGTCGCGCGAGGAGTACGAGCGACTCTGCGCGCTGCTCGTCGCGAACGGCACCTTCACCGAGCTCTCAGACGCCAAGCGGCCGCACAGCTACTGGGCGCACTCCGACGTCCGCGACGTCGCCCGCGTCGAGGCGCGCACCTTCATCTGCTCCGAGCGCGAGGTGGACGCCGGCCCGACCAACAACTGGGTCGCGCCGATCGAGATGCGCACGACCCTGGAGGAGCTCTTCGCCGGGTCGATGAAGGGGCGCACGATGTACGTCGTGCCCTTCTCGATGGGGCCGATCGGCTCCCCGATCGCGAAGCTCGGCGTGCAGCTCACCGACTCCCCCTACGTCGCGGCGAGCCTGCGGATCATGACGCGGATGGGCGACGCCGCCCTCGATGCGATCGGCGCCGACGGCGAGTTCGTCCGCTGCCTGCACTCGGTCGGCGCCCCCCTCGAGGCGGGCGCTGCCGACGTGCCCTGGCCCTGTGACCCGGAGCACATCTACATCTCGCACTTCCCCGACACGCGCGAGATCTGGTCCTACGGCTCTGGCTACGGCGGCAACGCCCTCCTCGGGAAGAAGTGTCTGGCGCTGCGCATCGCCTCCGCGATCGCCCGCGATGAGGGCTGGCTCGCGGAGCACATGCTGATCCTGAAGCTCACCTCCCCCGTCGGCGAGGTCCGCTACATCACCGGCGCCTTCCCGTCTGCCTGCGGCAAGACCAACCTCGCGATGCTCGTCCCGACGATGCCCGGCTGGAAGGTCGAGACGATCGGCGACGACATCTGCTGGATGAAGATCGCCCCCGACGGCACGCTGCGGGCGATCAATCCAGAGGCCGGCTTCTTCGGCGTGGCACCCGGCACCAACTCCGAGACGAACCCCAACGCCCTCCTCACGCTCGGGGCGAACACGATCTTCACCAACACCGCCCTCACCGACGACGGTGACATCTGGTGGGAGGGCCTCACCAAGGAGGCTCCGGCACACCTCACCAACTGGAAGGGCGAGGACTGGACGCCCGCGTCGGGCACCCCCGCGGCGCACCCGAACTCCCGCTTCACGGTCTCGGCGAGCCAGGATCCGGCGATCGCCCCCGAGTGGGACGACCCCGAGGGGGTGCCGATCTCGGCGATCCTCTTCGGCGGCCGCCGCGGCAGCGTCGTCCCCCTCGTGCACGAGGCCTTCGACTGGCAGCACGGTGTCTTCCTCGGCTCGATCATGGCCTCCGAGACGACGGCCGCCGCCTCAGGCGAGGTCGGCAAGCTCCGCCGCGACCCCTTCGCGATGCTCCCCTTCTGCGGCTACAACATGGCCGACTACTGGTCGCACTGGCTCGAGGTCGGCGAGAAGGTCGACGCGGAGAAGCTGCCCCGCATCTTCTACGTGAACTGGTTCCGAAAGAGCGAGGACGGCCGCTACCTGTGGCCCGGCTTCGGCGACAACTCGCGCGTCCTCGAGTGGATCTTCGACCGCTGCGCCGGCCGCGCCGAGGCGCAGAAGTCGGCGATCGGCCTGCTGCCGGCTCCCGGTGCGATCAACGTCGAGGGCCTCGACGTCTCCTCGGACGACCTCACCGAGCTGCTGCGGGTCGACGTCGAGCAGTGGCTGGCCGAGCTCCCTGCGATCGGGGAGTACTACGACCGCTTCGGCGAGCGGATGCCGACGCAGCTGCGCGACGAGCTCGAGGAGCTCGACGACCGGCTCCGCGCCAACTAACGGCCGCCGGCAAAGGATCAGCCCTCGCGCACCGGCGAGGGGCTGGGGCTGCGACGCGTCGCCGCGCCCGAGACGAGGGAGAGCAGCGCGAGCAGGCTCGCCGCGGCGACGACGCCGTCCCCGACGCGCACCGGGAAGGGGATGAGCACCGCGATCACCGCGGCGAGCACCCAGGCGAGCTGCAGTCGCGTCTCCAGCCGGCCGAAGGTCCTTCCGAGCTGGGCCGGGGGGACGGCCCGCTGCAGGATCGAGTCGAGCGCCGGTTTCGCCGTCGTCGGCGCGACGCCGGCGACGAGGGCGAGGAACGCCTGCGCGCCGAGGTCGCCGGCGATCCCCGCGGCGAGGCTCCCGGCCACGAGGGCCCCGAGCGCGCAGAGCACGATCTGGCGCTCGTCGAGGCGACGGCGAAGGAAGGGCACCCCGAGCGAGCCGACGAGCGAGCCGACGCCGCTCGCGACGAGGAGCAGGCCGAACCACAGCGCGCCCGCATGCGCCCGCCGCAGCGCGAAGGCGAGGAAGAAGGTCGAAAAGCCGAGGGTGGCGCGGATCACGGTCATCGCGTTCGCCATCGCGAGCACCCCCGAGAGGCGCGCACGGCGCTGCGCCGCCCGCTCGCCCGCCGGTGCTGGCGCGGCGGGCGGGGCGGGCACCTCGGCGTCAGCGCGCGGGCGGGGCAGCCGCAGCGACGCGACCGTGCCGGCGACGAAGAGGACCGCCGCGAGGCGCAACCCCCAGGCGGCTCCGATCTTCAGCAGTGCGATCCCGAGGGGCAGCACCGCGAAGCTGGCGAGCGACGCGAGCACGGCGAGCTTCGCGTTCGCGTTCGCGAGGTCGTCGCCCTCGAGGACGACCTCGGGGACGAGTGCGGCGCGGGCGACCAAATAGAGCTTCCCGAGGACGAGCACCACGAAGGCCTCGGGGAAGAGCAGCAGGTCGTGGATGTTGCGTGCCATCGCCAGGCAGGCAAGGGCCGAGAGGGCGCTCGCGATCGCGACGCTCGCGCGCCGCGCGCGCCGGCCGCGGTCGAGCAGGGGGCTGAGCGCCGGCCCGGCGAGCGCGAAGGGCGCGATCGTGAGCAAGAGGTAGAGGAGGACCTTGCCCTTCGCCGCGTCGGGCGAGATCGAGAAGAAGAGCGAGCCGGCGAGCGAGATGGTGATCAGCCCGGTCCCTGCCGCCTGCAGGCTGTGCACCACCGCGAGGCGCCCGAAGGGGCGGCGCTGATCGAGCAGCGCGAGCAACGCCGCGCGCGCCACCTCGGTCCCCCGACGGAACGGCGCGCGATCCACCATCGCCGATGGTACGGGGGCGGGGGGGGCGGTGCCGACGATTCGCCCTTTGCGGACGCGCTCGCTACCTTTCCGATTCATTACAACCGGGAGTCGAGATGACGGTTCGTGCCTTCGTGCTCATCAAGACCGAACTCGGTGCCGCGGCCGACGTCGCCCGTCGGATCCGACAGGTCCCGGGAGTGGTGAACGCCTCGGACGTCACCGGGCCCTACGACGTGATCGCGGAGGCCGAGGCGATCACCGTCGACGACCTCGGGCGGATGGTCGTCGGCAGGGTGCAGCAGATCGAGGGGATCACCCGCACCCTCACCTGCCCCGTCATCCAGCTCTGAGCAGGCAGCCGGGCCCCGCCGCGACGGGTGCGCTCAGCGGCCCCGTCGCCTGAACATTCTCCGCCAGCCGCTCTCGCGGCGGTGCTCCGCCGCTTCGACCTCGGCGCGGATCTCCGGGCCGGCGGCGTTCACGATGTCCTCGGCGGCGTCGAGCAGCGAGGCGATCTCCTCGGGTGCCTCGTCGGGCTCGTCCTCGACCGCCGGCTCCACGAGCGAGCCGTGCGTCCATCCCGCGTCGGCGAGGCGGCGCTCGTAGCGGGGGCAGTCCGCGGGGCAGCGCCAGGGCGCCTCGGGCGCGAGGTCGAGCACGCACAGGCGCGCCACCTCGCCCGAGGCGTAGGTCCGGGACTGGTAGTGCTTGCACTCCTCGCGCATCGGCACGGCGCTGCTCCTTTGGCCACGCGCTCCACGCAACCCTCCGGGGTAGCACAGGGGCCCGCGGGGCAATTTTACCTGCACTCGGCGCAGCGCCCGCTGCGCGCCGCGCGGAAGCCTTCACCGCACGAGCACGGAGGACGACCCTGCCTATGCTGGCCGGACGCGATCACGACGACCGCCCCAGGACAAGGAGCCGCAGTGAGCTTTGCCGACCAGTTCCTCGCGGAGAGCGCCGAGGTTCTGAAGGCGGTGGACACCGGGGCGATCGAGCGTTGCGCGACGGGCCTCGCCGCCGTGCGCGAGCGGGGCGGCAGGCTCTTCATCCTCGGCGTCGGCGGCTCCGCCGGCCACGCCTCGCACGCCGTCAACGACTTCCGGAAGATCTGCGGCTTCGAGGCTTACACGCCGACCGACAACGTCTCCGAGCTCACCGCGAGGGCCAACGACGAGGGCTGGGAGACGACGTTCTCCGAGTGGCTCGACGGGTCGCACCTGCGCGAGGACGACGGGGTGCTCGTGTTCTCGGTGGGCGGCGGCGACCGGGAGCGGGGCGTCTCCGCGAACCTCGTGAAGGCGCTCGAGCTCGCCCGCGAACGGGGCGCGGCCATCTACGGCATCGTCGGACGCGACGGCGGCTACACCGCGACCGTCTCCGAGGCTTGTGTCCTCCTCCCGCCGCTCTACCCCGACCACATCACCCCGCACACCGAAGGGCTCTGCGCGGTGATCTGGCACCTGCTCGTCAGCCATCCAGCCCTCGCCCGCGTGCCGACGAGGTGGGAGTCGCTGCGTTGAGCGGATCGCCGCCCGCGCGGGCGGCGATCCGGAAGGTCGTCGTCGTCGGCGGGGCGGGCTTCATCGGGGGCCACTTCGTCGACCGGCTGCTGGCCGCCGAGACGACCGAGCAGGTCACCGTGTACGACAACTTCTCCTCGGGCCTCGAGTCGAACCTCGCCGCCCACGAGAGCGACCCCCGCCTCGTCGTGGTGCGCGGCGAGGTCGCTCACGGGTCGGCGCTGCGCGAGGCGATGGAGGGCCACGACTCGGCGATCCACCTCGCCTCCAACCCCGACATCGCGGCGGCGATGGCCAACCCGGCGATCGACTTCGACGAGGGCACGCTGCTCACCCACCGGGTCCTCGAGGCGATGCGCCAGGCGGGGGTGGGGCGGATCGTCTACGCCTCGGGGAGCGGCGTCTACGGCGACCTCGGGGAGGTCCCGGCGGAAGAGGACCGCGGGGGCCTGCTCCCTGTCTCCACCTACGGGGCGAGCAAGCTCGCCGGCGAGGTGCTCATCTCGGCCTACTGCCACATGTTCGGGATGACCGGGAGGATCTTCCGCTTCGGCAACGTCATCGGCCCTCGCCAGTCCCACGGGGTGGGCCTCGACTTCGTCAGGAAGCTGCTCGCCGAGCCTTTGCACCTCGACGTGCTCGGCGACGGCCGGCAGTCCAAGTCCTACATCCACGTGAGCGACGTCCTCGAGGCGGTGCTCCTCGCGGTGGCCCAGCCCGAGCCGCCGGTGCGGGTCTTCAACGTCGCGACCGAGGACTACCTCACCGTCCGCGAGATCGCCGACCTCGCCGTCGAGGCCGTCGGGCTGCGCCCCGACGACGTCGAGTACCGCTTCAGCGGCGGCAGCCGCGGCTGGAAGGGCGACGTCCCGGTGGTGCGCCTCGACACCTCCCGGATCCGCGGCCTCGGGTGGAAGAACGAGCGCAACACCACAGAGGCGATGCGCGCCGCCCTCGACGCGCTGGTCGAGGAGCAGCACCGCCCCCGCTGAAGGTCAGGTGGCCGCCGGCGCCTGCGGGGTGAGGACGACTCGGTAGGCGCCGGTGCGGTGCGGTGGAAGGGCGAGCGGAACGCCGTTCACGTTGATCGTGCTGACCTGTGCTGGCGCCCCGATCTCGATGAAGACGGTGCCCTGGGTGGTGTCCGCGGCGCTCGCCGCGGCCGGAACGGTCTCCTCCCAGTCCCAGCTGGTGTTGCTCACCTGATGCTGGGTGCCGATCCAGCACCGCCCGGTCGTCGTGAAGGTGATCGTGTACGAGCTCTCGGGGACCGTGTAGCTCACGAGGGTGGCCGACACCGAGTCCGGCTGGAGCGTCGTCGGCGCCGGCACGGTCGCCGCGTGGTGGTGGGCGGCGTGGTGGCGGGCGGCCTTCGCGGGATGAGATGGCGCAGGCGTCGCGGGCGGCGCGGCGTCGGGATGCGACGAGGAGGCCAGCCGCCAGCCACCGACACCGAGGGCACCGAGCGCCACGGCCGCAGCCACCCCGGTCACCGCGCGGCGCCGCGCGACGTGTGGTGTACGGGCGAGGCGGCGCACGGACCGCGGCGGGCGCGTGGGTAGCGGCGTCTCCTCGAGGTCGTCGAAGGCCACGACCACTTCGGGCGGGGGGGTTGCTTCGGCACGCCAGGGGGCGCGGCGGCGGGTCGGTGGCGGCGTCTCGTCGAGGTCGTCGAAGGCCACCACCACTTCGGGCGGCGGCGCCGCCGCTGCGCGCGAGGGGGCACGGCGACGGGCGGGTGGCGGCGTCTCGGTCTCGGCGGCGGGGCCGTCGGCCGCGGCGGCAGGGGCGTCGCGGACGGGCCGGCGGGTGCGGGCGCCCGAGGCCGGCTGGGAGGTGGGTGGCTGCGGCGGGACGGGCGGCTCGAGTCGGACCTGCGGCGGGGGCACCTCCGCCCGCTGCAAGGGGCGCACGGGGAAGGCCTCGGCGGGCTCGACGTGCGGCCGGGCGAGCTCGTCGTCGGTCGGCGCACGCACGGAGGCGGGGGCCTTCCCGCGACGCGCGACTCCGCCGAGCACCCCGAGGGCGTGCTCGTAGGTGGCCACCGATTGCCGCTCGGAACGGCCCGCCGCGAAGCGGGCCCAGGCGGCGATCACGAGCACCAGTGCGAAGGCGCCTGCGATGACGGCGATCACGTCGGTGCGGGCCTCACAGAGACATCCACCGCACCATTCAATCGCACCCTTCGCAACCGGGGAACGCGGTCAGGTGCGAAGGCCGTAGCGGGGGCGCAGCCACTCCGGCAGCTCGGCCTTGCGGACGTTGCCGAGATCGCGCTTGGAGAGCACCGGCGCCGCGACGTCCCAGCTCGCGGCCACCTCCGGGTCGTCCCACGCGACGCCGAGCTCGTCGTTCGGGTTGTAGTAGCCGTCGACCAGGTAGGTGAGGGTGAGGTCGGTGAGGGCGAGGAAGCCGTGCGCGACGCCGGGTGGGATGAACAGTCCCGGCTCATCCTCGCCGCCGAGCTCGTAGGAGGCCGTCGAGCCTTCGGTCGGGGAACCGATCCGCAGGTCGTGGAGGACGACCTGGGCGAGACCGTCGGTCACGTACCAGTAGTCCGCCTGATGGAGGTGGTAGTGCAGACCGACGAGCGAGCTGGACTGTCGGTCGGCGCGGTTGCTCTGGACCATCTCGCGGCCGAGCGGGAACCACGACCGGCGGTAGGTCTCGATGAAGCGCCCCCGCTCGTCGACGTGGACGTCCGGCTTCACCAGCACGACGCCTTCGATCTGTTCTGAACTCGCGAACTGCGCCACGCTGTGCCCTCCGGCTATCGGCTCCGGCCCACGTTAGGGGCCGGAACGCGGCTCAGGGGAGCGTGAGGGCGCCGCCCGGGCGCTCGACGAGGAAGCCCTCGCGGACGAGATCCCCGAGGATGCGCAGCGCCCGCTCCGGAGCGGCCGCGAGGCCGATCAGCGGTGCCACCTCGTCGCGGGACAGCTCGCGCTCGCAGGCGATCGCGACGATGCGACCCCGGTACTGCCGGTCCGAGCCGCCGAACGCCGACTGGCGGCGCCCGGCCGCGGCGGAGCCGACGGCGGGATCGCCGTCCCCGCCCGCCGCCCGCCACGCGCAGCTCCCGCTGGCGGCGACCGGGCACTCCGAGCAGCGTGGTGCCGCCTTGCGGCAGAGCAGGCTCCCGAGATCCATGAGCGCGAGGTTCCAGTCCCGGCCGCCCGCCGCCGGCACCAACGAGTCTGCGAGGTCCTGGGCGGCACGTGGCCCGAGCCGACTGCCGGCGACGGCGCGCGCGAGCACCCGTCCGATGTTGGTGTCGACGACCCCGACGCTCGTGTCGAAGGCGAACGCGGCGAGCGCCCGCGCGACGTACGCACCGACGCCGGGGAGCGCGAGCAGCTGGTCGAGCCCCTCGGGGACCTCCCCGCCGTGGCGGTTGACGATCACCTCGGCGCAGCGGTGGAGGCGCAGCGCCCGGCCGTTGTAGCCGAGGCCCTGCCATGCGCGGAGGAGGTCCCCGGGGGCGGCCACGGCGCAGGCTGCAGGGGTCGGGAAGGCCTCCATGAACCCGACGAAGGGGGCCGCGACGCGCGCCGCCTGGGTCTGGGTGAGCATCACCTCAGAGACGAGGATCCCCCAGGGGTCGCTTCGGCCGCGCCACGGGTACCGGTCGCGCTCGGTGCGCGCGTCGGCCCACCAGGCGGTGACCGCCTCAGCAAAGGAGGGCGCCGCCGGGCGCCGCTCGAGCGAGCCGGCCGTCAGGCCGGCGGGACGGGCCGCGTGGAGAACTCGAGCGACCAACTCTCGTCTGACTCCCCGTTGATCGCGAGCCGCCACGTGTAGCGGGCCCCGGGTGCAAGGGGCAGTGGCCCGAAGTTGAGGGACAGCGCCACGTCGACGGGGCTCCCCGGTGGCACCGCCTCGGGGCGGGCGACCTCGAAGTCACCACGCACCTCGATCGGCTGCGCCCCGTCAGGGGTCTCGGCGAGTACGGGCTGTCCGTCCTCGTCGAGCAGGTAGAGCTCCCAGTGGTGGGGGTGGTCCACCTCGCTCCAGTCGACGTCGATCTTCATCGCCACCGCCGTCGGCATCGGGTCGGGGCCGATCAGGCTCCAGCCGCCGCCGAGGATGTAGAGCTTGCCGTCGGCCACTTGGGCCGAATCGCAGAGGAGCATCGTCACGCGCACGGCTCGACGCTAGCGGCAACGCCCGAAGTCGCACCCGGTCACCGCGGCCCCGCGGCTGCCGTTCGGTAGCGTCTTCGGATGGCCGAGCTCGGGCTCCGCAACGACGTCTACCGGCGACCGCTCTCGACGGCGCTCACCCGCCTCGGCCTCGGTGAGGGCTGGCGCTGCGTGGACGTGGGCGCCGGAGCCGGCGACGTCTCGGTCGCGATCGCCGAGATGGTCGGCGGCAGCGGCCGCGTCTACGCGGTCGACAGCGACCCGCGGGCGCGAGATGAGGTGGCGGCGACCGCCGCACGGGCGAGCGACGCGCAGGTCATCGCGATCACCCAGGCAGGCGAGGACCTGCTCCTCCCCGAAGCCGTGGACCTCGCCTTCTGCCGCTTCCTCCTGCTGCACGTGATCGACCCGCTGCGCGTGCTCACCCGCATGGTCGGCGCGGTCCGCGCCGGTGGCTACGTCGTCGCGCAGGAGCCGATCACGACCGCCGGCAGGATCGGCGGTGCCCCCTTCTCGATGCCCGACGCCCGCCACGGTGACGTCGGTGCCCTGCTCCCCGCCCTCGTCGTGCAGGCCGGGTGCGAGCTCCTCGATGCCTGGGCCGAGGCGCCCGCCGGCTTCGGGGCGGGCGCGGTCTGCGAGTACGTCGAGGAGATGACGGGCGTGGCGACAGAAGACGAGCCGATCGTCCTCCCTCCGCTCGTCACGGTGATCGCCCGTCGCCTCCCGTCGTGACACGGGCGGCCTTCCTCGACCGCGACGGCCTCGTGACCGCGCTCGTGCCCGACCCGCAGAGCGGCCTGCCCGAGAGCCCGAACCACCTGAGCGAGCTCCGCCTGCTCCCGGGCGCCGCAGCGGCGATCAACGCCCTGCACGAGGGGGGCTACCTCGTGGTCTGTGTCACCAACCAGCCGTCGGCCGCGAAGGAGAAGACCACCGCCGGGGAGCTCCTCGCCATCCAGGCGCAGGTGGAGGCGCGCCTCGCGCCAGACGGAGCCTTCTTCGACGACACCGAGATCTGCCTCCATCATCCCGAGGGGAGCGACCCCGCCCTGACCGTCACCTGTGCATGCCGCAAGCCTGCCCCCGGAATGCTCCTGGCCGCGGCGGCCCGGCTCGGCATCGACCTCGCCGCCTCGTGGATGGTCGGGGACAGCGACACCGACGTGCTCGCCGGCCAACGGGCGGGCTGTCGGACGCTGCTCGTCGAGCACGCGGCGAGCGCCCACCGGAGGAGCAGTTCGGCGGCTCCCGACGGCCACGTCGAGGACCTCGCGGCCGCCGTTCGGGTCCTCCTCGCCGTGAGGGACGGCTGATACCATCGCCTGGTCATGCTTGAGCAACTTCGCACGCGGATCTTCGCCGACGGGGCGAACCTGGAGTCGATCCTCAGCCTCACCGAGGACCCGCGGATCCAGGGCTTCACCACCAACCCGACCCTCATGCGCCAGGCCGGCATCTCGGACTACGAGGCCTTCGCCCACGACGTCCTCGAGCGCGTCACCTCGCTCCCGATCTCCTTCGAGGTCTTCGCCGACGACCTCGCCGAGATCCGCCGCCAGGCGCTCACCATCAGCGCGTGGGCGGAGAACGTCTACGTGAAGATCCCCGTCACGACCACGGCCGGCGAGCCGCTCACCGACCTCGTCCACGAGCTGTCGAGCGACGGCGTGAAGGTGAACGTCACGGCGATGTTCACCCTCGACCAGGTCGCCGCGATCACCAAGGCGGTCGCGGACGGCGCCCCCTCGTACCTCTCGGTCTTCGCCGGGCGCATCGCAGACGCGGGAACCGACCCGATCCCCCTCATGCGTGAGGCGATCGGCATCATGGCCGACGCGCCCGGTGCCGAGTGCATCTGGGCCTCGCCGCGTGAGGTGCTCAACCTCATCCAGGCGGACAGCGTCGGCTGCCACATCATCACGATGACCCCCGACCTGCTCAAGAAGCTCGACGGCCTCGGCAAGGACCTGACCCAGTTCTCGCTCGAGACGGTCCAGATGTTCTTCAGGGACGCGGCCACCGCCGGCTACAAGCTGTAGCGGTGCCCGAGCGACGGAGCGGCCCCGGCAACGGCGGCAGCCCTCGAGAAGGATGCCGGCCGTGAAGCGTGCCTGCATCACGGGGGGCGCCGGCTTCATCGGCAGCAACCTCGCCGACGCGCTCGTCGCGGCGGGCGTCGAGGTCGTCTGCGTCGACAATCTGCGGACCGGGCGCCGCAGCTTCCTCGACGGCCTCGTCGGCCGCGAGTCCTTCCGCTTCGTGGAGGGCGACGTCCTCGACCGGGCACTCATGGAGGAGGCGATCGCCGGCTGCGACTGGGTCTTCCACCTGCAGGCCAACGCCGACGTCCGTCACGGCCTCGAGCACCCGACGCTCGACCTCGAGCAGAACACGATGGCGACCTCGGTCGTGCTCGAGGCGATGCGGGCGGTCGGGACGAGGCAGATCGCCTTCTCCTCGACCGGCTCGGTCTACGGCGAGCCGGAGGTCTTCCCCACCCCGGAGGACGCCCCCTTCCCGCTGCAGACCTCGCTCTACGGCGCCTCGAAGCTGGCATGCGAGGGACTGATCTCGGCCTACGCGACGGGTTACGACTTCACCGGGGTGATCTTCCGGTTCGTCTCGATCCTCGGCGAGCGCTACACCCACGGCCACGTCTTCGACTTCTACCGGGCGCTCCGGCGGGACCCCGAGCGGATCCTCGTCCTCGGCGACGGCAAGCAGGAGAAGTCCTACCTCTACGTGGGCGACTGCGTGAGCGCGATCCTCACCGCCGCCGCGGCACACGAGGACTCCCCCGGGGTGGCTTGCTACAACCTCGGGACCGACGAGACGATCGTCGTCGACGACTCGCTCCAGCTCCTCCTCGACCACCTCGACCTGCACCCGAAGGTCGAGCACAGCGGGGGGCGCCGCGGCTGGACCGGCGACAGCCCGCTGATCCTGCTCGACACGGCGAGGATCCGCTCGCTCGGGTGGGCCCCGAAGCTGAGCATCAAAGCGGCGCTCGGCCGGACGCTCGACTGGTTCGACGCCAACCCGGCGGAGGTCCTCGGTTGACCTCCGCCGTGAGCAGCGGGGAGGCCCGATGAGCGTCATCTTCAGCCGCGCACCGCTCCGCATCCCCCTCGGCGGCGGCGGGACCGACCTCCCCTCGTACTACGAAGAGCACGGCGGCTTCCTGCTCGCGGGGGCGATCGACAAGTACGTCTACATGCTCGTGCACACCGTCTTCCAGCGCCGCTACCGGATGAAGTACTCCGAGATCGAAGAGGTCGACGAGATCGCGGAGATCCGCCATCCGATCCTGCGCGAGACGCTGCTCCGCCACTGGCGGGGGAACCCCCTCGAGATCGCCTCGCTCGCCGACGTCCCCGCCGGCACCGGGATGGGCTCCTCCGGCGCCTACACGGTGTGCCTGTTGAAGGCCCTCGCCCATGCCCGCTGCACCTCGATCACCGCCGGCGCGCTCGCCGAGGCGGCGTGCCACATCGAGATCGACGTGCTCGGCGAGCCGGTCGGCAAGCAGGACCAGTACGTCGCCGCGCACGGGGGCATTTGCGCCTACACCTTCCGCCCCGGCGGCGAGGTCGTGGTCGAACCCCTCGAGCTCGGGACCGAGACGCTCCGGGGCCTGCGCGAGCACCTCCTCCTCTTCTACACCGGCGAGGCGAGGTCGGCCTCAGCGGTGCTCCAGGACCAGGATTCCCGTTCGCGTTCGGGTGACACCGAGATGATCGAGAACCTCCACCGCACCAAGGAGCTCGGCCACGAGAGCCGCAAGCTGCTCGAGCTCGGCGACCTCACGGCCTTTGCTGAGCTGATGCACGAGCACTGGGAGAACAAGCGAAAGCGCTCCCCCGGGATGGCGAACGCGCGCATCGACAGCATGTACGCCACGGCACGGGAGAGCGGCGCGATCGGCGGCAAGCTGATCGGCGCCGGTGGTGGCGGTTTCCTCCTCGTCTACAGCCCCCGCCCAGAGCAGACCCGGCTCGCGATGGCGACGATGGACGCCTCAGAGCTCACCTTCGACTTCGAGTACGGCGGCGCCTACGCGAGCGAGCACGCGTGACCAACGCCCGCCGCGTCGGAATCGTGGGTTGCGGGCTCATCGGCCGAAAGCGCGCCGAGTCGCTCGGAGACGACCAGCTCGTCGCGACCTACGACATCCGCCACGAGGCGGCCGAGGAGCTCGCGAAGGAGCGTGAGGCACTGGCCTGCCGCACGCTCGAGGAGCTGCTCGAGCTCGACCTCGACATCGTCGTCGTCGCGGCGATCCACAACGAGCTCCCGGCACTCACCTGCGCCGCGCTCGAGAGCGGTGCCCACGTGCTCGTCGAGAAGCCGGCGGGCATCGGCACCGCGGGGATCGACTCGATCGCCCGCACCGCCGAGGCACGGCAGCGCCGGGTGAAGGTGGGCTTCAACCACCGCTTCCACCCGGGCATCGCCCGCGCCATCGAGACCGCCCGCTCCGGGCACTACGGCCGCGTGCTCTACCTGCGGGGCCGCTACGGCCACGGTGGGCGGCTTGGCTACGAGAAGGAGTGGCGTGCCGATCCGGCGCTCTCCGGGGGCGGGGAGATCGTCGACCAGGGCAT
>Ga0307373_10001453_pt1 | contig 44550 bp, 47 predicted proteins | sample OX2MG_FD_202534 | JGI IMG/M metagenome (GOLD analysis project Ga0307373, IMG submission 202534) | Soil microbial communities from Risofladan, Vaasa, Finland - OX-2 | ecosystem: Environmental > Terrestrial > Soil > Coastal area > Acid sulfate soil | place: Finland: Risofladan, Vaasa | collected...
TCAGCCCCGACGAGGGCCGCGACCTGGTGCGGGTGGGGGAGACGATCAAGGCGGCCGCCCGCGAGCAGCTCCCGGTCTCCCATCCCGAGAACCCGGCCGTCAGTGGCATCTCGATCATGGAGTTCACAGGCCCGTCGACCGGCGGCGGCCACGCGAAGAACACGGTCGTGATCTCCAGCGGTCCTTTTGACCCGGCCCGCCCCGACACGTGGACCGGGATCCTGGACCGCTCGCCGTGCGGCACAGGGACGTGCGCCCGGATGGCCGTCATGCACGCCAGGAAGCAGCTCGGGTTGGACGAGGATTTCGTACACGAAGGCATCCTGGGCACCACGTTCACCGGCCGGCTGGTGCGCGAGACCTCGGTCGGTCCATACCCGGCCGTCGTGCCCGCCATCACGGGGACGGCGTACGTCTACGCGATCGCCAACTACCTGCTGGACCCCGACGATCCCTTTCCCGAAGGATTCACGGTCGGCGACATCTGGAGCGTCCAAAACGAACCGCGAGCCGGGAAGCGGCCTAAGCTGGGTTCATGAGTAGAGGATTCAGGAACGCAGATGCGACCCAGGACCTGAGCGAGAAGGCTACGCTCGGCACCATCGAGGAGATTCTCGAGCTCGACCGCGAGCAGGAGCAGCATGCAGCCGAAAGGCGCGCCCACGGCGCTTACGGGAAGTGCGAGGACTGTGGCAAGGACATCGGGGCGGAGAGGCTCGAGGCACTGCCCGCCTCGACGCGGTGCATGTCATGCCAGGCCCAATGGGAGCAGTCGAACCGCATCTGAGACCGGGGTCAGCGGTCTCGATCCCGCTCCGACATCTCGTCGATGCAGACGGCCGACGCCAGCAGCAGAACCTCGTCATGGCCAGGGGCGATGGCGATGCCGTAGGTCTCGAGCACGGTAAACCAGCGTTTCGAGATCGTCGCGATGACCTGGCCGCCGTCCGAGATCTCGTATTCATGATTCAGGATGTCGCCCTGGGCCTCCAGGACTGGGCCGTTCTGGACGTGGATCGAGTAGTGCTGCCGGAACAGCGTGAAGAGAGCTTTTTTGACCGTAGCCCAAACCTGGCCGCTCCGCTCGATGTTCATGGTCGGTTGGATCGCGAGCAGCTTGGCCTGGATGACGGCGACAGCCGTCCCGCCGGCGTCCTGGAGCTCGAAGGTCTCCCTGATGCGCAGCACCTTCCCGTCCACCTTGTAGACCTGTTCGCCTCGGTCGTTCTCGATCCAGAAGTCCTCGCCGATCGAGAACAGCTTGCGGCGCAGTTGGTAGCGGGTCCAGGTGTCTACGCTCATGGTCAACTCCTCGTCAATCTGTGGGGCCTACCCTGATGATCGCTGAGAGGCGCCCGTCGCGTCCGCGGCTCGGAGCAGATGACCGTCACATTGCGCTGCGTCGCGCCAGGAGGAAACATGGACGCGGATGACATCGAGGTGCTGCGGCGCCGCGCGTCAGCTGTTCGCGAGCGGTTCAGAGCCCTGCCCGCGTCAGCTCCGGACCGGCAGGGACCGCCCGATCCCAGGAGCGGCGAGCGGTGGGACCGCTACAACATCCTCGGCCATGTCGCCGAGGTTCTTCCGTTCTGGGTCGCCCAGCTAGAGGTCGCGATCGAGGGTCAGCCGTTCGGTCGGCTGCCGGGTTCGACCGAACGGCAGCACGCCGTCGACCACGGGCGCGAGGTGGGGGAGACGGCGCTTCGCGCGCGGATCGATTCGGGGTTCGAGGGCTTACAGCGATTCCTGGACCGGCTGGTGTCGAGCGACCTCGACCGCAAGGTCACCATGCGCGGGCGCGGCGAGGAGACGGTCGGGTGGGCGATGGAAAACCTGATGGTCGGCCACGCCGAGGAGCACTGCACCCAGCTGGCTGAGCTGAGTTAGCTCCGGTCAGCGCGAGAGCGCGCCGGCCGTCTTCTTGGCGCCGCTCAACGCGAGGCCGGCCGTGGCGAGCTTGCCAAGCTGGGCGGCTTGCCGCCAGTGGCGAACAGACGCTTCGATGTCGTGCCGCGCGTCCAGCAGCGTGGCGTATTCCATGTGCAGGTCTCGAAGCCGGTCCGGCATGCCGAGCGTTTTCAGGATGCCGATCGCGATCCCGAACTCCTCGTCCGCCCCCCTGCGATCGCCTTCTCGCTCCGCCAGCTGGCCGAGGAGCTCGTGCGCTTCGGCGCGGACCAGGTTCTCACCCGTCGCCTCTCCGCCCTCCAGCGCCTGTTCGACGTAGCGGCGAGCGGCGTCGACGTCATCCCGCAGAAGGTTCAGGTGGCCGAGGTTGTTCAAAATGAAGCCGCGCCCGCGGCGGTCGAGGTTGACCTGCTCCGACCCGGCCAGCGCCGTCAACAGGTGGTGCTCGGCCGCGTCGAGGTGCCCCTGCTGCAGGAGCAGGTACCCGAGGTCGATTTCGACTCGATACATCGCACTCGGGTCGGACTCGATGGCGTACAGGGACAGCGCCTTGCCGAAATGGCGACGCGCTTCGGCGGGGTTGAGCATTCGCTGGTAGACCGCCCCCAGGCCGTGGTGCATCTTCGCGGCGAGCAAGATGTCTTTGACGGCTCCCGCAGCCTCGACTGCGGATTCGTAATAGCGCACGGCCTGGGACCACGAATGTCCCACCACGTGGAGATTCGCGATGTGGCCGAGGATGCGCGCCTCAGTCAGCGCGGGCTTGGGATCGAGCCTCTGGCACCGCTCGAGGGCCTCTTCGGTCATGCGCAGTGCCCGGGGATCCTCGAGCAGGCCGAGCGCGGCCGCCTCCCAGTCGAGGGCTTCAACCGCCATCGCCTCATCGCCGCGTCGATCGAAGTGCTGGCGAGCGGTTGTTAAGTGGGGCAACGCGTCTTCAGGCCTGACCAGGCGGCAGTAGGCCTGGCCGAGATGGAACTTCACGAGGGCGGAGTCGTCGGCGCCACGGGGTTTCTTGAGGATCTGCACCGCGAGCTCGATCGTGGCCTCGAAATCGCGCGTCGCGATGAGGCGCTCGAGTTGGAGTAGCTCATCAGGCAGCTCGCTGTACTTGGTTCCGCCTTCGGGGTCGAGGAGGAAGTAGTTGACGGGGAATCGCGTCTGGCGCGAGATCAGCCGCAGGGTTTCCATTGACGGCTTGGTCCGGCCGGTCTCGATGTAAAGGATGGCGGTGCGGCTCACCTGGCCCGCGGCGACCTGCGCGAGACTGAGCCCGGCCTGCTTCCTGGCCTGCCGTATGGAGCCCTCCCGAACGGCCACCCCCAGGCGGCGCCCGCGGTATTTACTGTCGAGCATTGGCGGAAGTTTACCGCCAAGCTCGACAGTTCGCTCAACGAATTAACAGCTGGCTTTACGGGGTGGGTCCCACGCCGCCGGCAAAAGCCGGGATGATCGACGCGGCCATGACGACCAGGGCGAAGACGGCGGACAGGATGAATTTGCGCATGATTCCTCCTCAGGAAAGGTTTGATGGTCCGAGTCTCCCTTGAGTTGACACGCATGTCAACTCACGCGAAGTAGCCTTTTTCGGTCTCAGGCGCCCAATCTGCCCGTGCCGTCCCAACCTACCGACCGGCTTGGTCGTGAGATCGCGATGCCGAGCGCCCGTGCGAGAACGCGGGCGATATCAGGAGATCGGGAGCGTCAGGCGGGGAGCGCGCGCTGGCTTCCGCCCAGCACGACGGCGAGCCGCGGCTTGATCAGCCACGCCGGCCAGCTCATCTGCCGAGCCCCGGGGTCGGAAGTGCCGTGCTCAGCGCTGTCGAGCCTGGTGATTGGCGCCCCGACGTGCGGTCGCCCAGCGGCGAAAGGCCAAATATGAAGCGGGTGACATTGGTCCGGCGAATTCCGAACTCGTAGATCCCCACGGTGATCGCCATCGCGCAGGTGACCAGCAGGAGGAACCGCAGCGGCAGCGGCAGGTCCCAGGTGATGATGAACGACCCGAGGACGACGACGATGGGGTGGTGCACGATGTAGACAGGCAGCGCCGACTCGGCCCCGTACCTCACCACCGCGTTGCTCCGGTTGAGCCAGATCACGCCCATCGCGAGCACCGCCATGCACCAGCTCCAGATGTTCAGGCTCCAGAACACGCTGTAGGCCGCGTAGAAGGGGATGTCGGCCGGCGAGATCATCTTCGGGTTGCCGGCGGACAGCACGAGCATCGAGCCGACCACCAGCGAGGAGACGATCCCCATGACGAGGGCGAAGCGCGCACGCCTTCGAATCGCGACCGCAAAGCGCGTGTCGGACGCCAGCAGGAAACCGGCCAGGAAGGCCATGGTGTAGGTCGCGACGTCGGCCCAGTCCTGGTAGGCCGGGAACCGGTTGCGGAGCAGGAGCTGGCTCACCACCAGGGGCAGCGCGAAAAGGAGAATTCCCGCTCGGTGCCGGCTCATCCGCGCCAGCCGCGAAACCCAGCGCCGCCCGTGTTCGCCTCGGAGCCACTCCAGGAGCGGAAGCGTTACCACGGTGATCGCGAGCAGGTAGCCGAGGAACCAGAGGTGATACCCGTATCGACCCAACCACTGTGGGGTCCAGTCGAACCGCATAGAGCCCAGGAACTGCGGGTAGTAGCCGAGCATCCCTCCTACGTTCTTCGGCGCGATGCCGCTCGTCAGGTAGGACTGCAGGGGCGACAGGAGGATGATGCCCGCGACCAGGGGCAGGCCCAGCCTGAGGATTCGTTTGCGAATGAATGCCGACGCCGTCTTGGTCCTCAGCCCGAAATAGGCGCCGGCCCCAGAGAGGAGGAAGAGAAGCGGTATGCCCCACGGGAACGTGAACCCGGCGAAGGCGGTCAGCACCAGGCTCTTGTCGTGGCTCGCGATCAGCCAGCCGCCGCCGTACGTGAAGGGCAGGCTGGAGTGGTAGACGACGATGCCGTAGACGACCAGGAACTTGAGCCAGTCGAGATAGACGACGTGCTCGGTCGGAGGCCGGCTCGTGGATGCCACGGCCGTCCCGGGCTCGGGCGTCGCTGGTTGCCGCGCCACGACTCGAGCATCCCTCTGGCGCCGGCGACCGGGTAGGGCCGCTAGCCCTCAGAAGTGGGGCCTATCTCCCCTGTAACGCGTCGCGAGCGCGTCCTCGACGATCTCGGCCAGCGCCCCGATCAGATTCGGCCGGGCATTGAACGAGGCCGTGCGCCGGATCCTGATGCCGTGCGCGCGGGCGAACTCCTGGGCCTCGACGTCCAGGTCGTAGAGGATCTCGAGGTGATCGGCGACGAAACCGATGGGGCACACGAGGACGTCGCGGGCGCCCGAGCGCTCGATCGCGGTGAGGAGGTCGGGCCCCAGCCACGGCTCGCCGGTCGTGCTGGCGGACTGGAACGCGAACTCCCAGTCGGGCAGCTCGATCGCGGCCGCGACCAGGCGGCAGCTCTCGAGCAGACGGTCGTGATAGCCGTCGCCCTCGGCGACGATGCGGGCGGGCAGGCTGTGCGCTGTGAAGAACAGCCGCTCCGGCCTCGACTCGGCAAGCTTCTCTTCGATCAGGCGGGCGACGGCGCGGATGAACGCAGGATGGTCGTGGAAACCACGGACGAAGACGAGCTCGCCCTGCCACGCTTCGGACAGGGCCTTCTCGTAAGCGCCGAGGCTCATGGCGGCGAAGTGAGGGGCGAGCGGCAAGCCGACGAGGCGCTGGATGCCGGCGCGGGCCGCCTCGTCCGCTCCGTCGGCGACAAACGGCAAAGCGTGCTTCATGCCGACGAAGGCGGGAATGCCGAGCCGGTCGCCCAGGGCGGTCGCCTGCTCGCGGGTGATCGCGGTAAGTGGCGACCCGCCGATGGCCCGGTAGCGTCCTTTCAACTCCTCCAGCGCCTTCGCCGAGGGCTTGCGACCGCCACGGATATGCGTGTAGTAGGCCTCGATGTCGTCTTCGCTGCCGGGGCTGCCGTACGCCATGCACAGCACACCGGTCTTCAACTCAGCCGACACGCGCCACCTCCCATTCGTGGACGGTCTCGACCAGGAGCTGGAGGTTTTCGAGCGGCGTCGACGGATGAACGCCGTGACCGAGGTTGAAGATGTGACCCGCTCGTCCGCCGGCGCGCCTCAGCACGTCGCGGGCGCGCGCGCGCACGAGGTCGGGCGGACCGAGCAGCACGGCCGGGTCGAGGTTGCCCTGCACGCCGCGCTCGTGGCCGACGATCGACCATCCGGCGTCCAGCGGGACACGCCAGTCGAGCGAGACGATGTCCGGGCCGGCCGCGGCGATCGACTCGAGCAAACCTGCCGTGTTGGTTCCGAAGTGGATGCGCGGCACGTCGAGCGGCGCGAGATCGGCGAGCATCGAGCGCGTATGAGGCAGGATGCGGGCGTCGTAGTCCTCGCGCGCCAGCGCGCCCACCCACGAGTCGAACAGCTGGATCGCCGACGCTCCGGCTGCCACCTGCGCACGGAGGTAGGCGGCCATCGTCGCGGCCAGCTTGGTGAGCAGCCGCTCGAATGCCTCGGGCTGCGTGTACATGAAGGTCTTGACTTTCAAGAAATCGCGACTCGGCCGACCTTCGATCAGGTAGCTGGCCAGGGTGAACGGCGCGCCGCTGAAGCAGATCACCGGGACGGGCGACTCGGAGACCACCTGCCGCACCGCCGTGATGACCTGCGGGGCCGCCTCCTCGCCGGCCGGCACACGAAGGCGGTCGACATCCGCCTCGGATGCGATCGGGTGCGCGATCACCGGCCCGACGTCCTCGACGAGCTCGAACTCGACCCCCATTCCGCGCAGCGGCAGCATGATGTCGGCGAACATCACCGCCGCATCGACGCCCAGCCGCCGCACAGGCTGCAGCGTCACCTCCGCGCAGAGCTCCGGCTGCGCGACGATGTCAACGAGCTTCCAGCGCTCGCGCAGCTTGCGATATTCGGGCAGCGAACGGCCTGCCTGACGCATCAGCCAGACGGGCGTGACGTCGACTGGCCGCCGGTGAGCGGCGTCCAGGAAACGGCTCAAGTCGATTTCTCGCCGGCGCCCAGAAGGGCTGTGATGTCGGCGAGCGAGCGGTGCACGCCGGTGAGGATCGGCGTGTCCCGTACCGTCGACCGCCTGCCCTCAGTCTCACGCAACGCGCGCACCAGCTCGCTGAACTTGGGTAGGTCGTCGGTCTCGTAAGCGACCAGGAAGTCCATGTCGTCGACTCCGAAGCTGTTGGCGAGCAGCTGGCGGACCTGCGGGTAGTCGTGGCCGATCCGCATGTGCTCGTTCATGATCCCCTGCCTCGCCTCTTTGCCCAGCAGGTACCAGTCGGTGCTCTTGGTGAACGGGTAGACGACGAGGTAGCGCGACCGCTCGCCGCTGAACAGCGACTGTTCCTGCGGCGTCGCCTTCTTGACGTACTGGGACTGCTGGATGATCCCGAGGAAGCTCTGAGTCACGCGCATCCAGCGGCCCATGCCCGACCGCAGCACGGCCGCGGCCTTCTCTTCGAGTGCTTCGAGTGATGGCCCGAGGCTCCACAGGAGCAGGTCGGAGCCGGCCCGCAGCCCGATCATCGAGTACGAGTGGGTGGTCACACCCGCCGCCGCCTCGGCCGCTGCCACCAGCTCGGCGGCGGATGCGCATCTATCGTCGGCGGGCAGGCGGCGCCAGCCGCCGTCGAGTCCCAGGGCCAGGGCGTGGATGAAGCGGCGCTCCGTCATCGCGCGGCCCGCAACCAGCCGGCCGCGTCGGCTGCGAAATAGGTCATCACGATGTCGGCGCCCGCGCGGACAATGGCCGTCAGCGTTTCAAGGATCGCGCCGCGACGGTCGATCCAACCCCGTTCCGAGGCGGCCTCGATCATGGCCGCCTCGCCGCTCACCTGGTAGGCGCCCAGGGGGAGGTCGAATCGATCTCTCGCGCGCGTCAGGAGGTCGAGCGACGTGATGGCCGGCTTGACCATCAGGATGTCGGACCCTTCATCTGCATCGAGCTCCAGCTCGCGCATCGCCTCCCGGCCGTTGGCAGGATCCATCTGGTACGTCTTCCGGTCGCCGAAGCTCGGCGTCGATCCCGCGGCTTCGCGGAACGGACCATAGAAGATCGAGGCGTGCTTGGAGGCGTACGCCATGATCGCGGTGTCGCCGAAGCCGGCTTCATCGAGCGCCGGTCGCAGTGCGCCGACCTGGCCGTCCATCATCGCGCTGGGCGCCACGATGTCCGCGCCCGCCTCCGCATAGGCCGTCGCAGCAGTGGCCAGCAGCGGAAGCGTCGCGTCGTTGTCGATGCGCTCGCCGTCGAGGATTCCGCAGTGACCATGCGTCGTGTACTCGCACAGGCAGACGTCGGCGGCCAGGATCATCGGCAGCTTCTCGGCATTCATCATGCGCAGGGCTTGCGGCACCGGGCCGGCCGCGTCGGCCGCCGAGTGGCCGAGGTCGTCCTTCTCGTCCGGGATGCCGAACAGCAGGACGCCGCCGACGCCGAGTCGTGCGAGCCGGGCCGCCTCTGCCAGCGCGAGGTCGGGGCTGAGCCGCGCGTGCCCCTTGAGCGAGGCGATCTCCTGGCGGCGGTTGTGGCCGGAGACCACGAACAGCGGCGCGACGAGCTGCGCTGGATCGACCCGCGTCTCGCGCACAAGCGCGCGCAGAGCGGGGCGCGCTCTCAGGCGCCGGGGCCTCTCGGCACCTGGCGTGGTCACATTTCGCGTCCTGGTCAGCTCACGCATTCTTCATCTCCTCCAACGGCAGGGCGGCGGCGACTGCCGCTGCCAGTGATTCGGCGCTCTGCGAGATTGCTTCGCCGATGACCGCAAACCCGAGCTCGCGCGCGGTGGCCGTGGTGCGCGGGCCGATCGTGATGGCTGGGAGGCGGGTTGGCCCGCCCAGGCCGACGAAGCCGCGGATCGCGGAGCCCGAGGCGAACACCACGGCCGCGAGCTGAGGGTCGGCGAGCGCCACCCGCAGGCGCAAACCCGAAGCCGGAGGTCCTTCGACCGTTCGATACGCCGTGACCTCCTCGACGATCGCGCCCCGCCGGCGCAGGAGCTCGGGTAGGTCGGCGTCCGCTGCCGAGGCCCGGACCAGCGCGATGCGCTTGCCGGCTACATCCGGCAGCGTCTGGCCGAGCGACGCCCCGCTCGCCTGCGGCGGGATGTGCGCAGGCTCGACTCCGCGCGCCCTCAGCGCGGCCGCTGTCCTGTCTCCCACGGCTGCGAAACGCGAACCCGTTGGAATGGACGTCATCGAATGCACCCCCTGCGCGCTGGTCAGGACGATCCAGTCGCACCCCGCCAGCGTGGCCGCGTCAACGCTTTCGGCGACCGTTTTGACGGTCGGGACGGCGTGCACCCTGTAGCCCAGGCGCTCGAGGGATGCGACGAGCGGGTCGGTCGGACCGTCGGGGCGCGTGACGAGGATGCTCTTCATCTGAGGGCCACCTCCGCGACGAGGCGGTGCCCGGCCTCGGTCGCCAGGTCGTGCGCCTCCTCGCGCCGCCCCTGGATCACCCGGATCTGCCTGTCCGATCCATCGCTGTTCACTCCACCGACCAGCAGGCTGAACGTGTCGGAGGCGACCGTCGCCAGCGCGCCGACCGGTGCCCGGCAGGTGCCTCCGGTCGAGTGGAGCACCAAGCGCTCGGTTTCGACGGCGAAACGGATGTCGGGAAGGTCGAGGGCTCGGAGGACGTCCAGCAGCCTGTGGTCGCTCCGCCGCGCCTGCACCGCGAGCGCGCCCTGGCCGGGCGCCGGGGCGACCAGACCAGGCTCCAGCCGCTCGTCGATCCGCTCACCGCGTCCCAACCGATCCATGCCGGCCGCAGCGATGACCAGCGCGTCGACCTTGCCCTCGTCGAGCCGCATCAGGCGAGTGTCGACGTTGCCGTGCAGCGGGACCACGCGCAGGTCGGGCCGGGCGGCGCGCAAAAACCCGGTCCGCCGAGGGCTGTCGGTGCCGACCGTGGCGCCACGATCGACGGTCGCTAGCGAGGCTCGCCCGTCCCGGGTGATCAGCGCATCGCGCGGGTCGGCCCGTTCCGGGTAGCAGGCGATGACCAGGTCGGGCTCCTCGTCGAGAGGCACGTCCTTGGCGCTGTGGACGGCGGCGTCGATCGCGCCTTCCAGCAAGGCGCGGGCGATGGCGGCCACGAAAACGCCCTCCCCCGGTGACATGTCAACCGGACGGACGTCGCCTTCGGTCACGATCGGCACGAGGACGGCCTCGTGGCCCGCGTCGCGCAGCAGGCGAGCGACGAGCTCGCTCTGCATCAGTGCCAGCCTCGACCCGCGCGTGCCGATGCGGATTCTCACGAGGGGCGCTCGCTGTGCCCGTTCATCAGGGCGACCAGGAGCCGGTCGATCGCTCCGTCAGCCTCGACCAGCAGCGCGGTGGCCTCCTGGGTGTCGAGCCGGCGGCGCCGGGCAATGGCGGCCAGCTCGCCGGTGAACGCTCCTCGAAACCGGACGAACGCCTCGACGGTTTCGGAAAGCGACGCCCCGAGCGAAGCGGCCCTGCGCCCGTACTCCGATGCGGCCGCGACCGCCTCGGCCAGCTTCGTGCCCGACCTCGGCCTCTTCTCCTCGGCGAGGTGGTCGAGCAGGAGCATCAGCAGCCGGCGGCCGCGGTCTTTGAACTCGGCCCGGTCCACCTCGGACAGCGCGCCGACGCTGGCCGCGGATCTCCTTGCGGCGCTCGAGCGCGTGTAGACACGCGCCACCCGGGTCGCGCTGTCGCCCAGGCCGGTCAGCGGACGGCGGGTGGGGTGGTGCGGAACCAGGGCTTCGATCGCAGCGCGCGCGAACCGCCGGTGTCCGCCGGGAGTGACGAACGCCGCGACGTCGCCGTGGTCGGCCCACCGGCGAAGGGTGGCGGGCGTGATCCCGAGCAGACTGCTCGCCTCGCCAAGGCTGAGCCATGGCGAAGCAGATGGCGCGGTCGAGGCAATAGGACTCACCTGGGGTCAAATTATCGCTAAAACTGTCGAAACCTCTCCAGGCGCAACCCAGGCGGGTTCACCGGCCGCTTTCAGTCGTTCGGCTTCCGACGCCCGGCGGTTGGGCGCTGGGTACTGGCTATGGCGCCGACCACCAGGCCGGCCCCCACACCGGACACGACCGCGACGGCGCCGTCGCGGAGCATCAGGCCGAACAGCAGCCCGAAGGCTGCGCCCACCGCGATGCCCGCGCCGACCAGGTGCTCGCGAACGCGATCCAGCGATTCATCGCAGCCTTCGCAGGAGGAGGAACAGCCCCGCCAGCATCAGGACGACCGGTCCGCCGATCCGCCAATCCCACCACCAGAACGCGCCGGTGTTGACGGCCAGGAGGTAGGCGCCGATTCCGACGAGCAGGACGCCGAGCCAGGCGCCCTGGCGGTGGGCGCTCGGGGCGTTGGTGCGGACCTGTTCTGCGACCCGAGCCACGTCATGCTTGATACCCTCGACGCCGGTCCTGATGACCTCGCCGCCTGCGGGCGGGGCCTCGACTCCCTCTTCTGGCATGAGGATCCAAAGCAGGATGTAAAGGAGGATCCCCGCGCCCTGGGCGAGGGTGATGACGACGAAGACCAGGCGGATGAGCAGAGGGTCGGTGCCGAAGTATCTCGCCAGCCCGGCGCAGACGCCGCCCAGGATCCGGTCGGACCGGCTTCGGATCAACCGCTTTTGCTCTTGGGGAATGGTTGCCATTGGACTCACCTCCGCGATCCAGACTGCGCCGTCCACCGACATTGGGAGCAGGGCCAGAAGGCCTGTGATCCCCGGTCTACTTGGATATGACGTCGAATTTCAGCCGCAGCAAAAAAAGCCGAGCGGCGCCAGGTGCAGCCGTTCGACGCCCGTTTTCGTCACGCGGACCATCTCCCCGACCTGCACGCCCATCCGCAGGTCTTCGCTGACGACATCCGGCTGGACGACGACCAGCATGTTCTCGCGTTAGGTGATGGCCGGCGGGTCGTCGGGTCGTCGTTGGCCGCGTGCGCAGATAGGGTGAATAAACACCCCCGACAGCCATGTGGACGAGGTCGTCGTAGATCGTGTACTCGGCATGGTGGATGTCCCCGGCGATGTCCAACAGCTCATCCGACGTGGCGCCGTCGGGCAGTTTCGACACCAATCGGTTGAACGTCGACAGCGCGACGGCGTGCATCCGCGCGTACTCCGGGGTTGGTTCGGCCGAGACGGTGATCGAGCGCAGGACCTGGCCCCAGTACCCGCGATGCATCGCGCTGGGCTCGGCCAGGACGACGTCGCCGGCCGACAGCCGCCGCGACGATTGGACCTGGGCCGGGGCGCATAGCGCCGGCGCGCTCATCGGAGTGGCGCCAGGTAGAGGATGTGGGTCCGCCCACCCTCCGAGTAGTACGCACCCCCGACCAGCGCACCGTCACCACGCGTGCGGTGGCGCAGATCATCGAGGACGTCCACCTCGAAGGGCGCATGGGCTAGTTCACCGTCGAAGCAGACTAGCCTTTCGCGCGGGAGGCACGGAAAAGGGCGCCTCGCCGCTGCAGTTCGTGATGATGGGGACCGCGTTTTGACTGCTCACCCAGCTGGCGCGGTTCGCGCCGCTGTATGAGGTCCCGATCGACGACGCCACGGCCGATGTGCGAGCGACCTTTCGCAACCCCGAGACGTACTACGTCGACGACGCGCCCCCTTACTTCGAAGAGGTGAGCATCAGGTTTGACGTCCTGCAGCCGGTGCTGAGCAGGTCAGGCGTCTCGCGGCCCACGCTGAGCGTGCGTGCCATGCTGCGCAGAGCCTGCGGCATCCGATCACCGTGGCGCTGGAAACCACGCTCAACGGAACAGCGCTCTAGTTTCCGACCTCCAGCTGCTCGGCCATCCAGTCGGCCATGAGGGGCCGGTACTTGTAGGCGATGTTGTTACACACGTGGTTGCCGTCCGGATACATGACGAGCCTCGCATGCGGGGCTTCGCTCGCGATCCGCTCGGCCTGCGCGGGCGGGAAGAGCCTGTCTCTCGCGCCGTGGATTACCAGCATCGGCTGGCTCACCAGGTGCAGCACGCCTTCGAGGTTGAGCGCGTCCGCCATGCGCTTGGCCTCGGCTTCGCCGGCCGACTTCGTGTAGAAGATGTATCCGCCCTTGGTGAGAGGGTTGAGCGCGTCCCAGCACTCGCCCAGGTTGTACGGGCCGGCCAGCGCGACCAGGGCCCGCAACCGTTTTTCGTGGGCGGCGGCGCGCGGCCCGTAAATCGCCCCCATGCTGATGCCCATCAGGCCGATCCGCTGGAGGTCGACCCCGACGTCGCGCCGGCTCAGCTCGTCGAGCAGCGGCGCGATCACGGTCTCCCAGTTGGGACGGATAGCGAAGTGCACCGAGTTCTCCGACTGCCCGGGACCGTCGATCGTGAGCGTCGCCATGCCGCGGCTAAGGAAGTCCTGCTCGATCGCGAAGAGCTCCTCCTTGGATGAGTCCAGCCCCGGCACGATCAGCACGAGCGGCGGGTGGTCGGACCCCTTAGCACGCCTTAGGTTGCAAGGGATGAACCGGCGCTCGAACGGGATCTCCAGGCGTTGGGCCGGCGGATCGAGGCGGGGCATGGCCTTCTGGTAGACCCACACCGAGCGATCGCGCAGCTCTGCATGAACGTCCAGGTCTTCGAACCACAGGAACTTGCCGAGGTGGTAGCACCACGAGGCGCGCTGGAAGGCCTCTGCCGCCGAAACCGAATGTCCCTCGGCCAAGGCCTCGTTACCGAGCGCCTCGTGCACCTCGCCGACGGCCAGCCAGTTGGGACCCCAGTCCTTCCACTCCGTGGTCTTCGCCACGGTTTCGTCGAAGTCGTTGACGTCGATCCCGTTGGCGACGAAGCGTGGCCGCCAGTGGTGCGCTGCGACCTGGACACGGTTGCTCGTCGCTTGATCGCTCATCCCTTCACCTCGTCTCTCCGAAGGCCTGTTCGAGGCTCGAGCCGAGGTCCCGCAGCAGTACCTGGGCGCAATTGCGTCCGGGCAGCCCCGAGACCGAGCCCCCGGGGTGCGTGCACGCGCCGTTCTGGTACAGGCCCGGCACCGGAGTCTGATAAGACGACCAGCCCTCCATGGGGCGGAAATAGCCGCTCTGTTCCGGTGAGTTGGCGCCGCCGTGGCACGAACCGCGCCAGTTCGCCGGGTTGCGTCGCTCGAGATCGAGCGGGCTCTCGACGTGCTCGGCCAGCACCATGCGGCGGGACAGGTTGGGCGAATATCGGGCGAGGCGTTCGAACAGCGCGTTCGACACGTCTGACTTGATGCGGTCCCAGCGTTCCGGGCCATCCGCCAGCTCGTACGGCAGAAAGCTGATCACCTTGAAGGTGTGCTTCCCCGCCGGGGCGCGTGATGGGTCGATGACCGTTGGCGTCAACGCAAGGAAGACCGGCTCGTCGACGTCGACCTTTCCCGATCGGAATGCTCGCAGCATCGCGTCGTAGGACTCCAGCGACTCGAGCGCGCCCATCGTCACCGAGGGCCGCGGCACGTCTCCGCTTTTGAAGCGCGGCGCCTCGCTCAGCGCGTAATGCGTCACGAACATCGTCAGGTTGGGCTGCCAGCGGGCGATGCCGGCGCGGTAATCGTCGGGCAGGTGCTCCTCGCCGAGGATCGCGGGCAGGTGCTTGATGTGGATCGTCGACACCACCGCACGGTCAGCGCGGTACCCGGTGCCGTCGGCCGTCTCGACTCCGGTGGCCCGGCCTCCTTCTACCAAGATCCGGGTCACTCGCTTGGAGGTGTGGATCGCGCCCCCGTTCTCCTCGATGACCTTCTGCAGCGCCAGCGGCAGCTGGATCGAGCCGCCCTCCGGAAGGATCCAGCTGAAGCGCTGGCGACCCGCCACCAGGGAGAACGCGAGCAAGCCGGTTTCAGGCTCGTCGAGAGGATGCAAGGTCATAAAGGCAACCCAGGCGAAGAACGCGCGCACGTGCTCGTCCTCGAACCGTTCCTTGATGACGTCGATCGCCGTTGCGCGGCGGATTTCGACCATCCTGTCCCCGAGCGAGCTCGCGCGCATCTGGGCCTCGAGCTTCTGCGGAGGCCGGGGCGGGTTCGAGCGCTCGTCGTTGACCACGGGCGCCACCTGCTCCCAGTCGTTGAGCAGCTCGCGATATGCGGCGGCGTCCGCCGCCGAGAACCGTGCGATCTCGGCGCACGTCCGCTCCAGGTCGCGCCACATCGTGATGCTCGCGCCGTCGAGAAACGGCATCGTGAAGACGGGGTCGGGATACAGGTACTTGAGCCCGTGGGTGTCCAGTCCCAGCTCGTTGTTCTTCATCAGAGGATTGCTCTGGATCAGGTTGTGTGCTGTCGCGCACGGGTCGTGCACGAACCCAGGCAGCGTCAGCTCCTCGCAGGTCGTGTCGCCGCCGATTCGGTCTGCGCCCTCGAGCACGAGGACCCGGAAACCGGCGCGCGCCGCATAGGCGGCCGTCACCAGGTTGTTGTGGCCGGCGCCCGCAAAGATGACGTCGTACGCGCCGCCGGCGCTCAAGCCGTGGCTCCCAGGTAAAGGCGCCCGATCTCGGGGTTGTTCAAGACCTCCAGACCTGGTCCTTCGAGCCGCACCCGGCCGCTCTCCATCACCACACCGTGCGTTGCAATCCCGAGGCCGGATCGAGCGTTCTGCTCGACCAGCAGCAGGGTGCGGCCGGACTCGTTCAGCGAGCTGATCGTCTTGAACACGAGCGTTCGCGTCTTCGGATCGAGGCCCATCGAAGGTTCGTCCAGGATGAGCAGCGACGGGTCGAGCATCATCGCGCGGGCGAACTCCACGATCTTCTGCTGGCCGCCCGAGAGCGATGCGGCGAGATCATTCCTGCGCTGCGAGACAAGGGGGAATGTCTCGCATACGCTGCGCATGCGTTTTTCGACCAGGCTTCGGTCCCGCAGGCTGTAAGCGCCGAGCCGCACGTTCTCCCAGACCGTCATGGTGGGGAAGAGGCTGCGCTCCTGCGGGACCTGCACGATTCCGCGCGCGAGGATGGTCCGCGGGCTCTTGCCGGCCAGCGACTCGCCCGCGAACCGCACCGTTCCGGCGCTCGGGCGCAAAAGGCCGCTGACGACCCGCAGGATCGTCGACTTGCCGGCCCCGTTGGGCCCCACGATGCAGGTGAGGCTGCCTTCGTCCACCGTGAGGTCCACGCCCTGCAGGATGTCGCCGCCGCCGTACCCAGCCCGCACCGCGACCAGCTCCAGCAGAGCCCCCACGTCAGGCCCCCAGGTACGCGTCGAGCACGGCTGCGTCCTCGCGCACGACCTCAGGTTTGCCGCTGGCGATGGGCCGGCCCCGGTGGAGGACCACCACGTCCGTGCACAGGTTCATGACGAATCCCATGTTGTGCTCGACGATGAGAAAGGTGATCCCGCGTGAGTTCAGCTTCCGGATGTGGGCGGAGATGCGGTCGAGCAGGGCGGGGTTGACGCCGCCGGCGGGCTCGTCCAGCAAGACCAGGTCCGGCTCGGCCATCATCACCGCGCCCAGCTCGAGCAGCTTGCGCTGGCCGTAGGACAGCGCGCCACCGAGCTTGCCCGCCACGTGCGCGATCTCGAGGAACTCCAGCATCTCCATCGCGCGCGCCTTCTCGTTGCTCCAACCGGCGCCCGAGAAGAGCGCCCGCAGGCCTTGGCGGCGGACCGGTACGAGCATGTTCTCCAGCGCGGTCAGGCGCGGGAAGATCCGGGCGAGCTGGAACGTGCGGCCGATCCCCAGCTCGTAAATCCGGTCGGGACCCATCCGGTCGATCACTTGCGACTTGAAGGTCACGGTGCCCTTGTCCTTCGGGATGAAACCCGTGACCAGGTTGAAGACCGTCGTCTTGCCCGAACCGTTGGGGCCGATCAGAGCCGTGATGCTCCCGGGCTCGACCGAGAGCGAGCACTCGTCGACCGCGACGACCCCACCGAAGCGTTTGCACAGCTTGTCGATCTGCAGGAGGCTCACGGGGCGACCGCTTTGGCGGGCGTGGCGGGCGTGGCGGGCCTGGAGGCGGGCGGTCCGGTCCTGTTCCGCCACCTCTCCAGCAGGTCCAGCGCCGACGGCACGATGCCGCGCGGCAGCAGCAGGATGACCCCCAGGAACACCGCCGCGTAGAAGACCAGGTACAGGCGGCTCGCGCCGAAGTTGTACGCGAGCCATAGCTGCGCCGGCTCAAGGATGAGCGCGCCGAGCACGGGCCCGCTCAACGTCCCAAGCCCTCCCAGGAACACCATCAACACCATCGAGATACCGATGAGCGGGTCGACCACGAACTGGGGGTAGATGTAGGTCACGTAGTAGCCGTAGACGCCGCCGATCATCCCGACGAGCGTCGCGCTGATGACGAACGCGGTGAGCTTGAACGCACGAGTCGGCACCCCGACCGCGAGCGCCTTGTCCTCGTCGTCGCGGATGGCGAGCAGGCCCAGGCCAAACTTCGAATGGCGAATGAGCCATGACGCACCAAGGCCGACTGTGGCGAGCAGGAGCATCACGTAGTAGTAAGGGGTGTTGAAGAAGTCTCCACTCCAGTTCGGGATGGGGAAGCTCAACCCGCCGCCGCCGCCGGTGATGCCGACCAGGTTCTCGGCGAGAAGCTGCAGCATGAACATGAAAGCGATGGTGACGATCACGAACGTCGCGGCCCGGGTCCGCAGCGCGAACCAGCCGATGGCCAAAGCCAGCACCGCGGTGAGCAATCCAGCGACCGGGACGAGCAGGAATGGCGGGTAGCCGCCGGCCACCCCGAAGCGTGCCAGCAGCAGGCCCAGGGCGTATGCGCCGAAGCCGAAGAAACCGGCGTGGCCGAGCGAGATGTACCCGGTGTACCCGCCCATGATGTTCCACGCTGTCGCCAGCCCGATGTACATCATCGTGAACACGGCGATGTTGGTCGTTGCGGGGTCGGGTGCGAGCGCAGGCACGGCGATCGCCACGGCGAACACGGCCACCACGCCGGCCCCCTGGATCAGGCGCAGGCGAGGCAGGCTCCTCACAGGCGGTCGCGGACCCTCACGCCGTACAGGCCTTGGGGCCGCACCAGCAGCACGAGCACGAGAATCACGAAGAACACGAAGCTGGCCCATACAGGGGAGATGAGGACTGACGTGATGTCCTCGGACACCAGCATCACGAGGGCCGCGATGATGGCGCCGCGCAGGCTGCCCAATCCGCCCAGCACGATGATCGTGAGCAGTCTCGAGATGAGGTCATAGTGGCTGCCGGGGTTGAAGGCATTGGTGATCCCGAACACGACACCACCGGCAGCAGCGGTCGCCATGCCGATGCCGAACGCGATGGCGGAGACGCGGTCGACGTCGATCCCGATGAGCTGGGCCGCTGTCCGGTTGAGCATGGTGGCCCGGATCGACGCGCCGAACGTCGTGCGGTAGAGCATCAGGAAGATGGCGGCCAGGATCGCCAGGCACAGCAGGAACCCGTACAGGTACACGTAGGTGATTCGGAAGCTGCCGATCGGAAAGCTCGAGTCGGCGTACCAGACGCGCAGCTGGACGTAGTTCGAGGTAAAGAAGAAGCCGAGCAGGCCTTCGATCCCGAGGGCGATCGCGTAGGTCACGAGCACCGAGAGCCCCTCGCGGTCGGTCTTGAGTGGCCGGATGAAGACCACCTGCAGCACGATGCCCAAGACGAACATGACCGGCATCGTTATGACCAGGGTGAGGAACGGGTCGATGTGCAGGGCTCGCCACACGGCAAAGCTCAGGTAAGCCCCCAGCACGACCAACGCGCCGTGACCGACGTTGATGATCCGCATCACTCCGAAGATCAGCGTCAGGCCCGACGCCATGAGAGCGTAGACCCCACCGGTGAGGATCCCGAGCACGATAGCTTCCAGAACGAGGGTCATTGGATGTTCAGGAGAGGGGACGGTGCGCGGCGCTCACCGTCCCCGGCTCACGCTACTGCCAGTTGTTCTTCGGGTACTCGGGCTTGGCTGCGGCGACGCTGGGCGGGTACACGAAGATCGCCTGCCCGGACTGCCACTGCTCGATGTACACGCCGACGCCCCCCTGGGGCTTGCCCGTTGAGTCGAACGACATCGGGCCCTGGATCGTCTGGAAAGTGCCGGAGTGCATTGCGGCTATGAGCTTGGCGTTGTCGATGCTGCCGGCGTTCGCCGCGGCCTGCGCGGTGACCTGGCCGACGCTGTAAGCCTCAGCCGAGTCGCCGCTGATGTCGGCCGCGGTGCCTCCGTACTTGGCGATGAACTCGCTCACGAACGTGCCGTTGCCGTAGGCCGTGGCGTTGGCCGTCCAGCCGGCGGGCACCATGATCCCCTCGGTGTTCGCGGCCAGAGGGCCCGAGAACTGCGAGCCCTGGTCGGGGCCGGTCGTCTCGATGACGCTCTTGGGGTTGTAGTGCTGCTGGATGAAGGTCTGGACGAAGGCGAGAGCGTCCGGCAGCTGCGTGCCCAGGATGACCGCATCGGCATTGGAGCTCGCCACCTGGAGCGCGATCGGCGTGAAGTCAGTGGTCTCGGCCGGGTACACCTTGTAGTACGCCGTCTTCACCCCGGCCGCCTCGAGCAGGCTCTTCGCCTTGTCGACCTGGGGCTGGGTGAACGGGTCGTCCTGGGTCGCATATGCGACGCTCGCCGGCCGCTGGTCAGCGGGCAGGCCAATCAGGAACTTGGTGTAGCTGACCAGGTTGTCCTCGACCGCGGCCGGTTGGACGAAGAAGAGGTTGGTCAGGCCGCGGTTGAAAACGCTCGGTCCGCCGCCCGCCGGCTCCGGGAACGCGTAACCATAGCGCGCGACCACCGTCGATGCCGGGATGGTCAACAGGCTCGAGAAGGGGCCGAAAACCAGCTGCACCTTGTCGACGGTGATCAGGTTCTGGTAGTTCGTGACGACCTGCTGCGTGCTGCTGGCGTCGTCGACGTATTTCATCGTGACCTGGTGCCCGAGCAGGCCTCCGTTCTTGTTGATGTCCTGGGCCCACAGGTCGTAGCCCTGCTCCAGCGCCTTGCCGTCACCCGAGAAGTCGCCTGAAAGAGAGACCGAAACTCCGATCGTGATCGGTGCCCCTGGCGAGGAGGTGGCCGTTCCGCCGCTGCCTCCGCAAGCCACCAACGCCAGGCCCAGACCCGCCATAGCTGCTGTGATTGGCCTTCGCATCCTCGCTCCCTTTCTAAATCGGTGCTGCGCGCGCGCACGCGGATGGCACTCAGGTTGCCATGAACAAACGATTGCCCTATGTTAGGCATGGCCGATTCGAATGTCAATCAGGGGATTTACGGCATGCCGGTGACCCTCAAGGAGCTGGCGGCGATGGCGAAAGTCCACCCGTCGACCGTGTCGCGGGTGGTCAACCACGACCCGAGCCTGCGCATCGCAGCTCCCACACGCGCCCGCATCGAGGCCCTCCTACGCCAGACCGAGTACCGTCCCAACGGGGTGGCGCGCGGCCTGAAGCTGCGCCAGACCCTGGTCCTCGCGGTGGTCATCCCGGACATCACCAACCCGTTCTTCGGCGCCCTGTTCCGCGGCATCGAGGACGCGGCCGCACCGCGCGGCTACCAGGTCCTGCTCTGCAACACCGACGGCAGCCCTGACCGCCAGCGCGCCCACCTGCAATCCCTAGCTGCCCGCCGGGTCGATGGAGTGATCCTGGCCAGCAGCTTCTTGAAGGACCCGGCCGTGCGCTCGCTCCGCCATCAGCGCACCCCGTACGTGCTCGTCAACCGCTACAGCGAGGAGGGGATGGACCCGTTCGTCGGCTCCGACGACGTGGCCGGCGCACGGCTCGCCACCAAGCACCTGGTCGAGCTGGGCCATACTCGGATCGGGCATCTTTCGGGGCAGGCGACCGTGAGCACCGGGGTGCTGAGAAAGCGCGGCTACCAGGCCGCCCTCGCGGAAGCCGGGCTGGGCGCCGACCCCGAGCTCACGGCCGAAGCCGGCTTCACGGAAGATGGAGGGGCAAGGGCGGCCGAGCGCTTGCTGGCCCTGCCCGAGCCACCGACGGCGATCTTCGCAGTCACCGACATGGCCGCGGTCGGAGCCCTCGGTCAAGCACGCAAGGCCGGGCTGCGGGTGCCCCAGGACCTGGCCATCGCCGGCTACAACGACATCCCGCTCGCGAGCCGGTTGATCCCGGGCCTGACCACCGTCCATGTCCCCATCCACGAGTTCGGCAGCGCAGCCTCGCGCATGCTGCTGGACCAGATCGACGGCGGCCACGTGCTGCCCCGCAGCGTCGTGTTCACCCCGCAGCTGGTGGTGCGAGGTTCGACGGCGCGCGGCGCGGATGAGGCCGGCGCGCTCCATGCATCCGGCCGCGCGGGGAGCGAGTAGGCTATGAGGACAAACGTTTGCGCGTTTTCCGCTTGAAGGGGTTTCGAAAGCATGAGCGTGGCTGACCACAAGCTGGGCTGGATCGGCACCGGCAGGATGGGTTATGCGCTGGCCAAGCGGCTGCTCGACGGCGGCTGCGACGTGACGGTCTACAACCGCACACGAGCCAAGGCGGAGCCCCTGATGGCCGCCGGCGCCCGCCTCGTCGACCGGCCCGCAGAGCTGGCCGACCGCGAGATCGTCGTGGTCTCCGTCGCCGACTCACCGGACTTTGTAGCGGTGATGACCGGCCCGGACGGCCTGCTGTCGAACGGCGGCCCGGTCCCTCGCGTCGTGGTCGACACTTCGACCGTTTCGATGGACGTCTCGCAGCAGGTCCGCTCTCACGCCGACCGCCTCGGCGCCTCGCTGCTGGCGGCGCCGGTCAGCGGGAACGCCAAGGTCGCGAAGGCAGGCAGGCTGACCATGGCCGTGTCCGGGCCGCGCGAAGCTTATGACCTCGCTCTTCCATACCTCAGCATGCTGGGCCAGAGCGTCGTGTACGTCGGCGGAGGAGAGAGCGCTCGGCTCGTGAAGATATGCCACAACCTGGTGCTGGGGGTCGTCACCCAGATCATGGCCGAGACGACCGTCCTCGCAGAGCGCGGCGGAATCGCGCGCGCGGACTACCTCGAGTTTCTCAACGGCAGCGTGTTGGGCTCCACCTTCAGCAGGTACAAGACACCCGCGTTCGTCAACCTGGATTTCACACCCACGTTCACCGGGCATTTGCTGCGCAAGGACTTCGAGCTCGGCCTGGACGCCGCCCGCAAGCTGAACGTTCCGATGCCCGTCTCTGCGGTGGTGCACCAGCTCGTCATGAACCTGGTCGGATACGGGCTGGCCGACTTGGATTTCGCCGCGCTGCTGGAGGTCGAGGCTCGCTCGGCGAACCTGAAGCTGGAGCCGGACCCCCGACACGTGCCGGACGGCCTGTCACCGGCCTCGTGACCGCGCCCAACGGCCAGGCTTGGCTCGACATGTACGCGAGCATGCTGCGAATCCGCCTGTTCGAGGAGCAGGTCAACGACCTCTATACCTCGGCCAGGATGCCCGGGCTCGCGCATCTCTACATCGGCGAGGAGGCGGTCGCGGTGGGCGTGTGCGCCGCGCTACGCGACGACGACTACATCACCAGCACGCATCGCGGCCACGGTCACTGCCTCGCCAAGGGCGCGAGCGTGGACCGCATGTTTGCCGAGCTCCTGGGGAAGGAGGCGGGCTATTGCAAGGGCAAGGGCGGCTCCATGCACATCGCCGACCAGCAGAAGGGAAATCTCGGCGCGAACGCGATCGTCGCAGGCAGCGTCGGCATCGCGACGGGCGCGGCTCTCTCCGCGAAGAAGCGCGGGACCGACCAGGTGGCGGTGTGCTTCTTCGGCGAGGGAGCGCTCGGACAGGGCCTCATGTACGAATGCATGAACATGGCCTCGCTGTGGAAGCTGCCGGTGGTCTACGTCTGCGAGAACAACCTGTACAACGAGTACACGCACTATCTCGAAACGACGGCGGGAGACATCTCGCAGCGTGCGGCCTCGTTCGGCATCCCGACGCACGAGTCCGACGGCCAGGACGTCCGGGGCGTGCATGCGGCGGCCGCCGAAGCGGTCCGGCGCGCCCGCGCCGGCGAAGGCCCGTCGTTCCTCCTGTTCCGCACCTATCGCCAGAAGGGTCACCACGTCGGAGACATCGATCGCGCGTACTACCGCTCCAAAGAAGAGGAGCGGAAGTGGGCGGAGGAGCGCGATCCGCTCAAGGTGTTCGGTGAGGCGCTGGTGGCGGAGGGCGTTTTCGATGCTGTGGCGTTCGAGCGTGTCGAGGAGGAGGTCCGCACCCAGATCGCCGAGGGAGTGAAGTTCGCGCTCGAAGCGCCGTACCCCCAGCCGGAAGAGGTGGCGATGGACGTCTATGCCTGAGCAGGCGGTGGCAGGCAGGCAGCTGACCATGGCAGAGGCCGTGCGCGAGGCGATCGCGGAGGAGATGCGCCGCGACCCGACGGTGTTCCTGATGGGCGAGGACGTGGCGGAGGCGGGCACGCCGTTCAAGGTGCTCAAGGGCCTGCTCGAGGAGTTCGGCCCGGAGCGGATCATGGACACCCCGATCTCCGAGCCAGGGTTCACCGGGATCGGACTCGGCGCCGCCATGACAGGCATGCGGCCGGTCGTCGACATCATGTTCGGCGATTTCCTGTTCCTTGCTCTGGACCAGATCGCGAACCAGGCGGCCAAAGTGCACTACATGTCGGGCGGCACGCTCAAGGCGCCGATCGTCATCCGCACGACACTCGGCGCGACGCGCAGGTCCGCCGCCCAGCACAGCCAGAGCCTGCATGCGATCGTCAGCCACATTCCGGGGCTCAAGGTCGCGTTGCCTTCGACGCCGTACGACGCGAAGGGCCTGATGAAGACGGCGATCCGCGATGACAACCCGGTCGTGATCTTCGAGGACAAGATGATGTACACGGTCAAGGGCAGCGTGCCGGACGGCGACTACACCATCCCGTTCGGCCAGGCCGATGTGAAGCGGTCCGGAGACGACATCACGCTGGTGGCGACGAGCAGCATGGTGTTCGTGGCGCTGGCCGCGGCCGAGATGCTGGCGAAAGAGGGGATTTCGGCCGAGGTGATCGACCCGCGGACCACGGTCCCGCTCGACGTTCGCACCCTGGTCGATTCGGCGATCAAGACCGGCCGCGCCATCGTGATCGACGAGGGATACCAGAGCTACGGCGTGACCGCGGAGATCGCGTCGGTGATCACCGAGGGTGCGTTCTACAACCTCGACGCGCCGGTCAGGCGGATGGGCGCGATGGACGTGCCGATCCCGTTCTCACCCGCGCTCGAGGACCTCACCGTCCCCACCGCGGATCGGGTGGCCGGACTTGCGCGCGAATTGTGCCGAAAGGGGAATTGACCATGGGACTCAAGACACACGGGCGGATGGGCGTCGACTGGGAGGAGCGCGTCAACTTCGAGCGGCTCCGCACCGAACGACTCGAGCGCGCGACGGCCGAGCTGGGCCGGTCGGACCTCGGCGCCGTTCTGTGCTTTGACATGAACAACATCCGGTATCTCACGGCGACGCAGATCGGCACTTGGGCCTACGACAAGCTGATCCGTTTCGCGCTGCTGCCGCGAGGCGACCGGCCGATCCTGTGGGACTTCGGCTCTGCCGCGCGCCACCACCAGCTTTACTGTCCGTGGCTCGGAGACCGGTCCCGCGCGGGGTTGTCGACGTTCCGTGGCTCGATCGCGCCCGAGGCGGGGCGGCCGCAAGACGTCGCACGCAAGATCAAAGTCGAGCTGGAGGAGCGCGGCCTGCTCGGCGAACCCGTCGGGGTCGACATCGTCGAGCCGCCGGTCCTTTTTGCCCTGCAGGACGCCGGGATCAAGGTAGTCGACGGTCAGCAGGTCATGCAGCGCGCGCGGATGATCAAGACCGAGGACGAGATCACGCTGCTCAACCAGTCGTGCGCCATGGTCGATGCGGCGTACGACGAGCTCTACGGCGCGATGCGGCCCGGCTTCCGCGAGAACGACTGTGTCGCGGTGGTGGCGAACAGCCTCTACCGCCAGGGCTCGGAGTTCGTGGAGGGCGTGAACGCCATCTCGGGCGAGCGCTGCAGCCCGCACCCTCACAACTTCTCCGACCGCGCGCTGCGCCCCGGCGACCCTGCTTATTTCGACGTGCTGCATTCGTTCAACGGCTATCGCACCTGCTACTACAGGACGTTCGCCGTGGGCAGCGCCTCACAGGCGATGGTCGACGCGTACAAGCGATGTCGCGATTACCTCGACCAGGCCATCGCCCTGGTCAAGCCGGGGGCCACGACAGCCGAGGTCACCAGCGTATTTCCGAAAGCCCAGGAGTTTGGCTTCGCCGACGAGGAGGCGGCCTTCGCGCTGCAGCTCGGGCACGGTGTCGGCCTGTCGATCTGGGAGAAGCCGGTGTTCTCGCGCCTGGTGTCGCTCGAGCACCCTGAGGTTATCCAGGAGAACATGGTCTTCGCGCTGGAGACGTTCTGGCCGGCCACCGACGGCTGGTCCGCCGCGCGGATCGAAGAGCAGATGGTCGTGACCAAGGACGGCGCCGAGATCATCACTCGGTTCCCAGCCGAGCAGCTCCTGGTCGCGGGCAAGCGCTACTACACCGCCGGTGGGTCGCTGCCGACGACACGCGAGGCGCAGTCGAACCTGAACCGCGACGGACATGGCCCGGTCATCGAGGCGGCGCGCCGCGAGGGCGCGCGGGTGAAAGCCGATCGCGACTGAGGTGGTCATGCCGGCTCTCGGCATGGCCCAGGAGACCGGCAAGCTGGTCCGGTGGCTGAAGCGGGAGGGTGAGCAGGTCGCCAAGGGCGAACCGCTGATGGAGGTCGAGACCGACAAGGCGGCGGTCGAGATCGAATCGCCCGCGTCCGGCACCCTGGCGGCCGTCACCGCCGCAGAAGGCGACGACGTAGCGGTCGGCCAGGCGATCGCGGTGATCCTCGCGGCCGGCGAGACGGCCGCGGACGTCAAGCCGAGACCCGTCGCCGGGCCGGGGCCGGAGGGCGCCGCCACCACGCAGCATGCTCCGGACCCTGCCCAAGTCAGAGCGGAGACACGCGCGGCCTCGACAGGCCGCGCGGCCGCGTCGCCCAAGGCGCGGCGGCTGGCGGCCGAGCGGGGCGTCGACCTGTCGAAGCTTCGGGGGTCGGGGCCGGACGGGGCGATCGTGGAGGAGGACGTGCTGCAGGCGGGCGAGGGAGCCGCCGCGGACGAGCCGCCACTGTGGCGGGCGATGGCACAGAACGTGACGCGCAGCTGGAAGGATGCCCCGCATTTCTTCGTCATGCGCGACGTCGACGCCTCGGCGCTCGTGGAGGCGCGCGGCCGGCACGGCGAGGAGGTCACCTTCACCGACCTGCTGGTGAAGGCGGTGGCGGTTGCGCTGAGTCACCACCCGCGTATGAACGGCTCGCAGGCCGAGGTCAACATCGGGCTGGCCGTGGCGTTGCCGGACGGGCTCATCGTGCCGGTCATCCACGGCGCCGACCGCATGTCGGTGAGCGAGCTTGCGGCCAGGCGCCGAGACCTGCTCGACCGCGTCCGGTCCGGCCACGTGAGGTCTGCGGACATCTCGGGCGGGACCTTCACCGTGAGCAATCTCGGGATGTACGGCGTCGACCTCTTCACCGCGATCCTCACCGAGGGCCAGGCTGGAATCCTGGCGGTCGGGCGCATCAAGGAGGCTGTCGTGGTCCACGAAGGCGCCGCTGCGGTCAGGCCGGTGATGAAGATGAGCCTCAGCTGCGACCACCGGAAGGTCGACGGCGCCCGAGCGGCCGAGTTCGTCCAGGAGCTGGCCGGCCTGCTGGAGACGGCGCCCCAGGCCTGACCCAGGCGGTCGAGCTCGCGAGCTCTTCCTGGCGGGTCCGCCTACGGCTGGGTGCGCAGCGTCTGGCGGACGGTCATGAGCCGCGCCAGGTCGATCGGGGCGACGATCCCGACAAGCTTCTCCTGGTCGAACACGAGGATCCGCTGCTCCATCGCCCCACCCAGCCGTTCCACGAGGGCGCCGAGATCGTCGGAGGGCCGGGCCGTGGGGACTTCCGAGACGGGACGCGCGCAATCCGACAGCCGCTTCACATCTCTATCGCCAGGGGAGACTCGGACCAGCTCGGACAGCCGGACCACGCCTGTCAGCTTGCCGGACGGCTCGTGGACCGGGTAGGTGGTGAAGCTGTGCAGTGGAGCGATCGACTCCAGGAACTGGCCGACGGTGAGCCAATCCGGCACCACGACCACCGGCGACGACATGGCGGCCGAGACCGGCACCGAGCGGAGCATGGCCCGGACCGTGGCTCCGGCCTCCTCGGACGCGCCGGCCGAGAGGAGGAACCAGCCGATGAACGCGATCCAGATTCCACTTGCCACTTGGCCGGTGAACAGCTCGAGCACACCGCCGGCGATCATGAGGAAGGCGAAGACCCTGCCGACCCGCACCGCGTTGTGGACGCCGCGCTGGCGGCTGCCTGACCGCCACCAGAAAAGCGAGCTCAGCAGCCTGCCCCCGTCGAGAGGAAACGCGGGCACGAGGTTGAACAACCCCAGCGCGAGGTTCACGAACGCGAGCCAGCTGAGGAGGTCGGGGATCAGGCCGCTTCCCGGGATGACGTATGCCAGGCCGAGAGCGACCAGCGCGATCGCAAAGCTGGTCAGGGGCCCGACGACCGCGATGAGCGCCTCCGAGCCCGCGCTCCCGGGCTCGCCTTCGAGCTGCGAGACGCCACCGAACAGCCACAGGGTGATCCCGGCGACCTTGACCCCGCTCCGGCGCGCGACCAGCGCGTGGGACATCTCGTGCGCGAGCAGGCAGGCGTAGAAGATGACGGCGCCCGCCGCGGCCGCAAGCCAGTAGGCGGCCACGCTCCGCCCCGGGACATCCACCGACAGGACGCTGGTCGCGAGCGTCCAGGTGATCAGGGCGAAGATGAAGATGAGGCTCCAGTTGGCGCCGATCTCGATCCCGAACAATCGGCCGAGGCGGATGCTCGGAGTCATTCGGGTGTCGCGACCTCGAATTTCCAGGCATCCTCGCCGCCCGTGCAACCGGGCGCTGCCGGCTCAGATGCGGCGATCGGCTTCGGACCTCGGAGTCTCAACACTCTGTCGAGTCTAGATGGGGCGCGCCTTACGTCTGCGGCCGGTAACGGCCGCCGTCTCGCTCAGCGCGAGGTGGCCTTTCCCGTTCGGCCCGACGCCGAAAGTCGCCTGGAGCTCAGCGTAGCTCTGCAGCCTCTGCGCGACCAGGTGGTGGATCGTGCCTGCCGCGTATTCGCCGTCGGCCGAGCGGTGTCCGGCTGGAGTGCCCGTGAGGATCTCGATACCCTCGTCGACGTCGGCTACAGCCCAGATGCTGAATTTGCCATCGCGGACTGCACCGACAACATCGTCGGAGAGCATGAGGTGGCGCACGTTGGACGCCGGGATCATCACCCCCTGGTCGCCAGACAGGCCTCTTGACCGGCACACTTTGAAGAAGCCCTCGATCTTGTCGGTCACCCCGCCGACGGCTTGCACGCTTCCATGCTGGTCCACCGAGCCGGTGACCGCGATGTTCTGCTTCAACGGCACCCCGGCGAGGGCCGAGAGCAGGGCGTACAGCTCCGTCGACGATGCCGAATCGCCTTCCACCTCGTCGTATGACTGCTCGAACGTGAGGGTTGCCCGCATGGCGAGCGGCCATTTCTGCGCGTACTTGCCGGCGAGGTAGCCCGACACGATCAGAAACCCTTTGTTGTGGATCGGTCCGCCCATCTCGGTCTCCCGGTCGATGCTTTCGAGCGTTCCGCGACCGAGCGCGACCGACGCGGAGACGCGGCTTGGCATTCCGAAACGGTGGTCCCCGAGCTCGACCACCGAGAGTCCGTTGAGCTGACCGATACGCGTCCCCTCGGTCTCGACACGGATCGTCCCGTCGTCGATCATCTCTCGCAAGCGCTCCTCTGTGAGGCTCGATCGCCGTGCCTTCTCGTTGATCGCGCGCTTGACGTCGTCGGACTGTACGAGCTGGTGAGACTGGCGGCCGGCCCAGTAGCTGGCCTCCGTCGCGAGGTCGGCCACGTCGCGCAGCCGTGTTGACAGCTTGCGCTGGTCGTCCTGCCACCGAGCTGCCTCCTCGACCAGGCTCGCGACTCCTCCGCGGTCGAAGTGCTTGAGGTTGTTGATGGCGACCCAGCGGCTGATGAAAGCGCCGAGCGCCTCGACGCTCTCGGCCGTCCACTCCACCTCTGGCGCGAAGTCGACGCGCACCTTGAACAGCTCTCTGAACTCGTCGTCGAGGCGGTGAAGGAGCTGATAGAGGATCGGTGGTCCGACCAGCACGACCTTGGTGCTCAGCGGTATGGGCGCGGGCGAAAGGCTGCCGGTGGGGCTTGCCGAGTACTGCTCACCGAGATTCTCAATGCGCACCTCGCGGGTGCTCAACGCCCGGACCAGGGCCTGCCAGGCGAACGGGTTGCCCAGCACGTCGGCGGCCTCCAGGATGAGGAAGCCCCCGTTGGCGCGCTGCAGGGCGCCTCCTTTGACCTGGCGGAAATCCGTGAACATGGTCCCGAAGGTGGCGCGGTATTCGATTCGGCCGACGAGGTTGTAATACGTGGGGTTTGTCTCCACCATCACCGGCGCCCCGGTCAGGCCTCCGTTGTCGACGATCACGTTGACCCGGTAGCGATTGGTGTGATCCGTCGCCATCGCGGCCTCGAACGGCGAGGATGATTCCGCGGCACCACCCTGGCCGTCGCGCTGACGGAAGTCGGGCAGGTGGTCGGGCACGTCCTGTCCGATCCGGTCCAGGTGGGTGATCACGTCGGGATGCCTGGAGTACTTCTCGCGGAGCCCGTGCAGCAGCGGCTCGATCGCGAAGCTCGCGATCTCGCGGTCGAGCTTGCCGAGCAGTTCCGCGCCTTCCCTCTCCAGCTGGCCGACCCGCCGGAAGGTGCTCGCCACCTGCGTCTGGACCTCGATGGCGTGCTGCTCGACGGCCTGTCGCTCGGCGTCGGTCAGCTTCTGGAGCTCCTCGGGCTTCATCGGTCGCTCGCCCTTGATGGGCACCGTGACCATGCCGCCCGGTGTGGCCTCGATGACGAAGCCGCGCGCTCGCGCGAACTTCCCGAGCTCCTCGAGCAGCGGATCACGGCGCTGCTCGAGCTCTGCGACGAGCTGCCGCCGTCGCTCGGCATAGCGTTCTGTCTCGAACGAATGCGCTATCTGCTGGCGCGCCTCGCGGATGAAAGTCTCCATGTCTGCCGCGAGCTCGCGCCCACCTCCTGCCGGCAGGCTCAAGACTTTCGGCCGGTCGGCGTGGTCGAAGTCGTGGACATGGACCCAGTCGTCGGGAGTCGGCCGGCTCCCCGCCACCTGCTCGAGGTACGAATGCACGATGCTCGTCCGGCCTGAGCCGGTAACCCCGCTGACGAATATGTTGTAGCCAGGGCTGTCGATTCCCACGCCGAACTGGAGCGCTTCCATAGCGCGTTCCTGCCCGAAAGGCGCCTGGAGCGGTGCGATCTCCAGGGTCGAGTCGAAAGGCAGCGTCGCGGGATCCAGCCGGCGGCGAAGCTGGTCTGGCCTGAGCCGGTGCTCGTCCACGGGCCCAGCGTATGCGGGGCCCGGTCAATACTCCCGGGCCGAACGCCACGGGATGGAGGTGGCCAACGGCTCTATATCTCGATCGTGCGGCGCCTGGCGGGGCGTCCTTGACGTCGCGTGACCATCGGCCCTAGGCATGCGGGGAGGCGGGATCTAAGTTGAGGTCAACGCAGAAAGTCACACCAAGGAGGTGAGCGAGATGATAACTCGCATCGTTCCAGAAGAGCTCGTAGAGCTCGACAGCCCAATCGCGGAGTTCTTCCGCACGCTGAGCGGTCCATGGCCGTTCAGGCCCCTGCTGGCGTTGACGTCCGGCAGGCATCTCATCCCGACCGCTGACGTCTTCGTACGCGGCGACGACCTGGTGGTCAAGCTGGACCTTCCCGGCATCGAGCCCAAGGACATCCAGGTCAAGTTCGCCGACGGCGAGCTGATCGTGATGGGCGAGAGGAAGGCCGACAAGGAGGTCAAGGAAGCGGGCTACTACCGAAAGGAAGCGAGCTATGGCTTCTTCGAGCGCCACATGTCGATCCCCAAGGGCATCAAGGAGACCGAGATCAAGGCCGAGTACGACAACGGCGTGCTGGAGCTAACCCTGCCGCGCGCTGCCAAGCTCGAGGGTGTCCCGCAAACGAAGGTGATCCCGGTCAAGCACGCGACCAAGGCCATCAAGGCTTGAGCGTCCGGGCAACCTGAAAGTGCAAAAGGGGCCGGCGGTCCGGCCCCTTTTTTTGCTTTCAGCTCTTACGGAAGCGACGTCCGGAGATCTCCGCGGGGTAGATCGCCAGCAGGAGATCACGCTCGCCTGGCGCCAGTGGCTTGACAGGACGAGAGCGCAGCGCCGCGGTGAACGGATCGGATCCGTGCTTGACCTCCTCGGCGACCCCTTTCAGCATCACGCTCCACCCCACGCCCGTGTGAGGGTCCCAGTCATCGACCTCGAACGCGATCCGGCATTCGGTCGCCTGGTCGAGCCTGGTGCCACGGGCGGTTCGGAACACGACTATCTCGCCGTCGGTCGCATAGCTGACGGGAAAGACCTCCGGCTGATCGCCCACCTGGAGTGCGACCCGGCCGAGATCGTGCAGCTCGAGCAGCTGCACACACTGTTCTTCGGTCAGGACCTCCATTGCTCCGTCCGCAACGACTTTCTCAGTCATGTGCGCTCACCCTTTTGTGCGCGGCAAACATCGCGTCTATCTGCTTCTGGAAATGCAGCGCGATGACCCGCCTCTTCTTCTTCAGCGACGGGGTCAGCTCGTCGTTCGCTTCGGTGAAGTCTCGCTCCAGGAGCGTGAAGTACTTGATCGTCTCGAAGCTCGCCAGGTTCTGATTGACCGCGTCCACGACCTTCTGGAAGCGTGCGCGAACGGCCTCGTCATCGACGAGCGTGGCCGGCGCGCCGCTGAACCCGGCATCCGCGGCGAGGGCTTCCCAGTCGGGCACGATGAGCCCGACCACGTACTGCCGGCTGTCACCCACCACGAGCGCCGCCTTGACGTATCGGTCGTTCTCGAGCTGCGCCTCGATCGGCAGGGGCGCCACGTACTTGCCACCCGAGGTCTTGATCAGGTCCTTCTTCCTGTCGGTGATCGTGAGGAAGCCGTCCTGGTCGATGAAGCCCATGTCGCCGGTCTTGAGCCATTCACCCTTGATGCAATCGTCCGTCGCTTCGGGCCGGTTCTTGTAGCCGATCATCACGCCTGGGCCTTTGACCAGGATCTCTCCGTCGTCGGCGATGCGGAGCTCGGTGCCCGGCATGGGGATGCCCACGGATCGGTAACGGTGCACCTCCTCGGTGTTCGAGGTGACCCCCGAGGTGGCCTCGGTCAGGCCCCAGCCCTGCAGGATCTTGACCCCGATCGCCCAGAAGAACTCTTCGACCTTCTCGTTGAGTGGAGCCCCGCCGCTGATGAAGAAGCGCAGGCGACCTCCGGTCAGCTTCTCGCGCAGGGGCGCGAGGACCAACCGCTCCGCGATGCGGACTCGCAAACGGAGCCACGGTCCTTGGCTGCCGTGGAGCCGAGCGACGCCGATGCCAAGCGCCCAGCGAAAGATCGCGCGCCGGTACACGGGTTGCTTGCGGACCTGGTCGTACACCGACTCGTACAGCTTCTCGAAGACACGCGGGACGCCAAGCATGATGGTCGGGCGCGCGACGTGGATGTCCTCGACGAAGATCGTGTCGAGGCTTCGCGCGAGCCAGAAGGAGCAGCCCGCCGTCGTCTCGATGAAGATGCCGTCCACCCGCTCCAGGACGTGCGAGTAAGGCAGGTAGGAAAGCAGCACGTCCTCCGGCCCGATGTGGAACATTTGCAGGCCTGCCCTGGCCGCCTCGATGAAGTGCGTGTGGGCGAAGATCACGCCCTTGGGCTCACCTGTCGTGCCGGAGGTGTAGATCACAGTCGCGACGTCGTCGGGCTTGATCGCGGCAAGGCGCTCGGAGACCTGGGCGCGGAGATCGGCCGCCGGCTCCATCTCCGTCCATCGCTTGACGTCCTCGTCCATCGTGAAGACGTGCTTGGGGAGCTCATGACCGGCGAGCTTGGCCGCCATGGTGGCGTCCGCCGCGATCGCGAACCGCGTCTTGCTGTCCGCGGCGATATACCCGGCGACCTTGGGCAGCAGGGAGGGGTAGAGCGGGACGGTCACGGCCCCGGCGGCCATGATGCCGAAGTCGCAATAAAGCCATTCCGGTCGGTTGGGCGACATGAGGGCCACGTGCTCACCGGGACGCACCCCCGCATCGACGAGCGCGCAGGCGACGCGCATCGCCCGCTCGGCGGTCTCCGTCCAGGTCAACACCTGCCACGCGCCGTCGCGGAAGAAGTGCAGGTACGGCGCCTGATCGTGAAGTTTCGCCTGAGCGAAGAATACGGCCGGGATCGTCTCGGGCGAGCGCTGGGTGGGTTTAGGCGTGGGTCCAGCAACCGACGGGCTAGCAATTGCCATGGTTCTTCACCTCCACGTTCAGCTTGGGCGGAGGCCGGTGGGGTGAGAACTGACTAAAGACCCTGCTTGTTGGTCCGGTCGGCCACCGGCGGCGGGAGTAGAGACGTCCCGCGGCGGTCGTCGACTACAGGGGCGAGACCGCCACCTGCACGGTTCGGGTCCGCGGGCCGTCCCACTCGCACAGAAAGATCGCCTGCCACCTACCCAGGGCGAGCTTTCCCTGTCGCACCGGGGCGGCGCAGGCGGGCCCGACGAGGGCTGTTTGCACGTGGGAGTCGGAGTTGCCCTCGGCGTGGCGGAAGCCCGCGTCCTTGGGCACCATTCGGCCCAGCTGGGCCTCGATGTCGCGGGCGACGTCGGGATCGGCGCCCTCGTTGATGGTGACGCTCGCGGTGGTGTGGGGCACGAACACGTGGCACACGCCATCGCCCGCGCCTGACCGAGCCACGACGGCCGCGACCTGTTCGGTGATGTCGACCAGGTGAGATCGCGTCGTCGTCCGCACCTCGAAGCTCACCCAGCCCATCGCCGTCAGCCTAGCGTCAAGGAACTACGGCTCTCGAGCGCGAGGCGCTTCGCCTGGCGCCGAGACCGGGTCGCGGGCCATCAACAGGAAAGCGACCGCGAGCACTGCAGCCAAGGCGGCGGGCCCGTAATCAGACGCGGGGCCGCTCGGGCTGGCGAGCCGGATGATCAGCGATCCGAACACGTACGCGCCGCCCAGGACGATGGCGATCCGAAAACGGCGAGCGGCGAAGCGAAGCTGACGCCGGAGGCCGCCCGGTCGCAAAGAAAGGATCGTCGCCGACACGCCGACGATCAGGATCAGGCCGATGAAGAACCCGCGCACGGCGCCAGTGTCTCAGAAGCTCTGCGCCAAGCCGAGTTGGCTTACCTTGATCGGGTGCCGCAGTCGACGAGCTCGGGGGAGGCAGTGACCCGCCTGCTCCAGGCCTGGCGTGGCGAGGTTCAGGCCAGGGCGCTTTACAACCTGCTGGCCGATCGAGTCGACCCGCGCCGGGCGGAGGTGATTCGGGCGATCGCAGACGCGGAAGCGTCGCACCGAGAACGCATCGAGCAGCGGTTGCGCGAGCTGGGCGAGCCGATCCCTGATCCGGCCGGGGTGAAGCTGTCGCTCATGCAGCGCCTGCAGGCGAGGCTGGCGCCGGTGCCGGCCGTCATGGCGCGCATGGAGGCGGCCGAGGAGGTCGAGATCCAGGACCGCTACAAGCGATCGACCGGCGACCCCCAGACCGACGCGGTGCTGCAGTCGATCCGCGCGGAAGAGCAGGGCCATTCGCGATCGCTGGAATCCATGCAGGCCGCTCACCGCGGCGCCGAACGCCCCGCGAGCGGCCCGCAGGGCAAGCTGAACCGAATCCTTGGCCGGGAGACCTGGCACCGCACCGGGTCGGGCTGGATCTCGGGCGCCATCTACGGCGCCAACGACGGGCTCGCCGCCGTGTTCGGCATCGTCGCTGGCGTCTCGGGCGCGACCGGTGGCTCGGGATTCGTCCTCACCGCCGGCCTGTTCGGGGCCATCGCCTCCGCGCTTTCGATGGCGACGGGCGCCTACCTGGCGGAGCGGTCAGAGGGAGAGGTCGCGGCGGCCAACGTCGCGCGGGAGCGGCAGGAGGTCATCGAGAACCCCGACGAGGAGAAGGAAGAGGTGTCGCTCTTCTACCAGCTCAAAGGCATCGACAAGGACACTGCAGACAAGCTGGCCGAACAGCTGGCCAAGGACCCGGACGCGCTGCTCAAGGTCCACGCGGCGGACGAGCTCGGTGGCGCGGTCGAAGGCTCGAGTCAACCGGTCCAGTCGGCGGTGGCGGCCGGGGTCAGCACCTTCATCGGTGCGATGGTCCCAGTGATCCCGTTCTTCTTCTTGCGAGGAGGCGTGGCGGTGATCACGGCCGCGTTCGTGTCCCTGGTCGCGCACTTCCTGGTCGGCGCCGCCAAGTCGTTCTTCACCCTGCGAACGTGGTGGTCGGCCGGGCTCGAGATGACGCTCGCCGGGGTGATCGTCGGCGGGATCACATACGGGATCGGGCTGGTGCTGAAGGTCAGCGGGTGAGCCGGCGCTGCGCGGGTTGAATCCAGAGTCCCGCTGCCAGGTCTGCATCACCTGCGGCGTCCAGTTCGCCCCCGCCGCCGCACCGCCCGAAGTCTGCCCGGTATGCGAGGACGAACGGCAGTACGTCCGATGGTCGGGCCAGGAGTGGACCACGCTGGATGATCTTCGGCGCGATCACCACAATGGGATCCGCGAGGACCTCGGATTGACCGGGATCGGCACGCAGCCTTCGTTCGCGATCGGCCAGCGCGCGCTACTGGTGCGGTCGCCAGGGGGCAACGTGCTTTGGGACTGCATCACGCTGATCGACGAGGCGACGGTGACCGCAGTGCAAGCGCTGGGCGGGATTCGCGCGATCGCGATCTCGCACCCCCACTACTACTCATCGATGGTCGAATGGAGCCATGCGTTTGATGCACCCATCTACCTGCACGCTGCGGATCGCCGATGGGTGATGCGGCCCGATGAGCGGATCGAGCTATGGGACGGCGAGTCGAAATCGCTGTGGGACGGGGTGACCTTGATCCGTGCGGGCGGCCACTTCGAGGGCGGGACCGTGATGCACTGGCCGTCCGGCGCCCAGGGCCGAGGCGCTCTGTTGTGCGGGGACATCGTGCAGGTCGCGCAGGATCGCCGGTGGGTGAGCTTCATGTATAGCTACCCCAACTACGTCCCGCTTTCCGCGGTGGAGGTGGACAGAATCGTCGCGGCCCTCGAGCCTTTTGATTTCGACCGGATCTATGGAGCTTGGTGGGACCGGGACGTGGAGTCAGACGCCAAGGCGGCGTTGCGGCGCTCCGCGGAGAGATACAAGAAGCACCTAGCGGTCGGGTAGCTTTTCCACGACGACTTTGCGCGCGAGCAGGGCAGACATCACGCGCTGCGATTCGACCGGGTCGCCACTGGTCCAGAAGTGCTCTTCGTAACGCGATCCCGCGGGCGCCATGAGCGCATGGTCGGCGAGCACTCGGGCCAGCTGGCGCGCGACGGCGGTGCCTGTCTCGATGAGAGTCACGTTCGGCCCCGCGACCTCGGCGACGATTGCTTTGAGAAACACGTAGTGGGTCGACCCGAGAACGATCGTGTCGGCGCCCGCATCGATCAAGGGCCGCACGTAGCCTTCGACCATGCGGCGCAGCTCGGAGCTGTCGAGGTCTGCCGCCTCGACGTGCTCGACCAGCCCCGGCACGGGTTGCGTGATGACCTTCACGTCGGATCCGAAGCGGTCAAGAAGCGAGGCCATGCGATCCGAGCTCCCCATCGCCGCCGGGACGAGTGCCCCGACCACCCCCGATTTCGTCGCAGCGACCGCCGGCTTGACGCCCGGTTCGATGCCGATGACCGGGATGGCGAGGTTGCTGCGAAGAGCTTCGGCGGACCCCGCGGTGCCGGTGTTCGAACCGATGACAATGGCCTTCACACCCTGGCCCACGAGGAACCGAGCGATCTTCAAACCGCGTTCTCGCACGAATTCGAGCGTCTTGTCGCCCCACGGGGCGTTGCCGGAGTCGGCCACGTAATAGATCGACTCGCTCGGAAGGGCGTGGCGGACCTCTCGGAACACGGAAAGGCCCCCGACTCCCGAGTCGAAGATCCCGACCGGCGCTCCGTTCATTCCGCTCATTCTCGTTACCAGGTCCCTGCGCACGGCGAAAGTACCCGCTGCGAAGCCGGGCTCAGCCGCCCCAGCTTCCGAAATGGACCATCGAGTCAAGCGCCCTGCGCCGGGTCGTGAACTTCGTCCGATCGAACTCCACGCCGCCGAGCGGATAACCGAGCCCGATCACCCCGACCGTCCGGCATCCGTCGGGCACCCTGAGCTCCCGGAGCACCTCTTGCTCGCCCGAGAAGATCCCCCAGAGCCACCCGCCAAGTCCCTCATCGATGGCCGCAAGCAAGATCAGCATGATCGCCATGCCGGTGTCGACATCCCACCAGGGCACCGGCCACGCCTCCGCCTGCTGCAGGCCGAAACGCTCCTTGTCGGGGCGCGAGTAGCGCTCGAGGTAGGCCGGCTTGTTCGAGATCGGAAGGACGATGCACGCCGGCGGATGCTCGAACTCCCCGGGCTCGTTGGGAAACTTCGGGTGATCGGTCGTGTTGATGAACCATTCGACCTGTGACGGCTGATCAAGAACGATGAAGTCGAATCCCTGGCTGAAGCCCGCCGACGGCGCGTGGCGCGCGACCTCCAGCACATGCATCAGCACATCTCGTGAGATGGGCCGCGGATCGAACTTGCGAACCATCCGGCGCTTCAGAACCAGCTCTCGAAACTCCACGTCTTCTCCTCCTGATACCCGCCGGCTGTGCGTTGACGACTCGTGCCGGTGACGCGCCTGGCGGCCCGCCCTAGCCGGAGCATCCCGATCATGCGCTGATGCGGCACACTGCCGCCGTGGATCGGTACACGGCGGCTGATCGAATGGCGGAGCAGTACTCGGATTCGGCCCGACTGCGAATTCGGCAGGAAACTCATCGCCGATACGGCTCAAACCCGAATACTTTCGTTGAGTGGCTGGTCGGCCTCCTCGAGCTCCGGCCGGGCATGTCGATCGCGGACGTCGGCTGCGGTCACGGCCTCTTCCATCCGATGCTTCGGTCTCGCGGGGCAACGGTCGTCGGGCTCGACCGCTCGATGGGCATGGCGCGCGAGGCCGCGGCGGGCAGCATGGCGGTCGTTGCAGATGCCCAGGCGCTGCCACTCTCCGATCACGGGTTCGATCGTGTCATGTGCAACCACGTCCTCTATCACGTGCCTGACCAGGGGCTCGCGATGCGTGAGTTGCGCCGGGTCGCGCGTTCGGGGGGGCGGGTCGTGATCGCGACCAACGGATCTCAGACCAATGAGCGCATGTACGAGGTGGCGCGTCTTGCCGCGCGGGACATAGGCCGCAACGACAGTTTCAGTCGTGAGAACCCGTTTCGCCTTGAAGACGTCGACCGGGTGCGCGAGGTCTTTCCGGCGGCGCACGTCGAAGTGTTTCGCAACGAGTTCGTCTTCCCCGAACCTGAGCCCGCGCTGCGGTACTGGCGGTCGATGCGTGACGATGCAGAGCTTGAGGCCGCGATGCGAAACCGTATTGAGGCGATTATCCAAGTGGAAGGCGAGTTCCGCGTGCCGCTCGTGTCCGGTTGCTTCGTCGCCGACGTGTAGGGGATCGGGGTAGGCTGGTGCGATGGCGCCGGCGCTCATCTCACAGGACGGCAGGTGGTGGTGGGACGGCACCCGCTGGCAAAGCCGCGTGGTCGAGGGACCGCTCGACACCTTGTGGTTCACGACCACCCCGGACTGGTTCGGCCGGGTCGCGATCACCGGTTTGATCGGACTCATCCCTATCGTCGGCACGATCAACCTCCTGGGCTGGACGCTGGTGGCAACCGACATGGTGCGGCGGGGTTGGCGTGAGCTGCCGCCGGCCGGCTTCCAGCACCTCGAGCGTGGCGTCGCGCCTTTCCTGGTCACGTTCGCTTACGGCCTCGTGTTCCTCTTCGTGATGGCGTCCCTGGTGGGCAGCGCGATCGCGATCGTCATCGCGAACCCGCACCAGGTCGCGATCGCGGTCCTCCTGGCGTTCGTGGCGCTGGTGCTCCTGATCGCCTGGTGGCTGGCGATGCTGTATCTCACCGCCGCCATCCTCATCGGTTCCGACAAGCTGGGCGCAGCCCGCGCCATCGACCCGGCTCGCCTGTTCGCTCTCGCCCGCGCCAACCACGACGTGTCGTTGAGGGTCGCCTTGACATACGGCCTGGCGAGTCTTGTCTTTGCGTTCGTTTCGATCGCTGTCGGCTTCATCGTGCCCTTCAGCGGCCTGCTGATCTCGATCGCCCTGCCCGCCGTTTATGCCGTGGTGGCGCCTCATCTCGCGGCCTTCCGGGTCGACGAGCCGGCCCCGCCTCACCTGGCCGGCGAAGGTCCCGCCGCCTAAGGCAGACCGTGCGCGTCGCGGCGCTGTCGGACATCCCGGAGAAGGTACCCAGAGTGACCAGAACCGAGAAGGCGATGTCGCTCGTGGGCGAGGTGCGGAGAAGCAGAGCCAGCAGCTGAAGGCCTATCGGCCCGGCCCGCCCGGGCCAAAACACACTCGCGCCGGCGCTGAAGACAGTTTTACGGTCAGGGCATGATGGAAAACAACTTGTACCGCCGCTCCCGGAGCAGCTCCGGCGCTGTCCTGGGTGTAATCCTGGTGATCGCCGGAATCATCTTCCTCGCGTCGCAGTACCTGCCGTTCGACCTGGCCCAGCTCGGTTGGCCGATGTTCGTCATCGTGGCCGGGGTCGCCTTGCTCGCGGTCGGAGTTTCGAGCCGGTCGCTGGCCGGTCTGGCGGTTCCTGGATCGATCGTGACCGTAACCGGTCTGATCCTGGCCGTGCAGAACACATACGGCCTGTGGGCGACGTGGAGCTACGCGTGGGCGCTGGTGTTTCCCGGCGCAGTCGGGCTCGGAATCACTCTGATGGGCCTCACCCAGGGCAACCGAGTCGCGGTCCACCGCGGCTCGCGGATGGCGCTCGTGGGTGTTGCCCTGTGCGCCATCTTCGGGATCTTCTTCGAAGGCGTACTGAAGGTCGGCAAACTCGACCTTGGCCCGATCACGACAGTCGTGCTCCCGCTCTTGGTCATCGCGGTCGGGGTCGCTTTCCTGGTCCGGGCTGCGTTCTCCAGGCCGAACGCCTGAAGCCGGCAGCTCCCCGAGCTGGTCAGACGGTCGAGGCGATGGCGATCTTGGGTTGGGCCGGTGGCAGCATCTGGTTCAACGCCTCGCCTTCGACCGTCTCCTCGGCGATCAGCCGCTCCGCCAGCTGGCTCAGAGCGGTGCGCCGCTCGGTGAGGATCCCGAGCGCCACGGAGCCCGCTTCCTCGATCATCGTGCGAACCTCCTCGTCGATTAGGGCGGCCATCTCCTCCGAGTAGTTCCGGCGCTCGCCGAGGTCCCGGCCCAGGAACACCAGCTCGTTGTTCTCGCCCATCGTGACGGGGCCGACGCGATCGCTCATGCCCCACTGCGTCACCATCCGCCTGGCGACCTGCGTCGCCTTCTTGATGTCGTTCTCGGCGCCCGAGGTCACGTTGCCGAAGACGAGCTGCTCGGCCATGCGTCCGCCCATCAGCCCGGCAAGCTGCTCGTGCAGGGCCGCGACGCTGACCAGGTGCTGGTCCTCGCCAGGGAGGCTGAGCGTCCATCCAAGCGCGGCACCGCGCGACATGATCGAGATGCGGTGGACCCGATCGCAGCGCGGCAGGTCGTGCATGACGATCGCGTGGCCGGCCTCGTGGAACGCGACGATTCGCTTCTCCTCGTCAGAGATGCGAACGCTCTTGCGCTCCGGTCCGGCGATCACCCTGTAGATGGACTCCTCCAGGTCCTGCATCGCGATGGCCTTGCGGTCGCCCCGAGCCGCCAGGATCGCGGCTTCGTTGACGAGGTTGGCCAGGTCCGCGCCGCAGAAGCCCGGCGTCTGCCGCGCGATGATATCGAGGTCGACCTCCGAAGCGAGTGGCTTGTCGCGCACATGCACGTCTAGGATCGCCCGGCGGCCGCGGACGTCCGGGCGGTCGAGCACGACGTGGCGGTCGAACCGGCCGGGGCGGAGCAGCGCCGGGTCGAGCACGTCAGGTCGGTTGGTCGCGGCGATCACGATCACGTGCGTGTCGGTGTCGAAACCATCCATCTCGACCAGGAGCTGGTTCAGGGTTTGCTCGCGCTCATCGTTGCCGCCACCAAGGCCCGCGCCTCGCTGCCGGCCGACGGCGTCGATCTCATCCACGAAGACGATGCACGGGCTCGCCTTCTTGGCCTGGTCGAAGAGGTCGCGCACCCGCGAAGCACCGACCCCGACGAACATCTCGACGAACTCCGAGCCGGAGATGCTGAAGAAGGGGACTCCGGCCTCGCCCGCGATCGCGCGCGCCAGCAGGGTCTTCCCGCTGCCGGGAGGGCCCACCATCAACACTCCGCGTGGGATGCGCGCACCGAGCGCGCGGAATTTCTCGGGGGTTTTCAGGAACTCGACGATCTCCTTGAGCTCGGACTGGGCTTCCTCGACGCCGGCGACATCGCGGAAGGTGACGGCCGACCGCTGCGGCGACATGAGGCGCGGATTCGAGCGTCCGAAGGACATGGCCTGACCCTGGCTCCGCCGCATCGACCTGTACGACCAGTAGATGAGGCCTCCGATCAGAAGCAGGAAAAGCAGGTTGGGGAGGAAGCTGATCAGCAGCGTCCCGAGGTCGGTTGTGGACTGGAACTGGACGTCCTTGACCCCGTCGGCCTTCAGCTCGTCGGCGAGCGTGACCGATTGGTCCTGGGGCAGCGAGACGTTAAATTTGTGGCCAGAGGTGTCCGTGGCGACGCCGGTGCCGGTGCCGATGGTGATGCTCGCGACCTGGCCGGACTGCGCGTGGTTGACCAGCTCGGAGTACGACCACTGGCCGGGCGACGTAGTCGTGGTCAGGAAGTATTGGACCGCGAGTACACCGAAGACCACGCACAAGATCAGTGGCAGGACCCAGCGTCTCATTTAGAGCCGAGTATCCGCCCGCCGGTTCGGACCTAGGAGGGCCGAACGGCCTGGGGCGAGGGGGGAGAAAGACTCAGGTCTTGGTGGTGTCGTCCCACTCGGGATGCTTACGGAACAAGCCGCCCCACCCGATGTGGTACCAGCGCTCCTCGCGGTACGCGGGGAGCGACCCGACATCTCCGGCCGCGATGTCGGTCACCACGTGCTTTTCCGTGATCTTTTTGATCCTTGCTGCGGCCACCTCGAGGAGGTGGCCATCGCCATGGCGCTTGACCACGATCCCGTGGAAGATGTCTTCTTTCTCGTCGCCGAGCAAGGATTCGGCCGAGCCGACGGTCGAACCGTCCGCTGCGACCACCGGCGCCCGGTACGGCATAGCGCGCCACGCCACCACGGTCTCGTCGTCAAACATCAGCGTAAGAACAGTTCACCCGAGGCTCCTTTTGGGTTTCAATCAGGTTGTACCCTCTTCAGCTTCCCGGCTCAATGGCCTTGGACCCTTCACCTGGTCAACGTCTGGGTTTCCCTGGTCTACCTTACTCAGAACCTCGGGGGCAACGATCACGGTAAATCCCCGTTGCGGTCCTGGACAGGGCCTTTGGACCCTCCTCGATCAGGACTCCGAATCCACGTCGGGAGGCGCCTCTTCCGGCCAGGTGGAAGGCCGTTCTGCGTCTTCACCCTGGTTCAGGAAAGGCATGGCGCCGGAGATCCGCGCGCGGGCTCTTCCAGCCAGGTGCTCGGTGCGTTCTGCGATGCGACTGCGCCGGGCTTGCCCTCGGACCGGGTCGAGCAGGTAGGCACCCACGAAGGCGCCGGCCGCCACGAACATCGCGCCCACCCACCAGCGCGCTCGGGAGCGCGGGTGAGCCGGTGCGATCCGAGTGTGCAGTCTCCAACTCATCAGACCAACACTCCTCTGGCGCCGGCCCTGGCGGCCTCGAGCAGGAGGTCACGGGCGGAGACCATCCCGACGAGCCGGCCCGAATTGACGACAGGAAGGTGGCGGCAGCCGATGGCGAACATCTTGGTGGCCGCGACCGAGATGTCGTCGTCCAGAGATACGGTGACGGAGCCGTCGCTCATGTAATCGTTCACGAGGGCTTCGTTCGGCTTGGCGCCATGCGCCGCCGCCTCGACCAGGTCCCGCTCGGTGATGATCGCAGCCACGGAGTCGCCGACCATGACCGGGAGGCAGCTCCAGCCCCCGCTGCGCATTCGCGAGGCTGCCTCGCGCAGGCTGTCAGTCGGTTCCACGGTGGTGAAATGCGGGCGATAGAACCTATCGACCTTCATGGAGGCAGTTTCCGGCCGGCTCCGTTTGCATGGCAGGGGCGAAAGCCCCGCCGCGGACGGGCCGACCGGAAAGCGTCCCGCCGTCCCCTCGGCGCCGGGCCTACAGCCTCTAGTCACAAGTGGCTTGCGGGCACACGCTGCAGTCACCCAAGCCGTAATTGAGGAGACAGGAAATGAGCAGCGAAAGTGCATTCAACCGCTTTACGAGCACGGTCGACGCTGCATCGGCAGCTGCCGGCATCATCGACCAGGCGGTCATCGAGCGCATCAAAACGCCCGAGCGGATCCATGAGGTCTCGATTCCGGTCGTCCGCGATGACGGTCGCAAGCAGCTCTTCACCGGCTTTCGCGTCCAGCACAGCTCGGCGCGGGGCCCCTACAAGGGCGGCATCCGCTATCACCCGAACGTCTGCCTCGACGAGGTCAAGGCGCTCGCGGGTTGGATGAGCGTCAAGACCGCGGTGGTCGACATTCCGCTTGGAGGAGGGAAGGGAGGGATCATCGTCGACCCACGGACTCTGTCGACCACTGAGCTCGAGGCCCTCACCCGCTCCTACACAGAGAGGATCTGGCGGGTCATCGGCCCGCAGGTCGACATTCCCGCCCCAGATGTGAACACCGACTCACAGGTCATGGACTGGCTGGCCAGCGAATACGGCCGCCTGGCTCACGCATCCACCCCAGCCGTCGTCACGGGGAAGAGCGTCAAGCTCGGTGGCTCGCTGGGACGTGACACGGCCACCGCCCAGGGCGGCTTTGACGTGCTGGACGCCGCGTTCAACGAGACCGGCGAGACGATACGTGGTAAGACCGTGGCGATCCAGGGCTTCGGGAACGCCGGGGGCAACGCGGCCTTGCTCCTGGAACAGGCCGGCGCAGTGGTCGTCGCCGCGTCGGACTCCACGGCTTGCGTCGTCGCGCCAGAGGGTCTGCCCGTGAAGGCGCTGGTCGATCTCAAATCGAAGGGCGGCAGCTTCGCCGACGTGCCGGGATATGACAAGAAGCCTTCCAACGCCCCGCTGTTCGAGCCTGTCGACATTCTCATCCCCGCCGCGCTCGAGGGGCAGATCACCGGGGCCAACGCCGGCAGAGTCCAGGCGCGCTGGGTGCTCGAGCTTGCGAACGGCCCGACCACACCTGAGGGAGACGCGGTGCTGGAGCACCTTGGAATTCGGGTGCTGCCGGACATCCTCGCCAACGCGGGCGGCGTGGTCGTCAGCTACTTCGAATGGGTGCAGAACCTCCACTCGGAGACGTGGATCCGCGAAGAGGTCGAGGCCAGGCTCGCCGTCACGATGCGGCGGGCGTACCAGTCCGTGACCGAGCTCATGGATCGCAAGAGGGTCT